>ERZ1027181.24-NODE-24-length-59611-cov-9.320740_pt1 | contig 59611 bp, 60 predicted proteins | sample MGYA00519247_ERZ1027181 | MGnify/ENA primary metagenome ERZ1027181 (study PRJEB26926, sample SAMN06164415) | human gut metagenome | biome: ENVO:00009003; feature: ENVO:2100002; material: ENVO:00002003 | host: Homo sapiens | place: USA | collected 2012 ...
CGAGATCTGCGCATGTCTCGTGGGCTCGGAGATGTGTATAAGAGACAGTCGTGAGCGTGACCGTTACGCTGCCGGACTTGGCGATCTTTCCAACAGATAAGGCAGAGCCGGTAGTGTTAGAGGATGACAGCCCGTTGCAGGAAGCTGTGTAGTTGGAAATGGACGCTCCGTTTTTCGCGGTCGCCGTTCCGGGCGTGACCTTGAGGGTCGAGTAGTCCTGTACGAACAGCTGATCGTTGCCCGTGAGGTTCTTTGTGGTCGTGTAGCTGTCGGCATAAGTGAATCCGCTTATGGTCGGAGCGGAATTGGTCGCCGTGGTCAGTACCGTGGCAGTTTTGCTTGAAGTGCTGCCAATCTGTGTAGAGCCGCTGTAAGACGAAACCGCAAAGGTACCTGTGAACGACTTGATTGACGCCATAGCGTTCAACAGCGTTGTCCTCTGCGCCGATGTCAGCGTGACCGTGCGGTTCGCCGTGCCCTTCGACCAGGAAAGCCCGGAAATAGTCAGGATGGTCGTGCTGCCGTTTTTGAGCACCAACGTATTGGTGTAGGAGGCTTCGTACACGGTCACATTGATGGTAATGGAAACCGTGGCATTGTCCGCCGTCACCGTGTTGACACTGTTCACCACCGCACCGCCCAGCGTCTTGACCGTGGAACTGCTGGATGTGCCGTAGACATGGTTGTATTGCCGCCTTGCTCTGACCCTCACCGTGTAGCTTGTGTTCGGTGAGAGCGAGGACAGTGTTACGCTGGCACTGGTGGATGCCGTCGTTGAGAACTGCGTCCAACTCGAACCGCCGTTTGTACTGTACTGCCAGATGTCTGCCGTGGCAGAGGATGTAGCGGAGATTTTGAACCCGTTTGCCGTGACATTCGATGTACTGAATGTAACTGTGGGAGTAGAGCGGTCAATGGTAGTCAGCGTCATGCTGCCGCCGTATTCCTGTGAACCGTAGATATAAACACGGGTCGAGAATCCGACCGCAATCGTTTTGCTGCCGTTGCTGTTGTGAGCTACAGTAATCGTGCCACTGACAGAACCTTTCTTTGCCGGGAAAACACGGTCATCCCAATAGGTACGGTCCTTTGAATATACGGTTGTACCATTGATCGTTACAGTGGTCGTGTCAATGGTGTAATAAGTGGATGCGCCACCGGTAGAGGTCAGCGTCCAGGAAAGTGTCGAGCTGTTACCGACCACATTCACGCTTTCTGAAATGTCCAGTTGAAGATAGCGCCCATCGTATGCCGCGCTTTTCCAAGTTGCCATAGTTTTCCCTCCTTAATCCAGAATGACGATGTTCAGCCCTTCGGACGCCGTCGGCATCGGGACAAACTTCGTTTTACCCACGGTCAGTTCGCCGTCCACCGTGGTTTTCTTGGTTTGCGTTTCGTCCTTGTTCAGGGTGAAAATCACCTCATCGTTGTAGTAACCGGCGAACTCCGTGTTCGTGATGACCGTCCGCTGGGACGATGCGCTGTTGGATACCTCGATGCCCCGCTTGTCGATCTTGACCTCCTGAGTGTAGATCTCGTTGGGAGCGGGCGTCCACTTTCGGGGAATCGCTCCTTCGGAGATCATGATGTCGGCGAGATAAATGGACGCATCCCGGCAGTAGCAGTAAATACGCAGCGTGGGGTCGGTCACATCGGTGAGCGTGACGGTAAAATCCGTCCAGTCAAAAGCGGTGCTCTTATTGAACAGATACTTCGTTTTGTTCCCGTTGTAGGTCACATAGAAATACCCGGACATGGCCGAGGTCTTTTTCGCCCGGACGGAAATGGTATAGGTGCCTGGAACTATCCCTCGGATATACTGCGACAACGAGGAGTAAGCCCCCAACACAAAGCAGGAGTCGGAAATGGTGTTGTTCTGCGTATCGGTGGAGGTGTCCGTCTTTACCGTACCGGAATAGCTCCAGTCGTCTGTGATGCCGTTCAGCCCAGAGGAGTTTTGAACATAGTTGATACCGCCGATGTACTGCTCCTGCATGGTGACGGACAGCCCATCTACCGTGTGTTCCAGTTCGGAAACCCGGCTCTCGGAATTCAGTACCCGTTCCTCCAGGACACCCTGGTTGTTGGATACCGTTTCCATCGTTTCGGTGAGGGTTGCCACGTAGCTGTTCAGCCCGTCAATGGTCTGCTGGAACTGTGCGTCCTTCTCGGTCAGAATGGAAATGGTGGTGCGGATCGTTTCAATGTCGTTCTGCACCACCCATTCGTTTCCGTCCCAGATCTTCGTCTCCGGCGGGGTCACAGAGGTGTCCACCCAGAGCTGCCCCTCATAGGGGTTCTCCGGCGGCGTGTCCGAGGTGACCACATCGCAGAGACTGATAATCGTGAACTGAGCCGATGCGATCATCTCACCACCTCCTTAAAGCGCCACAACGACCATAAAGGTTGCCTTGGTATCCACATCGGCGCTGGACACCGACAGGGTCTTGCCGGTCTTGCTGCCGTTGGTACCCCAAGAGGTGTCGATTGCACCATCCTTGTTATACTTCGTCCAGGTGTAACTGCCGTTCCCGGCTGCATCCACCTCGGAGCCTGCCTGATAGCAGACGGCGGTCAGCACAGTCGTGCCCTGGCCGTTCTTGAACACATCGCCGCCCGTGGAGGTGACGATGATCTGCAGCGGGTCAGAGTTGTCGATGAAGGTCGCCACGTCGAAAAACTTCGTGTTATAAGAAGCGGATGCGGAATCCGTGTCCTGGGCACAGCACTTGAACACAGCGTAGCTGTCCACCGCTGCGGCGTAGACCGTGAGCGTATTGGTGGCCGTGCCGGTGTATTTGTCGGCGGTATCCGAGAGCTTGCGCCAGCCGATACCGAAGTCCGCATCATAGCCGGTGGAAGAGGTAGCAGTGACAGATGCGTCCATGACCGCCCACTTGTAGCTGACCTTGGTGGTGTCCACCGTAGAGCCGCGCCACAGCTCGGCCTTGGCGGTCAGACTGGCGACTTCCTCGTTCTTGAACACATTTCCGTTAGGCGTGGTGACCAGCAGGTCAACGATGCCGGAGCCGTTGACCACACGGGAGAAGGAAATGGTCAGCGGATGAGTCAGCGACAGACCGGTGCTTTCGTCCTTGTAAGTGATGACACAGCGATAGTCGATGCCGGGTAGTTCCGCCATGACATTGGCCTTGACCGTGAGGATGTGACTCTTGGCACCGCTCAGTCCGTAGTTTGTACCTGCGGTAATGGCGGTGTTGCTGTCGCCCACATACCACTTGACCGAGGTGACATTGGCGGTGGCGATCTGGTCGGCGGTGGTGCCGATGACATACAGACTGGGTGTCAGAACGAGGTTCTTCGTTTTCCAGTCGGGGGTGTAACTGCCGTTGTCGGGGTTATACATCTGAGTCTTGGCGAGGTTCGAGCCGATGTACCCCGTCAGCGTCAGTGCGTCATTGTAGTCGATGATGGTAAACTGACCTTGTGCTTTGCTCATGTGAGAAGCCTCCTTTAAAGTTGTTGTATCAGGAACGGGTGCTGTGCCGGTTCCTGTTGTGGGTTCTGCGGTTGCCATAATGAATTCCTCCGTTATAACAGGCTCTGCCTGGTCGTGGTGTCAATGAGGTCACAATAAAAAGTGGCGCGGACTTTGACATCCGCACCGGTAATGGCCACGGACTTTGCACCGCCGAAATGCTGTTCATTCCAGACTTTGTCCGCTTCTGTGTCCTCCGACACCCTTGTCCAGATAAACTGGTTGGCATCCAGCGTGTCGGTGATGTCCTCGTCCCAGGAGTACACCTTGGCGGAAAGCAGCGTTTTCACATTGCCGTTTTTGAAGATGTTCCCGTTGGACGAGATGATGACCAGCCGGAGCATTTTCTGTTCCTCGATGGTGGTGATGCGGTCGCTGACCTCGGTGACCTCCTTGCTGGTGGCGTAGGCTCGAAGCACGACTTCGCCGCTCTCCAAATCCCAATAAGACGAGCCATCCTGTGACTGGATAACACCGGCCTTGATAATATTCGCCACCAAGGAGCCGGAGGTGATGAAGTCCGCGACGATCTGACCGTCCGCCGTGATGGCGGTTTCGTAGGGGCCGTTGTAGCCGTTACGGGAAAATCCCAAGCCGCCCACATTCCACCGCCAGACATTCACGGCTTCGTCAATGGAGGGAGCGTCCAGAATGAGCAGCTCATAGGGCTGTCCGTTTTCCTCGCTGGTGTGGATGACCACATAGCCGCCGCTCTGACCGGTGATAAGCCCGGTAGCCTTGCCGATGGCGGTTTGGAGCAGCTTCGGAAAGCGTCCCACCGTGGATTCCACCTTATCGACCGTTGATTGCACCTCGGAAATGGTGGTGATCATACTGGACTTGCTCTGACCGAGGGAAATGCTCACATACCGTTCGGCAAGAGTGTCGTACACGGTTTCAATGACCATAGCCGACACGCTCACACCAAGCAGTGAATGCCGAATGGTGACGGTATCGCAGAGGTTGACCCGCTCCAGCAGTGCCGAATACTCCGGCTGTTTCCAGAGCGGCTCAAAGGACACCTTCACCGTGGGGATAGTCGCTCCCAGCGGATTTGCCTTGATGTAACTGTTTGCTTTTGCTCTGAGGGCTTCCTCGGTCACAACTCCGTCAAACTGGTCGGAGAAATCCATGATGAGCGTTTTTGCCCGGACGATCTCCGAGGTCACAATGGGGAGCGTGACCTCCGGCAGCGTGACCACCGTTTCGGTGTCCGAGCCTTCCGGGGTGTATACGGCATACGGGAGCAGTGCGGTATATACACCGCTGTTGTCCTCGTCCTGCTCCATGGCGGTGAGGTTCTTGCCGTATTCAATGACCACGCCTGTTTTCTGCCCACGGTGGGAGTGGAACTTCACCGTGAAGTTGTCCCATTCAAACTCACCATACCATTTGGAGAGCATGGAGCCTTCCGTGCCGCCGAGGCAGGCTCTGACGCTTTTCGGCTGCGTGACGGAAAACGCCTTTGCATCCGAGTAGTCCGTCCAGCCCGTGAAGCGTGTATCTCCGGCAAGGAGCTGCGAGAGAATAAGCTGCGGAGAGCGGTTATCGGTACTGAACGGCAGCACCGGCACATTGGCAAGGTCATACGAGATGTGCTGACCGTAGATGGTGACGATGCCGTTTAAGGGTTTCGTGATGCGGTAAATGCGGAATGCCTGGTCGGCGGCGGTGTCGTTGGGTTTTGCCTTGATGATGCACTCCTTGGTGATAAGCCCGTAGTGCTGACCGCTCACCGGGTATTTGAGCAGGCACTCAAATACACCGTTTCGCTCCTCGGTGACCTCGCAGGAGATGGTGTCCGTCAGTACGCCAAGACCGAATGAGCTGAAATCGGTGGTATTTGCGGCGTAAAGTACAGGGATCACAGACAGCACCACCTCGGAATGACCTCGATCCTTGACACATCACCAGTGCAGTTAATTGTGCAAACACCCGACTTGAAAACCGGAAACACTGCACTTTTGACCGTATCGTTTTTGAGGACAGTGCCTTTGAAGCAATTCATCAGCTCACTGTCTATCTCGATGTACTCGTCCAAGTCGGAAATCATCATGCCCCGTCCTTGGGGTTGTATCAGCAGCGCCACCGTACCGCTGCCATAGAGTTTGATGTACGGTCGGCTCTCAAAAGCAGTCGGATTTGTAATCGTCAGTTCGGATGCGTCTACTGACACTGTTTGCTGTCCCGCAAAGCTGTACTTGAAGGGCTTGCAGTTGAAGGTCACGGTGAAGCAGCCGACCTTGTTCAGCTGCTCTTCAATGTCCAGCACACCGGATATGACTCCGTAACGGAAATACTCCGCATCGTAAGAGTCGGTGATTTCGTGGTATCTGTCCGGCTCGGAGTACAGCCAGCCCTTGATGTCCCGCAGAACGGAGGCAAGGGCGGCGGTATTCTTCCGCATGAGGAACACCGTATAGGTGACCTTGATATTGGAAAAGCGGCGGTTGGGGTTGATGATATCGCCGCTTCTTCCGGGGATGGAGATGAACTCCGCATCGTAGCTTGGGGCGGAAAACACATCCTTCTTTTCGATATGCAGGCCGAAATCAGCGGAGCTGCGGCCGTTGTAGGTAAAATAGGTCATGCGAATACCACTCCTTTCCGCTGGGCGAACTGATTCGCCGTTTCCATGACTTCGTTGGTCAGCTGACGGATGTCCTCATTGCTGTAATTGTTAAAGGTGGCAATGTTCAGTGCAATGGTGAAAGCAGACGCCGCCTTGCCGGTCACGCCATCCACCGCCGAACGGAAGCTACCGCTGACATCAAAGTCCGTGGGCAGTGCCGTCTGCATATCGTGAGCAAGGCCGCCCATAACGCCGTTGATGTCCTCAGCCATGCCTTCGGCGGCTTTGACCGCTTCATCACCGTTATCCTCAATGGAGCCGGACAAGCCCTTGACCAGCATTTCACCGACCCATGCCATCTCCTTCGAGGGCGAATGGATACCGAAGAAATCGCAGATGCCGTCCCAGATGGAGGAGATCCACCCGGATACCTTGTCCCACAGCCACGAGGCAAGCTGGGTAATACCGTCCCACAGGCCTTTTACGATATTGCCGCCGATCTCCACGATTTTATACATCAGAGAGCCGAAGGCTTTCACGATGCCCGCAATGATCTGCGGCACGGCCTTGACGATCTCCACGATAATGGTTGGCAGATTTTCAATCAGCGCAACGAACAACTGCACACCTGCCATGATGATCTTATCGATGTTTCCGACCAGTGCATTGACAATGCCGGAGATGATTTGCGGAATCGCCTGCACGATGGTCGTGATGATCTGCGGCAGGGCTTGAATGAGGGAAATCAGCAAATCAATGCCTGCCTGAATAATGAGCGGTATCGCATTCAGCACAGCATTGATAATGCCATCAATGATTTTCGGGATGGCCTCTACGATTGCCGTGATGATCTCCGGCAATGCAGTCACCAGCGAGGTCAGAAGCTGAATGCCCGTCTCAATGATCTGCGGGATGGAGTCCAGCAGGAAGGTAATGATGCCGTTGATGATCTCCGGCAGAGCGGCAATCAGCACGGGCAGTGCGTCCAGAAGTCCTTGCGCCAGTCCCGTGATAAGCTGTAAGGCTGCGTCAAGGAGCATCGGCAGACTGTCCACCAGACCTTGTACGATGGTAACGATAGCCTGCACCGCTGCCGGGATGAGCGTAGGCAGTGCATCCGCAATGCCTGTCACCAGTGTAGACACCAGCTGAACCGCTGCCGCGATAAGCAGGGGCAGATTCTCAATCAGCGTGTTCACGATGGTCATGAGTGCGGACACCGCCGCTGGGATAAGCTGCGGAAGCAAAGACAGCAACGTTTCCAGCACCTGCGAGAACAGTTCGGTGACTGCTTCCAGCAGTGTGGGCAGCAGTTCACCCACAGCCGTCAGCAGGGCGTCCAGCGCCGTGGGCAGAGCCGCCACGATGTTTTCAATGACCGGCGTGATGTTTGCCACCACGGTCTTGAAGGCATCCACCATGTTGTTGCACAGCAGCTCCATGTCAGCGTCCGCATCACCAAAGCCTACGATGAGGTTCGACACGGCGGATTTCAGCGCATTGACAGAGCCTGAAATGGTGGCCTCCGCTTCCTTGGCGGTCGTACCCGCAATGTCCATGCTTTCCTGCATGACATGGATGGCTTCCACCACATCTGCGTAGGAAGAAATATCATACTTGACGCCGGATATCTTTTCCGCATCGGCAAGCAGTCGCTCCATTTCCTGCTTTGTGCCGCCGTAGCCGAGCTTGAGGTTATCGAGCATCGTGTAGTTCTGCTTGGCAAAACCCTGGTAGGCATTCTGAATGGAGGACATATCCGTGCCCATCTTGTTGGCGTTATCGGACATATCCGTGATTGCCATATCCGCATACTTTGCGGCCTTTTCGGTATCGCCGCCGAGAGACTGGATGAGGCTTGCGGAGAAGCCCGTGACCGTCTCCATGTACTCGTTGGCGGAAAGTCCTGCCGTTTTGTATGCGTTGGCGGCGTACCGCTGGATCTCCTGCGAGGAGTTCTTGAACAGGGTGTCAACACCGCCGACCAGCTGCTCATAGTCCGCATAGGCGGCAATGACCTCTTTGCCGAGCTTCACGGCGGCGGCACCTGCGGCAACAGCCACGGCACCGAGTGCCACACCTACGGTTTTAAGAACCTTGCCGAAGCCTTCAAACTTACTGCCGGATTCCTCCGCAGCCTTGCCGCCCTCCTTGATGGCTTTTTCGTTTTCGTCCAGCTCCCGGTTCATGTCGTTGAGGGCGGCTTCGGCATTGTTGAGTTGGATCTGCCAGTTCTGGGTGCGGCGGTCGTTCTCTCCAAAGGAGGTGGCGGCATTCTGCAGAGCCTTGCGAAGGGTGTCGATTTTTGTCGTCTGCTCATCGATCTCTTTTCGCAGCACCTTGTTCCGTGCGGCGAGAGCCTCCACGGATTTATCGTTCTTATCGAACTGAGAGGTGGCGAGTTTCATTTCGGAGCCTAGCACCTTGAAGGACTGGTTGATATCCGCCAGTGCTTTTTTGAACTCCTTTTCACCCTCAAGACCGATCTTCAGTCCGAAACTATCTGCCATGTACCGTCACCTCCTTAAATGCCGTCCGGGATAATATCGTCGATGTAGTGTTCGTGAGCAGGAACAGCCTGCCCGTTATACTGCTTGTGACACTCCCACAGATCCAGCAGAAGTCCAAACGGCATCAGCCACACCTCATCCTGGCTGAGATGAAGGTGGGCAAGGCCGTAGTAGAGAAGCCGGGTAAACAGCTCCGCATCGGAGACTGTTACCCGACTTGTGCGTTTTTTGCGTCTTTCTCGCTTTCCACATTCCGCTTGGTACCCTTGTAGAGCGCTTCCGTAATGGCGGTTTTGTATCCGGCGAGATCAAGCGGCGTGGTCAGAAGCTCCACCACATCCTCGGTGAGCGGCTCCTTGGGGTGCTCCTTGTCCTTGAGGTTGTGAATGAGGATGCTCTGATTTGCCAGAAGCGTGATGAGCCACACGATCTCTCCGATGGCCATTTCAAAGTTCTCGGACTTCATCAGCTTCTCGCCGAGGTTTTCCAGACCGCCGTATCGACCGGCGATCTCCTTGGTGGCCTTGGTTGTGAGGAGCAGCGTGTACTCCTCGTCGCCGATAGTGATGACTGCGGTTCTTTCGTTATCCATTGTGCGTTACCTCCGTTAACCCTGCTTTTCGGGTGTCGTGGTATAGGTCGGCTCATAGACTTCCTTATACCAGTTCGTGATAGCCGCAGCGGTCACATCGCCCTCCAATGCTTCTGCCTTCCACGGGTGTTTGCCGCCTGCGTCTGCTTTGTTGCGGCGCAGAATGGTGCCTTCAATGGTCGGCGTGGAGAAGGTAATGCTGTCGCCCTTGGTGGCAAGGTTCGTCGCCGGAATACCGAATTTCACACGGTACAGCCAGTAATACTTGTACTTGCCGTTGGACTTCTTGGCACGGAATCCTACCGCCACAGGGTCGCCGCCGTCCTCGGATGCGGAAATCAGCACCTTGTTCTTGTCAATAGTCGCACCCGTGAGGTCGGATGCCGCCGTAGAGCCGATATCGTCAATGCCGAGGGAGAGTGTGCCGGATTTGAATTCCTTCACAATCTCCGAAGCACCGTCGTCGGCATAGAGCGTCGCTTCTGCCAGTTCCACCGAAAGGTCAGCGGAGATGGCTTTGGCAAGCTGGGACGGCGTACCGTAGGTTTCTTCACCGGCGTCGTTCTCGGTGATTTTTGCGTAATACAGTCTGTCAAGACCGATGGTAGCCATAACTTATTCCTCCAGTTCGTAGATTTGCGCCACATCAATGGCGTAGTGATGGTAGCCGGTCTCGGTCTCAAAGCCGATGTACCGGCGGTCGGTAATATAAAAATCTGCACCCAGCAAGGCGCGGACAAGGTCATTTTTCAGTTTGGTGTAACTGCCCTTTGTGAAGAGGGACAGCCGTGCCTCCTGCGTTTCGCAGCCGGGAGCGTTGTCGGCGTGAAGCTCAAAGCTGTCCGACAGCGGAGTGATGACCAGATAGGTGTCCGGTGCTTTGCCGGAGAACACACCCGTTTCCACTGGAACGCCGCAATGCTCGGAGATGGTTTGTAAATCGGATAGCAGGCTCACAGCTTTTCCACCTCCTCGTCCAGCGCCTTGGTCATGGCATCGATACATTCCTGCCGGGACGCCGTTTTCGCAGGCTTCAGAAACGGCTTTGCAGGCTGACCGTGCTTGCCGTATTCGAGAATGTTGGCAAGTTTGGCATTGCTGCCGCCGTCCGAGCGAGGCTCGGCAAAACCGACCTTGATGTCGTGGTTACCGTCCCGATTCAGTCTGGACGGCGAAAGGCCGAGTGCGCCTTCCAGTTCGCCCGTGGTGCGGGATTTGAATTTTGTCCCTCTGCCAATGACGGAGGAAAGATTGCTCTTGACCCTTTTCAGCACGACCTCGCCACCGGCCTGCAGGACGGTATCCGCCACACTGTCAAATTTGCTGCCGAGCTTAGATATCTTCAGAAGGAAATCCTCCGGCATTTTCATATCGCACTTAGCCAATGGTCGGCACCTCCTTTTTCGCTAAAACCTCGATGTACATCCCACGACCTTTCACATTTTCAACAGAGATGATACTAAATCGCTCTCCGCCGTAAATGAGAAAATGGTCGGTAGTGACCGTCAGCCCCGGAATACACCGAAAGCGAAACAGGTCGGTCGCTTCGCTGAATGCGGCGAGGTTTGCCCAACGCTGACTGCCGTGCCGACCTTCCCGATAGACATGGACGGAAGCGAGGACTTCATTCTCGGAATGGATGAAGCCCTCGCTGTCCTTGACCTGCCTGGTTTTCACAATGTCGGCAAAGCCGTTCATTTTTCCAAAACTCATACCTGCCACCGCCTATCCAAGCGGAGCAGCAGATTGACGGTGTTCCACACCTGCTGCGCCGCTCCGGTGTTATCCGCAAAGAAGCCGCCCGTGCTGCCGTCCCGGCTTTCATAGAAGTGGGACGACAGCATGATGACGGCTTGCTCTGTGGTGGCTGGCATGGGATTCTCCTTATAGAACCCCTCCGGGATGTGCTGATAGCTTTCGGCGTAAGAAACAGCGGCGGTGATGTAGCTTTTTAGCAAGGCATCATCCGCCGTGTGTTCCAGGATAAGGTTGGCTTTCACTTTGGAGAGAAGCTCGTCCATCACCGCCGCCTCCTTTCATCAAGACGCCTTCATCTTCAGAAGCTGGATACCCTCCGGCAGGATGATCTTGCCGTCCACACGCTCGGTGGCAACAAAGCCGACCTGACCGTTGGTGGAATACAGCTCGTTCAGACGCTGAACGGTTCTGCCGGTGCGGTCAGCGATCCAGTAGCTCTGGAAATCGCCGAAAGCGATAGAGAGCGCACCTGCCGCCAGCGTGGGAGCATACGGGCTGGTGTAAATCTCGTAACCGAGCAGTCTGTCCGGCTGACCCGCCTGCAGAGAGGGCTGCCACAGATACTGACCGTTGGAATCCTTCAGCTTACGAAGTGCGGAAACAGTAGCATCGTTCATCAGGAACTTGGCATTCTTGCGGTAAGGTGCTTTCAGCGCATAGATTAGGGAAATCACCTCGTCGGTGGTGACGGCGGTCGCACTGGCTGCGGTAACGCCGACCGTGCCACCGTTGGTGGTGAACAGGCCGGTGGGCTGACCCGTACCGGTGCCGACGCAGAATGCCTGTTCCTCGGCAGCACCGAAGGCGTAGGCAAACTCACGGGCGATGTACTCTTCCAGATCGAAGGCACTGTCGTCCAGAAGCTCAATGCTCACCTTCACAAGGTCGGTCAGCTTGTAGGCGTCAATGGTCTTCTGTGCGAAGGTGGGATTGCTCTCGGTGTAGGCGGCGTTCTCAGCCGTCCACGCAGCGGTGGAATGGGTCGCTGCAACGGGGATCTTACGCTCGTTATCGGTAGTGATGACCTTGCACAGACGGCGCATCACATTTTCCTCCTTGAGCGTGTCCACGATGAACTTCTCAAATTCGGTGGGTACGAGGTAGCCGCCGTTGGCATCCACGCCCTCGGAGAGCACATTGTGGAGCATACGTTTGCCACGCAGATGCAGACCGAAGTCCTCGCGGTAGGCGCCCGACGCTCTGCCAGTCTTGGCTTCGCCGGTTGCTTTCTGGGGCTGCTCGGTAATGGGAGAGGATACGGGCTTTGCAAGCTCTGCGGCAATGGCGTCGCGGCGCTCCATGCGTCTGACCTCATTGGTGAGATCATTCAGCTCCTTCTCCATATTGGCATAAACGGCATCGTCCTCGGCGGACAGAACGCCTTTTCGGTCGCGGTGGGTGTCGAGAAATCCCTCCATCGTAGCCCACAGCTTGGCGCGCTTTTCGCGCAGTTCAACGATAGTCATATTGAAATACCTCCATATTAAATGTAGTTTTTGATGGTGTTCAGCTTGGCTCTGAGTTCATCCACAGAGCGTCCCGTGCGCTCCGGCACGGCGGGTTTGGGTTCAATGCCGCATTTTACGGCGATCTTCTCCATGAGGGAGTTCACCACGTTCGCCTTGGAATACAGCATGGAAACTGTGGGGACAGTCATGTCCTCAGCCTCATCGGCACGGCTCATGATTCCGTCCGCAAAGCCGAGTTCCACAGCCTTGTTGGCATCCATCCAAGTTTCGGCATCCATGAGATGAGACAGTTTTGCACGGGATAATCCGGTTTTGATCTCATAGGCATTGATGATGGAATCCTTCACGCTGCCGAGCATCTCAATGGCTTTCTGCATTTCGTCCGAATTGCCGAATGCCGCTGTCATGGGGTTGTGGATCATGAGCATGGACACGGGAGATACCAGCACCTTCGTGCCTGCCATAGCGATGACGGACGCTGCGGATGCGGCAATCCCGTCGATCTTGACCGTCACATCACCCTTGTAGTCCATGAGCATATTGTAGATTTGAGCCGCTGCCACGCAGTCTCCGCCGGGGCTGTTGATCCACACGGTGATGTTGCCGCTGCCGGACATCAGCTCATCCTTGAAAAGCTGTGGTGTGACATCATCGTCAAACCAGCTTTCTTCTGCGATGGTTCCGTTCAGGAACAGGGTTCTTTCCTGTGTCTGCTCCTGCGTCTCCGAGTTCGTCACCGTTCGGCTCTTCCAATTCCAAAATTTCTTCATCGGTTTTTTCCTCCTTTCCGTCATCGGTGGGTGTATCTGCAAAAGCACCCGCATTCTTCAGTGGGAGCATATTGCCGTTAATGAGGTACAAGTCGCCGCCGTCCTCCTCCGGGATACGGTCGAGGTTTTCAAGCTCCCGGATGTCGTTTGCGGACATCCAACCGTTCTGGCGGCCGATGGCGTACCCGTTCATGCGGCTCTGATAGTCGCCGCGAAGCAAGCCTTCCAGATTGAACTTCACGAAATACGCCGTTTTTTCGTCCCGTGAAAGGAGTGACCGCTGAATGGACTGTTCCCAGCGGATGACCCACGGGTCAAGGGTATATTTCACGAATTCAAGGGACTGCTGCTCAATATTAGAAAAGCTCGACTTTTCCAGATCACCGACCATGTGGGGCGGCACTCGGAAAATTCGAGCGATCTCATTGATTTGGAATTTTCGTGTTTCGAGGAACTGCGCCTGCTCCGGCGAGATGCCGATGGGCGTGTATTTCATGCCTTCTTCCAACACGGCAATCTTATTGGCATTGCCGCTGCCGCCGAAGGTGGACTGCCAGCTCTCCCGCACACGCTGCGGGTCTTTGATCGTGCCGGGGTGTTCCAGCACACCGCCCGGTGCGGCACCGTTGGCGAAGAACTTTGCGCCGTATTCCTCACAGGCGATAGCCATGCCGATGGCGTTTTTCGCCATAGCGATGGGGCTGTAACCGACCAGACCGTCAAAACCGAGTCCCGGAATGTGAAGTACGTCCGAGGGATGAAGCGTTACGGCGAACTCCTTGTTTTTGATGGCTTCATCCGAGCCACGATAATAGGTGTAGTAGAGACGCCCGTTTTCATCTCTGTCCACCGACATCTTGTTCGGCATCAAGGGATACAGAGCAACGATTTCATTTTTGCCGTTGCGGATGATCTGCGCATAGGCGTTGCCCCAAAGGAGCAGATGCGTCATGAGTGTCTCACGAAACACAAAAGAACTCATCTCCGGGTTCGGCTCATCGTGGAGCAAGCGGTAGAGCGGATGGTCAAGCGCCATCGCCTTGCCGCCGCTGTCCGTGTATTTATATAGGTGCAGCGGCAGTCCCGCGACGGCCTCTGACAGTATACGAACGCAGGAATACACGGCGGTCATCTGCATGGCCGAGCGCTCCGTTACCGCTTTGCCGGAGGTCGTGCCGCCGAAGAAGAAAGCATAATTGCTGCCTGCTGTTCTGTCTTGAGGCTTGTCCCTTGATTTGAAAAGTCCACTGAAAATTCCCATTTGTATCCTCCTGTACTACATATTCATATAAACAAAAGCCCGCGCGAGTTATATACTGACTCGTCGGGGCCTTGGTGGCGAATTGCACGGTCGAGCGCCATGATCGTTGCTACTGCACCGTCAATGCGCTCTGTGCTCTTTTCCTTATCCGGTTTGATATTGCCTGCGGGATCTGTCCGCACATAGATGTTATCCATCATCCATCGCAGCGGGGCGTTGCCGCCGTGGGCAATCCTACCTTCGAGTACCAGTTTCATGAGCTCTTTCGTCGGTGGACTCATATCTTTGAATCCCTGCCCGAATGGAACAATTGTAAAACCTGCGTCCGCAAGGTCTTGGCTCATCTGCACTGCGCCCCATCGGTCGTATGCGATCTCTTTGATGTTAAACTTGGTGCCGAGCTCAGTAATGAATTGCTCGATGAAACCATAATGAATAACGTTTCCTTCGGTTGCCATGGCCGAGCCTTGCACCTTCCACACATCATACGGTACATGGTCGCGCCGCACTCGGAGGTCAATCGTGTCCTCCGGCACCCAAAAGTACGGGAGAATATAATACGGCTCCTTCTCTTCGCGCGGCGGAAACACAAGTACAAATGCCGTTATGTCCGTACTACTTGAAAGGTCAAGCCCGCCGTAGCACTCTCGGCCAATGAGTGTTTCCGGATTTACGAGGGTATCACATTTATCCCAAGCGTCCATGGGCATCCAGCGCACCGACTGCTTCACCCATTGATTGAGTCGCAGCTGCCTGAAAAGGTTCTCTTCCGCTGGATTGTCCTTCGCGCTCTGGTAGGCAGCGCGGAGCTTCTCTACATCCACTGTCACATCCAGAGATGGATTTGCCTTGTACCAGTTGCGCTCATCCGACCAATCCGCATCATCGTCGATGCCATAAATCACAGGGTAGAAAGTCGGATCGTTCTTGCGTCCGGTGAGAATGTCCTCCGCCTTCTGATGCACCTCCCAGCAGATACTGTTCCTATCGGTGCCTGCAGTTGTGATCAGGAAGAACAGCGGCTGTTTTCGCGCGTCGCCGGAGCCGTGGGTCATAACGTCATACAGCAGCCGGTTTGGCTTGGCGTGGAGCTCATCGAAAACGACACCATGGACGTTCAGCCCGTGCTTAGTATAGGATTCTGCCGACAGCACCTGATAAAAGCTGTTGAGGGGCGTGTAAACCAGTCGCTTCTGGGAAAGCACTGGCTTGATGCGTTTCTTCAGCGCAGGGCATTGCTCCACCATCTGGCAGGCGACGTCAAAGACGATGGATGCCTGCTGCCGGTCTGCTGCGCAGCCGTAGACCTCCGCGCCCCATTCGCCGTCACCGGCCAACAAATAAAGAGCGACCGCTGCTGCGAGTTCGCTCTTGCCTTGTTTCTTCGGTATTTCAATGTACGCCGTGTTGTATTGCCTATATCCGTTTTCTTTAACTGTCCCGAAAACGTCTCGCACAACTTTCTCCTGCCACGGCAGCAGCTCAAAGTTCTTACCATGCCATTCACCCTTTGTATGTTTCAGGGCGGATATAAAGGCAACGGCGCGATCGGCGAGAGTGACGTTCGTAATGATTTTCTTTTCCGGGACAATGATCTTGTTGTCCGCCAATCGCTCTGTCCCTCCTGTATTTTTCGACAAAAAACGACAGCGTCCGACGCTGCCGCATTCCTCCTTATTTTGCTGTATCTATGAGCGTGACCTCTTCACCGATCAGCTGCAGCGCATCGTTGTAGCTGTCCGCGCTCTGCACTCGCTCCCACAGTTTCTCCCATTCGGCGCTCCTGCCGTCGCGTTGCATCACCCGCTGCACATGTCCGAGTATCCAGAACACGTTGCCTTCGGGGCCGCGACTGTCATATTTCAGTACCGGCTTCTTCATTCGTCGATTCTCCTGCATCTGTCTTCGCCGTATGCCACCGAGAGCCCACAGCCGTTGTCCCATCTGACCATGATGCTGCCGATGTCGTCGACGCCTCTGACCGTTCCCTTCGTCCCGATCGGAGGTGCCTGCACGTCGTCCATCTGTACGAGCTCGACTCTGCAGCCAACGGGGTATTCCCGACGCAGGCGCTCGACCGTCTCTCTTCTGATTCCGAACATCGTCAATCCCTCCTTACAGCGTGTACTGGTGGAGGATGATGTCCTTCGCCAGCTCGGTGTCTTCGTCGATGGGCTTTACGTCCCAGCCGCGATCGTAGTTGCAGACGATTTCGCCTTTGCGCTTCAGCATCAGCTTCGAGACGCGCCCGCCGCCGATCCCGTACTTGGAGCTCTCCGGGTACTGCTTTACCCAGTAGTGGTAGATCCGGTCATGGACTCGGATCGTGCCTTCCTGCCAGTTGCTGCCCGCTGGCCGGGTTTCCTTGACCTTGATCTTGAAGGTCAGGTGGCCGCTGTCGTTCATGCTGAAGTCCTCGACCGGGCAGTCGCTGTATTCGTCTGGGATGTCCCGTGCGCTGCCGGTGAAGATGTTCGTGCGGCACCGGGTGTTCAGCAGCGTGACCTGTGCGTTCCGGCTGATCAGGTCGTAGAAGCTTTCGAGTGTGATCACTGCGTCCACCTCCTTACATGCTTATGAGCGTTACGCTCATGTCTGAGTTGAGGCGGGTTGTGTACCGGTGTTCGTTGCCTTTCCTGTCTCGGCTGATCACGCGGATGTCGCCTTCGTAGGAGCGGTACATCCTGTTGAGCGTTTCGCCTTCGGGGAGCTGGGCTTTGACCTGCTTGATCTGTTTCTCTGTCATGGTGGGGTTGTCTCCTTTGTTTTTGGTAGGACAATTAAGCCAGAGAAGAGCGGGAAAGTCCAGGCCAAAAACGCGGAATTAGCAGAAAGAAAACAACTAAAAAAGCGACCGCAGAACTGTGTTCTGCGACGCTGCTGCTGTCCTTATTTGAGCATCTGAAGCGCCTCGACCGTCCCGTCCTCGAAGAGTTTTTCGATGTGCTCGACCGCCTGCTGTTCTGTCCATCCGCTGTTCTCTGTGTAGTAGGCCATGAGCGCCTTGATCCCTTCGGGGCGGGTACCTGTCTGTTCGCAGAGAGCGTCGAGCTTCGGGGGCAGGCCGTTCTGCGCTGCGTTCAGCTTTTCGACCGCTGCCGCCGCCGCGCGTTCGGCTCTGCTTGCGAAGACCTGTGCGATCTCTGCTTTCTCGAAGGCATCGAACTCCGCTTCGGTCATGTCTTCGCCCGCCAGTGCCCACAGCGATTCGTGCGCCTGCATCGCGCACCGAGCTGCCATTCTGGCCTGATCCGCGAGCCGCCATGCTGCGTTGCATTGGCCTTCGCTCGCTTTCCGGATGGCCGCCGTGCTGAATCGCTCGGCTGCCGCTGCTTCGTATTTGCAGGCGTCCGCTGCTTCTTTTCTGGTTTCGTACATCGTGTCCGCCTCCTTACATCTCGAATCCGGCGCATCGAACGATCTCGTCAATGGCGTTGAATGCCCGCTTCGGGCTTGAGTAGTCACGGGGCTTGTCTTCGCGTCTGCCGTCGCGGATTATCCTGACCAGCGGGATGCCGTAGCTCATGCTGATCTTAATCTCCAGCGTGCTTTCGCTTTCGCCGTACCACACGACCTGCGTTTTCTTCGTCCAGCGCCGAGTGAAGATCTGCCGTCCGTCGCAGGTGAGCTCGCCTTCGTAGTTGAAGCCGTGCTGCGCGACCAGCGCCTGCATGTCTTTCGTTGCCTTTTCCAGTGTCATGGTGGGTACCTCCCTTGTTTATGGTAAGGGTATTAAGCCAGAAAGAAACGAGGAAGTCCAGATGCAAAACCGAAAAGCAGAAGAATTAGCAGTTATAACATATTCGCCGTGACCGGCTGCTTTTTGCCTCCGCGCACGAGCTCGGCGTGATCCGCGCCGGTGAATTTCAGCCAGCGTTTGACAATCACGTCCGCGTACTTCGGGTCGAGCTCCATCGTGTAACATGATCTGCCAAGCTGCTCGCAGGCGATGAGTGTGCTACCGCTGCCGCCGAAGGTGTCGAGCACGATGTCGCCCTGCCGCGAGCTGTTTTTGATCAGCCGCGCCAAGAGCTTCAGTGGCTTCATCGTCGGGTGATCCGCGTTTCGGGCGGGCTTGTTTTCGTCGATCACAGTCGTCGAGACCTTGTCCGAGAAGATTTCCCGCAGCAGATCGCGCATTTCTTCCTTCTTCAGCTTATTGATATCAATGCGCTTGTCCTCGATCACCGTTGCCTGCGTCCGGTCATCCACGAAGTAGTGGGAGCCGCCGTCTGTCCAGCCGTAAATGCAAGCTTCGTGCTTCCACTGGTAATCTTGGTGTCCCATAGTGAATGCGTTCTTATTCCACACCAGCATCTGGCGCACCTTGCCGAGTGCCTCGTTCGTCGCTCTGCGGAATGCGCCGCCGACCGTCTCGGCGTGCCAGATATAGAACGGAGTGCCGGGTTTCATGACCTCATGCATTCGGCTGAATGCTGCGATCAGGAACGCAAGAAACTGTTCCTCCGGCATATCGTCGTTCTGGATCGTTAGTCCGTTGCTGCCTTCATATGCCACATTGTATGGCGGATCCGTTACCACGAGGTAGGCCTGCTTGCCGTCCATAAGTGCTGCGATGTCCTTTTTCTCGGTGCTATCCCCACAGTAGAGGACATGCCTGCCGAGTAGCCAGCGGTCGCCGAGTTGTGAGAATGGCTCCGTGCCTTCCGGCGCTGCCTCCGGGGGATCGTCTTCCACGATCTCGCTCTGATCGTCGAACAGTTCGCTCATCTCGCTGACGTCGAAGCCGGTGAGGGTGGCATCGAAGCCGCTCTCATCCAGATCACGCAGCAATGCAGTCAGGAGCGGAACGTCCCACGCGCCGCTGATTTTATTCAGCGCCACGTTCAGGGCTTTTTCCTTCTGTTCGTCGATGTCGAGCACGACGCAGTCCACCTCGGTGTAGCCGAGGTGCTGCAACACCTTGAGCCGCTGGTGCCCGCCGATGACCACACCAGTTCGCTTGTTCCAGATGATCGGCTCGACGTAACCGAACTCGGTTATGCTGCGCTTCAGCTTCTCGAACTCAGGGTCACCGGGCTGCAGGTCTTTTCTGGGATTGTACTTCGCGGGGAGCAGTTTCTCCACGCTGATCTTTTCAATGTTCATACCAAACCCCATTCTGCGAACTTCTCAAATCCGCCGATCCTGCGGATGTAGTCGCGGGCGATGCGGACAATCTCGGCATAGGGTCTGCCGTCCACGGTATCGTCGCCGATCGCACAGCAGAGCTCGACCGGTACTTCGTCCCGCTGGGCTTTGAGCCATGCGTAGATGTTCACGCTGACGTCGGCCTTCGAGAGGTCTTTCCCATGAAGGCCTCCGCCCGTAATACTGTCTGCCATATCGCTGCCAAGCTTTCGGTTGGTCGCGCCGGTGTCCACATCGATGCCGCCTGTCCAGTCGCCGAGCGGGTTGATCTCCGCGCCGGGGAACTGATCTTGCAGGTCTTCGGTGTCCGCGCAGCTTTGGCAGATGATGAGCCGGTCACTGTCGAGAATGTATTTACCATCCGAGGGGTATCGTGCGAAGATTTCTCTTGCGATCTCTGCCAGCGCACGCTGTTCGTCCGTGACGGGGACGCCTCGGAAGATGCCGTTGTCGCCGCAGCGCACGGCATTCGCCTGATTTCTTGCGAGAATGGGATCCTGCGCGACCTCATGGTAGTTTACGACCACGGCGCCCGCGATCCGCGAGACTGCTTCCAGAATATCCGTTGCTGAGATATGCACGGAGGACTCCACCGCGATATTGCACATGCCATGCCCGATCAGCACCTCCACGGCGATCTTTGGGTTTGCGCTTTCGTTATATGCCAGATCCACGATCGCACCTGCGATCCGATCGGCGATTTTGTCCGGGTGCGCCGGATTCACTTTTTCAAACATTGTCTTCCTCCTCCAGCATGAAGTTTTCGTAGGGCACGCCCATGTATTCCAGTACCTCGCGCATGCCGAGCCCGCCTTTGTTCCACGGCTTCATGCAGTAGCGCCACAACTGTGGGTGCGTCCGCTGCAGCCGCTGGAAGCGGTTCGGCTCGCTGTCGAGGTGAACGCCGAACATGCAGAAGATGCAGCCCGTCCGAACGTAGCCCATATCGTAAATCTTGCAGTATGGAATATCGTAGGTGCGGATGTATTCCCAGATGTCCGCGTCAGTCCAGAACGAGAGAGGTGCCGACGTCGCCTTCTTGTTATCGTAGGCGTTGCAGCCGTATCGGAGCCAGTTGCTTGTCCGCAACGATGACTCGCACGCCATTGTGCCCACGATCGGAACGCGTCCGGTCTCTTTCGCGTACTTGGCGATCGGCTTCTTTTTCATCTCATTGCAGCAGCCCGCGCCAATGTCGAAGGGCGCGTTCAGCATGAATTTCCACCGCTCCGAAATCTTGAAGCGGGAGGGCTGGCCGTTGGTGCGTATGCCGTAAAAGTATTTCTGGATATCGCGTGTGTTCTTCTGGCCGAGGCGGATCCGGTGTATCCATTCCGCCTGCTCCTTCGAGATACAGGGATATCCGCATTTCTCGATGACCTTGCGGAACGTGAGCTCCGGCCTTACCCAGACCACGTTATCCCTGGTCTTCACGAATTCGCGGATCTCTGGGAACTCCAAGCCCGTATCGCTGTACACGGCGACGATGTTCGGGTACATCCTGCGGCAGATATCCAGCAGTACCGTGCTGTCCTTGCCGCCGCTGAATGAAACGTACACGCCGTCTTCGCCCCAGTATTCCACCCAGTCGCGTATCCGGCGCTGCGTCATCCGCACTTTGATCTCCAGCGGAAGGGATTGCATCTGGTACAGGTCTGAAATGGTGTGGCGGTTATTCTGCGTCGGCATGGCTGGTGATCCTCTCTGCCTTCTGGCCGGTGAACTGCTCCCAGCGCTTGACGGCGAGGTCGCAGTATTCCGGGCTTTTCTCCATTGCGTAGCACACGCGCTCCAGCTGCTCACAGGCGATAATCGTTGTACCGCTGCCGCCGAACGGCTCCAGCACAATGTCGCCGCGATCGGAGTGCATTTTGATGCAGCGCCACGGGAGTTCCACCGGGTACATTGCCGGGTGATCCTTGTTCGCGCGTACCGTGTTCATCTCCCAGATGCCTGCGTAGCCCCAGTTCTTGCGTTCCTCTTTGGTGAGGCGCTTGACGAAGCGGTATGCGTGACCGGCGTATGCAGACAGCCACATGTATTCCTGATCGTTGTACTCGACGTCGCCATTTTTGCTGAACGCGGAGATGTATTCGTACTGCTGCACCGGCTTGTTCGTCACGAGGTGGTAAGGGCCGACGCCGTAGTTCATTCCTTGCTTCTTCCAGATGCGTATCCAGATTGGGCGGAAGCCCTGCTCCGCAAAAAGCTGGGAAGAGTAGAAGTTCGTCGGCTCGATGAACTGTGTGCCGGTGGCGTAGAGGTCGCCGAGGTTCCAGCAGACGATTCCAGCGTAGCGCGTCAGGTTCTTGACCACCGGACGCATGGTTTCAAACCACGGCTCGATGCCTTTGCTTTCGTAATCCTTGCCGACGCCATACGGCGGGGACGTGACCGTCATCTGCGCTTTGTTGCCGTTCATGAGCTTTGCGAAATCCACCTCCGAGGTAGAATCGCCGCACATGAGTCGATGTACCCCCAGCTTCCAGACATCGCCGGTCTTGGTGACCGCACCCTTTGCCTTGATTTTTTCGGTCTCTTCGTCAACATCGAAGTCATCCTGTACGGCTTCCTTGGAGTAGAAGGCGTTCAGGAGCTCATCGACCTCGGCGGCATCGAAACCTGTGAGGGTGACGTCGAACTCGCTGCCGTCGAACTCCGTGAGCAACGCGGCCAGCTTATCTTTGTCCCATTCACCCTGAATCTTATTGAGCGCCACATTCAGCGCCTTTTCGCGCATCGGGTCGAGATCCACTACGACGCAGTCAATCTCTGTGATCCCAAGATCACGCATGACCGTCAGCCGCTGGTGGCCGCCGACCACGTTGCCGGTCTGTTTATTCCAGATGACCGGCTCCACATAACCGAATTCCGTAATGCTGCGCTTGAGCTTTTCGTATTCCGCGTCACCGGGTTTGAGCGCCCGACGCGGGTTGTATTCCGCAGCTTTCAGCTTTGCCACGGGGATTTTGTCTATTTGCATGTGTATCTCCTTATCCGAGCAGCCGCTCCATCAGATCGTCGTTCGGGTTGCTGCTACCGATGGGCGTTTCGCAGTTGTCCTTCACGATCTGGTAGATCTGCAGCCATAATACGTTTGCCTGCTTTAAAAACGAAATGCCCATATTCACATACGGGCTGGCGATCGGCAGTTGTGTGGTCGGGTGCTTGGCAAGCAATCCATATTGGTTGATGCCTTCCTCACACTGGATCCAACGCTGCATGTACAGCGCATACTGCTCAATCAGTTCTTTCTTGACGTAGATGGCGCACCCGCGCTCATTGAGCCAGCGCCACGTGTCTTCGTAAATCTGCGGTGCAAGGTTTTGCTGCGAGTTTTTTGTGACCTGCTTCAGGTATTCGGCGACCGGCGGCATGTCCTCACCATGCATATCCGTCTTCTGAATTTCAAACTGCAGCTTCGTCAGCGGTGCCTTGCCGGGGTTTCCATCCATAATTTTCTCAGATAGCGCTTTCTTCTTGCGCCCTGCGCCGGGGCGAGCACCGCCATGTCCATTTGCCATGTGCGCTACCTCCATTTCGTTTGATTTCTTGAAATCGCGGGGGCTATACCCATCTTGATTTCCCGATTTTTCGCGCGTGACCCCGCGCCGTTGTCCGCGTAATCAAGTTTTCAAGATTTTGATCCCCCTACCGGTCGCCTAGGTCGTGGTGAATCTTGTTATGACAGCTTTGGCATAGCGACATTAGGTTGTCCGCTGCGTGAGTTCCGCCACGGCTGATCGGCACGATATGGTGAACTTCTTCTACCGGTGTGATCCGACCTTCTTTAAGGCACTGTTCACACAGCGGATGGGATGCTACATATCTGGCGCGAATCCGGTGCCACGCTCTTCCGTATTTACTCGCGGTATGTGGTGACCGCTCATATCGATCATACTGCTGCCTTGCGTATTTCCTGTGCTGCTCACAATATTGCCCGTCTGTCAGGTTAGGGCATCCGGGGTAAGCGCACGGCCTCTTAGGTTTACGCGGCATAGTCTCACTTCCTCTTGCGGAAGTGCTCTCGCAGCCAGTATTTGAGGACATACCAACACTGCTCTAAAGTGCCGACTTTCCTATATGACATTGATCTGCTCCTTCCGTCTGTATTGGCGTATATAAGAAAAGCCCACGCGGGATGTCCCGTGTGAGCTCTCTATGTTCTTCGCCTATTATAATGATACTGCATTTCCTGACTGACTTTAACTGACATCGACTGACATCACATGACATCTTTAAGACGATTATCGAGTTCCTCGACCGCTGCTTTGTGCAGCCGGTAAATGTGTCTTTCGCAAAAGCCCATCTCTGCCGCGATATCGTCCCACGGCGTTTCCTGCACATACCGCAGAATTAGGAGCCTCGATAAGTCATCATTTTCTAAGAGGTCGATTTTAGCAATCAGGGCTTTGCGCTCTTCAGCGAGCTTTGTGATCTCTATCTCCAAATCGACCTTCCTGCAGATGGCGCTTGCCATAGGCGAAGAGTCAGAGCGTGGATTATGCGGTATGCCGGTCATGCGGGCGGAGGTGTTCTCCGCCTGCTCGATCAGTGCGTCGATTTTTGTTCTCCGATAATCGATCGCTTTTCTGATTTTGATAATGCGTTCCAAAAGAGCCTTCGCCGTCATATCTCAGCCCTCGCAAGATAGTCGAGCAGGTAATCCGGGTCTGCATCCGTCAGGAAGTGAAACCATTCGGAGTGAAAGAACCGCTCGACATCATTTTTCTCGTTTCTGGCCGTTTCGTATCTCGGATTACGCCGAAGCTGTCGCAGCGCTTTCCGGTAATCCTTAGCGGCCTGTACGATAATGGCGTTTGCCAGAGTTCTATAGGGATCATCCATCATACAGTGCCTCCTTCTTTGATATGACCGCCTGCACATCCTCAACGCTATAAACGACTACTGCTGTTCCACCAGCTTTTCGGATCTGGTCAATGGTAGCCGCTTGTAGCTTTGTCGGGGTATTTCTGCCGACCTTGGCTTCCAGTGCAATGAAGCGTCCCTTGTGACAGACGATGATATCGGGAATGCCAGCGGTACCGTATTGCCCACCATGCTCCTTCCAAAAGAAGCACTCCGGTACCGTGGCAAGGTATTTGCGTATTTTCTGAATCAATGCTGTTTCATTCATCTGCGTTCCTCCGGCCGCTGAGGTATGAACCATACTGACTGCTTTTTCTGTTCTTTTTCTATATTTCTTCTCACATACGGCTTTATAAGAAAAAGAATCAGGAAGAATCGTACCTCAGTCATAGCCTCGATGCGACACCGCGAATGGATAGCCCGATCCATTCCACGGCTCCTGTGCTTGCGGAACGCTTCTTCTCAAAGCCCATTTCCAGAAGCTTCTGGCTGAACGGGCGCTGGGAAAGTGCATATTCGCCGTTGTCTTTGCACCACTCGTCATAGGAAGAACGCAGCATTTTGTTCGATACACGGACACCTTCCCGCGCCTCGCAGCATTCCTCAAAAAACGTAGCGAATGAATCCATTTCTGTCCGGTACTCCGTTGTCGCTCTTTTGACACTGGGCGGATCCTGTATGCCTTCCCGTTGCCAGAGGAGGCACCCTTTAACCGCCCAAGCAAGAATACCGGGCATCTCCTTTGCCATAATCTTATCGGCAAAGTGTTTGTCACGGTTTGCCTCCGTGAACGTGTTCTCGAAGGGCATGAGCTTGATCCTGCGCCAGATCGAATGGGTCGTATCACGGATGATCGGCTTATGGTTCGCCGCCAGAAACACCTTGAACTGCGGGACGTACTCGAAGTATTCGCCGTAGAGGAAGCGCGTTACCAGCTTGTCTCCGCCGGTCATGGATTTGATCAGGGATTCGGCAAGCCGCTTGTTCTCTTCCATCTCAATAGCTGTAACAAACCGCGCACCCTTGAGGCGAGCAATATCGTTATTTACGCTTTCGTTCTTTTTCTGCATGAACGCATCGCTCGACGCACTCTGGGCGTAGGTATTCATCACAGCCGAGAAGATATTGAGAAATGTGCTTTTTCCGTTGCTGCCGGTTCCGTAAAGCATGAACATCGCCTGCTCGGATGTATCGCCGGTCAGCGTATAGCCGAGTGCCTTCTGCATGTACCGGATTGTGTCGGTATCACCCTTTGTGATCGTCTCCAACAGCGTATCCCATAACGGCGTAGCGCAATTCTCATCGAAGGAGGCGTTGCAGATGCGGGTAATGTAGTCCGCCTTGTTAAACGGTTGCAGTTTTCCGGTCTTCAAGTTGATCGTGCCGTTCTGGCAGTTGAGCAGCCACGGGTTCGCATCCCAGTCGTCAGGCGCAATCGCCAGATTCTTCATGCCTGCCGCAAGCGTAATGAGAAGTTTGATCTTATTGCCGCTTTCGCTACGCATGGCATGCTGGATCAATGCTTTTCGCTGATCGCCTGCGGGAAGCATATCCGCGTAAGTGTAAATGCTGCGGACACACTGAATCGCATATTCTACAATCGTGCCTTCGTCCTGCTCCCAGAACTTTCCGTTCCAGATAAACCATTTCTTATATACAGAGCAGTATTTGACCTCATCTTTGAACATTGCCACAAAGCGCTCCGCGTTTCCGACGTCGGTCAGCTTGTACTCCGGCTCTACATCATCCGGTTCATAACGAGTGATGCTTTTGGCGATTGCCACGATCGTATCATCATCAAGGGGCGGATCGAGACGTTCTTTGTTTTCGGCACGAAGTGTAGCAATGATGCCGTCCTCACCGATGCCTTTACGGCGAAGTGCTCCGGCAAGAGAGGCCAAGTGATTGTTTCTGCCGCCTTCTTTGATCTTCTTGCGGGGCTGCTTGTCCGCAGCCTTTTTCTTTTGGGTAAGCTTAGTGCCAACCTTGCGAATCTCATCTACCAGCCAGCTCGGCATTTCCGCCGCTTCACACTCAAAAGGAGAGAGTCCGCTGTCCCACGCATATCGGTTACCGCTCTGATGCATGCTGGGTGCTGCAACGATCAATCCACCTTGTGTGCGCACATCAAGGCCGTCACGGAATCCAACCACATTTTTGAGTGCCAGTTCTTCTGTGTATTTGAAAATGTAGTGTTTACCGCCACTACCAGTCGTCGCCGTGATCGTCTTCGGCAATGCACCGTACTCTGCGACCAGATCCGTGAGACTCTTATCTCCATCATGTCGAGTGTCAACGTCCAGCGCTACCAGACCGCTCTTTTCACCCATGGGAATACCAATGTTGGCAAGGGGCGTCTGATTCCACCATCCAGTGATCTTGGCGACATCCGTTGTCGCTTCGTCACTCCAATTCTTAATACGGGGGTGTTTGCCCTTGGCCTGACACATATCCCCAAGCCTGCAGGAGCATGTGCCATCCTGTTTGAGCCAGTGGAGCGGGAAAACGGGAATGCCTGCTTTTGCATATCGCAGGGCTTCATCTATCATCTTCATGGATTTCCTCCAGTCTTTCGCTATAATATCGGATGCGCTTCTTCAGCCGATGGGCTTCGTGGATCTCTGCCTGCATGCCGGATGAGTGCTCTGTCCCGAACACCCACACTTCCTCGCACAGCGCCAGCAACGCCTGCCCGAAGAGTAGTCCAAGCTCGCGCTGCTCCGGGTCGCCGTCATCCAGAATCTGCGGGTACAGCAGGTGACTGACCACGGGGAGGCGCTTTTTCTCTATGGCGAAGCGGGCATAGCGGATCGCCGCTGCCGTGTTTCCTTCAATGTTCCCAGCGTACTTCGAGACGACGTATACCTTGGGTCGCGCCTTGATCTCCGAGTGCTTGCGGTAGATGCGGCGCTGGTTCTGGCGGTATTCCTTCATGATTGACGCCATCGCTGCGCCTGCCGTGGGATCGGTGTAACCTTCCTTGTTCTTATACATGGGACACCTCCAGCTCATGCAGTTTGCCAAAGCAGGTGCCGTGTTCGCCCTCGGCAACGATCGGGATATCGAAGGCCGCAAAGGGCTGCCGCTCCATCGCCGTGCGAATGGTGCGGATCGCTTCGCCTTCGTGCCCGTCATCCACCTCGAAAAGCAGCTCATCGTGAATCTGCAGGATCGGGCGGATATACGGCTTGTCCGCGAGCTCTCTGATCAGCTCCGCCATCGCCAGCTTCAGGATCTCCGCTGCGGTGCCCTGAATCGGCGTATTCATGCTGCATCGTTCAGCAAAACTCCGCTTGCCCCAGTCGGCGCGGTTATTGATGTTCGGGAGATAGCGCCTTCTACCGAAGGACGTCTCGCTGTACCCGTTGAGCCGAGCCGCTCTGACCGTCTCTTCCTGCCATGCGGACAGGCACGGATACCCGGCTTTCAGGTTGGCGATGATCTGGGCGCACTGATCCTCGGTCTTTTCGAGCCCCGCCTTGAACTTGAGCGTCCGTTGCAGGCCACGAGGGAACAGCCCGTAGAAGGTGCCGAAGTTCACGTTTTTGGCGATTGTCCGGCGCTCCTTGTAATCTGGATCGTCCTTGTCCTGTGCCTCATCGACGCTGATCCCAAAAATGACCGATGTGGTGCTGGCGTGGATGTCGCCACCGCTGCGATATGTTTCCATCATTCGGTGATCACGACAATAGAACGCACCCACACGCAGCTCGATCTGCGAGAAATCGAAATCGAGGAATGTCGTACCCTTCGGCGCAACAACGAACTGCCGAACACCGATCGGGTCGGAACCCTTGCGGGGCATATTCTGCAGGTTGGGTCTGCGGGATGCGAAACGTCCAGTGTCGGTTCCCATCGGCAGGAGGTCGGGGTGTATTCTACCAGTCGCCGGATTGATCCATTTGAGATACCCGTCGATATAGGTGCTCTTGATCTTTGCCCATTTTCGAAACTCCTGCACGGTATCGAAGAAGGAAACCATCTCAGGACGGTGCTTTTTGCAATATGCACGAAGTAGCTGCATAGCCTCATCGTCCGCTGCCTCGGCATATTTGGTTGTGGTCTTCAGGACGGGCAGGTTTTCTGTCTTATACAGATAGTCCTTGAATGCCTGCGTTCCACAGTTCTCTCCGATATCCACATTGCCGATGACCGCCTGCAGCTTTGCTCGAAGATCCACAAGGTGTGCTTCGGCCTCCGCCTTCTTTTCCTCCATGAGGTCGGTATCGAACAGGACGCCGTTATACTTCATCATGCCGGTGAAAACGGCGGTCGGGCTTTCGATCTTTTCACAGATCAGGCGGTGCTTCGGGATGTTGTTCTCAAACCATTCGTTGAACGTGTAGTAAAGCTGCAATGCCCAGTCGCTATCCGCACAGGCGTACCGGCAGGTGTCCCATGCATCTGGGTCGAGCTCATCAAAACTGTGCTCGCCAACCACATCCTCAAATTTCGGGAGTTCAACGCCATACAGATACGGGACAAGGGTTTTAAGTCCGCTGTCGCCGAGATCGCGGTACTCGAAATCATTTTTCAGCGTAAGTTGTGATGCAACGATCGTGTCGTACACCGGCTCCTGCAGCACGATCCCGTCTTTATACAGGAACATTGCCTCAAACGCCATATTGTGTGCGATTTTGACTGTTTTCAGATTCTGGAATGCACGCTGCCGCAGGAATGCCATAACAGAAGGAATACTGGCGTTCTTACCGACGCGATGCCTGAGCGGGATGTATCTGCCTGTGCCTGCCTTCACAGAAAGCGACACGCCGGTGATGTCTGCCTTATGTGCATCCAATGCCGCTTTGCCGTCACTGCGATATTTCTCCGTGGGCGAAGTCTCGAAGTCAAAGGAAACTACACCAGCGCTGCCGATATATTCTTCAATTTCCGCAATATTGCGGATCGTCTTATAATCATTCATAGTCTCTACCTCAAATCGTGCAGCCGTGAGCACCGTGAATAGGCGCTCACGGCTGCTGTGTCCTTATTCCGCTGCAGTCTCGGTTTCGGCAACAGAAACCTTGCCTGCGATGAGCTTGACCTGCTCGGTCATGGATGCGATATTCTTCTTTTCCTCCGGGGAAAGAGGACGATCCACAGAGCAGATCACCTGACTGTAATTGATGCCGGTGCTATTCTGCGCCCGCTTCAGAGAGAACTTAGTCACTACATGATTTGCCTTCATACCTCGGGTCACGAGTCGGGTAACATACTTCGTAAATTCCGCCAATGAGCCGGTGGGCAGCGTCATAATCATCGGAAGCATTTCACCTTCGCGCAGGAGGTACATGCGGCGCTTCTGTTTGCAAGCCATACCTCCGTTTTCTCCGCTGCCAAACTTGGCATACGGACAGGTCTTGCAGTCCCTGCATTCGCCGGTCTCGGCAACGACGCCAATCTTACCGTCCAAGCTGGAGCAGTCGGGCGGATTGTTGCCTCCGGTGAATTTCTCTTTATAGTAGCTGTTGATCGGGTGATGATACAGAATGACGGCGCTAAAGTCTTTGGCGCTGTCGGGGCTGTTCGGATCGTCGCCGGGTACTTCGTAGGCGAGCCCGCCGCCTGCGGGAATCTTGATGCGCTCGAAGCTGGGACGCAGGCCGTCAAGCTCTTCACTAAACAGCTCGGCGAGATTTACGGTTTCGGTAAGATAACCGGTGTTCTGATCGGTGGTAGCAATTGCAGTGGTGTTCTTTGTGTTCATGGTGCTTATCTCCTTTTTCATTTCTTAGATTTGGATACGCGGATGCTCGGCTGCTCGAACACCTGAATCACGCCTTCGAGCCAGTCGGGGAGCACATCGTCGTTGTTGGCCTTGAGTTCTTTGACCGTAGCACCAAGCGTCATGGTGTTGATGGTGAACAGATGGTCGAAGCCGTGTACCCGCATCCTGCGGTACAGTTCTTCCTTTTCCTCCGGAACCGCGCCGGGGAACTCCCTGATCACCAGTGAGAAGCGGGCTCCATTGCGGTCAAAGCCGGTGCATTCTTCATCCGTCATAAGCTGGATGAGCTCGGCCTCCACGGCATCGATGCGTTCCTGCACATCTTTGAGCTTTGCCTGAAGGTCAGATTTCTCGTCGCGCAGCGCCTTCAGAGTATCCGCGGCAGCGAGCATGCTTTTTTCGTTCATATCGTTATCCTCCGATGATTTTTTTGTAGTCGTCGACGAGTAGCTTGGAGACGTCGGCCTTCTGCTTGAGCGCACCCATGACTTTTTCGTCAATGGTGTCTTTGCAGACAAGGTGAATGTAAACGCCGCGCTTCGTCTGCCCGATCCGGCGCACACGCGCCATGGATTGCTGGTAGTTGGCATAGCTGAAATCCAGCGAGTAGTACACGCAGACGCTGCCTGCTGTGAGGGTGAGCCCCATGCCGGTGGTCTGTAACTGCCCGACAAACATCTTGGTGTCGGGATCGGTCTGGAAGGCGGAAACCTGCTCGGCGCGATCCTTCACGTCACCTTTGATCAGGGCGTACCCGATGTTCTTCTTGCGGAGCATACGGGCGATCGCATCGATCTCCGGCACGAAGCGGGCGAACACGATGACTTTTTTGCCTTCCTCCATGCAGCTGTCGATCACGTCTTCGAGTGCGTCGAGCTTCGCCGTCGATAGCTGCTGGGTGTCATCACCGTCATCGTTGCGGACGAATCCGCCTGTGATCTGTGAGAGACGAAGAAGCTGGGTCAGCACGTTGCGGGTCGTGATTTCGCCGTTCATGAGCTCGGCGAAGCTGTCCTTTTCGATGCCGTCATAGATCTTCTGGGCATTTTGCTCCAGCTTTACCGGTCGTACCTCTTCCACAAATTCCGGCAGATCAACCGCCTCGTCGATACGAATGCGATATGCGATGGAATGTGCCTTTTCGACCAGCTCCGCCAGATGCTTGTACCCGACGATCTGGTGATTCTGGAATCCGCCGAGGATGGCGTAGTAGGCGCGGAAGCTGTAGAAGCTGCCGCCGAAGATGCTTTCGTCCAGAAACTTGTACTGGCTGAAAAAATCCAGTGGACTGTTTGTGATGGGTGTGCCCGTCAGGATCAGGTTATAGCTGCTGATCTTACCGAGCCGGTGCAGTGCCTTCGAGCACTTTGCCTGCGGATTCTTGATTTTGCTGCTTTCGTCACACACGATCATGTCTGGGTGCCAGCGCGAGAGTTCCGCCTCCAGCCGCCAGCAGCTTTCGTAGTTGACTACGATGATCTGAAGGCCATTGCCGATCATGTATCGGATGGTATCGGCCTTCTTCACGCTGGTTCCATCGAGCACAGCCAGTTGATAAGGAAAATCCGCGAATTTTTCAAACTCTTGCTCCCAGACATCCACGATAGATTTCGGGCAAACGACCAACATCTGCGTGATTTTGTGCTTGTGGTGGAGCGTACCCGCCAGCGCAATTGTGGTGATCGTCTTGCCGGTGCCCATGTCCATGAGAAAGGCACAGCCTTTACTGGTCATCGGAATCACCGCCTTCCATCTGCTCTATGGCAAGCGCCATGTGAAGCTGTCGGTGCTGCCTGTCAGGCATGATCAGCAAGTTCTCCGGACTGTTGTCGGAGGCATCGCCGTTCATGTGATGGACGACTTCGCCATGCTCCAGTGGTCTACCGATGTACACCTCTGCTGCGGCACGCGCCTTCTTTGAGTTGGCTTTGCCGCGATCGGCGATATGGCAGTATGGATTACGCTGGCGATTGAGATCCGTGAGGTGAGCCGCCTTATGGCCACGGGCGAGTTTGGCGAAATCCACATTCTCGCTCATCCATAAATTGCGGTGCTCCACAGAGCAGAAATTCTTTCTGTTTGGTTTTTTCCGCTCGAGGGCTTTCCCGCATACTACACAATGCACGATCATGCCGTACCTCCGATCCCGAAGGTTCGCAGGGCAAAGTTGTATGCTCTGATCTGGTGCTGATAAGGTGTCGCCTTGATCGGCATCGGAATGAGCGGGACTTCGTCGCCTGCGTCCTGCGACTTGATATCCGGCGAGAGCGTATCGTCGAGGGATGCACCGAGCATCTGCAGCAGTGCTACATTTTCCTTGGAATAGGGCACTACCCAAGACTTGTCGTCTGGATCATAAAACCTTCCGTCGATTTCTTTGATGCTTTCTTTCGCCAGAAATGCGTCGTATATGCGAATGTGATTGCCGTCTCTTATTGCATTCAATGATTTTTCTCCTTCACGTTTGGTTTAGCGAAGGCGGAAAGGATACGCTGCATTGTTTCCTGCTGATCCGGCTGCAGTCCGGGGAGGAGGGAGCGAAGCAGAGACTCCTGATCGTCGTTTAAGTACCGGCGAGTGACGTACCATCCGTCCATGGCGCGGACACCGCCCGCTGCGCCTTGTACTGTGACAATGGGGTAAGAACATGAGAGTACGAGAATGTCGCGCTCGATCGTCCTTCTGCTGACACCGAATTCAGCTGCTAAGTTCTCAATGCGTTCTGTCCTTCGGTCGCTGATTGCCTCCAGCACTTGCTGTCTGCGCTCAATCGCACTCTGCATGTTCTCACCTCCTTCCGTCCTTCGTTGTGTTTATTTTCAGGGATAAACCCGACACCTAATGTCGTGTTCAAAAGGGTTTTTCAAATAATCTTCTTTTTTCTCAGTAGAAATGAAAAAAGCCCGCTGCAGCAGGATTGCTCCTACCGCAGCGGGCATAAAAAGACCGGCAGATAGAATTATCCTTCAGGATTTCTATCTGCCGGAAGCCTATTGATCTGTGTCAATTTCGATCCCATAACAGATTTTACTGTCGTGTCGGTACCCCTAACGGTTCTGGCCGAGTCCGGTGCTCATGGCGCAACAGCAGTCTTATTTGTTTTCATTGTGGTTGCCGATGTACGTTGTACCAGCTCCACCATGACCTTTGCGTCCTGATCTACGACCACACGCAAAGGGCTTCCGCATTTCGGACAATTTAGCTCCATACCATCACAGCGCTTCGATCTGCCGATCGGCTTGCTACATTTTGGACAGCAGGCATACAAAAGCGTGTCTAATTCGCCCATCCGACTTCCTCCTTGCTTCCTGTGGTACGTGCGGGCATTTATACGGCCTCCGAGGCAGCGCACTGCGCGAGCCGTCCCATTTTAATAAGAGGGATCCGCACAGTGTGCTTACGGGCGTATTCGCCATCCATAACCATGGTGTGGCAATGCTCACATTCCATCCATCCGCCTGTTTCATCTAAAAACAAGCCTTTATTCAAAGTGCCACAAATCGGGCACATAACGTCGTATTGTTCCATCTCAGTTCCTCCGTTCAACCTAAATCTGTGATTTCGATTGAGTAGATATCCTCGAAATATATCTGCTCACCATCCAGTTTGAGCCAACGGAACGTACAGCTCACGTCCGTTATACTGCCACGTTTGGTGACATCGTGAAAGGCGCAGTAGCAGTCAATTTCAACTTTCATACCGCGCCGAAGCTTCAGGAAAATCCGTGAGTTGTGTTCTGCCTGCTCTTCGGAAATATCATGGCGCTCTACTCGCAGGTGCCGTTCTTCACGATCCCGCAACGCCTCCTGTAAGCCCTTCATTGCATCAAACGGGCTGAATATTTTAGCTCTTTCTGCTCTTGTCATCATATCCTGCTCGATGCCCTCCTATAAAACCGTTTCGTTCACGCTGCGTACCCTCCGGCATATAGTTGATGCCGCGAAGAACGGCGTTTTTGCCATACCGCTGCCGAATGTCCAAAACGGTCTGCTGAACAGTTCGCTCCCGCTCGACGGCATCAAAGTTCGTGAACAAGTTGTAGCCCTCACAACCTTCATCGCACACATCCTCAAATGTGATGCCGAGCCGTCTGATTTTGGTACAGCGATCTGTGGTTTTGTCGTATACCCGCAGTGCCGCCTCCACGAGGAAGGAGGCGAGGGCGGTTGTCACATCCAGCTTTGCCATACCCTTGGTGGGCGCAAGCTCATCATGAGTATAGCCGACAAAGATACCGACCTTACTGGTGATAACTTTCCGCCGCATAAGCTCGGCAGCTCCATTGAGCGCCATCTCATGCATAACAGTCCGGGCTTCCTGAAAGGTGTAATCCCGAGGCAGAATCTGCGAGAACGATACGGATTTTGTTTTGCTCTTATATGCTTTGATGTCAGAAATCAGGCACGGCTCACGTCCCCACGCATGGTCTATAAGCAGTTCTGCATTCTTGCCGAATACTTTGTACATGAGTCCTGTGTCCATCTGGGTCACGCCACGCATATCGAAAACGCCATATCGTTCCAGCCGTCGTGCTGTTCCACCTGCGACCATCCAAAAATCTGTGATCGGCCGGTGATCCCATAATGTCTGCCGGTATTTCTCTTCGTCCAGTACCCCGACGTGATCTTTGGCGTGCTTTGCTGTAATGTCCAGCGCAATCTTGGCGAGATAAAGGTTCGTCCCGATACCCGCTGTTGCAGGAATATGAAAGCGATCTGCGATTTCATTCATCAGATGCTTGGCGAACGTCACTGCGTCCATGTGATTCGGTGCCAGATAATCGGTCACGTCGAGGAACGATTCGTCGATCGAGTACACGTGAATATCCCGTGGGTCAAAGTAATCCAAATACAGCGAGTAGATATCCGCTGCGTATTCAATGTACAAAGCCATGCGGGGCGGGGCGACCTCGTACTTGACATTGTTGGGGATCTCCGACAGCCTACAGCGGTTTCTTATGCCTTGTGCCTTCATCGCTGGAGTAATCGCAAGACACAAGGCATTTTTCCCGCGTGTGAGATCTGCGACGACGAGATTTGTTTCGAAGGGATTATACCCACGCTCGGCACATTCGACCGATGCGTAAAAGCTCTTCATGTCTATGCAGAAGTAAGTTCGTGTTTTTGCCATGGTGGGTACGCTCCGTTTTATCATTTGAGGTGCGGTGGAGTAGTCATAGCGCTCGCACCGCCTCAATGCTGGGGCCGCCGTCCCTTTCGATAAGGTCAGCAAATGCCTGCAGCCGCTCTTTCGAATACATGATCGTGCAGTTGATGTGCATCACCATGTCGCCGGATTCTTTTTCGACGACATGGATGTGTGCGTTGTATGCCTGTCCGACAAAGAAGTGCGCTGTTTCAACGATTTCTCCCTTGTCAGGCAGGTTTTCCGGATCAACGTCCAGATACATTTCTTCCACATCAACGTGCTCTAATACACGTTCCATCTACCCATCCCTCCGTTCACTCCAGATCCTTGAGCACTTTAACCGCAACGCCTTGAATCTCACAGTTATCAACGTAGATGTCGTCCATACGAGAATTCTCCGGGTGCAGACAGATGCGATGCTTTTTGGGTTCTGGATAAAATCTTTTGAGTGTCGCTTCATCCTCCATAAGGGCAACGACAATCTGACCTTCGTCTGCGTAGTTTTGCTGCCGAATCAGAACGAGATCGCCGTTATCGATACCTGCTTCGATCATCGAATCGCCGTAGGCGCGGAGAATGAAGAAGTTGCCTTTGCCGAATAGTGCGACAGGAAGGCGGACGTATTCCTCGATGTTTTCCTCTGCAAATTTCGGAATGCCGCAGGCAATGGTGCCGAGAACGGGGACTCGGATTGCTGCTGCCTTCGTTTTCGTAGAGGTCATCGTGCGGTAGCCGGAGTAGTCAAGAATGCCATCATCACACAGCTGGGCGATGTAGCGCTGCACCGTGGCCTTTGACGATCCGACCCCGTCTGCGACTTCCTGCATAGTGGGCGAGATACCGTTGCTGTCCGTGTAGTCACTCACGAACTTCTCGATAGCCGCCATCAGGGTCTTATCTTTGCTTCTCATGCGAAATTCCTCCTAAATGAAACCTGTGTCTCATTTACAACTAAATTATACTCACGACGGCAGAACGCGTCAAGGGGTTTGAGACAAAATTCCCGGTTTGCAGCTTTGAAGTAATGATTTCATTACGCTGCTGGCAATGATAGGCAAACGCCATGCAGTACAAACCACATGGCGCTGCCTTATGAAGTTGAGGCGCTAAGGATTATTTGGCGTTGACTTTAGAAGCAGCCTCCGCAGCAGCTGCAGCCTGCTTTTTGGCCGTCCATCCACCCTTGGGCACTGGGGCATACGCCTGCTCCAACGAGTAGATAATAACTTTTTCTTCACCGAAGATAGCGCCGGGAACATTCCAGCTTTCTTCGGGTGCCCACTGCATGACCCTCCGCACCGCATTGGCTGCCGGGGCACAGCTGATCTTGATGGGGTATCGCTGTTCACCAGCGGGCTTGGAGAACTTGATCGCCTGCGGCGCATCTGCCTTGCAGGCCTTGATGGCGAACTGCTTGCCTTTCTCTTCGACGAAGAGCTGGATGTATTCCGGGTATCCCAGATCCACAAAGGTGGCTGCATTGAACTTGATCTGGTTGCCGTTCATAAAGGTGGCAACGGAGTCGGTGCGAGATGTGATGAGCTCTACGAGCTTGAATTTTTCGAGTACGGACATATTAGTTTTCTCCTTTGACTTTAATAATTTCGATGTGATCTGCCATAGCTGGCGTTGCGGCTTCTGCCGCAGGTGTGGTCGAGTAAAAAATACGCGCGATGTCGTCTTCATCCCAATCGAGGTCGATCTGAGTGAAACCGGTAAGACAACCTTTCAGGACGATTCTCGGCTTCGTCCTGCGGCCGCGTCTTTTGCGATAGTATTTCTCGTCGATCATCTGCTGCACCCGATCCCAATCTGATTTCAGAATAATGGGTTCATGGTGCCCTTCAATGAAGTACTGCGTCTTCTGTCCCGTGTTCTTGATGGCTTTATGGCTGAACACATCCACGGTCATTGTCTTCTGGCACAGGACATTGCCGCAGTATTTTTCATTCCGAAGTATTCCGAGCACGCCGCCACTGCTCCATACCGTCTGGTTAGTAGCAGTCGGAACACCACTCCGGGTTAAGATCTCGGCGATCTGAGGGGACGAGTAGCCGTTGAGGTACATATCATAAATGATGCGTACCAGTTCGGCTTCCGCTTCGACGATCTGCCACTTTCCGTCTTCGCCCATCTCATAGCCGAGAAGTGACCACGTCGGATAAATACCCGCGCCACGTTTCCAGCGTCGGATGTACGACCATTTAAGACTTTCAGATTTGGACTCCGATTCACCCTGCGCGAACAGGCTGATCAATCCCAGATATGTCTCGGACGTAGTATCCAGCGTGTTGATCCTCTCGGTTTCAAAGTACACGGCAACTGGATGCTCCAGCTGTTTTAGCATGCGGATCGTCGAAATGCAGTCCAGAACATTACGCGCAAAGCGGGTGACCGCCTTCGTGATGATCAGGTCGATCTTACCCGCTTTGCAATCCTCGATCATTCGATTGAACTCATCCCTGTGTTTTAGGGATGTGCCGGAAATTCCGCGATCTGCATATATACCTGCAAACTGCCATTCATCGTTGCCTCGGATGTAATCTGTGTAATTCTGTACCTGCAGCTCATAAGAGAGCGCCTGCGTGTCCATGTCTGTGCTGACGCGGCAATACGCGCACACGCGGAGCTTCGGCTTTTCATATCCCTCTCGATCTGTGATAGCAGGGATTACCTGCACATCAACATGCTCTGTCAGTGACTGCCGAATTTTCTCGTTTCGCGTCTGCTTTCGTGTAGCAGGGCGCTCTTGTATAGCTCTGTCGATTTTAATCTTCTTCAAGAATGCATCACCTCCTTCTGCGCCACAGATTTGATCGATTGCCGACATCGACCCTGACGCATGCGGAGGCGGCGCTACTTTATTATAGCGCTGTATATCAACATGTGGTGCGGTTTTACCACCATATCTTGCGCTACAAGGGCAAAAAAAGAAGGGCGATTGCTCGCCCTGCCTTTATTTCTCGTATGTTTTGATTATTTGCCAAAGTGCGGTTTTCTGTTCCGGTGTCAGTACTGTCCATTTATCAAAGAGTTCCCGCAGCTCCGGCGTAATCTCAATCATTTCGCCCTCTGCAAAAAACTGTGCCATGGTAATGCCGAACGCCTTGCACAATGCTTCCAATGTGACCATGCTCGGAGTGTTGCCACGGCGGTAGATGTTGGATACTGTGTTCGGCGATAAGCCTGCCTCTTTGGCGATTTTGTAATCTGACCAACCGTGTTGCTCCTGCAATTCGATCAGCCTTTGACGGATGTCCACAAAACCACCTCACTTCCAGTATATATTCTATCACCACGTTTGGTGATGCCGTTAGAGCAAATGGGTGGAAGTAGTATCGCAAGTTATGGTGATATTTATACTTGAAACTTGCGCGTTCAGGCAGTAAACTATATTTGGGAAATGTGGTGATCCTTATGTCAAACGAGTCTGAGCTCAGAATGCGCCGGGTATGCTTTACCGGCCACCGCCCTGAAAAATTGAATAAAAGCGAGGCGGAGATCGTAGCCTTGCTTGAGCTGGAAATCCGCGCTGCTATCACAGACGGTTTCCAGACTTTTATCTCCGGTATGGCCAGAGGTGTTGACATCTGGGCTGCGGAGGTCGTCCTTCGTCTACGGGACAATGGCTCTCCGATTCATCTGATTGCCGCAAGCCCCTATCAGGGCTTTGAACGTGCATGGTCGCCAGCGTGGCAAAGCCGCTATGCTTCGGTTCTGGCCGGTGCCGATATCGTCCGTTTCATTTCTCCGCAGTATGACCGTGGCTGCTTCCAACGCCGCAATGAATGGATGGTCGACCACGCTGGCCGTGTGATCGCCGTGTTCAACGGCGAGAAGGGCGGGACAAAAAACACGATTGACTATGCAACTCGGCAGAATGTCCCCGTAATCTATATTCCATAAAACCTGCACTTACAGAAACACCTCGCAGCCGTTATGACTGCGAGGTGTTTGCTATTTGTTTAGGGCTTCCGTTAAGCAGCAATGACAACCGCGTTTTCTTTCACTTTGTTGATCGCGGCCAATAACGCTGCACGTGTACGGGCATCAAAGAGCTTTACAAAGCTGATCGGCTTGTCAAAGGGCGGATTCTGCAGCTCGGTAACATTCTCCATATACCCATTCTGCTCGATGTGGTTAATGATCTTATGCACAAAAGCGATCTGCTTCTGGTTCAGTGACTGGTCATTTATGAACTGCGAAAAAGCCTGCATTGCTGCTTCGTGATCCAGCTTGGCGATTTTGCGGATCAGCAAACCAAACGGCGTATCACCATATTCTCTTTCGTAGTCTTCTTTACTGCCCAATTCGCTAGTCAGCACGTGCTCCAGCTCGCTGTAATCCGCAGCCGAGAGGGGGATGTTGTGTGTCAGCTTATAGATGGCAAGCGCATTTCCGTTTTCGTTGACGTAGCGATTGACTTTGGCGCGATAGTCTTCGAAATCATACCCCGGCTCCATCGGGTCGCCCTCTTTCTGATCTATAATCGGGTCAGATAGCCGAGTAATAATCGGCTTTCGAGGGTCAACGTCATTCAGGAACTTTATCAGATCACGGAGCTCCTTCCGCACCCGCTCATACAGCAGAACATCGTTCGCATTCCAGAAAGCGTCTGTGTTGACCTCCTTGATGATCGGCAGTTTCGCTTTTACCTGCGGGATGCTGACCTTGCGCTCCAGCAGCGTTCCAATATCACGGAGCTGTTTCTGTGCAATCTTAAGCGAGGGCATCTGCTCTATCTGGGCAATCATTAGACCGTACATAAAGTTATCAAAGCGCTTTGCAAATTCGTCGTTGTCATCCAAGTGAACGATTGGCGCAATCTGCTGCATCAGTTCGCCCTTGTCGCCTTCACTAATGTAGTTGAAAGCTCCGGGCTTCTTAAACTTTTCAACGCTTTGTATGTGCAGCCTCACGGCGATGAGATCGGTGTTCAGCCCCAATACCTGAGAGTAGCATGTCTCTACAAGCTCGGATCTCCAGCTCTGATAGTCGTCTCCGGCAAATGCACTTTCCTGCAGCGCCACCGCAATGCGGATCTGCTTCCCGAATATGTTCTCCGACAGCGTCTTCGTCTCGCGGGACTCAAAGCCCTCTTTGTGAGCACGGAAGTATTCAAAGTTTCCGCAATAGTCAAAGATGAGGAACCGTCTCTTTGCCGTGTATTCGCCGTCGATCTGATCGATGCAGGTGAGCTCCTTGCTGAGACGAGTACCACGCCCGATCATCTGCCAGAATTTCGTCTTTGACCGCACCTTTTTAAAGAATACGAGGTTGACGCATTCCGGCACATCGATGCCGGTATCCATCATATCCACGGAAACCGCTATGATCGGGTCTTTCTCTGGAATTTTGAAATCGTCAATGATCGTCTGCGCGTATGTATCGTCGCAGATAACGCGCTGTGCAAATGTGCCACGGTATTTTGGGTACAGCTTATTAAACCGCTCCAGAATGAACTCCGCATGGCGCTTGTTCTGGGCGAAGATGATGGTTTTACCCAGTCTGTCACCACCAGCAACACGGATGCCGCGCTCCATTAAATCCTGAAGCACCGTGTCAACGGTTGTCTCGTTGAAAACGAACTTGTTCAGCTGCGCCGACGGAATGAAGTCGGGCATCAGGCCGTCCTCAACAAAGTCCTCTTCATACCGTTCCTTGTCCTCATCGGAAAGGTCGTCGTATGTGATGCCTTCCTCTAAGAACTTTGTTTTAACCTCATAGTTATAGTAGGGCACGAGCACATGATCCTGATAGACTGCCGTCTCGTAGTCGTATGCATACGTCGGTACACCGTGCTCCATTTCGAAGAAATCATAGGTATTGCGATCAACGTCCGTTTTTGGGGTTGCGGTCAGTCCGACCATGATCGCATCGAAGTATTCGAAAATCGCGCGGTATTTTTTGAATATGCTGCGGTGGCTCTCGTCGATGATGATGAGGTCAAAGTGGGCTGGGGTAAACATGCGCTGCCCATCTTTCGTCTTCATATCGTCTATGGCGTTCAGCATTGTCGGGTATGTCGAGAATACGATCCGTGCGCTCCGGTCGTCCTTATTGGAGCACAGATTGCACAGAGACATATCCGGCAGATAGTTTTTGAAATCGTCCTTTGCCTGTTTCACCAGCGCCGTGCGATCAGCCAAGAACAGAATATTGGTGACATATTTGCCGCGACTGAGCACATCGGTGAGGCTGGATGCAGTTCTGGTTTTACCCGTTCCTGTTGCCATGACCAGCAGGTGCTTTCTAAACCCTTGCCCAATCTGCTCACATACAGCGCGGATGGCTTCCTTTTGGTAGTAGCGATCTGTGATTCTGTCATCGATAGGAATGGTCATCAGATCCTTCCGCTCGATACGGCGGTTCATCAGCTTCTGCAGATCGTCTTTGCTGAATATGCCGCTGACCTTGCGCTGCGGGCTGCTCTGATCGTCCCAAAAGTAGGTTTCAAAACCATTGGTCGTGAACATCATGGGGCGACGTCCGAATTTTCTCTCCAGACAGTCAGCGTACAGCACAGCTTGTTTGCGGCCTATGTTCGGGTCTTTGCTGGATCTCTTGGCCTCCACCACTGCAAGTGGTAGGCCGTCTTTTCCGAACAGCACGTAGTCCACATATCCCATCTGCCCCAGCACACCTGCCATGCCTTCGACGGGATACTCTTCCTGAACGTCAGCATCTGCTCCGGAGAATTTCCAGCCCATCTGCTTCATGTCCACATCGATATAAATTTTGCGGGTCTTAAACTCGGAAAGGTCTGCTGCGACAAAGGTGCGCTCCTGCTGGTGCTGCTCCTTTGTTGCGGTGATCTGCTCGGACATCTGCTCGATCTTTTTACGCAAAGCCTCAATCTCTGCGTCCTTCTCACCGAGCAGACTCTCTTGCTCTTTTATTTTCTTGGTGTCGACGACAACCTTTTCGGTCGGAATTAGTGCCTCATCGAACTGCCGCTCTTCGTAATCAGCGCCATAGCAATAGTCCACCCATTGAATAAACTCAAAGAGTCCCTGTAGAGAAGCGAGAGCGTCACTGGCCTGTACACTTCGCTCCGTGTGAACGGCCAGATTGCCCAACTTAATGATAAACGGCAGTTTGCCCCATGTGTTGTAGTCTACCGCAAAACGGAAGGTTGGCTCATGAATGAGTGCCTGCAGATTATCTTTGTAAGGCATCTGCATCGTCTTATCAGCCGAATACACCCATTTGACGGCTAATTCCAGAGCTTTTCTGCTGCCGACGGCGCACATAGCAGGCGCGGAAACATACACCTTTTCCGCCTCGATCGCAGCCGAGGCAAACAGTGCGTACTCCTTTTTATCTTTTAGAAATCCGAAGTTCGACATGTCATCCACTCCTGTCTGTATGTATTCGCTGCCGCTTGGCAGTATCTAAAGCTCAAAGAGCTGTAATATTTTGATTTGTCGGTCTGTTCGACGAAGGCTGCGAACTGTTCCTGCAATTCAATTGGGGGCAGGGATACTCGATAGTTTTCCAAGAAAGAAGCAGGAACTCTACGCTGTCCCGCGCTACCGGTCATGTTGCTTGCTGCATCTATGCGGAACTGCGAAAAAGCGGTGAGCGTGTAAATCCAGTACGGATCGGTCTTTCCACTGAGCGGACGAAGCACATGGAATTCTGTCGAGCCAAACCCTATGCCATTATGAAGGCCTTTAGCTACTGCCCCCTTGCCATTTTCCATGCATGGAGTAATTTTTGCAAAAAGGACATCATTTTCGGCAAAGTATGTGAAACCCGTTTTTACCTCATCATACTCTTTGATTGCCGTCGCATCTATCTCACCATGTTCGGTTACGGCAGGCATTGGCACAAAGGAAACCATCGCACCACTAACAAGCCGTGAATCGAGGCTCTTTTTAGGGTTGATGTTACAAGTACTCCCGAGCGGTACTAAGCCCCATCCGAAGGCGTCTGTTCCCGGCATACCGAACAGTTCGATAAATCGGGACTTGACGGCCTGATCCATGTTTCGCACTTGCTCCTTACGGCGGGCAATTAAATCATCAATCTTGTCAAAGATCGACGCAATTTCCATCTGCTTATCCATTGAAAATGAGGGGATTGGGTATTCTTTTAACCACTCTGTACTCATATTCTTTTGAGCAACACCTTGGGATGCAAGGATGCATTTATTCTCGAAATAATCAGAATTCAATAGATGGAACAGAAATGGCTTATATATTACGGCTGGATTTCTTATGCGAATACATGCAACACGCTGGTTCAACGCGGCTGGCAACATTTCAGCACTCAGTAGGCCGACTCTACCAACGTTGCCTGTTAACGACATAAGTAAATCGCCTTCGCAAAGCATATATTTCTCAATTTCCCGTTGCTCACTTACTGGGTAATACTGAGGATTTGTATCTTCGACAAAGCCCTTCTGAACATTTGTTATTCGTATTACACGAATTCCGTCAGCGACATATTTACTGCTTTTAAATGCATAACCGTTTAGGATGTCGCAAATATCCCCAATTCTCATGAACTCGTTCATGCTGCCACCTCCATCTTACCGCAAAGTTTTGATTTGTCGGTCTGTTCGACGAAGGCCGCAAACTGCTCTTGCAGCTTAAGCGGTGGAAGGGGCATACGAAAACCTGCGATCTCTTTTCGGTTAACCTTTGGCAGATTCGTGCGTGAACTGAATTGCAAAATGTACTCCAAGAAGTATTCCGACCGCAACGCAATGGCCAGAAACACTCGATTGCAGTTGCTGTGGTTCGGTAAAATTGGGTATGCATCTGCTGAACATAACCCCTCAAAATCGGGCAATGCGACTTTATTGAGATTAGGGCGGATCTTACTATAAATGATGTGTTGCGGGGTAAATATGTACTTTCCGCTTATTACACCATCTTCTCTGACTGTGCGGTAGCCTTTTAGCGCTCCAGTGCCTTTCTCAATGCTGTCAATGCCTATATGCGGATAACCAGCGTATTTTTCATAATCTGTTGTCATATTCCCATCGATCTTAGCAAACTCAGTGAAAGATACAACAGGCCATTCCATTGGGTTAGATTTAAGATCGCCGAACAGTTCGATAAATCGGGACTTGACGGTCTGCTCTATTAACGCTATTTGTCGCTGCCTTTTGTCGATAAGTGTATTGCATTTTTCGAGGCATTCAATGATTTCTGCCTGTCTTTCGATGCTGGGGAGAGGAATAAGGGCATCCGTGAGATTACCTAGTTTTATGTACTTAATAACCCCACCAATTGATTGTGTTCGCAGCACTTCTACATAGATGTCCAAGAAAAAGTACAGGTATTTTACAAGCAATTTTCTCTTGTCTGCAGACTCAATAATATAGGTGCGCTGATATGCATCGAACTTTCCGTCATAGTATTTTACATTCAAATCGCCGTTTCCTGCTACTAAGACACACTCACAATCGTATGAATACGAAGCAATTCGCAATGGTTCTTTGGAACAAGTAAAAAAAGGATATTGTCCGTTCTCTGATGACGCATTTGCATCCAGCTTTCCAGTACGAATGTGTGTCAGATCACCCAATTTGACGAAACTGCTCATGCTGCCACCTCCATCTTACCGCAAAGTTTTGATTTGTCGGTCTGTTCGACGAAGGCTGCAAACTGCTCCTGCAGCTCCATTGATGGCACAGGAATGCGAATGCTTTCGACTATTCCCTTGGAGATTTCCTTAAATGTCGCGCCCCTGCCAAGTGAATTTAAGTATTCGACGTTCAACAGAAGAACGGTATACAAATATCGCGGTGTTATGCCTTCCTTGCAAATGATGTTTTTAAAGCCCTGATTGCAATAGAACGTATTTCCCGCAATAGCCACTTTACCAATCGGTGCACGGGAAGATAAAATTACCGTTCCGACAGGCATTTCTTGTAATGAGCAGCTTTCCACACCTGCTTTTGTTAGCTTCCTTACCGAATCGTAAATGTATCCACTATCGGCATCTAATTCTGCGGGAGTGATCCAGCGGTACGAGCCACCCCAGTATTCGTCATGATCCGTTTTCGGGGTAGCGCCACCGACAACCGTCCCAACTTCCTTTATGGGAGCCCATGATTCCTGCGGGTGTGTCAAATCATAATTACCGAACAGTTCGATAAATCGGGATTGGCAATCAGCCAATGTACTTTCTATGGGAAATCTTTACATTGTTCTGATTCACCATTGCGTACTGCATTGTGGTGTCAATTTTGGCATGACCGAGGAGCCGCTGCACCTGTTCTATCGGCATTCCTTTGTCGATGGCGCGTGTCGCCAGCGTTCTTCGGAACTTATGCGGATGTACCTTTGTGATACCGAGCTTCCGTCCCAGCTTTCGCAATCGTACCTCCACGCCACTGATCTCCAGCCTGTTGTATGGACTGAGCAGAGAAACGAATAGAGCGGGATTATCATCACGCCTGTTTTCCAGATAGTTTTTGAGGTGGATTTTGGTGCGGGCGTCAAAGTATACGGGACGTTCTTTGCTACCTTTTCCGAATACAACGCACTCTCTGTTCTCAAAGTCAATGTCGTCACGGTTCAGCCTTACCAGCTCTCCAACACGCATACCAGTGGAGGCAAGCAGGTCTATCATCGCCAGATCACGCAAACAACCACACTGATCGCGCATGGTTTCCAGCGCTTCGTCCGTGTATGTTTCCTTAACGGTCTTGTTTGAACGTATTTTATGGATCCGGCGTACAGGGCTTTTTAGTATGTAGTTTTCGTCCTCCAGCCACGTGAAAAAGCTGGACATGATCCTTCGGATGTTATCTATGTTGCCTTTGCTGCACTGCGTTTGTTGCTGGTAATCAGAAAGATATCCTCGCAAATCATCCGTCTGCATGTGTGTAACATGGGAATCAACTGCTGCAAACAGCCTCCGGATTGAGGTTTCATAATACCGCAGCGTTTTCTCGCTGCATCCCTCAACCCGCTTTGCAGACAAGAACATTTCCAACAATTCAGAATTGGTTTCTTTGTCTGGCTGTTGAGCACCATCCTCATTAGCGGTGATTTGGACGTTCCAGAGAGCATGCTGCAGAACATTCTGCAGCTGCTCCATCTGGGCGTTATCCAAATAGGGGATCATTTGTCGTGTGATTTCGGAAATAAGCTGGTTTTTCATGCTAGTACACCTCTAAATTTATGTTGTGTACCAACATCCTGCACCGGCTCATTTAGCCAAAATACTGTTGCATCAGAGATTTTTTCAAAATCTCCAGTTCCTGCAGTCCTTTCTGCACTGCCAATTTTGATTTGTCGGTCTGTTCGACGAAGGCTGCGAATTGCTCCTGTAGTTCTATAGGAGGTAGGATAATTGGGAAATCCTCAACCTGATCGAGGTTAATCTGGCGCTTGTCGATGCCCCCCACGCAAACCTTTCGGATATACCGCCGATATGGTTCTCCTGTAAGTATCGCCACTACATATTCAGGCACCGTCGTTCTATCCAAGCGAACCAAATAGACATGCCCGTTAATATTAGCGCTATTATCGGCACCACGGAACAAAGCTGCACGTCCCAAGCTGCTGTTTTCAGTGTTTATCCTACCAGTTTTTGTTATGAGAATATCCTTGTCATGCAGACTGCTCTTTGCCATGTCAGCATGTGTAGCAGCATCAATGTATGCGACATCATCGAGATCTATTTTATTGCGCCATACATTCTGGCTTCGCAAAAATACGATTCCCTCACTGACATAATTATCGCTACCACCCTTTGGCGTATTACCATTTGTGATCAGCACAGAAATATCGTCAAGCCTTTTAACAGGCCAGCCCAATGGGTTTGCAATCGGATCACCGAACAGTTCGATAAATCGGGATTTCACGAGATTGGTAAGCTCGTCCAATTCCTTTTTCCGCATGGCAATTACCCTGTCAACACTACGCAATACTGCGGAAATTCGCTGCTGCTCGCTCATATCGGGCAGAGGTATTAGTATTTTGCTCAGCTGTTTTGCAGACAAATGCTTTACTGTCACAAACGGCGTGGCATCCTCTATTGCTTTTAGTGCTTGTGGCATATAGTAAAATATGTAATCGCGGTCAACGTCTTCACGTGGGATCAATCTGCATACTCGTTGATTTAAATATGCACGACCACCTTTCCAATAAGCGATATTAAACTCTCCATCCATGCCAATGAGCAGGTCACCATCGTTAACAATGTAGTTTTCTCCAGCGATTTCTGTGGTATACGTTTCCGAATAGCCCCTAACAACATCTCGAATACGAACAAGCGGAACGCCTTCTGCACTGCAGAACTTAGACGAGTCAAAAGGAAATCCATATTGGATTATGCATACCTCGGGTAAAGTTTTCTCCATCATAGCATTTTCCTCAATTCCTTCAGTTCGGCGGAGATACTTTCTTCTAGTTCATCAATCTTATCCATGATCTCTGCGGTAGAGGGGTATTCGACAGCCACATACTCTGTTTTCTTGTATTTGTTTATGGAGAGGTCGTATCCGTTGTCTACGATCTCCTGCTTCGGTACGAAAAAGCTCTGCTCGGTACGCTCGCGTGTGGTTTCCTGCTCCAGATGGTGGAACCTCTGAATGATATCGGGGATATCGTTATCTGCAATCTCGGAACGCTTATCGTCGAGGCTGAAGCCATCGGCCTTCATGTCATAGAACCATACTTTGTCGGTACCACCCGCGCCGGTCTTTGTGAATACCAGCACAGCAGTGGAAACACCTGCGTATGGCTTGAATACGCCAGAAGGCATTGATATCACGGCACGGAGCTGGTGGTTCTCGACGAGCTCTTTGCGAATGGATTTATGTGCTGAGGACGATCCGAACAATACACCATCCGGAACAATGCAGGCGCACTGGCCGCCCTTTTTCAGCATACGCAGGAACAGGGCAAGGAACAGCAGCTCCGTTTTCTTCGTGTTCGTTACCGCTTTCAGATTATCGTGGATGCTCTCTGCGTCGATCGTTCCCTTGAACGGGGGATTCGCCAAGCACATCGTAAAGCGATCGGAAATCTGATTTTGTTTCGACACGCTATCCTTATAATCAATCTCCGGATTGCTGATAGAGTGCAGCATGAGGTTCATCGCAGAAATGCGGAGCATGGTGTAGTCCGTGTCAAATCCCGTAAATGCGGGGCCTGCAAAATGCTGCCATTGCTCGGAGGTCATGGTATCTTCATAGTTGCGACGGATGTACTCCGAAGCAGAAACCAAGAAACCAGCCGTTCCACATGCCGGATCACATATAGTATCATCCGGTGTCGGCTGCAGCAACTCAACCATCATCTCTCGAATATGCTTCGGGGTGCGGAACTGCCCATTCTGGCCTGCTGTAGCCAGCTTGCCGAGCATGTACTCATATAGGTCGCCCTGCATATCCAATTCTGCAATATCGTGCTCGTAAAGGTCGTCCAGCCCTGTTACTATTTTCTGAAGCAGCTGCGGGGTGGGGATGATGAACATCGCATTGCTCATATACCGTGCAAAAGCAGTCGTGCTTTCATCTGCTTTGCCAGGTTCGTCTTCAATCTCTACGAGCTCACCCTTTTCATTAAAATCTGGGAGACGACCATACTTCATGCTTTTAATCGCAGGAAATACCCGCTGGGAGATCACGTCGAAAATCTGGCGCGGATCATCGTTTTTGAATTTGCTCCAACGCATTGATTGGCCGACGGGAGACTGTGGGAAAATCTTTGCCATCTTCTCGCCGGTCATCGTTTCAAATTCCTCGGTCTCCAGTTCCTTTTCGTCGAGGGAACGGATGAACATGAGGTATGTAAGCTGCTCGATAACGGTCAGCGGGTTTGCAATGCCGCCAGCCCAAATGTCTGTCCAGATCTTATCGACCTTATTTTTAATTGCTCCTGTAATCATTCCACGTTTCCTCCGACAATATTGTTAATGTGTTCTCTGTACTGCTCGATCACGTTGGGTGGGGAGATGACCTGCATTCTGTTTCCAAACTGCGCCAGCCATCCGAAAAAAGGAGGGCTTATCTGCACATGTACTGTTGCAGCGCAGGTGGTATCGTTCACAGACATCATTGGTGTGTCTTCTCCAAATTTATCAAACACGGGGCCGATAAGCTGCTTGCTGAACTGTATCACAACGTCCTCCAGCTCTCCGCTGAACATTTTGAAAACCTGCTCCGTGTACTCTGCCACGCCATCGATCCGGGCTACAGCTTCATTCGACATTACCGATTCTTCTACAACGGTAAGATGATCTATGCGATCAATGCGATAGTTGGCGGTGCTGTCCGGATGCTTGCTGCTGTATGCCATCAGATAGTAGTTGTCCTCATTGAAGATAAGGGCGACCGGCTCCACGTAGTAGCGTTTCTTGCTGCCATCGCTAACAGTCACATATACGCGCTCCGCCTTTTCATTCAAATGGAAGTAGTTGAATTCGATTTTCTTCCTGCGAATAATGGCATCCTCAATGCCGTCCACCGTGTAGAGGATGGCCTCGTTGGTGTGCTTCCGGGTATTGAAGCACACCATGTTTTCCTTTAGTAGTTCGGCTTGGTGTGATCCGCCGAGAGCGGCAACCTTTTCTATCAGCTCGACCGTTTTTTTCTCTGTGATAAAACTGGCCGCTTGTACCGCATCAATCAGTATTTTAATCTCCGGCACGGTGAGCTCATGCTCTGGAACATAGTAGAACTTTTCCTTATCCTTCAGGTAGCTCATGATCTCGAAGCCATTTTCCTGCATCACTTCGATATCCAAACTCAGCGTCCTGACATTACTGGAAATGCCCATCTCATTCAGCCGTCTGCAGAGCTCGACGCGGGAGATGGGATGTGCTTCATCCGTCTCTTTACGCAGCAGCTCATAAAGCTTCAGCAGCTTAATCTTTTGCATATTAGCAGCCATGCTGTGCCTCCTCTTTGAAATGGGTATAATGATACTGATTAAGTATAACACAAAACTTCCGATTTTTCAAGGCCTCCGCGTAATTATATCATTACCTGAACTGGATTTTTCGCAAACATCCGGTTCAAGTCCCATACCCTAAACACATTTAGTAGTTGCTTGCAAAGCAAAGAAATTCTATGTGTACACCGGCGTTTTCGGACTGTTTCTGCTGCTGAAAGCAAAAAAACGGGCTTTGGAGCAGCCGATCGACCGCTCCAAAGCCCGTTTTTCTATTATTCGCCCTGCATTTTGCCCGGAAAGCAAGAAAAAACCTCTCTTGTCTTGGTAGACAAAAGAGGTTTCTTTTATGGTCTGAGTGACAGGATTTGAACCTGCGGCCTCTACCACCCCAAGGTAGCGCGCTACCAATCTGCGCCACACCCAGATAACAGTAAACATTATACACGGTTTTCGGGTATTTGTCAAGGGCTTTTTTAAAAAAATACGAAAAATTTTCGGCAGAGCTGTTCAAACGGCTTTGTTGTGCGAAATGACAGGCTGTGGTCGATGTGGCCGTAGGGTGAAGGAGGGCGGTTATGGTCGATGGAAAGCAGGGCGGCTGTGGTCGATGTTGCCGAAGGGTGAAGCGGAGCGGCTGAATGATATACGGAAGGTAAGTTTTGAGAAAAAATGACGTTTGCTATTGCGAACACGGACAATTTGTGATACAATATAAAATGTGTCGGTATGTGCAGATGAAGCGCTGGATGCGTCAAAGATACAGGCGGCAGATACAGATGACACAGGAAAGTAAAAAATCCGATGAAAAGGACGGTTATTTATAATGACAAATTATGAAACTTACGAAAGCCCTTTCTGTACGAGATATGCAAGCGAGGAAATGCAGTTTACATTCTCCGCACAGAAGAAGTTTTCGACATTCCGCAGATTGTGGGTGGCGCTTGCGAGAGCGGAAATGAAGCTCGGACTTGAGCAGGTAACACAGGAAAAGGTTGACGAGCTTGAGGCGCATATTGATGATATTGATTTTGCTTATGCGGCTGAGGAAGAGAAGAAGCTCCGCCACGATGTTATGGCGCACGTTCATACATACGGAAAGTGCTGTCCGAAGGCCGAGGGCATAATCCATTTAGGCGCTACAAGCTGTTATGTAGGCGACAACACCGATGTTATCGTAATGCGTGACGCTATGAAGATAGTACACAGAAAGCTCGTGAACGTTCTTTCGAACTTCGCTTCTTTTGCGGATAAATATAAGGATATGCCCTGCCTTGCATATACACATTTACAGCCTGCACAGCTGACTACCGTAGGCAAGCGTGCTACGCTGTGGATGAACGAACTTCTGATGGATCTTGAGGATCTTGAGTATCAGATGGGTAATCTGAAGCTGCTCGGTCAGAAGGGTACTACAGGCACACAGGCGAGCTTTATGGAACTGTTCCACGGAGATGAGAAAAAGATAGAAAAGCTGGAGCAGATGATAGCTGAGGAAATGGGATTCAAGCAGTGCGTACCCGTAAGCGGTCAGACCTATTCAAGAAAGGTTGACAGCAGAATAGTAAACGTACTGGGCGGTATTGCACAGAGCTGTTCGAAGTTCTCGAACGATCTGCGTATTCTTGCAAACTTCAAGGAGATGGAAGAACCTTTCGAGAAGAATCAGATCGGTTCTTCGGCTATGCCTTATAAGAGAAACCCGATGAGAGCGGAGAGAATAACCTCGCTTTCAAGATATGTTATGATAGATACTCTTAATCCTGCGTTTACGGCAGGCACACAGTGGTTTGAGAGAACGCTCGACGACAGTGCGAACAAGCGTATCGCAGTAGCGGAGGCATTCCTTGCAACAGACGCTATACTGAACATTATGCTGAATATCACAAACGGACTGGTCGTATATCCTAAGGTTATCCGTGCAAGAGTAATGAAGGAGCTTCCTTTCATGGCAACGGAAAACATTATGATGGACGCAGTTATGAAGGGCGGAAACAGACAGGAGCTTCACGAGAAGATAAGACAGCACAGCATTGCCGCAGGTAAGGTCATCAAGGAGGAGGGCGGAGAAAACGACCTTGTTGACAGAATCGCCGCAGACCCCGACTTCATGACTACAAAGGAAGAGATCGAGGCAAAGCTCATTCCCGAAAATTACACGGGCAGAAGCGCAAGCCAGGTGACTGCATTCCTTGACAGGTGCATAAAGCCTGTCCTTGAAAAGAATAAGGACGTTCTCGGAGAAAAGGCTGAGCTTTCCGTATAATGAACGGATTGTGAAAATTGCAGAAATTCTTTACTATTTCTTGACTAATCGAAATCATTATAGTATAATACTGTAATGTATAAATTAACAGGATGTGCTGAGGCACAGAAACGGAGTGAAACATTTGAAAAGAGTGGCAAAGCCTGTGTTCTTTATAGTGCTGGCGGTTATACTGGCATTTACAGGCATAGTATTTTTCGGTGTTCATACCCAGTACGGCGATTTCACGACCACTATTATAAGAGGTGTAAGTGATATTCGTTGGGGTATTGATATCAGAGGCGGTGTTGACGTTACATTTACGTCACCGGCAGACTACGATGCGACCAATGAAGAGGTCGATGCGGCAAAGTCAATCGTTGAAACAAGACTTGTTGCAAACAACATAACAGACTATGAGGTTTATGTTGATTATAACAGCGATAAGATAATCGTGCGTTTCCCGTGGCAGGCTGAGGATGACAGCTTTGATCCGGAAGCGGCTGTAAAGGAGCTTGGCGCTACCGCACTGCTCACCTTCAGAGAAGGCTCGGAAAAGTCGCTTTCCGACGGTCAGACATACGAGGATCTGCCCCTTATCATTTCCGGCTCGGACGTTGAAAAGGCTTCTGCCGTATATCAGCTCAAGAGCGGAAACAGCAAGGAATATGAGTATATGGTATCCTTAAAGCTGAAGGACAGCGGCAAGGAGAAGTTTGCAGAGGCAACAAAGAAGCTTGCTTCATCAAAGGGATACATCTCGACATATATGGATGACAAGTGCATTTCAACAGCTACCGTAAAAGAGGAAATCAGCGGCGGTGAGGCTACAATCAGCGGTAACTTTACGGCTGATGAGGCTAAGGCGCTTGCAGACCAGATAAACGGCGGTGCGTTACCGTTCAAGCTGGAAACATCGAGCTTCAGCACTATCTCGCCCACGCTCGGTACGGGTGCCCGTGATGCTATGGCAATCGCCGGCGTTATCGCATTTGCACTTATAATGATATTTATGATATCACTGTACAGACTTCCCGGTGTTGTAGCCGTTATCGGTCTTATCGGACAGGTAGCAGGTACGTTCTGTGCTATAACAGGCTTCTTCCCGTTCTCAAACAGCTTTACGCTGACAATACCCGGTATCGCAGGTATCATTCTTGCGGTTGGTATGGGCGTTGACGCTAACGTTATCACGGGCGAGCGTATAAAGGAAGAAATAAACAGCGGCAAGACGATAGATACAGCGATAGCTACAGGTTATAAGAGAGCGTTCAGTGCGGTATTTGACGGTAATATCACAATGATTATCGTTGCTATCATACTTATGGGTGCTTTCGGTACTCCCGACAGTCTTGCGTCTACTATACTGAAGCCGGTATTCTTTATGTTCGGTGCTTCGACAGAGGGTACTATCTACTCATTCGGCTATACTCTGATGGTCGGCGTTATACTGAACTTCCTGTTCGGCATACTTGCGACAAGACTTATGACAATGTCGCTTTCCAGATTCAAGATATTCAGAAATCCTGCACTTTACGGCGGAAAATCTGCAAAGAAGCGTGCCGCTGAAAAGGCTGCCGCAACGGAAGGCGGTGCTTCAAAATGAATAACAAAAAAGTATTTGATTTTATAGGATACAGAAAGGTACTCTTTCTGATACCGATCGTCATTGCTGTAATTACGGTTATCTTCAACTGCATATTCGGCATTGAAATGGCTATTGAATTCAAGGGCGGTACAATGCTGACCTACAGCTATACTGGCGAAATTGACACAAATGCGGTAAAGAAGACGGTTGAGGGCGAAAATTACGGTGCTGTTACTGTAACTACAGGTTCTTCAATGAACAGCTCGCTTGAAGTCATTGAAATTTCATTCTCGTCTTCAGAGGGACTTACTGCGGATAAGCAGACAGCTTTATCGGATAAGCTCCAGCAGACCTTCAAGGATAACAGCCTTACGCTTGTAAACAGCCAGGATGTCAACCCCACATCAGGTACGGAGTTCTTCCTTAAGTGCCTTGTTGCAGTATTGTTCTCGTTTGTACTGCTCGTTATCTATATTGCGTTCAGATTCAAGAAAATCGGCGGCCTTTCGGCAGGTGTGTTTGCACTGGTAGCCCTTGTTCACGACTGCTTCATGGTTTATGCGGTGTTCGTGTTCTGCCGTTTCCCGATCGACGCAAACTTTATGGCGGTTGTTCTTACCGTACTCGGTAACTCTATCAATAATACAATCGTTGTATATGACCGTATCAGAGAGAACCGTAACCTTTACGGCAACTCGCTTTCACTCAAGGAACTTGTTAATATGAGTATCACTCAGTCGATAACACGTTCTGTAAACACAACTGTTACCACAGCCTTTGCCGTACTCGCAATCTGCGTTGTATGCGCAATCTGCGGCGTAACCTCGATAATGACATTTGCTATTCCTATGATGGCAGGTCTTATCTGCGGTACCTATTCTTCACTGTGCATCTCGGGTCCCCTGTGGGTACTCTGGCAGGAGAAGCACGGCAAGAATTATACAAATGCAGGAAACGGCGAAAGCAAGAAGGACACAAAGAATCTTGCTTCAAAGGGTACGGTAGACACAAAGAAGCTCATGGTATAATCACCTGCGGCTGATAATTCAATCAAAAATAAAATCCGCATAGCACATAAAGTCTTTGCGGCTTTTGAATTTAGACAGATATTCATAAAAACCAAATGGGAGAGATTTTTAAAAATCCCGGAGGATATTTTGAAAAGAGATATTACTAAAAAAATCACAACACATTTCGGTAAACTAATACGCAGTCCGAAGCTGTTGCTGACGCTGATAATTCCGCCGATAGCGGTAATTGTCATAGGACTTGCGGTATTTGCGGGCAGTGGGCTTTATCCGTTCGGAGATAAAACGCTCGCATGGTGCGATATGCACCAGCAGGTGCTTCCTTTATTGCTCGACTTCAAGGACATACTTGAGGGCAAGGGGGATTTCTTCTTCAACTGGCAGAATGCCGGCGGAATGAATTTCCTCGGCGTGTTCCTGTTCTTTATATCAAGCCCGTTTTCGTTTCTTGTTGCATTTGTCGACAAAGCGGACATGATGCTGTTCATGAACATTATGACGCTTATGAAAATGGCTGTCTGTGCGATAACCGCAAATGCGTACTTCCGCACCTGCCATAAAAAGCTGGATGTGACATATTCGGCGCTTTTCAGCGTTATGTATGCGTTCAGCGGTTATTCGATGCTGTTCTATCAGAACACGGTGTGGCTCGATGTAATGTACTTCTTCCCGCTGCTGCTGATAGCGTTCAATTCGCTCGTAAAGCGTAAACGCACAGGCGGTCTTATATTCTGCCTTGTCGGAATGCTGGTGCTGAATTATTATCTCAGCTATATGGTGGTATTGTTCACGATACTGTATTTCGGCGTTTACATTTTTCTTAACAGAAAAAAGGGCAGTACAAAGGGCATTGCGCCGAGGTTTATCATAGGCTGCGTTATAGCGGCGCTGATCTCCGCTGTTGTATGGCTTCCGAGCTTTGTACAGTATCTTTCATCCGCAAGGGGAGCGAACATACTCAAGGGTCTGTTTGATTCTGCGGTATTTGCAGGAATATATACAAATCTGCCGCTTATTTTCTGTACGGGATTTTCCGTTGCGGTTTTCATTGTGTATTTTCTGCGAAGAAAGAGCAAGAACAGCAGATTCTATGCACTGCTTTCGTTTCTTACGCTTCTGCCTGTAGTTTTCGAGCCGATAAACAAGATGTGGCACACGGGTGACTATATGGCATTCCCTATGCGGTACGGCTATATGACTACGCTTATGATGCTGACCTTTGCGGCGGTGAAGCTGTCGCATACAAAGCCGGACGATTATGCACAAAAGAATAAAAAGCCCTATCTTATCGGAATAACTGCCGCCGGCGTTATCTATTTCGGTTTTACGATATGGTACTACTGTAACTGCAGATACGACCTGGATTCGTATGTTTCGACACTGTGGGGAAGCTCGGAGTCGTTCGTACTGCTTTTGATTATCTTCTGCGGATTTACGGCACTGTATGTTCTGACTATGGCTTTCGGCGTTTTCAAGAAGCTCACTTTCAAATCGGTTTGTTCTGTACTGGCTGTAATTGTTGTAGCCGAGAGCGTTTTCAACGCAAACGTGTATATAGGCGCATCGGCATATACCCCTGTCAAGTACAACAATGCGATAGAGCTTGAAGGAAAAATCCCCGAGGACGAGGATTTTTACAGGGTGAAGCTGATGCAGTGGCCGAAGAAATATTTTGACGCAAATCTTATAGGCGGATTGGGCTATCCCACCATCGCACATTATACCTCGCTTACATCGGAGGATTATATGTTTGCGATGAAGCGGCTCGGCTATTCGTCCTACTGGATGGAGGTCACAGGCAACGGAGGCACGGCTCTTACCGACGCCGTTATGAATATAAAATATTATATCGAGAAATTCAGTGCAAGAGAGCCTGTGGTTTATCGTGACAAGAATTATTCGATCTATGAGAGCGAATACTATCTTCCGCTCGGAATAGTGACCGACAGCGATCTGTCGCAATGTACGGAGCTGCCTAAGGCAGAACGCATAGTTATACAGGAATATCTTGCAAAAAATCTGCTTGACACCGGCAACGAGCTTCTGTTCACCGAGTATGAGCATACCGGAGAAAAGAATATACGGTATGCACATCGTGACGGGATATATTATTTCACGCCCAAGAGCAATACACGCATCGCAACGCTCAGCTACAAGCTGGATATAGGAGAAAAGCAGGCGTTGTATTTCGATTGCTTTGATCTTGTTACAAGAAATATCAACGAGCATATCAATGGTTCGTTTGCAATATATGTAAACGGCATCAAGCAGGATCTGTCGTTCCCGAATAAAGACAGCAACGGGCTTTTATATCTCGGTACTTTCGAAAATGAGAAGGTAAGTATAGATGTTGATGTAAACGAAAGCACTTATTGCTCAAGCTACGGTGTTTACGGGCTGTCGTTAGATAAGCTGGAGAAAGCTATCAATAAAACAAAAACCGCCGACCTTAAGGTTGACGGAGGAAATATAAGCGGAACAGCAGACAACGCAAAGAGCGGTCAGTGGCTGTTTTTGTCGGTGCCGTATGACAGCGGATTTTCTGCGACGATAAACGGCAAGTCTGCTGAGATATACCGTTCTATGTCGGGCTTTATGGCGGTAAAGCTGGAGGAAGGCAAAAATGATATAACCTTCAGTTTCTGCCCTAAAGGACTCAAACCGGGTATTGTGCTGAGCGTTGCAGGCTTTGCGGCACTGGCGCTGTACATTATATTCCGCAAAAAGATAACGGCAATTGCCGATAAGGCGGAAGGTCTGTGCAGGGTCGGCGTTTATGCATTGCTTGTTGCGGTGCTGGCGGCGGTGTATGTATTACCGCTCATCATATCAATAATAGGGAACATTTGTTCTCTGGCGGGCTGATTTTCAGAAAGGAAGTAATGAAAATGGATATTGGCGTATCAACGGCTTGTCTGTACCCTCTTGAAACAGAAAAGGCTCTTTATGAGCTTGCCGAGCGGGGTGTAAAAAATGTTGAGATATTCGTAAATTCGATAGACGAGCTTGAAGGGCAGGTGCTTGTTGAGCTAAGAAGGATCATCGGTGAATACGGGATGAACGTATTATCCATGCATCCGTTTTCTTCGCCTATGGAAACACTGTTCCTATTCGGCGATTATCCACGCAGAACCGAATATCTGATAGATATTTACAAGAGGTATTTTGAGGTTATGGCGGAGATCGGTGCGGATGTGTTTGTCCTGCACGGAGCTATCCTAAGCTCAAAGGTGCCTGATGAAAGGTACATGGAACGTTATCTGCGTCTGTTCCGTCTTGCAAAAGAATTCGGTGTTACGGTGGCTCAGGAAAACATCTGCTACTGCAAGAGCAGCAGTGTAAGATTTATCGAGGATATGATCGGACAGCTCGGCGACGAGGTCAGATTTGTTGTAGATCTCAAACAGGCGAGAAGGAGCAATGTAGATCCGTTCAGGCTTCTGGATATAATAGGTGATAAGGTCGTACATCTTCATGTAAGCGACGGCGACGCAGGCTGCGATTGCCTGCCGATAGGAAAGGGCAGCTTTAACTTCAACCGTCTTTTCGGCGAGCTTGAAAAAATAAATTACGATAAAGCGATGATAGTAGAGCTTTACCGTGAGAATTACAGCAGCTATGACGAGCTTGCTGCGTGTGCGAATAATATGAAAAAGATATACGATAAGTATAAGATGGGGCTTTGATTACAGAAAACGCTTGAAAAAGCTGCGAAAGTGTGTTAAAATACATAAATACAGCAATATGGAAAAGAAAACCGTGAGGATCAGAGCGAAAGCGAGGAAAACAGATGAAATGCCCGGAATGCGGATATGAGGACAGCAAGGTAATAGACAGCCGCCCTGCGGAAAATAAGATTCGCAGAAGACGTGAATGTCTGTCGTGCAAGTGCCGTTTTACGACCTATGAAATGGTGGAAACAATACCGCTTATGGTTGTGAAAAAGGATAATACCATTGAACCTTTTGACCGTGACAAGCTGATAAACAGGCTTGCGAGAGCTACAGTAAAACGTCCGGTACAGATCGAAGACCTTGAAAAAATGGTTGAGGATATTGTACAGGAACTGAAGAACCAGTTCAGACGTGAGGTATCGTCGGACGAGATCGGTGAGCTGGTACTGCGAAGGCTGAAGGATATAGATAAGGTGGCGTATATCAGATTTGCTTCGGTATATCGTGACTTTAATGATATTGACAGCTTTGTCAGAATAATTTCCGAGCTGAACGAGGAAAAATAGGATTTTTATCGGTGCCGTCCTTAAAGGGCGGCATTGTTTTTTACATTACGGAAAGAACACACGGGTTTTCAACATATAGCAATGCGGTTGTTGATAACTAAATGTTGATAGCAGAAAACTGTATATTGTGGTTGTTTACATTTTGCACAATCGGGGAATACAACAGTTTAAAACCATTTGTGCAAAATTAAAATGAAAAAGCTGTTGACAAAGCTCGAAAAGCGTGATATAATAGACAAGCACTCAAACGAGAGGGCACAAAAACAGAGGGTACTTGAGAAAGCCTGAAACCGCTTGAACAGCGAGAAAGAGGGCAGTC
>ERZ1027181.25-NODE-25-length-57830-cov-24.243046_pt1 | contig 57830 bp, 47 predicted proteins | sample MGYA00519247_ERZ1027181 | MGnify/ENA primary metagenome ERZ1027181 (study PRJEB26926, sample SAMN06164415) | human gut metagenome | biome: ENVO:00009003; feature: ENVO:2100002; material: ENVO:00002003 | host: Homo sapiens | place: USA | collected 2012 ...
GTATAAATTTTCTGTAGAATCAAAGATTCTTCCCCCTGGGTTTATCGGGTGAGCCCTAAAAACTACACTTTTCCTACATAGCCCTTGGGGCATGCACACGAAAAAGGCTGTTTCGGAAATACATCCAAAACAGCCTCTGGTCTATTTGTTTTTACTTTTTTCAGTATTAATGTCGAGAACTTCATCGCGTTCGACGCACGCTCCATCCTCTCCTTGTGGGTAGCTCAGGCTATTTGCCGTCGCCATCTCCCCACATTCCTATTGCAGCGCTGGCTGCGAATAGGGTCATCATCATTGTCATCAACATAACTTTTTACCTTTCTTGACTAATAAAACCATTTACCTGACCTATTTGCCTAAGGTCTAATCACCTAATTGTCGACTTGAAGCATCGACTAAATACCATTGAGACGCTTGAGTTACCCTTAATCTTTTTTGTTTACCTTACTGACTAATACATTCATTGTTACCTTGTCTCAATCTTCATACCTTCTCTTCTTACCTGTATTCACTAATTACCTATCGTTACTAATCTCTTGCTAATCGTCTGTGTTATCCTTGATAATCCTTTCTACCTTCTGGCTAATACCTTTTCTTTTTACCTTTTAGTCATCCTTTCACTATACAATCTCAATACCTTCATGTTGTCATCCTCAATCTCTATACCTTACTATTAAATTACCTGATTACCTTTTTACCTTCTTTTTTACCTTTTCTCTCAAAGTTCTCTTATAGTCCTTTGTCTTCGGATGCCTCACGGTATCCTTGTTTTGACGATGCAAAGGTACGACTGTTTGGGCACACAAACAAGCTTTTTCGCCTGTTTTATCGTCTTTTGCTTATTAATTTGACCTACATCAAACGCTTTGTGTACGTACACACAAAAATATAGTATAAGAAGAACACAAATATAGTGTAAAGAGGGAACAATTAGCTCAGAACTATCAAAATCGCAGAAGAATATGATTAAAATGCCTTATCACAACCTCCTGAGTCCTTCTTCCAACCTCCTGAGTCCTTATCCAGCGCTATGAACCAATACAATATAAGCATTCGTAAAAACACCTGCATCTCTTGCTTTCACAAGAAGATGCAGGCTGAAGCGGCATGGGATATTATTATATTATGGATATGACCTTGTTCCTCTTATTATGCTACGTCAGGAGCGACCTCAGCTTTTGTGGTGTCCACCTCTGTGGAGTCAGAGAACATCATCATGGCTGTGTCGTCAGCACCTGTTGCGCTTACTGCTGAGTCCTCTGCCTCTGTCTCTACGGGAGCGTTTGCCGGCTGTTCAACGGGCTGATCAGCGGGCTGTTCTGCTGGTGCCACAGTGTCCACTGTTGTTGTGTCCTGCGGAAGTGAAGTGCTGAGACCTGACATAGAGGCGTTAGCGAATACGTTGCTTACTGATACAATTACGAAAGCTGCGAAAGCTGCAAAAAATAACTTCTTCATATGCGTAAATTTTTAAATTGTTAATATTATTATTGTTTACTGTTTAATGAACCCTGCCTGAACCATTCAGTTCGTTGCGTCGTTCGATTAATATAATGCAACGGGCGTGCCAAAACAACGCTTAAAAACTTAAACCACTGAATATCAACAACGTAAGAAAAACAACACGAAAATAAAGGAGCGTGAAAGTGGGGAAAAGTGGGGAACAAGTGGGGAAATATTCCACACTTGCTTGATCATATCCTTCAATTTGCTTTTTATGAAAGTGTTGCGTATACTCAACATTAGAGCAAAAACGAAAGCGCCCTGCAAGGGCAAAAGCGTTCTGATAAAATGCTTTTACCCTTGCAGGGCGCTTATATATTATATAATGTATATACGCGCTTTGCTGCTTACTCGTATATCCACTCTGCCTTGCTCACGGCCTTGGCGCCATTGGCTGCAGGAGCCTGCGCCGGCGATGCTGCGCGGCAGTAGCCCACGAGCGTAATGTCGAAGACGAGCGTCGAATAGGCAGGGATGCTGCTCTTTGACGACGAAGCATAGCCTAACTGCTGCGGAATGGTCACCGTCCATCGGTCACCGATGTGCATGCTCTGCAGGGCGGTGGCGAAACCGTTCACTACGCCGCTTACGGCAAATGTCGAGGGATTCATGGTGGAGAGATTATAGTCGCCGGTCCATGACTGGTCGAACAACAGGCCCTTCGGGTAGCTGGTTGTGGGGATAAGGCGTCCGCTGTAGTGCACCTTCACGGAGTCAGTAAAGAACGGGCAGCCTGATCCTTTGCCTTCATTCTTCACCTCCACCACGACATGGTCGTACGAATGCTTTGCCACCTCGCTGTTGAGCGAGTATGAGCGCAGCACCTTCCAGTCGGTGTTGCCAGCGTCAGCGAGCTGCTTGGCGGAGTTATACTTTGCATCGAAGTAAGTTTCGTTGCGGCTCTGCCAGTTGTCGAACTCGTTATCCTCTTCCTTTGTCTCGCTGCATGACGAGAGTCCTGCTGCGAGGACAGAGGTCATGGCGAGCGTTAGGTATGCATATATCTTCTTCATTCTTAATTGTTAAGTACGTGTATATAAGTGGTGGGGCTTCACGCCCTACGTCTTACTGGAGCTTCTTCAGCAGGCTGGTGATGCTCACCTTGTCCTCGATGATGGCCTGGAGCTGGTCGATGCTTACGCGCTCCTGCTCCATTGTGTCGCGGAAACGGAGAGTAACGGTGTTGTCCTTCAGCGTGTCATAATCGACGGTCACGCAGTAAGGAGTGCCGATGGCGTCCTGACGACGATAGCGCTTGCCGATGGTGTCCTTCTCGTCGTAGTGAGTGTTGAAGTGGAACTTCAGGTTGTTTACAATCTCGCGAGCCTTCTCTGGCAGTCCGTCCTTCTTTACGAGGGGCAGCACGGCGAGCTTTGTCGGAGCCAATGCCGGCGGGAGGAGCAGGACAACGCGTGTCTCGCCGTTCTCGAGCTTCTCCTCACGATATGAGTGACACATTACGCTGAGGAACATACGGTCTACGCCGATAGATGTCTCGATGACGTACGGAGTGTACGATTCCTTTGTCTGCGGGTCGAAGTACTTGATTGAGCGGCCTGAGAACTTCTCGTGCTGAGAGAGGTCGAAGTTGGTGCGGCTGTGTACGCCCTCCACCTCCTTGAATCCGAACGGCATCTTGAACTCGATGTCCGTAGCGGCGTTGGCGTAGTGAGCGAGCTTCTCATGGTCGTGGAAGCGATAGTTCTCAGCGCCGAAGCCGAGAGCCTGGTGCCACTTCATACGCAGCTCCTTCCATCTCTGGAAGTATTCGAGCTCGGTGCCCGGCTGTACGAAGAACTGCATCTCCATCTGCTCGAACTCGCGCATACGGAAGATAAACTGGCGAGCAACGATCTCGTTACGGAATGCCTTACCGATCTGAGCGATACCGAAAGGAATCTTCATACGGCCGGTCTTCTGCACATTGAGGTAGTTGACGAAGATGCCCTGTGCTGTCTCCGGACGCAGATACACCTTCATTGCGCCCTCAGAGGTTGAGCCCATCTCTGTGGAGAACATAAGATTGAACTGACGAACGTCGGTCCAGTTCTTTGTGCCGCTGATGGGGTCTACGATTTCCTCGTCCTCAATAATCTTCTTCAGCTCTGCGAGGTCAGGACCCTGCATTGCCTTGGTGTAACGCTCGTGGAGTGCGTCGCGCTTCTGCTGGTGCTCCTGCACACGGGGATTGGTGGAACGGAACTGAGCCTCGTCGAATGCGTCGCCGAAGCGCTTGCGTGCCTTAGCCACTTCCTTGTCAATCTTCTCCTCGTACTTAGCTATCTGGTCCTCGATGAGAACGTCGGCACGATAGCGTTTCTTTGAGTCGCGGTTGTCAATGAGGGGGTCGTTGAAAGCGTCGACGTGTCCGCTGGCCTTCCATATAGTAGGATGCATGAAGATGGCTGAATCGATGCCCACGATGTTCTCGTGAAGGAGCACCATGCTCTGCCACCAGTACTGCTTGATGTTGTTCTTGAGTTCAACGCCGTTCTGACCATAGTCGTAAACTGCGCCCAGACCATCATAAATCTCGCTGCTCGGGAATACGAAACCGTACTCTTTGCAGTGACTAACGATTTTCTTGAAAACGTCTTCTTGTGCCATTTCTTTATATATTTTTGTTATTCTGAGTTTCCGTTTATTATTCATCGCCATCCTTAGGAATAGCTTATAGGTTGCAAAGTTACGCTTTTTTGCCTTATTTTCTATCTACAATGTAGTTAAATGTTATAAAACAAAGGGTTTAACAGTTGAGAGTTGGCGTTCGGTTTTGTCTTTCCACTTTTTTTTATTACTTTTGCGAGTTAGCCGACCTGTTCGGCTATTTTAATAAAAATCCCTAAACCACACGATATACATAAAGATATGGACGACGAGATAAGAGACAATGAAGAAATGAGTGAGAAGGACGAGCAGACACTTGAAGGCAACGTCCCTGACGACGCTGAAGGCAAAGAAGCCGACGGCGAGTCAGCTCCTACGCAGCACTCCGACTATAAGCCGGTGAACCGTTTCGACGCATCCGCCGTACATCATCTTAGCGGAATGTATCAGAACTGGTTTCTCGACTACGCCTCCTACGTGATTCTTGAGCGTGCCGTCCCCCACATTGAGGACGGTCTGAAACCTGTGCAACGACGCATTCTCCACTCTATGAAGCGCATGGACGACGGTCGCTTCAACAAGGTGGCTAACATCGTGGGACACACCATGCAGTTCCATCCGCACGGCGACGCTTCCATCGGCGACGCTCTCGTGCAGATGGGTCAGAAGGATCTGCTGGTGGACTGTCAGGGTAACTGGGGTAACATACTTACCGGCGACCGTGCCGCCGCACCGCGTTACATAGAGGCACGACTCTCCAAGTTTGCGCTCGACGTGGTGTTCAATCCAAAGACTACTCTCTGGCAGCTCTCTTACGACGGACGAAACAAGGAGCCTATCACGCTTCCTGCAAAGTTTCCGCTCCTTCTCGCACAAGGCGCGGAGGGCATTGCCGTGGGTCTCAGCTCGAAGATTCTGCCGCATAACCTCGTGGAAATCTGCGACGCAGCCATACATTACCTGCGCGGAGAGGACTTCCAACTCTTCCCAGACTTCCCCACCGGCGGATCCATTGACGTGGCACGCTACAACGACGGTCAGCGTGGAGGCATGGTGAAGGTGAGGGCTAAGATAGAGAAGCTCGACTCGAAGACCATCGTCATACGCGAGATTCCGTTCTCAAAGACCACCACTACGCTTATCGACTCCATACTGAAAGCCATCGACAAGGGAAAGATAAAGGCAAAGAAGGTGGACGACAATACGGCTGCAGAGGTGGAAATCCAGGTGCATCTCGCTCCGGGCGTTTCCTCGGACAAGACCATTGACGCTCTCTACGCATTCTCTGACTGCGAGATAAACATATCGCCCAACTGCTGTGTGATTGAGGACAACAAGCCTTGCTTCCTCACTGTCAGCGACGTGCTGCGCCATTCCACCGACTCGACGATGGGACTGCTGCGCCGTGAGCTTGAGATACGCAAGTCGGAACTGGAGGAACAGCTCTTCTTCTCGTCATTGGAGCGCATCTTCATAGAGGAACGAATATATAAGGAGAAGAAGTTCGAGCAGGCGAAATCGCAGGACGAGGTGGTCAGCTTCATCGCTCAGAAGCTCGAACCGTTCAAGAACCAGACGTTCAAAGTGCCGTCAAAGCGCACCGATGCGGACGGCAAGACGGAGCAGGTGATGGTGGAATACGCCTTCCATCGCGACATCACTCGCGACGACATCCTGCGCCTGCTCGAGATAAAGATGCAGCGCATCCTCAAGTATAACAAGGACAAGGCGGACGAACTCATGGCGCGTATCAAGGCTGAACTCGCCGACATAGAGAACGACCTCCAGCACATGACCGACGTTACGATACGCTGGTTTAAATACATACGCGACAAGTATGGCAAAGACCATCCGCGCCGCACCGAGATAAAGAGCTTCGACACCATCGAGGCTGCAAAGGTGGTGGAAGCCAACCAGAAGCTGTATATAAACCGTCAGGAAGGTTTCATCGGAACCGGACTGAAGAAGGACGAGTTCGTATGCAACTGTTCTGACATCGACGACATCATCGTGTTCTTCAAGGACGGCAAGTATAAGATGGTGAAGGCGGCTGACAAGATATTCGTGGGCAAGAACATCCTGCACGTGCAGGTGTTCAAGCGCAATGACAAGCGAACCATCTACAACGTGGTTTATCGCGACGGAAAGGGCGGCGCATGCTTCATCAAGCGCTTCTTCGTGCCCACAATGACCGTGGGCAAGGACTATGACTGCACGCAGGGCACACCGGGTTCGCGCATACTCTACTTCACTGCCAACCCCAACGGAGAGGCTGAAATCATCAAGGTGACGCTCGAAGCCAACCCGCGTCTGAAGAAGATATTCATCGAGAAGGACTTCTCCGAGATAGGCATCAAGGGACGTACGTCGAAGGGCAACCTCGTGACGCGCAACCCCGTGCATCGCATCGGACTGAAGAGTCACGGCCATTCCACATTGGGAGGCCGCAAGGTGTGGTACGACGCCGATGTCAACCGACTGAATTATGACGAACACGGACGACTCTTGGGCGAGTTCTATGATGACGACGCAATACTCGTGGTACTGGACGACGCCACCTACTACACGTCTTCGTTTGACGTTAACAACCACTACGAGGACAACATACGCATCATCGAGAAGTGGAATCCGAACAAGGTATGGACTGCCGTGCTCTACGATGCCGACAATGACAACAACCTCTACATCAAGCGTTTCCGCATGGAGGCGATAAAGCGTCCGCAGAGTTATCTCGGCGAGAACGAGAAAAACCGTCTGGTATTGCTTACCGACACGCCGTTCCCGCGCATCGAAGTGAGCTTGGCTCCTGCCAAGGCTCCCGACGGAACCGAACAGCCGCGACAGCCCATCATCGTTGACGCGGAGGAGTTTATCGGCGTGAAGGGATATAAGGCGAAGGGCAAGCGTGTCACCACGCTGGACGTAACGGACGTGAAGGAGCTGGAACCGACACGACAGCCCGAGCCAGAACCGGAAGACGACAAAGAGGAGCGTCATGACGACACACCGCAGGAGAATCTCGACCCCGATGCAGGCAAGAGCCAGCAGCAGGTGATAGACGAGATGACCGGACAGCTCCGCCTCTTCTCCGACGAAGAAGACATGTAGGACTATGAATATATATAATGTAGTGCTATGAACATAATCAGGACCATACTGGCGGTGGCTGTCATTCTGCTGACAGCCACGCCACCAGCCAAAGCCGAGTCGCCGGAGAAGCGCAAGACCACCTCGCTGCTTCTCGGCGTAGGCCATACCAACATCCTCGACACATATCTCTCCCCGGAGAAATACAACGGCATCAACCTTACGCTCGTCTCACACACCATGCGTGAGAACGCCTCATCGTGGGCACGAACCATACACCATGAGGGCAACATAGCCTTCGCGGACAACCGTTCGGGCAACGGTGGCGAGATGGCTGGATCATACACGTTCCGCTATGCCATGCTCCACAAATGGCGCTTAGGCATAGGACGACGCACGCTGAGAGTGATGGCTGGTGGCGCCGTCAACACCAATCTCGGCTTCGTATATAACACCCGCAACGGCAACAATCCAGCCAACGCACGCTTCTCGCTCGACATAGGACCGGCTGTGGCGTTCGACCTGCCTCTTGGCGCACCCGGACATTTCCGCGGCGTGTCAATAAGCCCCGGCGACTGCGCCCATTATCCCGCCGTCATCCGCTACGAGGCGTCGGCTCCGCTTGCAGGACTGATGTTCTCGCCCAACTACGGACAGACTTACTACGAGATATTCACACAAGGCAATTATGACCATAACGTCGTGCCCACCACCATCGGTTCCACTCCGTCGTTCCGACAGATGCTCACCGTTGACTTCCGTCTGGCACGCACCACGTGGCGCATCGGATATCTCGGAACCATTGAGCAGGCACACGTCAACAACCTCAAGCAACACACTTACACGCACTCATTGGTGATAGGCTTCGTAAAGAAGTTCAACTGGAAGCCTATCCGATAAACCGAGGCGTCAGGCATACGGTATTTCAGGCGGAACGCTGAGTATTTCTCGGCGTTCACTGATTATATTTCATTATTATGTAATACATCTCTAACTTTGTAAATGGAATATACAATGACCACTCACATGAACTACCGCAAGGAACATATTATCTATACCTCCATCTGGCTTTTGCTATACATCTCACCGCTGGCGAGTCTGTATATGCGAATGTCGTCAAATCCCGACATCTCTTTTTCTTGGCATGAGATTCTCAATGCATGGGAGTTTAATACCGTCTGGCTTGTGCTGATGCTCATCCATAACTTCCTGCTGCTGCCCATCCTTATCCTTAAGCGCCGCACGTGGCAGTACCTGATGTTGGCTTCGGCGCTCCTAATCACATGCACATTCGCTTCTTTCCTTATCCGCCCCGCAGGACCACGATTCGATGATAAGGACAAGAGGATGGAGATGAGCGACACCAACTATTATATATGCGGCGAGTCTGACTCGTGCCATGCTCCTGGACTGTGCCAGAAAATGGAGCACGATCCTAAGGAGGACATGTGCAGGAAGCCCATACACGGCGGAAAGCCTTTCCCCAGACCAAGATATAATCCCGACGAACTGCGCCCCATCAGTCCCGTGCCGATGCTCGGACCGGGAGAGGCTGTGGCTTTCTTCGGAGGGCTGATGCTCATGGGCTTGAACCTCGGCGTAAAGCTATACTTCAAGACGCAGGAAGACCGCGAACAACGGGAGCGGCTGGAGAAGCAGGACCTCGAGCGACAACTCGAATATCTGCGCTATCAGGTCAATCCGCATTTCTTCATGAACACGCTGAACAACATCCACGCCCTCGTCGACATCAATCCCGAACGTGCCAAGACCACCATAGTGGAGCTATCGAAGATGATGCGTTACATCCTCTATGAGGGCGACAAGAAGTACATCCCCGTGCAGCGCGAGGCACTGTTCCTCAACAACTACATCGAGCTGATGCGCCTGCGCTATTCCAGCCGCGTGAGCATCAGTCTTGACATGCCCGAGATGATGCCCGACGTAATGCTGCCTCCGCTGCTACTCATCATCTTCGTGGAGAACGCCTTCAAGCACGGCGTCAGCTACGCCGCACCGTCGTTCATCGACATCAAGGTGGAGGTGACGCAGGACAAGCTGAAGTTCAGATGCCGAAACAGCCGGCAGGAACAGAAGCCGGACGAGAAGAAAAAGAAGGGAGGCGTGGGACTTGCCAATGCCCGCCGCCGTCTTGACCTGCTGTTCCCCAATAAGTACAGCCTCGAGATAAAGGAAAACGACAAGGAATACGACGTGCAGCTCGAGATTCCCTTAAGCAAGAACAACAGCTAAACAAACACCAAACACATCATAAATATGATCAGAACTCTCGTTATCGACGACGAACCGCTCGCCCTGCAACAGCTGGCAGCTTACGTCGGAAAGATACCATACCTCACTCTCGTCGGCGAATGCCAGAGCGCCCTTGAAGCACGCGACATCATAGCGCGCGAGCAGATTGACGCCATATTCATCGACATCAACATGCCTGACCTCAACGGCATGGACTTCGTGCGATCGCTCGCAGCACCGCCCATCGTGGTGTTCACCACCGCCTACTCGGAGTATGCCATCGACGGATATAAGGTGGACGCAGCCGACTACCTGCTCAAGCCGTTCTCATTAGACGACTTCCGCAAGGCGGCACAGCGCGTAAAGCGACGCTATGACATGGAGATGGCGGCTGACCTGCCCCTTCCGCCAGCCGATGCGCCCACAGAAGAAAAGCCCTTGCACGATGACGACACCATCTTCCTCAAGACCGAACACCGCGTAGTGCGTGTCAACATTGCGGACATACGCTACGTGGAGGGAATGTCCGAATACCTGAAGGTGCACCTCGAGAACGAGCGCCCCATCATCATGCTCCTAAGCATGAAGAAGATGGAGGAACGTCTGCCCTCCTCTTTCGTACGCATCCACCGATCCTACATCGTCAACATGAAGAAGGTGAAGGAGGTGACAAAGAACCGAATAGTGATGGACGCCGACACCTATCTGCCCATCGGCGACATATACAAGGAAGCCCTGACAAGCTATCTCGCAGACAAATACTTGGGAAGATAAAAAAACTCCTGATTCCTAATTCGGACGGCATACCGTCCGCTATGCAAATATTGTACAAAGAGTAAAAACTTGTTACAAAATAAAAATCAATTCTAGAGAATCAAAAAGCTGTTTTTTCGGTGTTTTGCTGCGCAAACAGCACCCACGCCATACGATAGAGCCACTTTTACACTACGATAGTGCCACTATTAGAGTGTAAAAGTGGCTCTATTGCATGATAAAAGTGGCACTATTAGAGTGTAAAAGTGGCGCTATTGCAACCAATGATGCTTGTTTGGCTCTGCTATTCATTGCACATTTCTTTTCACAACCGTATAACCAGCTACACATCAACGCATTATCGCTGCACGCTCAAAACTCAAGAATTTCGCACCAAAGATTTTGTTGTGCGCTGAGCTCATAGTATTGAGCATCAGAAATGCAAATATTGTATTCGGCAAATACCTTTATACACAAAAAAATAAGCTATTAAGGAACGATTGAGCGTATTTTGTTATTGCATATATAAAATAAGTAAAAAAAGATGTGTAAATTTGCCGTAAGAATGAAGAAGACAGGATATAACACACTATAATAAACTGAAAGAAATATGAAATACCTCAAGACAGTAAGCCATCTGCTGCAAATTGTGATGACTCCGCTGCGCAGCAACTGGGCGTTCTTCACGTTCATATACCTGCTTGGATGTATATGTGCATGGGTGACGCTACCTGACGCACGCGGTGCGAAACTGTACGACAACCTATATCCGGAGCTCTTCCTTGACGTATACGTGCTTGCCACGATACTGACGATACTGCCAAGAAGAGTGAAGCCTTGGATAAGAGGATTCTTTTATTTTGTGCTCTATACAGCAGCCGTCGTGGATGTCTACTGCTTCGTAAAGTTCCAGTCGACGCTAACGCCCACCATGCTGCTGCTCGTAGGCGAGACCGACTCAAGAGAGGCGGGCGAGTTCATACGCTCATGCGTGTCGCCTGACATTCTTATGAGCGGCGTGGGATGGGTGTTGCTGCTCATGGCTGTGCACATTCTTACAGCCATAAAGCTGCGCTTCCCCCACTTCGTGCCGCGCAACTGGTGCAGGCTGGTACGGTCCATCCTCGTGCAGTCGCGCTTCTTCCTCCATCGTGTCCGCCACGTAACGGAGTTTGCTGTCCTGGCGCTGCTCGTATTCTCCATCGTTATGAGTGCGCACAACAAGGCAGCCACCTTGAAGCTGATGACGGGAAAGACCATCGGCGACGTGGAACACACGCTGACGGAGAAAGACCATGCCGTGCTCTATCAGCCCATCTACCGCTTGGTATTCAGCATTTACGCCAATACGCTGACCGCCAAGCAGGTGGACAAGCTCATTGCCACCGCCGACAAGGTGAGGGTGGACTCATGCTCGTTCACCTCGCCCAACATCGTGCTCATCATCGGCGAGAGCTACAACCGCCACCACTCGTCGCAGTACGGCTATGTGATGCCTACCGCACCGAGGCAGACCAAGCTGGAACACAAGGGACGACTTGTGAAATACACGGACGTGGTAAGCCCGTGGAACCTCACCAGCTTCGTATTCAAGCATATCTTCTCGCTCTACACCGTAGGCGACAAGGGAGAATGGTGTGACTATCCGCTCTTCCCCGAACTGTTCAGAAAGGCCGGCTATCACGTCACGTTCATCACCAACCAGTTCCTGCCCAAGGCGAAGGAGGCTGTGTACGACTTCAGCGGAGGCTTCTTCCTCAACAATCCGAAGCTCAGCGCGGCTCAGTTCGACACACGCAACACCGAACTCCACCAGTACGACGAGGACCTGCTGGAAGACTATGACAAGCTGCAGTCGCAGAACACGGAGAACAACCTTATCATCTTCCATCTCCTCGGACAGCACGTGGCTTACCGCCAACGCTCGCCTAAAGACCGAAAGAAATTCAAGGGCGACGACTATAAGGAGCTGAAGCCCGGACTCAATGCGAGAGAACGTCAGATTCTGGCTGACTATGACAACGCCGTGCTCTATAACGACTCCATCGTGACGGAGATAGTGAAGAAGTTCGAGAACAAGGACGCCATCGTCATCTACGTGCCCGACCATGGCGAGGAATGCTTCGAGGGCGACATGCACTTCTTCTGCCGTATGCACTCGGCAAAGGTGGACGCACGTCTGGCTCACGCCGAGTTTGACATCCCGATGTGGATATGGTGCTCACGCAAATACATCAGAAAGCGCCCCGAGATATTCCGCGAGGTGATGGCGTCGCGCAACAAGAGATATATGACGGATGCCCTTCCGCACATGCTGCTCTATCTTGCCGGCATCAGCTGCCCCGAATATAAGGACCGCCTCAACCTGCTCTCGCCGGCGTATGACGAGACCAGACCGCGCATCCTGAAAAACTCTGCCGACTACGACAAGCTGAAGTAAGAGGCATAATAAGAACAACAAAGACAAGAAACAAAGAAAAGACAACATAACAGTCAACAATATCAACATGGACAAACCATTACTCTCGCGCACGGAATGCGCCGCTCTCAGAGGACTTGCCATCATCGGCATCTTCCTCCACAACTATTGCCACTGGCTGGGAATGGCTGTAAAGGAGAACGAATACACCTTCACCATGTCAAAGAGCTCGCAGCTCATGCAGGTGATAGCTTCGCCGGACATCTATCTGCCCGTACACCTCGTGTCCTTCTTCGGACATTACGGCGTGCCGGTGTTCCTCTTCCTCTCGGCTTACGGACTGGCTATGAAGTACGAGAACCGCGGTTCGCAGAAGCCGTCGCCGAAGCAGACCGCCGTCATACCGTTCCTCTCACATCACTTCACGAAGCTCTTCAAGATGATGATAGTGGGCTACGTGATTTTCACGATGGTGGACGCCATAACGCCCGGACCTCACAAATACCAGGTGATGGACATCATCAGCCAGATGTTTATGTTCAATAACGTGATGCCCGACCCTGACCACATCATCTGGCCCGGACCCTACTGGTTCTTCGGACTGATGATGCAGCTCTACATCGTCTATCGTCTGCTGCTGTGGCGCCGCGGCGACATCTTCCCGCTGCTGTTCATCGTGGCTTGCTGGGCATTGCAGGCGTTCTGCGATCCCGAGGGCGACACGCTCAACCGCATCCGCTATAACTTCATGGGTGGCGTGCTGCCGTTCTGCGCCGGACTGCTCTTCGCACGACGCGGCAAGCAGATGAGTCGCGGATTCCTGACCACGCAGACCGTCATATCCATAGCTCTCGTGTTCTTCTTCAGCTTCAACTTCCAGACATGGCTGTGGGCTCCGCTCTTCGTCTGCACGGCTTCCGTAGGCATAGCTAAGCTTACGCCGGCAAGGATAAACAAATGGATAGCATGGGTGGGCAACATCTCAGCAGCCCTCTTCGTGCTCCATCCCGTCACACGCAAGATATTCATACCCATATCGCGCCACGGCGACATCTACACCGGACTGCTCCTCTACATCATTGCGTCCATCGCCCTCGCATGGTTCTATCATAACTTCTCGAAGCTGCGCGCAGAGAAAAATTAGGAGTTTTGAATTTTGAGTTTTGAATTGTTGCGGCATACGCCGCAATTAGGAATTTATCAATTTTGAATTGATAAGGAATTCAAAACTCAAAACTGAACAACTCACAATCGCAGGCGAAGCCGAGAATAATTCAAAACTCAAAATTCAAAATTCAAAACTCGAAAGAATGCTTATACCCGATATCGAACTGAAGAACATTTCGCGCTACAGAGCCGAACAGATGGGAGCTGCCATGCTCTTCGTCATCCTCTTCCACGTGGCGCTCGACCGTGGCGACCCGTTCTATGGGTTGCGACGTTGCGGCAACGTGGGTGTAGACATATTCCTGTTCCTTAGTGGCGTAGGACTGTGGTTTGCATGGAGCAAGAATCAGGACATCCTGCATTTCTACAGACGACGCCTGCTGCGCATCTTGCCCACATGGCTGGTGTGCGCCACGGCGTTCTATCTGCCTGACTATCTCGGTCCGAGAAAGTTCTCACGGTCGCTTGTCGACCTTATCGGCGACATAACCATCAACTGGGACTTCTGGCTGCACGACGAACTGACGTTCTGGTATGTGCCAGCCATAATGCTTCTCTATCTGCTTGCGCCGCTCTACATGAAGCTGATATCGCGCCACAGCGAATACAGATGGACACCGGTGCTGATGATAGTATGGTGCATAATGGTGCAATGGGTGCTGCCCATCCATCATGCCGTGGGACATCTCGAGATATTCTGGAGCCGCGTCCCGATATTCTTCATCGGCATCAACTGTGGCGAGATGGTACGGACCGAACGGCGCATCGAGGGCAGCGCGGTGTGGATGCTCCTCCTCGCCTTCGCCATGACCTTCGGCACAAGCCTCTACCTTGAGCAGGTAAGGCACGGCATGTTCCCGCTCTTCGTGGAGAGAATGCTCTACATCCCCTTCACCATCTGCTCCGTTCTGCTCATGAACCGCATCTTCCGCCGCACGCCGCAATGGGTGAACCGCTCGTTCCGCTTCGTCGGAGCATTGAGTTTAGAGGCATATCTCATCCACATCCACTTCGTCCTCGTCTACATCGAGCCACACCACCTTGGCTACTGGCCTACGTTCCTTGCAACGGTGGCGATAACGTTGCCCATAGCATGGGTGCTCCAGTGGATAGTGACCAAGTTGCCAGCAATGATAATGAAAAGGAAAAACCAATAGGAAACCCCTAAAACTCCATAACTATGATAAAGAACATACTAAGACTGACGCGTCCGAAACAATGGATAAAGAACTTCTTTGTCTTCATTCCGATGTTCTTCGGAGGCGAACTCTTCGACCTTCACTCAATATGGCTCGCCACCATCACGTTCGTGGCGTTCAGCCTAACGGCATCGTCCATCTATTGCTACAACGACATCGTGGACGTGGATGCCGACCGTTGCCATCCCGTTAAGTGCCTTCGCCCAATAGCATCGGGCGCCCTCTCCATCCGTATGGGCTACATACTGATGGCGGTGTGCTTCCTCCTTTCAATGGCTGTGCTTATGGCGCTGCCGCCTGAAGTGATGAGTCAGGTCATGGCGGTCATCGTCTTCTATTATGTCCTCAATCTCTCTTACTGCTCCAAGCTCAAGCAGTTTGCCATCCTCGACGTGTGCATCGTGGCGTTCGGCTTCGTGCTGCGCATCCTTGCCGGAGGCTTCGCTTGCGAGTTGGCGCTGTCAAGCTGGATTGTCATCATGACCTTCCTGCTCACGCTCTTCATGTCGTTCGCCAAAAGAAGGGACGACGTGCTGAGGATGAACGAGACGGGAGAGGCTCCGCGCAAGAACACCGTGCGCTATAATCTTACGTTTATCAATCAGGCCATCACCATAACAGCCTCCGTAACGCTCGTCTGCTACATCATGTACTGCGTTTCGCCAGAAGTGGTGGAGCGATTCCAGACGCCTTACCTATATCTGACGTTTGTCTTCGTTCTGCTCGGACTGCTGCGCTACATCCAGATAGCAGTGGTGGACAAGAAGAGCGGTGACCCTACGAAGGTGATTCTGAAAGACCATTTCTCACAAGTGATTGTCATAGCATGGATACTGACCTTCCTGCTTATGATTTACGTCATATAAGTTCAGAGCAGAAGTTTTTCTTAACATGCTATACGTTGAGGTTATCTTACCATTACCACTCGAAGGTGTCTTCACTTACTCCGTGCCTGACATAATGGCGGAAAAGGTGAAGATGGGGGTACGTGTGCTCGTTCCGTTGGGAAAGTCGAAGACTTACACGGCTATGGCGGTAAGGACACACTCGCAGAAGCCCGACTTCCAGACGCGCGACATACTTCAGGTGATTGACGCCGAACCGGTGTTGCTGGAGAAACAGCTGAAGCTGTGGCAATGGATAGCCACGTACTATATGGCACCGTTGGGGGATGTCTTCAAGGCAGCGTTGCCAGCCGGACTGAAGGCGGAGGAGAACTATAAGCCGCGAACCGTGCGGTGCGTGACGTTGGCAGAGAACCTTCGCACGGAGCCTTCCATGCAGCTCGCCATGTCTATTCTCGCACGAGCCTTGAAGCAGCAGCAGACATTCGCCACTTACCTGCATCTCTCGCATTGGGACGAAACGGACGGCGAGACGCCGCCACAACACATCGAAGAAATTGCGTGCGACGAACTGCTTAACGCAGCACACGCCTCGGACGCCGTGCTCCGACAGCTTATCAACCGTCGCTTTCTGACTGTCTATCAGCGTGAGGTGGGACGACTGAACACCACGGGCGAGGCTCATCCCGAGAACATCCAGCCGCTCAGCGAGGCGCAGCAGGACGCAATGAATCAGATAAGGACAGAGTTTATGCGTCATAACGTGGTGCTTTTCCACGGCGTGACGTCAAGCGGAAAGACGGAGATATACATCCATCTCATCCAGAAAATGCTGGACGAAGGCAAGCAGGTGCTTTATCTGCTGCCCGAGATAGCCCTGACGGTGCAGATGACGGAGAGACTGAAGCGTGTGTTCGGTTCGCGATTGGGCATCTATCACTCGCGTTACAGCGACGCTGAACGTGTGGAGATATGGAAGAAGCAGTTGTCTGACGAACCTTACGACATCATTCTGGGCGCACGTAGCGCCGTCTTCCTGCCCTTTACGCGCCTCGGCATGGTGATAGTGGACGAGGAACACGAGACTTCCTTCAAGCAGCAAGACCCGGCTCCACGCTATCATGCACGCTCGGCAGCGATTATGCTTGCCCGAATGTACGAAGGGGCGCACGTGCTTTTAGGCACCGCCACGCCCTCAATGGAGAGCTTCTATAACGCCTCAACGGGCAAGTACGGCTACGTGAAGCTGACCACACGATTCCGCGACGTGGCTCTGCCGGAGATACGAGTGGTGGACGTGAAGGACCTTTACAGACGAAAGATGATGAAGGGGGCGTTCTCCATGGAACTGCTCAATGCCATACGGGCTGCTCTGAAAGCCAAGAAGCAGGTGATTCTGTTCCAGAACCGGAGAGGATTTGCGCCGATGGTGGAATGTCGTGTATGCGGTTGGGTGCCGAAATGCAAGAACTGTGACGTGTCGCTGACTTACCATCGCTCGCAGAACCTGCTGACCTGCCACTACTGTGGATACACTTACGCCGTGCCAAAGCAATGCCCCAACTGCGAGAGCACCGAGCTCACGGGGCGCGGATATGGCACGGAGAAGATAGAAGACCGCGTAAGAGAACTCTTCCCCGGAGCAAGAATAGCCCGAATGGACCTCGACACTACTCGTTCCACCGGGGCATATAGCCGCATCATCGGCGACTTCTCGTCCGGTCGGACCGACATTCTTATCGGTACGCAGATGATATCGAAGGGACTTGACTTCGGCAATGTGGCTGTCGTGGGCATCCTCAATGCCGACACAATGCTCAACTATCCCGACTTCCGTGCATACGAGCATGCCTTCATGATGCTCTCGCAAGTGAGCGGAAGAGCAGGACGAAGGGGCGACCGTGGACTGGTGATTCTGCAGACAAAGAGTGCCGACCTACCCGTCATACGTCAGGTGGTCGACAATGATTTCGCGGGATTCGCACACGATTTGCTTGAGGAAAGACGCATGTTCCATTATCCTCCCTACTGGCGGTTGGTGTATGTGTTCCTCCGCCATCGCGACGAACACACCGTTGAGTCGGCTGCCATCGAGATGGCATCGCGCCTAAGGCAGTCGTTCGCTGACCGCGTGCTCGGACCGGACAAGCCTTCCGTGGCAAGGGTGAAGACGGAGAACATAAGAAAGATAGTACTGAAACTGGAGAACGGCATCGACCTCAATCTCGCAAGACAAATGATGAGGGAGGCACGTGAGGGACTGCTAAGCGACAAGCGCTACGCTGCCATGAACGTATACTTCGATGTTGACCCGCTATAAGAAAAACGGCTGTATATGATTCCTAAAGCGAATCGTATACAGCCGTTTTTGTATATTATATAATGTGCAGCCAGCGCAGCACGTCGTTCAGGTTTGCCACCAGCATTAAAAGCATTAGCAAGCCGATGCCGATATATTCAGCCCAAATCATGAAGTTCTCCGAAGGCTTGCGGCGTGTTATCATCTCGTAGAGGAGGAACAATACGTGTCCGCCGTCGAGAGCCGGGATGGGGAGGATGTTCATGAAGGCGAGGATGATGCTGAGGAATGCGGTGAGAAGCCAGAAGCGGTGCCAGTTCCATGTGTCGGGGAACATGCTGCCGATGGCTCCGAAACCTCCGAGCGACTTGGCGCCGTCAGCGCTGAAGAGATACTTCATGTCGCCTACATATCCAGAGAGGACGTTACATCCGTACTTGATGCCTGCCGGGAAACTCTCAAAGAAGCCGTAGCTTACGTGCGTAACCTTGTTGTCGGGCATCGTCGGAGTGAAACCGAACTTGAGGTTCTCCTTCTCATTGTCTGAAGTCTTGAGCATGCCCTTGGTCTTGATGGTGCAGAGCTTGCCGCCGGCATTACGCTCAAGAATGAGGCTTACGCTGAGTGCCTTAACGCTGTCAGCGTGTGTCTTGGCACCGGCAAGCATGTCGCTCACGCGTCCTATCTCGAAGTTGAAGTCGTTGAAAGAACCGATGGCCTTGCCGTTGACGGCTACGATGCGGTCGCCCTTTCTCATTCCCATGTGCTCAGCAAGCATGCCGGGAACTACGCTGTCAACGCGAGCCTCAACAAGAGGAGCCACGAAAGGCGGCACCGACTTGAACATCTGCAGAAGATCGAGGTCGCCGGGCATTTCCACAGTCATCTGCTTGCCGCCACGCAGAACGTAAGCCTGACGTGCAGTAGCCAAATCGCGGAACATATCAGCACCGAAACTCTTGAATTCGCCCTGGTCTGTTCCTACGAGGATGTCGCCGTCGCGGAATCCGAGAGCCTTAGCCTCCTGGCTGAACTTCATGCCGAGCTTCATGTCCTTGGTCTTCACATAGTCGTCGCCCCAAGTGAAGAGGCACATGGCGTAAATGAAGAGGGCGAGAAGGAAGTTGACGAGTACGCCACCTATCATAATAAAGAGGCGCTGCCAAGCCGGCTTCGACCGAAACTCCCACGACTCTGCGGGCTTAGCCATCTGTTCCTTGTCGAACGATTCGTCTATCATGCCCGATATCTTGCAGTAGCCGCCGAGGGGCAGCCAGCCAATGCCGTAGTGTGTTTCGCTGTTCTTCGGCTTAAACTCGAAGAGGTGGAACCAGGGGTCGAAGAACAAATAGAACTTCTCCACTCTTACGCCGAAGAGCTTGGAGAAGAAGAAGTGTCCGCCCTCATGCAGTAGCACCAACAGCGAGATGGCCATCATAAACTGCAGGACCTTTAACAGAAAAATTTCCATGAAAATTCTTTAGTGTTTATTTGTTTTAATTGTTTTTTATTCTTGCTTATCCCAGCATCTCTGCTGCTATGCGGCGCGCCTCTGCGTCCGTAGCCACATAATCGTCGTATGTGGGCTTTGCTATGAATGTGGCCTTCTGCATTGTAGCCTCAATGATGTCTGCCATCTGGAGGAAACCGCAGCGGTCATGACGGAACGCCTCGTTGACAATCTCGTTGGCGGCGTTCACCACACACGGCATATTGCCACCCTGACGTATTGCCTCATAAGCCATAGCAAGGCATCTGAACTTCTTCATGTCTGGCTCGAAGAACTCGAGGGGCTGCTTGAAGAGGTTCAGTCGCGGAGCGTTAAGCGAAAGGCGGTCAGGATAAGAGAAAGCGTACTGGATAGGGAGGCGCATGTCGGGAACGCCGAGCTGAGCCTTCACGCCACCGTCAGCGAACTGCACGGCGCTGTGTACGATTGACTGCGGGTGGACAAGCACCTGTATCTTGTCAGCCTCCACGCCGAAGAGCCACTTCGCCTCTATCACCTCAAAGCCCTTGTTCATCATCGAAGCCGAATCGATGGTTATCTTGGCTCCCATTTCCCACGTGGGATGCTTGAGGGCGTCGGCAGCCTTCACGTCAGCCATCTGCTCCAGCGTGAACTTGCGGAAGGGACCTCCCGAAGCCGTGAGCAGGATTTTCTCTATCTCGTTGTTGCCCTCACCCACCAAGCTCTGGAAGATGGCAGAGTGTTCGCTGTCAACGGGAAGGATGTTTACGTTATACTGTGTGGCAAGGCGGCATATCAGTTCGCCAGCCACGACGAGCGTCTCCTTGTTGGCAAGGCAGATGGTCTTGCGGGCACGGATGGCATGGATGGTCGGCGAAAGACCGGCATATCCCACCATTGCCGTGAGCACCATGTCCACGGGTCCGGCCTCAACTATCTCGTCCAAAGCCTGCGCTCCTGCATACACCTTAATGTCGGGCATATCAGCGAGCAGCGCCTTAAGATTCTCGTAATAGTCCTTATTGGCTATAACGACAGCGGCAGGTCTGAACTTGCGTGCCTGCTGGGCAAGCATTTCGTAGCGATTGTTTGCCGTGAGGCAATACACCTCATAAAGGTCGCTATGCTGTTCTATAACATCCAGGGCCTGTGTGCCGATACTACCGGTGGAGCCAAGGATACATATCTGTTTCTTCATAAATACTCTTTTTATTGTCTTTAAAGGGAAAGCAATCCTTCCGGCAGATTCATCTCGATGATGCGTTCTTCGGTGTTGATGTCGCTTATCAGCTCGTCCGTAGCGGGGATGAGCAGGTCGCCGCCTTCGGGTGTTACCAGCTCGAAGAGCGTGTTGATGGTGGAGTCGTCCACGGAATGTATCTCGCCGACCACCTTTCCGGTTTCCGCGTCGCGAACGCTGAAGCCCACAATCTGCGCCCATGAGAGCTGACCGTCGTCCGCTTCGGCATGCTCGCGTGGGAAATATACGTCAGCTCCTGTGAGCTGACGTGCCTGATCCTGCGTGGTGATGTCGCAGAACTTCACAAGAGCCGTCTCGTCGTTCTTGAATCTGTATTCGTCCATGAAGAACGGCACAAGTATGCCGTCAACGTCAAGGATGAGGTATTCGGCATCGGTACGGTCGAAGACGTCGTCGTCGAAGTGGAACGACACCTCGCCGTCCACACCGTGCGGCTTGCCGATGCGTCCGATGCGATAGACTGTTTCTTTACGTATCATCAGTCTCTCTCCCTTCTTATATGTGCTCCGAGAGCATTGAGACGTGCCTCAATGTCCTCATAGCCACGGTCAATCTGTGCGATGTTGTCAATGCGGCTTGTGCCCTTTGCACCGAGAGCGGCGATGAGCAGCGCAATGCCCGCTCTGATGTCGGGGCTGGTCATGCGCCCGGCCCTGAGCTGCTTCTTGTTGTCGTGTCCGACGATAACGCAGCGGTGCGGGTCGCAGAGGATAATCTGTGCTCCCATGTCGATGAGCTTGTCCACGAAGAAGAGGCGGCTCTCGAACATTTTCTGATGTACGAGTACGGAGCCTCTCGCCTGTGTAGCCACTACGATGAGAACAGACAGCAAGTCAGGCGTCAGTCCCGGCCACGGCGCATCGGCAAGAGTCATGATGGTGCCGTCGATGAACGAGTCAACAACATAGTGCGCCTGCTTCGGGATGACGAGGTCGTCGCCCTCCTGCTTAATCTTGACACCAAGTCGGCGGAAAGCGTCGGGAATGACACCGAGTTCTCTTACGGCGCAGTCCTTGATGCGGACGCCCTCGCCCACCATTGCCGCCATACCGATGAACGATCCCACCTCAATCATGTCGGGCAAGATGCGGTGCTCGGCACCGTGCAGACTCTTTACGCCGACGATGGTGATAAGGTTGGAGGCGATGCCGGAGATGTTCGCACCCATAGAGTTGAGCAAGTGGCACAACTGCTGGATGTAAGGCTCGCAGGCAGCATTATATATTGTGGTGGTGCCCTCGGCGAAGACAGACGCCATGATGATGTTGGCGGTTCCCGTAACCGAAGCCTCATCAAGGAGCATATACGTGCCCTTCAGATGCTTAGCCTCGATGGTGAACACCTTGCGCTCGTCGTCGCTGATGAACTTCGCCCCGAGATTCTTGAATCCGAGGAAGTGGGTGTCCAGTCTGCGGCGACCAATCTTGTCGCCGCCCGGCTCTGCCACCGAAGCCTTGCCGAAGCGTCCGAGCAGCGGACCCATAAGGAGCACGCTGCCTCTGAGAGCTGAGCACTTTCTGATGTATTCGTCGCTGGAGAGGAATCCGAGGTCAATCTGGTCCGCCTGGAAGGTGAACACGCCCTTTCTCTCCGACGTAACCTTTACGCCGATGTCCTTGAGGAGTTGTATGAGGTTGTTGACGTCGAGGATGTCCGGCACGTTAGTGATGGTCACCGGCTCGCTCGTAAGTAGCGTAGCCGAAATCACCTCCAGCGCCTCGTTCTTCGCTCCCTGCGGCGTAATGGTTCCCGAGAGCGGATGTCCTCCTTCAATGATAAACGATTCCATAGGCTGATGTTAGTTTTTTCTTCTACGTTGTTTCTTCTCGTTGTTGCGCGGCTGCGGCATCTCCGTACGGTCAAACTTGAACGTGGAGAGGTCGAGTTCCACGGTGCCGTGTGTGTAGTTGGCAATGTCCGACGCCACCTTCTCGTTGTCGCTCGAACCGTGTCCCCACTGCATGAGGTCACGCTTCATCTGGTTGGCGGCAAGGCGTATCAGCTCGTTGCGCTCCGCTCCTTCGGGAAGAGTCTTGAGTTTGTCGAATATCTCGAACATCATGTTGCCGTAATGTCTTACGGGGATGCGCTTCATGGGATATGCCATGGGCTTGGGCTTCTCCATCATGTGGTGAGCCTGGCTGATGTCGAAGGGATAGTCGATGTCCAGACGGAATCCGCTCATCAGCGCCAGGTGGTCCCATAGCTTGTGGCGATACTCCTTGGCATCGCCCACACGCGGCTTCATGCGCTCCATGATGGCCACGATGGACTCCGCGCAGCGCTGGCGCTCCTGTCGGTCCTTGAGGTCCACACAGTAGTCCACCATCGATTGCACCTCACGTCCATACTCCGGCAGGACGAGTTGCTCACGCTGGGTGTTATAGTCCAGTCCTTTTATTTTCATTCTATATGGGTTGTTTTTTATTGCATAATAATAATTGAACTTTCGAAAGTTCAGAAGTTAATGGTATTAAAGAAGTATGCTTAGAGCAGCTTCTTCGATTCCTTTGCCACGAAGTCCTTCAGATAGAACGGCACGAAGTAAGCCACATCCTCATACTTCTCCTGCGCAATGCGACGCTCCGCGATGGGGAACATCCACTTTGCAAGCGGCTCCACGCCCTTGATAAGGCGGGCGTTGGGATGATTGATGGTCTCCATGCACTTCTCCGCTCCGTTGCCGAAGAAGTAGACGGGTCCGCGGTCGAGGTATTCGCGGTAAGTGTCGGCGTCTACTACGTCTGCCTGCACCTGCCTTACCTCGCGCAAAGCGCGATCGTAAATGGCGGAATAGACCTCCATGCGGCGGGCGTCAATCATCGGGCAGAGCAGGGCGCCCTCCTCCACCTCCTCGCGCAACAGCACGGGCACAGCCATCAGCTCCAGCGTGGGCAGGGAGATGAGCTTCAGGTCCTGACCGAAGCAGATGCCCTTAGCCATCGACACGCCGATGCGCAGGCCGGTGTAAGAACCCGGTCCGCAGCTTACAGCCACAGCGTCAAGCGGAATGGCGTGCGAGTCGGCGAAGGACATAGCCTCGTCAACAAAAACGCCAAGCTTTACGGCATGGTTAGGACCCTCATGACTTTCCTGTGAAAAAATGCAAGCACCGTCCTGACTGACGGATACCGAGCACACATCTGTGCTCGTCTCAATATTTAAAATACACGACATGCTAAAAATTATAATTTTACAATTACAAAAATACAACTTTTCGCTCAAAGTCAACCCATTTGTGCCGTTTAAATTCATGTTCGGGCGTATTTTCATCCTCATAGGGGGATTTTCGGAAAATAATAAGTACATTTGCACTTTGGTAAAACGCCAAACCATATACTTTAACATCAAGCATAAACACTTACATTAAGACAATATGATATTATCAATGACGGGCTACGGCAAATCTGTCGCAACCTACAAAGGAAAGAAAATCAACGTCGAGATAAAGTCGCTTAACAGCAAGGCTCTCGACCTGTCAACACGCATTGCACCGCTCTACCGCGAGAAGGAAATGGAGATACGTCAGACCATCCAGACACGCGTAATCCGCGGAAAGGTGGACTTCGCCATCTGGGTGGAAAAGGATGCGGACGCAGACGCTACGACCGTGAACGCCGCACTCGTCAACAACTACTACACACAGCTTCGTGCCATCTCCGAACAGTACGGCATACCCGAACCGCAGGACTGGTTTCAGACGCTTCTCCGCATGCCGGACGTAACCTCAAAGACTGAGGCTGAGACGCTTACAGACGAGGAATGGGACGTAGTGCGCGGCGCTGTGGACGACGCCATCACACATCTCGTAGACTTCCGTACGCAGGAAGGCGCTGCCCTTGAGAAGAAGTTCGGCGAGAAGGTGGACAACATACAGCACCTGCTGGAGAGCATCGAGCCGTACGAGAAGTCGAGAGTGGAGAAAATCCGCGCACGCATCGTGGAAGGACTCAAATCCATCCCCGACGTGGAGTACGACAAGAACCGCCTGGAGCAGGAGCTTATCTATTACATCGAGAAGCTGGACATCAGCGAGGAGAAGCAGCGCCTCGCCAACCATCTCCGCTATTTCCGCGAGACAATGGCGGAAGGACACGGACAGGGCAAGAAGCTCGGATTCATCGCGCAGGAGATGGGACGTGAGATAAACACAACCGGATCGAAGAGCAACAACGCCGAGATGCAGAACATCGTGGTGAAGATGAAGGACGAACTGGAGCAGATAAAGGAACAGGTGCTGAACGCGCTGTAAAATTCGTAATTTTTAATTCAAATATGGGTAAACTTATCATTTTCTCCGCTCCAAGCGGCAGCGGCAAGAGCACAATCATAGGCCGTCTGATGCAGCGTCCCGAGCTGCATCTCGCATTCTCAATTTCATGCACGTCGCGTGCGCCCCGTGGCACGGAGCAGAACGGCGTGGAGTATTTCTTCCTCTCTCCCGAGGAGTTCCGCCAGCGTATAGAGAAGGGCGACTTCCTTGAGTATGAGGAGGTTTATCAGGACCGCTTCTACGGCACGCTGAAGGAGCAGGTGGAGGTGCAGGCAGCCCGCGGCGAGAACGTTGTATTCGACGTGGACGTAAAGGGCGGACGCAACATCAAGGAGTTTTACGGCGACCGTGCGCTCAGCATCTTCGTGCAGCCGCCATCAGTGGAGGAGCTGCGCCGCCGTCTCGTGGGACGCGCCACGGACGCACCCGAGGTGATAGAGCAGCGCATCGCCCGCGCTGAGTTCGAGCTGTCGCAGGCTCCTTACTTCGACCGCGTTATCATCAACGACGACCTCGACCGCGCCGTGGAGGACACTTACGCCGCCATCAAGGAGTTTATCGAGAAATAAAAACTCACACGCATGGACAAGATAAAGACCGGCATCTACGGCGGTTCTTTCAATCCCATACACAACGGACACATCGCCATAGCCCGCAAGATGACTGAGCTTGCGGGGCTTGACGAGGTGTGGCTGGTAGTGTCGCCGCAGAATCCGCTGAAGGAGCGTGGCGACCTCCTGGACGACCGCCTCCGTATGGAGATGACCCGCAAGGCGCTCGCCCCCTACCCCAAGCTGAAAGCCAGCGACTTCGAGTTCGCCCTACCACGTCCCTCATATATGTGGAACACGCTGCAGGCGCTCTCCGCCGCCCACCCCGACCGCGAGTTCACACTCCTCATAGGAGCCGACAACTGGGAGGTGTTCAGCCGTTGGTATCATTACGAAGACATCATCGCCCACTACCCCATCGCCATCTATCCGCGCACGGGTAGCGACATCGACGTCACCACCCTCCCCCCGACCGTCCGCCTCTTCAACACCGGACTCTATGACATCAGCAGCACGCTCGTCCGCAACACCATAAAAGCAGGTGGCGACATCTCCTCGCTTGTGCCGAAGGAGATAGTAAGGATGGCGGAGGAATGTTATGGGTGAGACCCGAATTTTGAGTTTTGAATTTTGAGTTAGGAGTTATTCTCGGCTTCGCCTGCGATTTTGAATTATTCAGTTTTGAATTACAGCAGACAAGGCAAACCTAGGAGGCTATGGCGTCTCGCCGTAGCCACACACCCTCCCATAGCAGAAACGCTGTACATAGTTACGTATTACAAACGCCAATCAGCACCGTGTCCCGAGCGGACACGTATCCATCAGAAACCCACTGCAAGCTCCGAAGGAGCGCAGCTGTGGGATAAGCAGACTCCCTCTCACACTCTCTTGGTTCCGCGAAGCGGGAAAAACCATTGGGCTTAAGGTCTTGCCACTCCTCTTCTCGTGCATCTTTTTCGTCAAGATAGATGTGAAGAAGGATACGTTCATCACCCGTATATTCAATAATGCCTGTGTGATTTTCGTTAACGGCTGTTACGTCGAAGAACTCAAGTATGCCTTTGGGAAGAAGGTAACTTGCCAGAATCTTATAGTCAAATGTTGATTGTTTATTCATGGCTGCAAAGTTAATACATCGCATGAACATTTAAACATTAAACAAGAAAATATATACCTATGCTACAAATTTTAGCCACGGATATTTGCAACTGTGCCGTTAAACTATTATTATAGCCTGACACAGTTTATTTTACACTCTCTGCTGCAAAAGTACAATCGTTCGTTTTTACACAACATCTCCTTATGCGAAACGGCAAAAATGTGTTGCGAAGCAGTAATATATTCTATTAAAGCAATATAGGTATTCCTCTTTTTATAATAATCCTCTCAACTCTTACGGATAAGTAACAAAGATGATGAAGTCTATTTGTCACTATTCTCTGTTCTTTTATCGCCCCAGCCCTTTTTCTTTCTTTTGTGGAATGCTCCCCAGCCCTACCTTTTGTTGTGTTCCGTCCCAATTCGTAAGTTGGTCAGCACAGCCATTGGAGCCACCAAGCGAAACGTATGTATCTGCGCTACATGACATGTGGTCAACGAAAGCGAGAAAGTTGCCAATGGCATTATTTGTGTTTTTTACTATTAACTATCAAGAGTTTAAGCACACTATTGCGAGATCTGAGCAAACCTTCTCCAACTGTTCCATGTACAAAAGGCCGTCTGTATATTCTTTTGGTATAGCATGGTATCCATATTTCGCTCCAAGGATGGCACATGCCACTGCAGCATTCGTATCAGCATCGCCTCCTGCATTCACAACGGCAAGCAGCCCCTCCTCGAAAGAGGAAGTATGCCAATACGCCCATAGGGCCACAGATAATGTAACTAAAGTATACCCCATGTGGTCATAGTCTACCAAATCCTTAACATCAGGCGCAATCCAAGCTTTGTCCACATATTCACTAATTTCTGCGTCATATGACTGTGCCAAACTTCTTATTTAAAATAATGTCGACGGTTGCATACCATAAACCAATGCGTGTATAAGTTCAGACACTATTACGCACGAGCCGACACACCTTGGATCGTAATGGGTGAGCTGACAAATATACTCTGCACAAGGCCTTACTTCTTTGGGGAAAAGTCCGACTACTGATGTACGCATCAGCCCACCATTTGCAGCAGACTGATACTTGCTCATTTCCCACACCTTGTGGGATACCTCAAACGGATGCTCCACATAATCGCCAATCGTCAGCACCTTATAGGTGTTTTCTCCAATACCCATAGGAATGCCATTGAGCCAGTCTTTGAAGTGTCGGGCGATGTTGTAAAAATTAACACCCTTGTCTTCAATGACCGCATCAGCAATGCATAGCATCATGTCGGTATCGTCCGTCCAGTCGCCAATCTTCCATCGTTTCCGATGTCTGTCTTGGTATATCTGCTTGTAGTGTTGTAGTCCATGAGGATATTTCCAAGCAATGTCCTCATCTATCATGAATTCCGTCCCCAATCCGAGTGCATCGCCAATGGCTTGACCATATAGGCAACCTCTAAATCTATCTGTCAATTCACGTTCCATTAATCTTGGAATTTAATAATTAACCTAATATCAGTGTTTAGTATCTATTGCTATTATTCACGATCTTCAGTGACACACCAACCAGACGATTTTTCTCAAGTATGATGGTGGCGTGTATGCGTTTGTACATGCGTTCTTGTCTTAGATATCGTTTGAACACGATGTCAATACGGCATTGATTTTCATCAATCATAGTAGAGTCACCGTATGGCAAGTAGGTGTCATGGCGGTGCAGGTCTATCGTGCAGCCACTTTTGCACATAGCCGTTATCTCATCCTCAGTCTTCACGTATGGGCAAAAGTAATATTTATTGTTCATAAACCTATCTACAGTTACATGGAAGAAGCCTTCAAGAAACAGTAATATGCACCATCCGCCCACAACATTGTTGTTTATACATAGATGCTTGAAGAAGTCGTTATCTTTCCTTTCTGTCTCATCATACGCATACAATTTAAATATACCATCGTGAGGAAAATAGAAATTGTCGAGTTCATGCCAATTTTGATTGTGTCCTATAGAAAAATGCCAGCCATCTTCAATGTCTAATGCAGGGAACTCGCTCAGCAATCCATATTCTGGGCGTTTGGCATTAAAAATCATATGCAATGGATAATCCGTTTTATCATTGATGAATTTCATATTCCAACTTATTTCTTTCAACAAGTTATGGCGATATATATACGTACGGAAGTCGTACAGTTGCTTATATACATATAACTTGTGCATACTATCACCTAACAATTCTTTCTCTCGTCGATGAATCATATTGAGCAATGTTATTGCGAGTTTTATGTCTTTCTTGAATGGATTGTTTATCCAACTATCTCCGTAAAATGAGAGCACGGCCAGATTCCACATGCGCACGAGAGATGCATGTTCTGTGTTACATTCCGCCAACATCTCCTCTGCTAACTTCTGTCTTTTGTCCTCAGATTTACAAAATATATTTATCTCTGTAGTAACATCGTAGGTTGGGAAAAACATCAACGGCCATGCGTATAGTTCTGCACCAAAATATATTTCCTTATTCTTTTGCGATCTTTTGAAGATGCGCTCCATATTATTTTTTTTCATATTATTGCTTATGATAAAGTTCCGTTTCTTCACATAGTTTGTCAAAGGCTTCTGCACATGCGAAGGTAAGCAGCGTACCATCGCTGAAGCAAGTTTTTCATTCTATTTATTTTTGTCTCAGATTTAAAATTCGATTTAGAAGCCCTTCGCGCAGCGCCGACAGTGCATGACGCAGTATGCGGTCGTGGTCGAATGCCAATTGTGGAATATCCTCGATGTCGAACCACTGCACCTTTGCCGCATCGTCACCGCCACTCACCTCCTGAATCTTGCACAGGGCATAATAGGGTTCTTCTATATTTCAACTTGTGTAAGTTTTACACCACGAAGATATATATTATTATTCATCCCCAAAAATAATAGGAGTTTTATTTTTAAGAGTTGTGATCTTATTATCATTATCTTATAAATAGGCATATCTGAAAATCTTTGTGCTATAAAGAATTATACAGATCTTTACCATCCATCAAACTATTCAGGGATATTCAGCTTATTCCCACTTTATAAAACAAGCTAATGCCGTTCCATGACAGAATGATGCTACGCAAGAGATACATTATCGAAACCATCAACGACATGCTGAAGAAAACGTCACAGATTGTACACTCATGCCATAGGTCTGTAAGCAACTTTACCATGAACCTTATTCTGCCTTGGGAGCATATTATTTCTTTGACAACAAGCCAAAGGCAATGCAGGGATACTGCATCGAAGACACCAAACAGCAGTCACTATTCTAAGGGCAAAACAACTTCCTTTAGTTTCCTGTTATTACCCACTCCTAATGGCATGGGGAGGAGGCGTATTAACGCTGCTTTTATATTGTATAAGACACTCGGTTATCCCGAACTGGGGTAAATAACATAAAGCACTGACAAATAATTAGTTAGCTATTTACTGAATATCTCTAACTTAAGCCCTAATATGAGTATTTACTAGCCATACGGCATTGGGGCGAGACATAGTAACATCAACATTGCGAGAATGATATAGACTTGTTTCACTATCGTCGATAGAATCTTTCTTGTTCCATTTCTTCTACTTCATCTTCCCATTCCTCTCCAAAGAGTTCTTCCATTTCCGACTCATATTCAACTTTGGCATCCTGCCAGTCATAGAACATGAAAACAGTGGGGAACGACAGCCACACAGCAATAATAACGCATATATACCAGCAAGTTGATTGAGACATAGCTTCGTCCCAACCAATTTTTGTCTTTTTGCAATAGATAAACGAGGATGCATGAAACACACACACTGGTATGGCATAAAAAAGTATGTGCAGGCCTGTTGGCAAGTAAGAAAGCCAATGACTTACGTAGAAATATGTTTCAAGACCTACATATACAGACACTATAAATGCTGCGGTTAGTGGCTTCGGTTTCGATTTCCACATTCCCACACCAATGATGATGGCCCAAATTGCAGCGTTAATCCAAAATGACATAATAAAAGAAAATTATTTGTATACTCCATAAACATCAAACTCATCTGTCTTTTTCTTTATGACAGATAGTATCTCATCCTGTGGCATATTAATTGGGAAATTCCACATTTGTTTAGCTGTCTCACCTCCGCCCAGGTCAATGTGTGCCTGATATCTGACGTTCAACAGCTTGAATGTTGGCTGTATGATAACAGACCACAAGCCGCACTCTCTATTAAAAATAGGGTCGGTAAAAGTTCCACCAATCGTGATAAAGTCTTTCTTATCTTGAATAATCCGAGCACTACGGTACTCTAATAAACCATCAATTAACGACTTATAGATAGTTTTTATTCCACCTTTAGCAGCTATAACACTACGTTGTTTGTTAAAATCCATCAGGAACCTAAGGAATATCCAGGCAAAAACAACAGCAATAACAACTAATATCCAAACCATTATTTAGCTTACTAATTTTACAATTCCCCAAATAATAAGAGCTATTATTACGATTCCCATCAAACAACATCCCTTTGCCCGTTTTTCTTTTTCTTGCCGTGCATATCGTTTATAGCATGACTTACAAACGTGATAGATTGCTCCACTATGCAGATTCTGCAATTTGTAGATCAGATCATCCTCCCTAACAGAGCACATGGGACATTTGCCATTATCAAGCAATCCAACATGTTTCAAATGGTTCACAGCCTGAGGGTCGAACACGATAGCACCGCCAAAAGTGAATTCATCAGGCTCGTATTCAAACTGCTCACCATTAAATTCTTGTCTAAAACCAGCATTGTTTAGTTCCTTACAAATTGCAGACTCATATTCTTCTTGAGTCATCGCTTTTACTTGTTCTCTTGTATATTTCATAGAATAATCACCTTTTTGGATATTTCCTCATTAGTTCACGATTAACTTTATTCCAAAAGTCCCCCAAATACTCACTAAACCGGATTAAGTTGTCATCTATTCCAAAAGGATCTGGGTGATAGTGGTCAAAATCAATGTGTACAAATCTTGCATAAAGAGTTTCAGGAAAGAACATTTTCGTATGTGGGTAGTCACACTTCAACATTCCCATCATTTGTGATTTGTATTGGCTGACTCTAAACATAAATTGCTCCATGTCTGATTGATTGTATTGCCCCGTATTGCGAACAGCTTGGAAAATCGTTTCAAAGAATTCGTTTCTGTTAGAGTTTTTGCTCAGATAACCATAGTTCTTTCCATAATCAAGAGTTATCCAACCACAAAACATATAGATTTCTTCTTTGTCATACGTTGCGCCTCTTAATTTGGGTGCAGATTGAAGGAAATCAGTTGTCCATTTTGACGTTAACAGTATCATTTCCTCCGAAGAATATAGCGTACCATTATTACTTTTTGAGCCAAAAAGAAAATCAAACAATCCCATACTATCGGTTATTTTTAATAATCAACTTTTATTGAGAACCCAATCTCTGACAAACCTTAATTCCGCAACACTATTGTAAATTAAACCTTTTAAGTACCTGAGCAACAAAAAGTTCTTGGACAAGCCGAGCGGCCAAGGTTTTTGCCATATCGAAGAATTCACTGATCTTAGTGTTGCAAAAACAAACAAGAGAATTCAACGATAGACATGGCAAAAATACATATTAAATCTGAGAAACTCACTCCTTTGGGAGGAATATTTTTGGGTCATGGAGCAATTCGACTCCACATTGTCATCTGTAATCGACTCAACCCTCGGTCTAAGGTGTAGATCGTTCGGTTATCAGTACAGCGAAATCATTCGTTCTCTCATGGGTATATACTTCTATGGTGGCTCATGTATTGAGGATGTCAAAGGTTCGGACTCAAGGCTACGAGTCGCATAAAAGCGTTTGTCTTCAGGTTTATCTCTGTACCAGCCAAGTGGATCAGGACATCAAGGCGGTATGTGCTGAATATCTATACCTGTAACAATGCTTACGCAGATGTATTCTATACTGATTTTGGATAACGCCTACAACTTATGGGTATGATACTGCGTATTATCTCAAGTCGCATTGTGGGGTAAGGGGATGTTGTAGGCAGAAGTGGGTGTTTCAGCCTCACTTTATCTGATAATTCAGTAATGAGAGGATGTGTACACGCAAGTAGGACGATGAAGGACTTAGTTGCGGATTTGAGGCATATTACAAATATATGCGGAATTATGTATAGGATGTATGCGGAAAGCTGCTCTTTTAACATAGATTATACAAGCGGGTTACACCCGAATTTTGAATTAGGAATTATTCTCGGCTTCGATTGCGAATTATTCAGTTTGAATTGGCTGTTTTGACAAAAAAACATGTTTTTTTGACAAGAAGACATGAGGACAGGTCATCCTATCAATTCAAAACTGAAGAACTCACAATGCGCCTTGGCGCACAATTCAAAATTCAAAACTCCTAATTCCTAATTCGGACAGCATCTGCAGGCCGCTTGCAAATATCGTACAAACAGTAAAAACATGTTACAAAATAAAAATCGGTTTTAGAGATTTTGCGAGCCGTTTTTCTGCTGTTTTGTTGCGTTTGTGACACCCTGATTTACCAACACAGCCACTTTTGCACACCAATAGTAGCCCTATTAGAGTGCAATAGTGGCACTTTTGCATGCCAATAGTGGCACTATTGGAGTGTAAAAGTGGCACTATTGCAACCCTTTGATATATGTTTAGCTTCGTCATTCATTGCACACTTCTGTTCTTAGCAGCATAATCTACTGTGCATCAACACATTGTCGCTGCACGCTCAAAACTCAAGAATTTCGCACCAAAGATTTCTTCATGCGCCGAACTCATAGTATTGAGCATCAGAAATGCAAATATTGTCTTCAGCGGAACCGCTAAACAGGAATTTATCAGCGAGGTACTGTGTTAGGCAGGGCTAAGTAATTCACTCGCTTTAACATTTATTTTGCACGTCATTCCAGATTCTATTGCTAACTTTACCGTCTGAATAGAAAACAAAATAATATCCGGATGAAGATGACAAAGGAACATAGCGCAACACAATCCCCGCAATCGCCCACCGGCCTCGTCCTTGAAGGAGGCGGCTTGAGAGCGATGTTCACAAGCGGAGTACTAGACGTATTCATGCAGAACGACATCAGATTTGACGCCGCTGTCGGCGTTTCGGCTGGAGTGCTGTTCGGCTGCAACTACAAGTCGAACCAACCTGGCAGAGCCTTAAGATACAACATAAGATTCAAGGACAATCCGGAATATATGAGCTGGAAGTCGCTGTTCAGAACCGGCAACTACGTCAACGAGCGCTTCTCCTACCACCTGCTGCCGCACGTTTACGACCCGATGGACTTCGATGCATACAGAGAGAACCCTATGAGATTCTACGCCGTGTGTACGGACATAGAAGAAGGATGTCCGGTATATCATGAGATTGACGATGCTGACGGCATCGGACTGAGATGGATGCAGGCTTCGGCTTCCATGCCGGTGTTCGCAAAGCCGGTGGAGATAGACGGTCGGCATTATCTGGACGGAGGAATAACGGACAGCATTCCGTTGAAGTTCATTCAAGAAAAAGGCTACAGAAAGAATGTCGTCATCCTTACTCAGCCGTTAGACTTCAAGAAGAAAAAGGCGCATGTAGGACTCGCCATGAAGATGTTTCTGAAGCAATATCCCAAGGTGGCGCAGCTGATGGCAAGGCGACATATTATGTATAACGACGAACTGGACTACATCCACTCTGAACTTCAGAAAGGCGACACCTTCCTCATCTGTCCCGACGAAAAGCTCAACATCGGCAGGCTCAGCCTCAAGGAGGACAAGATGAGAAGGGTGTACGAAGCAGGAGTGGAAAAAGCCATGTCGCTCCTTCCGCAAATCAAGGAGTTTATAGAATGATTCCCAACGGTCGCTTCAAGCCGTACCTCCTCAATCTATATAAAAAGTAGCAGTAGGCAAACCGAGGAGGCTATGGCGTCTCGCCGTAGCCACGCACCCTTCCATAGCAGAAACGCCAATCAGCGCCGTGTCCCGAGGGGACACGTATCCATCAGAAACCCACTGCAAGCTCCGAAGGAGCGCAGCTGTGGGATAAGCATCATCTCACCATCTTTTGGTTCCGCAAAGCGGGACCAGTAGCTCATACTCAATCTGCTTGCATTTGTGGGTGCGTGACTATGGCGAGACGCCATAGCCTCCTATATTTGTTACGGCAAGCTCATGTATAATCTCACCGACAAACCGTAATTTACAAGCTTACAAGGCTAACTGTAGGAGGCTATGGCGTCTCGCCGTAGCCACGCACCCTCCCATAGCAGAAACGCCAATCAGCGCCGTGTCCCGAGGGGACACGTATCCATCAGAAACCCACTGCAAGCTCCGAAGGAGCGCAGCTGTGGGATAAGCTCACCTCACCATCTTTTGGTTCCGCAAAGCGGGACCAGCAGCTCATACTCAATCTGCTTGCATTCGTGGGTGCGTGACTATGGCGAGACGCCATAGCCTCCTATGTTTGTTACGGCAAGCTCATGTATAATCTCACCGCTAAACTGCAATTAATATATCAATAACTGGCAATTCACAGCCAACTGAGACCTTCCTTCATGATATATGATACAAAAAAATCCGCAACTCCAAATTAATGGTGTTGCGGATTATTTTGTTTTATTTATTACCAGATGTGGGCACGCTTCTTCTTGTCGAGGAAGAGCTTGTCACCCTTCTTCACGTTGAATGCCTTATACCAAGCATCAATCTGCGGGAGAGCTGCGTTAACGCGAGCCTCAGCAGGTGAGTGGGGGTCGGTCTTGATCTGACGGTCTACGAACTCGGGACGAGCGTTGCCAGCCCATACATTAGCCCATGAGAGGAAGAAACGCTGCTCAGGTGTGAAGCCGTCGATGGTCTTGTTGAGAGCAGGGTTGGCCTTGAGGTCGTTCTGGAGAGCGCGGAAAGCGATGTTCAGACCGCCGTTGTCACCGATGTTCTCACCGAGAGTGAGCTTACCGTTGATCTTCTTGCCGGGGAGAGCCTCGACAGAAGAGAAGAAGTCAACGAGAACCTTTGTGCGAGCCTCGAAGTTCTTCTTGTCAGCAGCTGTCCACCAGTCGTTCTGGTTGCCGTACTTGTCGAACTGCGAGCCCTGGTCGTCGAAGCCATGAGACATCTCATGACCGATTACGCCACCGATGCCACCGTAGTTGACAGCGTCGTCAGCATTGGGATCGAAGAACGGCGGCTGCAGGATGGCTGCCGGGAAGCAGATCTCGTTGGTGGTGGGGTTATAGTAAGCGTTGACAGTCTGCGGAGTCATCTGCCATTCTGCCTTGTCCACCGGCTTGTTCACCTTGCGGTTGATATAGTCATGTGAGAGGAACTCAGCCACGTTGCACATGTTCTCGAAGAGAGAGAGCTTCTCGTCAATCTGCAGACCGCTGAAGTCGCGCCATGTGTCAGGATAGCCCACCTTTACGATGAAGTTAGAGAGCTTGTCCTTTGCCTGCTCCTTTGTTGCGGGAGACATCCATGTGGCCTCGTCGATGCGCTGAGCAAGAGCTGTCTGAAGGTTCTTTACGAGGCGAACCATGTGCTGCTTAGACGACTCGGGGAAGTACTTCTCTACGTAGAGCTTGCCGATAGGCTCGCCGAGCACGCCGCTCACGAGAGCAGTGGCACGCTTCCAGCGGGGACGGTCCTGCTGTGCACCAGAGAGAACGCTGCCGAACTCGAACTCTGCAGCGCGGAATTTGTCGTCGAGCTGACCGGCAGCGCTGCTTACGGCGTGAGCCTCAGCGTATGCCTTGAGGTCATCGAGCGACTCCTCTGCGAGAATCTTCTCCACCTCGTGGATAGGCTCAGGCTGACCAACGTCGATGTGTGAGAACGGAGGGAAGCCCTGTGCGAGGAAGAGGTTGCCCCAGTCGATACCGGGATAATCATTTACCAGCTGGTTGTATGTGATTTTATGATAGTTGGCCTGTACGTCACGGAGCTGCACCTGAGAGTAGCTTGCCTTGGCGATGCGTGTCTCGATGCGCATTGTTGCCTCTGCCTTCTTCTGTGCTGTAGCAGCGTCGTTGCCTGCGAGTGTGAGGATGGCGGTGAGGAACTTCACGTAAGCGTCACGCACACCCTTCACATGAGCGTCATCAGAGAGATAGTAGTCGCGTTCGCCAAGACCAAGACCGCCCTGACCAATACCTACGAGGTTGTTGGCAGCGTCCTTCTGGTCTGCACCTACGCCCATGCCGAACATCATGCAAGAGATGCCGCGTGCGTCGAGCTGTGAGGTTACGAGCTGATAGTCGCGACGGTTCTGGATGTCAGCAATCTTCTTGAGGACGGGCTGTATAGGAGCAGCTCCCTCACAGTTGCGGCGTACGCTGTCCATAGCGAGATTGTAGAGCGAACCGATCTTCTGACCCAGTGTGCCCTGTGCCTGAGGCTTGGACGAATACTCCTGAATGAGTTCGAGGATGCGCTTCTGGTTCATCTCATCGAGGTCGGTGAAAGAACCGTTGCGTGCATGCTCTGCATCAAGCGGATGGGCCTTGCGCCAGCCACCGATGGCATACTCGTAGAAGTCGTTACCCAGCTTAACGGATAAATTCATGTTGGCACGGTCGATGCCCGCTGTGCCTTGTGCGCTTGCTGACATAGTTGCTGTCAGAGATAGCGCGAAAATAAGAGCTTTTACGTTCATATGATTACATTAATAAGTTCTGATTCCTTACAAGTTGATAGATTATAGGTCATTTGACTGCAAATATACTTATTTTACTATACACAATGGCACTTTATTTACAAATGTTAACCTTTAAAGCGTCCGATTTAATAATACGTAAAAATATGGCACCTTGTTTGCACAATAATACCATATATGATAATTTTGTATTGGTAAAAATTAAAACAACAAGACAACTATGAAACAAGAAAACTGGTATGACGTCGACACCGCCCGTGGTGGCGACTTCTCGCTCTCCAATGCCTTCCCCATTCTGATGCGTAAGGTGTTCGTATGGATGACATTGGCTCTCGCCATAACTGGCATTACTGCCTACGGCGTGGCTTCTTCGCCAGCTCTGGTGGGAATGATATTCTCCAGCAAAGTGATGTTCTGGGGACTCATCATCGCTGAATTCGGACTCGTAATGGCTATCAGCGGAGCCATCAACCGTCTCTCGCTTGCCACTGCCACCCTGCTCTTCATCCTCTATTCGGTAGTGAACGGTGCAACTTTGTCAGTGATATTCCTCGCCTACTCCACCACGGTAATAGCCAAGACGTTCTTTATTACGGCGGGCACGTTCGGTGCGATGGCGCTCGTGGGCTACACCACGAAGACTGACCTGACCTCCATCGGCAAGCTGCTGTTTATGGCGCTCATCGGCATTATCATCGCCTCGGTGGTGAACATCTTCATAGGAAGCTCTGGTCTTGACCTCATCATCAGCTACGTAGGCGTGCTGGTCTTCGTTGGTCTGACCGCTTACGACACGCAGAAGATAAAGGAGATGTGCCGTATGGCTCCGGATGCGGGCGAAAGCATGCAGAAGCTGGCGCTCCTCGGTTCGCTCTCGCTCTATCTCGACTTCATCAACCTCTTCCTCTATCTGCTCCGCATCTTCGGAAACAATAAGGACTAAAATAGTTGAGAGTTGATATAGTTGAGAGTTGATATAGTTGAGAGTTGAGAGTTATGATTACCTTTGATGTAATATTAAAATTAATCAAGGGATAAAGCTAAAAAACATATCATAACTCTCAACTCTAAATTCTCAACTCTCAACTGTATCAACTCTCAACTTTTAACTGCCCCACATACTCATACAGCTTTTTATAGAACGGATGCGAGGTCATTGTCTCGGACGAACCTAAGATGATGAGCTTCATGCGGGCTCGTGTTATTGCCACGTTCATACGTCTTAGGTCGCGGAGGAATCCTATGTCGCCGCCGTCATTGCTGCGGACCAGCGAGATGAGGATGATGTCGCGCTCCTGACCTTGGAAGCCGTCCACGGTGTTGACGGTAAGCAGATGGCGGTAAGGACGGAAGAACTCGCGCTTGCGGAGTTCCTTACGCAACAGCTGCACCTGCGCACGATAAGGCGAAATGATTCCCACGTCTATCGATTCTTCCAGTATACGCTGCTTGCCGATTTTCTCAAGATACTGCTGCAAGGTCTGTAGTGTCAGTTCTGCTTCGGCGCGATTGATGCGTCCGAAATTCTCACCCACAAATTCTTCCTTGCCGTCGCATTCGGCGGTATCAATCCACATCATCGGTGTGTCATAATCGAGGATGCCACGATGACTGACCGTAGGCGCCGACTCCACCATGCCATGATAAAACCACTCACTTGAGAACTTCATTATCTGCTCGTTCATGCGATACTGCATCTTCAGCAGCGTTACGGTCTCAGGCTTGTTCTCCACAATGCGCTCCATGAGAGTCTTGCCCAATCCTCCCTTCAAAGCCATTATGCTTTTCACGGTTGGCGGCAACTGGCAATGGTCGCCGGCAAGCACCACGCGTCCTGCCTTGCGGATGGCTATCCAGCACGCCGCCTCAAGTGCCTGTGCTGCCTCGTCAATGAAGAGTGTGGAGTATTTCTCGCCTTCGAGCACACGGTTGGCAGCTCCAGTAAGCGTGGAAGCTATGACGCGTGCCTCACCGAAAAGGGACGAACGGATGCGCAGTTCCAGCTCCGTAGCCCTACTCTTGAGGCGGTCCATCTTCTGATGCCATGAGTCGGCATGCTTGCGTTGCTGACGTAGCTCGCGGATTGCCTTGCGGATGCTCCACAGCTGGGTATAGTCGGGATGAGCCTCGAAGCGCCGTTCGTATGTGAAGGAGAGCATCTTGTCGTTCACACGGGTGGGATTGCCGATGCGGAGGACGTTTATGCCACGGTCGACAAGCTTCTCCGATATCCAGTCCACGGCCATATTGCTCTGTGCACATACCAGCACCTGACTCTCACGTCGCAGGGTCTCGAAGATGGCTTCCACGAGAGTGGTGGTCTTACCGGTTCCAGGAGGACCGTGCACCACGGCTACGTCCTTTGCCCACAGCACCTCATTGACGGCTTTCTCCTGAGAGGCGTTAAGCCAAGGAAAGCGCATGGCGTCGAAGGTGTAGCGGGAGGCTGGCGCCTTGGTATAGAAGATGTCACGAAGGTCGGCAAGTCTGCCGCTGCGTGCTCGGATAACACGGTCGAGGGCTTCGAACATAAGACGGTAGCTGGTCTCGTCGAAGAAGAGCTGTACGCCGAGCGCATCCTGACGCTGCAGGTCTACAATACGTCCGCTGTCGGGCAACGCCACCACCATACGGTCCTGCTCGGCATAGCTGACGGTAGCGGTGAAGGAGAGATACTGTAGCTTGCTGCCTCCCTTCGTAGCCTTCGCCCCTGCCGTAGACGTATCGTTCTTAATGGTGAAGAAGCACACGGGGCGTCCAGCCTCGAAATTGTGCTCTATGTCCGAACCGGGTTGGCGCATCACCTCCACCACCATCTGGTTGAGCGAATTATAGTAGCTTCTGCCTATGCTTACCGGAAACCAAGCATCGCCGCGGCGCACCTTGCGCTCCACGCCCATTGTCTCCGTCTGCTTGCGAAATTCCTCCTTCTCATGATTGTATTCAATCTCGAGGAGCATGCGCTGGCGCTGAAGTAAGAGTGTCGGATTATCCATTGTATTATCTTTTATTTATTGAGCCTACATATAGTGGCTCAGTAATTTTACCTTAAGAAAAAGGTGTATCGGCACGCAAGTCATCAGTAGTTGACTTCCGTTTCCGACACACCTATGTTGTTGTCATTCCTTAGAACCTTGTCGCCAATGCGATGGTCTTTAGGATTTTATTATACGCATTAGTAAGCTATACGCTTCACGAAGGTCTGCTTGCCGTTTGTGAGGCGAACGATGTAGATGCCGTGGGCGAGCGACTCGTTAGCGAGGCGCATACCGTTAACGGAGAAAACCTGAATGGTTCCGTCAAAGCCGTCGGCAACCACCTTACCGTTACGGATCTCCACGTCGGGAGCAGGCGAATCAGCCTTCAAGTCGCGGATGGCGCTCAGCGAACCTGTCTTCACGTAAGCCACCTCAGCAGCATTGTCGATACGTCCCGTTGATGTGTCGAGGAGGAGCACCACTACACGGAGATAGTCCTTGCTCTGCACATTTGTCGGAATGTCCAGCTTGGTGGCGTAAGTTACGGTATGGAACTCATCCACATTAGCAGGAATACTATTCTCAATGCCTTTCAGCACACCGAAACCGGCACGTGCTACATGGTCGAGATTGATGGCTGCATGAGAAGGAAGCTTCTCGAAACCACCCATCTGTGTAGACTTACCATAGTAGCTGTTAGCCTGCTCATAACCCTTGACGCTGTCCTCAAGGATGGCAAAGGCGAAACGGAACTGAGAGTTACTGTAGCTTGAGAGGAACTGTGCCGTGGCACGTACGTCAATCTGCGAGCCGTCACCGTCCTCAGGAAATACTGCCTCAAGGTCGACACCTGCCGAGCAACCTGCACCAAGCTGTGCCGAAACGTATGGAGGAGCCGTTGTAGGGCCGGGATCGCACTGGTAGCGACGGTCGATGATGCACTTCGGGAAACCTCCACCGATGTTATAATTGTATGTGGATGCCTTCAGTTCGCTTGGCGTGTTGGTGTAGCAATGCTTGGCAATGGCGATGAACTTGTCGCCGAAACGCTCATGACATGTACGGATGCCTACGATGCCACGCGGACAATATCCACACTTGATGCCGGTGAATTCCTCCATTACCACACGCTTTACAGCTTCGGTGTTGGGGAAGAGCACGTATGCAGACTGGCTGTTGTTGCCAGCATAAGCGTCAGCCTCGCCGTTTACAGACACAAGGCGCATAGTGTAAGACACCGGCTCTGTGCCGAAAATGGCGTCATGGTCGACTGTTATCTCTGCTTCGCTGCGCTCACCGATGGTCTGTTCGATGTCAGCGAACTTCTCTTCCTCGCCGTTAACGCTGTAGGCAATGCGTACCTTCGTAATCTTCTCTGCCGAGAGATTCAGAATGCGACCGGTCATCTGGAAGGAATTGCCTGAACGTACTGCCACGTTATTCACGCCAGTAAGGGCTGCGTCCATAGGAAGAACGTCGTCTTCCACACGTATGGCGATGGCAAGAGCCTTATCAGGACTTACGGCATTGGTGGCATTGTTCACCCAACCTGATCCTAAGTCAGTCCAGTTGCCGTTGGTGTCATAGCTGTCGCCGACCGACATGGCAGCTGTCTCACCCTTAAACTCATATCCCACATAGAACGCCTCACCGGTTATCTCGTAGGGACTGTCAAACTTAACGGTGTTGTTGCCGCTGCTGGCAAATTCGGCAGCCTTGGTAAGCAGGGGAGCCTCGTCAAGACTGCGTGTCAGGAACACGCTCAGCTCGTCAGTGTTGGCGGAAAGACCGACACGTACACCCGTTACCTTCTTGCCGACATAGCACTTGGCAAACTCGGCTGGCACATAGATGGCACCCTTACCGGCTACCGCAGTGCCATATCCGTTCAACGTACCTCCGTAATATCTAAGGTATGTGAACTTGGCCTCGGCTGCTGATACAAACAACAGCACGAGCACCAATAATGATAATATTCTCTTCATTCTTTCTATTTATGTTTATTCTTTGTCGTTATCTTAACGACCTTTCTCATTAATATAGAAAGACCTTAGAGAGCGATGCGCTTCACGAAGGTCTGCTTGCCGTTGGAAGCCTTTACGATGTAGATGCCGCGACCCAAGTTCTGGTTAGCAACCTGCTTGCCGTCAACAGTATAGACACGGATGTCGCCATCGAAGCCTGTGCAAACCACCTTGCCGCCAGTAACGCCAATCTCAGGAACGAGCGAGTCGTCGATGTCAGCGATGGCTGTCTCAACGGAAGCCTCACCGACACGTGCCTGGGCTGCGTTCTCAATCAGACCGGTGCGGTTGTTGAAGAGCATTGCAATGACGTTGAGGTTCTTCACGTCGCGTACAGAAGCAGGAATGGTGAGAGTCTTAGTGAATGTCACAGGCTCTTCTGCCTTCACTGTTGTGGGAATGCTGTTCTCCAAGCCACGGAAACCGAAGATCTCACGTGCCACGTGCTGCATGTCTACAGCAACTGCACTACCCTCTGTAGAGAAGGGACCGACCTCGTCATAAGGCATACCCTTACATCCGTTCGACTGATAGTAACCGCTTACATTGTCCTCTGTGAGAACGAAAGAGATGCTATAGTCTGCATTGTTGATGTCTGATACGAAGGTTGTAGTGGCTGTAGCGTTGATGGTGTTACTGTTCACCAACTCAGACTTCACGTTCACCTCGCCAAGACGAAGGTCACCGCATGTAGCCTGATAAGCTGCCTCAAGGACAGCAGGAATCGGCGATACGTTCATACGCGGGTTGCGGTTAACGTAAGCTGAAGGATAGCTTGAGAATGTCAACGCATTGTAAGAAGAGCACTCAAGACCATAACGTCCGTAAGTGTCCTCATTCTTGTGCACGGCGATACCGACAAAGTTGTCAGGATATTTCTCCATCATCTTCTCGAAGCCCCAGATGCCGCGCGGACAGTACTGACACCATGTGCCTGTACCCTTCTCCACAACCATGCGATAGAACGGGAAGCGTCCTACGATACCGATAGTTCCTGAAGCAGTGTTGTTAGCCTCATACGGATCTTCTACGCCGTCAACAGTGAGAAGGCGGCATACAACGGTGTGGTTGCCACTCTCTGAAAGTCCCGGGTGCTCAATCTCGAAGCTCTTCGATACACCAGTACCGATCTGCTTGTTTACTTCGGCGATTGTCTCCTCGCCACCGTCGATGCTATAGGCGATGCGGAATACACGACCCAACTTCGGCGAACGGCTCATAAGCGTACCGCTGATAGTGAAAGGAGTGTCCTTCTTCTGCGCCAGGCTGTTCACGTCCAGCAAAGCGAAGTCCTTGGGAAGATTGTCACCCTTGATACGTGCGAAGATGCAGAGAGCAGACGACTTATAGGCAGGATCTGCTGAATAGTTCTTCCATCCGTCTCCAAGGTCTGCCCAGCAGCCGTTCTCGTCATAGAGATCTGAAATGCCGATAGGCGAGTCTGCAGTGGCGCTTGTGCAGCTATATCCCACATAGAAACCCTTTTCTGTGATGGTGTACGAACCAGTGGTGAAGGAGATATTCTTCATACCTCTAACGCAGTCCGTCGTGCTCTCTTCGATAATGGGCGAACCATTGAGGTCTTCGGTTACGAAAATCTTCACGTTGGTGGCATTATTGCCGAAACCTACACGCACACCAGTAACCTTTGCTCCCTCATAGATTTTAGCAATCTCAGCAGGAATATAGATGGCACCCTTTGCAGTGGTTGCTTCACCAAAGACATTGGTAACAGAGGATGCGTTACAGTAGCCCCATGATATAGTGTTTGTCTGGGCCTTTGCTGTCAGAACGGCACACAGCAGAACTGACAGGAGTAAATGAATTTTCTTCATATGTTAATGGTTCTTTGATTTTTCTATTAGTTTACTATAAATATATGTGATTACATCACCACGATTTTCTTGACGAATGTCTTCTCTGCGCCGGTGCCACGTACCACATAAACGCCACGCGAGAGATTCTCGTTGGCAATCTGCTTGCCATCGATGGTGTAAACACTGAGCTTACCGTCAAAGCCTTCTGCTACGACAGCGCCTCCTACTACAGCGATGTCAGGTGTCTGAGTTGCGTTGACATCAGCAATGGCTGTCTCGCCCTGCTCCGTCACCTTCACCTGAACGGCATTCTCGATGCTGCCCTTCTTCTTGTTGATTATGAAAGCCACAACCTTGATGTTGTCTGGGTTGATTACTGTAGAAGGAAGGTCAAGCACTGTAGAGTAGTTGATCGGGTTATACTCGTTCACGCTCTGCGGAATACTGTTCTCAATGCCTTCCTTAACACCATAGCCTGAACGTGCCACATGGTTGAGAGTGACACTGGCAGAGCTTCCCTTACTCTCAAAGCCACCCATCTCTCCGTTCTTGTTTCCTGCGTAAGCATTGTTCTGCTTGTAACCAGTGATGCCATCCTCTACAACTGCGAAAGCAAAACGGTAGTTGGCTTCATTGTCAGCAGCCGTAAACTGTGCTGTGGCGCTGACATTCACGCGGTTCGGATTCTCGGGTACGAAGGTCGCTACAGCATCAAGAGCTACAGAGGTGCCAAGCTCAAGGGCAGCACGAACATTAGCCAATGAATTAGCAGGAACGGGGTCGAATGTAAAGATGCGGTCAACTGTACAATAAGGCCAGGTACCGGTAAGATCATAATCGTATGTGGGCGACTTTAATGCCTCAGGAGTCTCCTGATAATAATTATGCTTGGCAATGGCAATGAAGTTATCAGGATACTGCTCTACACACTGGTCGATGGAAACGATACCACGCGGACACCAGCCACAATTAATACCCGTGAATTCCTCCATAAGGACGCGCTTCACGGCAGAAATGTTTGTAGAGAGTAATGCAAGAGTAGCCGAGTTGTTGCCATCATAAGCATCAGCCTCACCGTCTACAGTTACAAGGCGCACCTTTACAGAATGCTTGCCTTTGCCGGAAACACCATTATGGAGAATCTCAAAGCTTCCTTCACTGCGCTCATTGATGGTTGACTCAAAATCAGCAAACTCCTCTGCACCGCCATCAATTGAATAGCCAATGCGATAAGCGTAAACCTTTGAAGCACTCTGATTGAGCAGACGACCGGTAATCTTGAAAGGAGTATCCTCCTTTACAGCGATATCCTTAACGTCTACAAGGCTGAGGTCAACAGGAAGAGTGGAACCCTCAATACGGGCATAAATGTTTAGTGCTTTTGATGACACGCCGTTGTTCACCCAGCCATCACCGAAGTTTGTCCAGTTGCCGTTGCCTGAAACGTTTGTCAGGCTGGAGCAACCCAAAGCGTTCTCCATACCCTTATACTCATATCCAATATAAAAACCCTCACCAGTGATAGTGTAAGGCGAATCGAATTTCACTGCACTGTTAAGTCCAGCAACAGCGATATCAGCCTCCTTAGTAGCAATGGGAGCACCATTCAAGTCTGTAGAGATAAAGACAGACATAGACTGTACATTGGCAGCAAGGCCAACACGCACACCAGTAACTGTCTTGCCGACATAGCACTGCGCCAACTCGGCAGGGATGTAGATAGCAGCCTTGCCTGCTGTGGCAGCACCATTCTGCGACGAAATGGTCTTGTCGCCATAACCCCAATAAGTAAACTTAGCCTGAGCCGCACTGACACAGAGCAGCAAAAGCATAATAAGGGAGTAGAATTTCTTCATATTCAATAAGATGTATTAATAGTAAATTTCAGTGTTTTGTCTAAACGTTAATAAGATATGTAGTATGCATCGGCAAATTTACAACTTATTTTTTGAAATATAACCAACTGAAAGACAAAAAGAGAGGAGGCTATAATAAAAAAAATAAAAAACCAAGGAAAATACAAAATAATAAATAATTAAAAGGCTTAAACAAAAAGCACAGACAAGCTCACGGGATCTTTCAACTACACCGTGATGTTGTCTGTGGTATAAATAAATCAGTAGGGCCAGAATAAGCAAAGAAAAGGATTAATCGTTAGTGTTGTCGAAAATTTCCGACTCGTCTGCTTGCACCTCATCATCTCCATCATTAGAAAAATCCGGTTCAGCAACAGGTTCTGGTTCTGACTCCGATTCCGGTTCTGCTTCTGGTTGCACACGCTTCGTCTTATGCTTCTTCTTGGTAGGAGTCTCCTGTTCAATTCTTTGTCTACGTTCAGGCTCTTCCTTGCATCCATTACATGTTTTGAACGCTAGCACTATAAACAATATCCATATTAGACATCCAAAAAGATTTTTCATGTTATTTTTTATTTAAAGATTTATTAATTACTTTTACATACACAAAGCCCAAAGCCACAGCTCCTATATAACACAACAAGTCGACCACGTCGAAAGTACCGTCTATTCTGTCGGAAATCTGAAGAAATTCCGACAGGAAAGCCACTACAATCAAAGGAGCAGAATAAAGCATCGACTCCCTGACGTGAAACCGACATAATGCCGACATAAACAGCATATAGGACAATAGCCACAAACCATCGGGCAGGGAGTAGACAAGCCAGCTGTCGACATTTTCTGCCGGACGCACACTCAACACCCAATCGTATATGCCAATGGCCCTCACCCAATCAAACAAAGGCAACGACTTGCTGCGATAAAAGACATACAAATTACCACCAAAAATGATGGCCATAAAGCCCAAAACCGCAGTGAGAATCTTACACTTAGTCGTTGTCTTCATCTGCTAGGACATTTTGTAGCATTTTATTCCAATATGTCTCTTCCTTGCTATTTTTCTTGCTCTTATAATACTTTATCAAGTTTCTTATAGACGACTTATGACCGTTCTTGGCAGCATCAGTCCATTTCTTCAAAGCCGTAGCCATGTCTTTGCTCAACCCTCCTGCACCCTGAGCATACATTGTGCCCAAATAGCCAGAAGCTAACTTTGAACCCATCTGCTCTGCATGCTGATAAAGCTTAACGGCTTGGGAAAGGTCTCGTGTCACACCTATGCCCTTCTCATAACAGAATCCCAGCCAGCAAATGCCATCCTTATCGTTCATCTCGCTCGCCTTACTGTAATATGTGTAAGCCGTGCTTGGAGAAGCATTCACTCCCTTTCCCAGTCTATAAGCATCGCCCAACTTGGTGAAAAGCTGAGCCGACTGTCTGCCTGCTGTCTCACAAAGTCTGTAATAGTGGACAGCATTGTCACCAGCCTCCGACTTAGCCAATCTCCAGAACACATCTTGCGCTTTCGCAGTCCAATGCACATTAGATGAAGTGGGGTCGATGCTGGTGAAACTACTCTTGGCAAGGTCTAACATCTTATTGTCAGAATTCTTTTCATACTCCTCATAATAGTACATGCCTATCTTATACTTGCCGTCGTCGGAAAGCTGTCCGCCTAAGTTAAGGTAGCCATCAACAGCCTCCTTTTTATTCTGCTTTATATCAGCCAAGCCTAAATACAAATAGTCAAGCAGTCGTTCTTTTGCCAACACATAATCACGTGCCACTGCTACCTTATAGTATTTGTAAGCTTTTGAGTAGTTCTGTTCGCAACCCTTGCCCTCATAGTAGATTTCGCCCATTTGATAATGAGCTTTAGGATAATCCATGGCACAAGCTTTCTGGAGCCACTGTTTCATCCTTTCCCAATCCTTATTCTTTTCATAAATATATGCCAAAGCAACCATAGACTCTCCGTCGCCATTCTCGGCAAGCTTTTGAATCCACTTCAGTTTCTTCTCTGCATACGTTTCATTCTCTACGAGCTTGCGACAAGCATCCATATTTCCTTGTTTTGCCGCATTTTCCCAGTAGTTCATAGCCAAAGACCTGTCAGCCGATGTTCCCTTGCCTTCGAAATAGAAACATCCCAACTTGTATTGCGCCAAGTCGTCACCCTTGTTTGCCAGCTTCCTGTAATCCTTGAATGCCTTTGAATAGTCGTTAGACTCCAGTCTCTTGTCAGCTTCCAATGCAATACCACTCAGTGCCATCTTAATATCGTCACCGGGGGTCACAGTCACGGCAATGGTTTTGGGCACATACTTCTTTTTATTGAAACGAATCTGATAGGTTCCATTTAATGCTATCTGCTCGCCAGTAGCTATAACACTCTTGGATGGAGGTTGCGACAATGCATTGACGGGGACAATAGTAAATTCCGAATTAAGAGGATATGTAAACGACAGCAGACCCTTGTTCTGGAGTCCGTCACCTCGTTGCATTTCTATCTTCCTGATGGCAGGAATTTTGTCTACAACAATGGTTCCCTCATAAGTTTTATATCCTGACTTACTTATTTTATATGTATGCTCGCCATTGTTCAGAGGCAAGTCCAATCCACCAGAGGCATCAGTAGTGTATTCTTCACCATCCACCACAATAGTAACGTCAGGCATGCCAATTTCGAAAATAGCACCAGGAGCCTTTTCTGGCATTTCCAATTTCAATATATAGGTGCAACCGCCTTTGAGTTCCTCAATACCATAATCGCCAAACTCAATGTCACTCGGCATAGTATTGTCGGTAGAAATACTAAGGCGTTGGCATTCTGGCACCAGATATACATGATACTCGTTCTGATTGTGCTGGGGCTGACCCACAATGTCACCATCAAATCTAACCTTATCGCTTAATATCTGAACCTTAACCAAAGCGCACGTCTCGCCATTACCATCCTTCTTATTAGCTTGCTGAGCTGTCATGTCAAAAGGATCTGCTTCAAAACTTATCACCTTAAGCTCCTGCGCCCACACAGAGCATTTGCACAGTAAGGCCAGGGCTATAGCTAAATATCTTTTCTTCATTAAATCTTATTTTTAAATTCAACAATGATTTACTTATTCTGAAGATTCAACAAATCATCAAGTCTTACACTCCTACCGTTCGAGACCGGTTTAGAGTCAGTGGATTTAGAAGGAGCTATAGAGGCATCATCATAAAATCTGAAGTCCAAAGTCTGTTCCACATCTGTAACCAGGACCTTCATGGTCTTCTCCTGACCGTTAAGCATCGCCTTGAATAGGTACTTGTTCTTACTCGGCGGTAACCATATTCCTCCTATCCGTCCTTTATCTTGGCCACCAACCAAAATATGTGTACCTGGATTTGACAGTATTATAATATGACCGTCTTTAGGCACAAATGTATTTTTAGAGACAAAGACAGGTTCGCCGGTCAGGTTCACTTCACCTTGATAAGAAACATAATGAGGCGCTGTCATTGAGTATTTATACGTACCATAAGGCAGATTTACCTTTACAAGTCCTCCGTTGGGCTTTACATGCTCTTCACCATTTATTGTAAGTTTTCCTTCCTTAGGCAACTCTACGGTAAACCACGCCTTTCCCGTATTTTTATCTTCAGCGGCAGGCATATCAACCACCAATACATACACTTGTCCTCCTTTCAGTTCTTCAACGCCGTAATCGCTGAACGTCACAACCAGAGGGCGAGTATGCATAGGAGAAATCTTCAGGAATGTACTACCATTCACCAACCATATGTCATACTCATTAAGCTTATTAAGCGGTTCTCCTATAATATCACCTTCAAAGTTGACCTTATTATCAACTATCTGTACTCTTACCAAAGCACATATTTCACCATTCAGATCTCTCACATTACGTTGCTGTGCCGTAAGATCAGCAGCATCTAAACCAAAACTAACAATTTTGGAGGTCTGAGCCAATATGAGTTGGTTATTTAGCACAACAAAAATAAGAAAGAGTAATATTCGTTTCATATAACTGTTGTTAGATTGTTTTGAACAAATGCGCTAACTAAGGCAACTTGAAGTCGCCCAACTTAAACGCTTTCTCTGTTGTAGGCTGCCATGTACGAACCAAGATGCGGGGTGCGTCCTCATTGGTGAAGTCCCAGATAAGGAACAGTATACCCTCGTCGCTGTATCTTGCAGTATGCCATTTCTGGCGAAGAGTAACTCCATAATAGTTGGGCTTCGATCCATGACGAATAACCTTATAATCATCAAACTTAACGTTTATATAACTGTTGCTCTGGAACACCTTGCTGAGGTTTGAAAGATACTGGGTCTTGTTCTGCTGCACATATTTAACCTTAGCCTCATCCCTCATGCCCATATCGGTAGGGATGCGCTGCATAGTTAGCTTACCGGTAATGATGATGGCGTCATTGCTGAAGATGGTCTGCATAAACTTCATGTTCTTGTCGCAATATGCCTTGGCAAAATGCTCACACCAGTCAATGATCTGCATACGACGGTCCAAGTCGCCCAACTCCTCACCCTTCTTCAGTATCTCAGTATACATATTCATACCGATGGTGAAGTTGAAGTCCACAACCTTTCCGTTCTTGTCAAAATCAATATAGATTTCACGACGCTTCTCGCCTTCATAGCCGCTGTCTTCCTTGGGATACATCAAGACACCGATGTTCTGAACACGATAGCCCCCTGACTTGCCGGGCAGACTTACACAGTGGTCCACAATATCGTCGTCCTCTATGGCGAAATGCACCTGTTCCCAAGTCATTGTCAAGCTGGCAGAGGCATCGTCCGTGATGTCCACACCAGAGAAGTTGATATCGCTGTTGGAAGAGTTAGCCTCGTTAATGGCAGTCAACAATGACGACATGTGTTGCTCCATTCTGGTCTTCAAAGCTCCCTCATCGATGCCGTCAGAGAACTCAAAGCTCACCTTCTGCGCATATACAGAAGTAAGGGTCAACAAGCCAATCAATATACATAATATCTTTTTCATATTCTTTCTTATTTAGATAATTGAAACCAAATTGCATTAAAACCTCTTGTGATAAGATCCTCCAAGCTTTCGTTCACTCCCTTAAGGAAATTGTAACGCAAATTCTCGCCAGGACCCAATATAGCCTTCACGTTCTTGTCCGAGTCGTAAACAACCCAGAAACTGTCAGTCGCATTCTTACATTCATTTTCCAGTCCGAATCTCTTCACCTTATATTGACCTTGCAATTCGGAAAGTCTCATCGCCAGTTTCTCGGCGGATGATATATTACAAAGGTCCTCCAACACATCCTGCTGCCATTTTGACAACGATGCAGCAGCCTTGTTCTTGGCTAGGGATGCCACCTCAGGAGAAGGATGATTGACTGAAGGAATTACCACTTCTTGGCTGATTTTATTATCTTTTGCCGGCTCTGCGGGCTTAGCAGGTTTTGCCGGTTCGACTGGCTTAGCAGACTGTGCAGGTATGACAGCAACAGGCTCTGACTTCGGCTCTTTTTTCGCAACAGTCGCTACTTTATTTTTATGTTTATTATCCGCGACGTCAGTTGTTTCGGTTAAGTCGCTATTGTCTATGTATATGGCTTTGTTTACGTAGGCAAGTACCCTCACCATACCATTCTTGTCCATCCTAAGATAGTCTACGTTCTTCAAGTAGGCTTCATTCACCTTTGCATTAGTAATGGAGTGTTTAGCACAATAATCACTTATAAGCTTGGCAAGATTGATTTTGGCAGCATTCTTGGCCTCTTCCTCATTCTCCATCGTAACGTCATAATAGAAGTATTGCTTGGAACGCTTAATGTCGTTAAAGTCCTTAGACGTAACATTCTGAGCCGACAAGGAATTTGCCGATAACACAAATGCTACCAATAGGCTATAGAACCTTTTCATAATTACTTTTTCTTTTCTTCAAACAAAAATTTGACTTTTGATATCGGGATGTAACAGTTCATACGTCCTGTGACGGAGCCGCTTCGAGAAGACACATTGTCGGTATTGAAGGTCAGCTTGATGGAATGGGCATATCCCTCATCTCGTTTCAGCATCAGCAGTTCTGCTGTGTAGGTGTCGTTCTTCTTATCTATCATTCCAAAGTAGGCTTTGCAGCCTTTCGACTTAAAGTAGTGAAGGAAATTAGTAAGCGGCACTTTCACTATCTCACTCTTAAAGTCATACATCACCAACTTTATGTTAGCCTGTATCTCATTGTCAATGCAGTTAGTGGTGAGCAAATTTGCAAAACTCTCTATCGGATGCATGTCGGAGAAGAGCAAACGATAGTCTTCGTTACCTTCATCCACATAATAATTATTGCTGTTTAGGGTAGCCACATAAAAGCTGTCACCCTTCAACACAAAATAATTCGGCTCAAAGAGCTTAGTCAGTTGTTCATTGGATATGTTTCTGATAGCTATTGGCTTCGACTCACTTGCTCTGCGCAAGTCTTCCAATAAACGACGTTGGTTCTCTACGAGGTCAGTACCATGATAGAGATTATAATTTACAGGGAAGCTGACAGAGCAGACCGTATTGCCACCCTCTGTCCACACCACTCTGCACATTCTGTCTTGCAGATTGTCTATGGTGAAAGACAGATTGCCTTTATTCCAAAGAGACACCAGACTATGAATGTTGCCAACCTTAAAAGTAACCTCATCCTCAAAAAGCTGGCGCTCCATCGGCTTGGCATTCTTGAGAGGCAGGTCTGCCTGCAAGGCATAACGCTCCAGAAAGTTATAAATGGGCGAAGGCATATCCTCGCGTATCTCCTTAGAAAAGATAGAATAGCCGATATGCTCCACCTCACCGTCGTTTACGATGACACTCAGAGGATGGCTCTTATATGCGTGCTGGGCTATATAAGAGCCATTGCTCATTGTGTCTAACATTGCTTTCATCTGCAAAGATTCCGCTATTCGAGCCAATAAGTCCGATTGGTAATGATTCTTTGCATAAGACGCTAAAGGCATGACCAACAAAAACGCCAGACCTAAGCTTATTTCACGGAATATTTGCTTCATAAGTTATTTATAATTATTTGTTAAAGACGCTCTGAAAGTCCAGAAAGGAACTTACGCTCACCATTGCTGCGGATCAGCTGTCCCTGCTGGAGAACGCCATTCTTAAACTTAGTGTTAGAGATACGGTCGCCTGACTCCACAGAGACAGTGTTGCCACTGCCGTCCTTCAAGTCAATGGTGTACGAACGAGTAACGGTAATCGTACCACCTACACCATGAGGCTTGCCACCTGACATCGGACCTTCATACTTGCCACATTTCAATTTGGAACCATTGGCTACAGCTGGAGCAGGTTTTGCGGGTGCTGTAGGCTTTGTGGTCGGTGTATTAGAAACATCAACCGGGGCAGATGTCTGCTCCTCAGGCTTGTTTCCCTTGCCATCTGACTCTGGAGTTGGAGTTTCTGCTACGGGAGCAGGAACAGTGTCTGGATTTACCGTCGTAGTTGAAGTGGTGTCGGCAAGAACAGCTTCTTGCTTAGACTCAGACTTATCCGAACCTGACATATTGAACAATGCAACGCCACCGCCTATAACCACTGCAGCACCTACAGCTGCCATAGTGATCTTACCATACTTTTCCCACCAAGTGGGCTGAGGATGAACCTCACGAAGCTCCTTTCCACACTCCTCACATACAAAATCCTTGCGTGCAGGAATTTTCTGAATCTCTTTTGACTTACACTTTGAACATCCGTCGTTAAGACACTGTCCGTATCTGAACTGAATATGCGAATTTCTTCTATCTGTCGACATTTTTTTTATTTTATATATTATATTTACTTACATCTATTTACTCCTAAACCAAAGGAGGAGGGGTTGATCCATCAGTAGGAGGCAACGGAGGCATACCAGGTATTGCTGGAGGAGCAAACAGCGGCTGCAACTCTTCCACCTCACTTGCAGGTGCCCAAGACGCCATACCTTCCTTCCAAACCTTCGAGCGCTGTGTAAGCTGGCCGCCTTCCACCAACTGCTGGCATTGCTCCATATTGTACGGACCATAACGCTTTACACCCACAGCAATGTATAACTTAATGTCTTCATACACTGGTGGGGGCACTGGCTCTCCGTCGCTTACTATAGGAGGAATCTCTGTGACAACAGGAGGAATCTCTATTCCGGTATTAGAAGACGTGGCACCTCCAGACACCGGTTTAGAGAGCGTTGCTTCCTTCTCGGCTATTATCTGTGCCCAATTCTCTACCATAAACAATGACGGAAACTGGGTGCCGTCGCCCTCGCTATGCAGCAGGATAGCATTGCCGGCATCTGTTGCCGCATTGCCAGTATGCAAGAAATCCTCGTAACGCTGCTTGTATGTACGCATCCAGTCTATAGCTCGCATCGGGAAACAATATCCCACAGTAAGGATAGAAAGCTCATCCTTACGAGGACTGTTTCTGTTTACTGTGATTGTTGTACGTGCTATGCTCTGGTTGATAGATGTCTTGAAAGCATTCTCCAACTTGTCAGCAAAGCTCTTCAAGCCCGCATTATCATCAGGAGAAGGTATTGATATAAGAATAGCCTTCTTATTGATACTGGCAGGATTCTGAGGACTTAAGTTGCCTTCATTATTGTGGATAGCCTGGGTAACCTGGTTGTTGTCCAACTTCAGATAGACACCGCTCTGATTAACAATCTTAACGGCAAAAGCCTTTATGTCGTCGTCTGTTTTGAGCTTCTGACGCAACTGGGTGAGGATGTTCAAGCCCAATACCTTCTTCTCGCTATCAGCCTTTTCGTTGTGCTTGATTCGTACAAGCTCAGCCAGTTTGATGTCGAAAGCATCCTTGATGGCATCAATGCTGATTTCATCGGTAAGACGGCCAAAGTTATAGAATTCGCCATCGGGCAGGATTTCTTCAAGAATATTGCGGGCGATGTTAGGCATGTCCACCTTGTCAGTACGCAGTTCCTCTTCAAACTCTACCATGGCTTCCTCTTCGCTCACTTCGATGATGGCACCCTTCATATCCTCCAGGCCCTTGTTCACCTTACGCTGAGCAGCCACAAGTTTCTGGGTTTCGGCAATGGCATCGCTTATCTTCTGTCCGAAAGCAGAAATGTCCGTGTTCATCTTACCAAGCTCTATGGCAAGTTTCGCTGCCAATTTCTTGGCAAAATCCAAAGCCACAAGCATGGTCTTCGATACGTACAGATCCTCCAGTATGCTCTTGTGGTTATTAAACATGTCATTGCTCTTAACCAGCTTCTGGAACATTCCCAAGTGATTCTTGTCTTCTACATTTACAGCACGCTCATCGTCTATGGCCTTGTAGTTATTGTTTTCCTCTGCAGCCTTGGTGTCCAAATCCTTGCGGAGTTCCTCCATCTTCTCCTGAATCAATTTAGAAACCTTCAGGAGTTCCTCTGCAGAAACGTCACCTATCTTCCATTTCTCAAAGAGTTCTGACTCAATCTTATGGCGAATCTCGCGAGCCATTTCAGGTATCACTCTCTCCTTGCTTCTATAGAAAGCCTCCACTCCGTCTTCACGGAAATGTCTGTCATAGAATTCCTGCAAGATGCCGTCCAGTTCGTTCAAGGGATCTTTCGACTTCTTGGCATCCTCTGCATAACCTATGGCTTTGTCGTGCCAATATTCCTTGAAAGCAGGATAGTCGGTGTCTGCCTCCAATATCTTCTTGTTGAGAGTCAAGTGATCTTCGTCAAGCATCCATTCTGACAGATTCGCTTCACTCATATACTCACGACGATAATCCTTGTTTTTCTCCTCATCTACATAACCCTGGTTCTCACGCCAGTTATTATACTTGAACTGGTATAAGATTCTTTCGGCTGTGGTATAGGTGATGTGCTTCAAGACACGAAGTTCTGGATATATAACACGCTTGATACCAAAAGAATTAATCTTCTTGGTACGAGCCGCCAACAACTTACCATCGACAGCAGGCACTGAAGTTTCGTCAAACTCCAAGGCAAATTCGTCCATGTTCTCAAAGTTGTAAGCACGGATAATGTCACTATTTACCTGATCGTCTTCCTTCACAAAGAAAATACGGGCAAACATATAGTCACTTACCACCTTAGGCAATTCCTCCAATGAGTTAATAGTCAGGCCGTTCTCATTCACATTGCTATATACAGTCAGTCCGTCTGCCACACCCTTCACACGGTCGTTATAGAGATTGAGCGCTCCTCTACCGGTCACGTCATGAGGAGCCCATCTGCCGGTTTGCAGAGCGTTCAGCTCATTCATGGCAGCATAGCCGTTGGGGTAATAACGACCCTGATCCATGTCCGATTTAGGCAGGTTCATCTCAGGGATCATAGCATAAACAGAAATTTTGGCATTCGGGAATGCCTTTCTCGACTGCATTACAACGTCCACTACAGATCCAGAGCCTGTACCACCGGCAAGTCCTGCAAAGATATGAATGTTAAGTCGGTTTGTCTCGTTCGAAACTTCCTCACAACGTGCATTGGCATCTCTGAGGCAATTCACATAGCCTACAGCATTTGCAGCAAACAGCAAACGACCGGCACGACGCTTCTGACCAGCTGCCTTTCCTAAGGAGCCAATAGCTCCCTTCACAGCTGATACATTGTCGACTATACCTTTTACTGAAGGAAAGTTATCGATATGATCTAATATATGCTCTACATCTACTGCTTTAATATTCAAAAATTCATTGTTAGTGAAAGATGCATCCTGACCCATCACACGAAAATCAGCACGAGGCTTACCGTCCTTCGGCATCATTTCCGTTGTGGAATCCACATACATCAACGCTACGGGAAGTGAATTTCTCTCTTCCTGCATAGGAAACTCCTCATACATTCGCATCTTAAATGCACGGAGAATCTTTCCACCTGTGCCACCAAGTCCTACTAAGATATGGTTGCTGTTACAAAAGGTTTTTGTCATAATATATAGGTATTAATTATTAGCTATTTATATATACTTGTTCTTATCGTCTTCTACGAGATACACGAGTCCTGTCAGTACGTGATACATATCTTCTTGAACGGTCAAAGGATTTACGGGGCGTTGGCATCAACTTGATGACGAGAACTGCCGAAAGGATGGTTAATCCCAAACTCCATAAGACTCGTCTGAATATAAACCACCTCATATTGCTCTTTATTTCTGAGACAACAACGTGTGGAAACTCACGTGCTGAACATTCCTCTAAGTCATAACCGTCCAAATAATGCGCCACATAAGGATGGTATTGTACCAAATTCTTAAAAATTTGCTCAGAAGTCTCCGGGGACATAATTTTTTCGGCATTGTCGGTATATTGGCTTACCAGTTCTGTCAATATAGGTTCGCAATAATTAGCCCCCTTGATGAGGACAATAGCGCCACAAGTGAGTATACTTTGATAAATAAGAACAACCCCAAGTATAAAGCCGATAATATAAGAAGACAAACCAAAACTGGCATTCTTCCACCAACCTTTTATCATCACGAAAAACATCGTAATGAAAAACAAGCCTATTAAAAAGCCCCAAGCTATAGCTCCTGCTGAAAAGCTAAGTAGTTCAAACATTATTATTCGTTTAGGTCTATTAAATATTATGTTACTCTTTTTGCAAAATTAACAAAAAATCTGATTAATGTAACTACTCAGCACCCCCACAGCATAAGATAGTCAACGGCACTCGTTAATTATT
>ERZ1027181.28-NODE-28-length-52971-cov-12.726415_pt1 | contig 52971 bp, 39 predicted proteins | sample MGYA00519247_ERZ1027181 | MGnify/ENA primary metagenome ERZ1027181 (study PRJEB26926, sample SAMN06164415) | human gut metagenome | biome: ENVO:00009003; feature: ENVO:2100002; material: ENVO:00002003 | host: Homo sapiens | place: USA | collected 2012 ...
CAGTTTGACTGGGGCGGTCGCCTCCAAAAGAGTAACGGAGGCGCTCAAAGGTTCGTTCAGCACGGACGGAAATCGTGCATTGAGTGTAAACGCATAAACGAGCCTAACTGCGAGACCGACGGGTCGAGCAGTAACGAAAGTTGGAGTTAGTGATCCGGTGGTATGTGAGTGGAAATGCCATCGCTCAACGGATAAAAGCTACCCTGGGGATAACAGGCTGATCTCCCCCAAGCGTCCACAGCGACGGGGAGGTTTGGCACCTCGATGTCGGCTCGTCGCATCCTGGGGCTGTATTCGGTCCCAAGGGTTTGGCTGTTCGCCAATTAAAGCGGCACGCGAGCTGGGTTCAGAACGTCGTGAGACAGTTCGGTCCCTATCTGTTGCGGGCGTAAGAGATTTGAAGGGAGCTGTCCTTAGTACGAGAGGACCGGGATGGACGTACCTCTGGTGCACCAGTTGTCCTGCCAAGGGCATAGCTGGGTAGCTATGTACGGACGAGATAAACGCTGAAAGCATCTAAGCGTGAAACTCCCCCTAAGATGAGATCTCTCATCCTTTATGGAGTAAGGGCCCAGAAAGACGATCTGGTTGATAGGCCGGAGGTGGAAGTGCAGCAATGTATGGAGCTGACCGGTACTAATAGCCCGAGGGCTTGACCTACGATTATGCAGGCAATTCAAGCCTTACTCATAATCACTTGTTACGTTGTTCGGTTTTGAGGGTGCAGCGCGATATGCACCATTAGCTCAGCTGGTAGAGCACCTGACTCTTAATCAGGGTGTCCAGGGTTCGAGTCCCTGATGGTGTACCAGGATTTCATACAGCGAGAGCTGATTGAGATATAGAGACGGAACATGGCCCGTTGGTCAAGTGGTTAAGACAGAGGCCTCTCACGCCTTTAACATCGGTTCGAATCCGGTACGGGTCACCATTTTTTCTCTTGACAGAGAGCGAAAAAGTGAATATAATGTTTGTTGCTGCGAACGCAGTTGCAATAGTTGGTGCTTATTAGGGCGAGGGTCCACCTGTTCCCATCCCGAACACAGAAGTTAAGCTCGCTTCTGCCCACGATACTTGGCTGGAGACGGCCCGGAAAAATAGGTAGCGCCAACACGAAGCGGACATCTTTGGATGTCCGCTTTTTTTGCGGAAATATATGTTTTTTCAATCCGAATTTCACAGATTGTTCAAAATTATTTCACCATTGACTGGAAAAAGTGCGTATAATAGGAAAACATGGGAAGTGCGAGCCAATTAAAATCCACGGAATATGGAAATACTCACATCATCCGGGTTTTATTCTGATGTGTTCCCGAAAAGCGGGGAAAAGGTTGATTTTTTCGTTCAAACCTGCTATAATGAACGGACTTGTCAAAGGATAACCGGAAAAGGATTTTTGTTATGCTAAAGAGATTTAAATCGTCTGTCACTTTTTTAATGAAGCTGCTGGCATTTTTGCTGTGCGGCGTATGTTTTTTTGGACTGTTTGGTTTGGAATATTTCTTCCTGCTGCGGCCCAGCCGCACCTTGGGCGTTACTGCGGTGGCCTTCATTGTGGTTTATGTGCTGATGACCAAGGTTTATGGCGGTTTCGACATCGGCAAACGTAAGAGCAAGCCCATCGTGTTCTCCATGGCCCTGGTGCTGCTGCTGACGGATTTGGTTACGCATTTTCTGCTGTGCATCATGAATACCACCGTCATCCACGGAGGCCATTTCGTGTATGAGCGGCCGCTGCTGCTGCTGGCGGTCTATCTGCTGCAGGTAGCCCTGGTGATCGTCATGGCTTATGGCGGAAACGATTTGTACTTCAAGGTCAACAAGCCCCAGCGCTGCCTGATGGTGGCCCGCCGCGGGGAGTGCGTCGAGGACCTCATCCGGAAGGTCGGCCGCTACAAGAAGCAGTATAACATCCAGCAGGTGGCCTGGCTGGATCAGCCGGACCTGCTGTCCTGCGTGGACCAGGCGGATGCCGTCTTTCTGTATGAGCTTTCCGTCCATGAGCGGACGGAACTGGTGGAGTACTGCTATCAGACCCGCAAGGACGTGTATTACAGCCTGGAGATGTCCGATGTGGTTGCTATGGCCGGGGAGCGCGTCATGTTTGACGACAAGACCCTGATGTTCTGCCCCGTCCGGGAGCTGCGCTTTGAGGAACGCATCGTTAAGCGCACAGGCGACATTCTCATCTCCCTGCTCGGCCTGATTCTGACGTCTCCCATCCTGCTTGTGACGGCTTTGGCCATCCGCATGGAGGACCACGGCCCGGTGTTCTACCGCCAGAAGCGCGCCACTTACGGTGGCCGCGTGTTTGAGGTGTACAAGTTCCGCTCCATGCGGGCCCAAGCCGGGGACATTCACGTCTCCGCCACCAAGGGGGACCAGCGCATTACCAGGGTGGGCCGGATTATCCGCAAGTTCCGCATCGACGAGCTGCCCCAGCTGATCAATGTCCTGAAAAGCGACATGAGCATCGTGGGTCCCCGGCCTGAAATGCTGGAGAATGTCGAGAAATATACCAATGATCTTCCAGAGTTCCGCTATCGCCTGCGGGCCAAGGCGGGGCTTACCGGTCTTGCCCAGATCTATGGCAAGTACAACACATCCCCCCGGGATAAGCTCATTATGGACCTGGCCTACATCCAGCAATACAGCGTCTGGCTTGACCTGAAGCTGATCCTGCGCACGGCGCTGGTGCTGCTGACGCCGGAGGAAAGCACCGAGGCGTTTGAGGACAAAAAAACGGAGGAAAAACCGTAATGCATACCACGAGACGGGCGGTGCTGCTGAGCTGCTCCGACCACTATAACCACCGGCTCTATGTCATCGACGGTTATCTCAAGTCCCAGGGCTATGAGACGGTGTACTATACCGGCGACTTTGACCACTCATCCAAAAAGGTGTTTCACTGCTCGGTCCCCGGATGCCGCCAGATCCATGTGCGGCCCTACCGGAAAAACCTCTCCCTGGCCCGGATCCTGTCACACCGGGACTTTGCCCGGCTGGTGTTCCAGGAGCTGGAGCAGGATCCGCCGGATGTGGTGGTGGCCCAGCTGCCCCCCAACTATCTGGCCCATTACGGTGCCCGCTTCAAGCGCCGCCACCCGGATACCAAGCTGATATTCGAGATCTTCGATATGTGGCCGGAGACGTTCCCCTCCGGCTCCGTGAAGCAGCTGCTGGCCCTGCCGTTTTCCGTGTGGGCGGGGCTGCGGGATAAGAATCTGCCTGCTGCGGATCGGGTCATTCCCGAGTGCAGGCTGTTCTGCCGCAAGCTGGGCCTGCCGGAGGAGAACGCCATTTACCTGGCGGCTCAGCGTTCCCCGGACCAGCCCCACCAGGCCAGGCTTCGGGCCGACGGCCTGGACCTGTGCTACCTGGGTGCCATCAACAACGTGGTGAACATTGATGCCATCGCGGACCTGACGGCTCAGCTCCGGCGGCTGAAGCCCGTGACCGTTCACGTCATCGGCGACGGCGAGAAATGTCCCCAGCTGCTCCAGGCGCTGAAGGACGCCGGGGCGGAGGTGGACTGGCGCGGCGTGGTGTACGACGAGGCGGAGAAGCACGCCGTCATGAGCTGCTGTCACTTTGGCTTCAACCTGATGAAGCCCGACGTCTGCGTGGGCCTGACCATGAAATCTGTGGACTATTTCCGCCATGACCTGCCCATTCTCAACAACATTCCCGCCGACACCGCCGAGCTGGTGGACCGGGAACAGGTGGGCGTCAACGTGGGACCGGATACGGCGGCCCAGGTGGCCGGAATGACGGTGGAGGACTGCCTGCGCATGCGGGAGAATGTCCGCCGGGTGTTTGACGAAACCTTTGACCTGCCGGTGGTGCAGGCCCGTTACGCTGCCCTGCTGCGGGGCATTGTGTGAGGATAAGACCATGGAAAAACAAATATTGATCCTGCTGGCGGCCTATAAGGGCGGCCGATTCATCCGGCCCATGGTGGATTCCATCCTGGCCCAGGATGTAGGGGGCTGGAAGCTGATCCTGTCGGACGACGGAGAGGATACCGCCCCCATTTTGCAGGAATACGCCGACCGGTATCCGGATCGGATTACCCATTACCGTTCCGGCCGCCGGTTCGGCAGCGCCCAGAAGCACTTTATGCACCTGCTGGAGCAGTTTGGCGATCAGGCGGATTACGTCATGTTCTGTGACCAGGACGACGTGTGGCACCCGGACAAGGTGCGCCTGACCCTCCGGCTCATGGAGCAGGTGGAGACGGACCCGTCCCTGCCGGTGCTGGTCCACACGGACCTGCGGGTGGTGGACGGCGAGCTGCGGGAGATGGACCCCTCGTTCCAGCACTATTCCGGCCTGGACGGCCATCGGCTGTCCCTGCCCCAGCTGCTGGTCCAGAATGTGGTCACCGGCTGCACGGTGATGATCAACCGCTCCTTGGCGCGGCTGGCCTGCCGCCCGGTGGAGGAGGGGGACATGCTTATGCACGATTGGTGGCTGGCGCTGATCGCCGCCGCCATGGGCCGTGCCGTGTTCCTGGATCGGGCCACCATCGACTACCGCCAGCACGGCGGCAATGTGGTGGGCGCCAAGGACCCCCGCTCGGCGGGCTATGTGCTCCAGAAGCTGAAGGGCGGCGCCGTGCGCCGGTCCCTTTCCGATACCGCCCGTCAGGCGGGAGCGTTTCTTGCCTGCTATGAGCAGGAGCTGACCCCGGACCAGCGGGCACTGCTGGCGGATTATGCCGCCGCGCCCCAACGGGGAAAACTGGCCCGGCTGGCCCTTTATCGGCGGCGGGGTCTGTGGAAGTACGGCCTGAATCGCCGTATAGGACAAATTCTTTGGTGGTGACTTTTTTGCATAATCGAATCCATAACGTGGCGGAGGAGTTCCGGCGCGGCACCTTTGCCCAGCGGTGCAGCCAGCTTTCCTTCGGCGTGCTGTGCCTGTTTCTTCTGGAGTGCAGCATCACCGGCGGCGGCCGCTATTGGGAGGCCGGTCCGGTGAGCATCCGCATTTTGCTGGGCGGACTGGCGGCTGTTCTGGCGCTGCCGGAGCTGCTGCGGAATCTGGGCGCATATCTGAAAAAGCCGGTTATCTGGCTGACGGTGATTTTCGCCGTGTGGCTGGTGTTCTGCGCTTGGCGCGGCATCCGGGCGGAAAACCGCATGGATGTGCTGATAACCGATGTGAAGGGCTTTATGTGGCTGCTGCTGGTGCCTGTGCTTGTGGCCACGGTCCGGTCCCGGCAGCGCCTGCGGGTGCTTTTGAGCTGGGTCCTGGCCGGCGCGGTGATCCAGGCCGCGGTGATTCTGGCAGTCAACGCCGGCGTGGTGCTGATGGACGACCCTGCCCCTCTGTGCCGGTGGCTGAACGAGCACGCCGTAGGCATCGTGGACGTGGTGTCGGCGCGGCTAGTGCGGGTGTTCTTCAAGAGCAGCCCCTATATGGTCGTGGCCTGCGTCATCGCCCTGTTCCGCCAGGCACAGGCGCCTAAGCTGCGCTGGCGCTATGTGCTGGCTGTGAGTCTGCTGCTGTGCGCCCTGCTGCTGAGCTTCACCCGTTCCCTGTATGGGGCCTTGGGCCTGACGGCGGTGCTGAGCATCACGGCGGTGCTGATTCTGTGCCCCGCCGGGCGCAAGCGGGTGCTGGCATTTCTGCTGGCGGTGGTGGTGTGCTTCGGTGTCATGAGCACGGTCCAGGAGATCGTGCTGGAGGGCAGCTATCTCAGCTTTGCCGTTTCCCGCACGGTCGGCAGGGAGATTCCCGCCTCCTGGGCGTCCCAGCTGCGCCAGAGGCTCCGGGGTGATACGCCCGGGAATCAGCCGGACAGCAGCGAAATGGACAGCCAGCGTTCCTATATTGAGGTAACTGAGCGGTCTGACCAGCTCCGCCAGGAGACGAAGGACGGCCTGAAGGTCTATATCCGGCGCAGCCCCGTCATCGGCTGCGGCCTGGGCGCCTCTGCCGCCAACCGGGAGAAGGGTGTGGACGAATACTTCTACCTGGATATGCTGGCCCGGACGGGGATCGTGGGTCTGGTGCTGTACATTCTGCCCTTTGGCTATGTGGTGCTGTGGTGCCTGCGGCGGCGTTCGCTGCTGCGGGAGTGCCCGGAGGGGGCGGCCGTTGTTTGCGGCCTGTGCACCTTCTGGGTCGTCACCTGGTTCAACCCCTGGATGAACGCCGTGCTGGGCATCGCCTGGTATGCCGTCACCCTGTCGGTCCCCCAGGCGCTGGAGGAGCAGAACGCCTGAATCCCACGCAACAGGAGAGTTTATTGCAATGGCGAATGAATCAAGCGGAAAAAAAGCTCTGAAGGCCGGCCTTGGCTACACAGTGGGCAATATGCTGGTGAAGGGCCTGTCCTTCCTGGCCATCCCGCTGTTTGCGCGGCTGATGACGGTGGAGGACTTCGGCATTTACAGCACCTTCAGCTCCTATGTCATGATCATGACGGTGCTGGCGGGCTTCACCCTCCACACCAGCGTCCGCAACGCAAAGCTGGACTATGCTGAGCGCACCGGGTCCTATTGCTCCTCGGTGACGCTGCTGGTCATCGGCAATTCCCTGCTGCTGCTGGCATTGAGCCTGGCGTTTGCCGCGCCGCTGGCCCGGGTCCTGAGCCTGGAGCAGCCATATCTTCCGGCGCTGATCGTGCTGGAGAGCTTCGGCATGGCCATGCTGACCTTCTACAACTCCGTGCTGTCGGTGGACTATAAGTATAAGGAGTACCTGGTACTGAGCCTGGTGTATGCCGTGGCCGGCATCGGCGGCTCCGTGCTGCTGATCCTGACCCTCTGCCGGGGCCAGGGGTATCTGGGCCGCATTCTGGGCACATTGATTCCTGCGGTGCTGGTGGGCATCTATGTGGTGGTCCGCCTGTGGCGGAAGGAGCGGCCCCTGGTCAGCCGGGAATACTGGCGCTACGGTATGGGCATCAGTCTGCCCACCGTGCCCCACGGCCTGAGCCAGCTGCTGCTGAACCAGTTTGACCGCATTATGATCAAGTCCATCATCGGCAGCACCGAGGCCGGGCTTTACAGCTTTGCCTATAATGTGGGAATGATCTTCCAGGTCATCACCAATTCCATGGACACTGCCTGGGCGCCCTGGTTCTTTGAAAAGATGAAGGCCAGGGAGTATCCGGCCATTCGCCGGGCGGCCTCGGCGTATGTGGTGTTTGTGTCCATCGGGGCCATGGCCCTGGCGCTGATCTCTCCGGAGGTCATCCTCATTGCCGGCGGCTCCAAATACAGCGACAGCCGGTATGTGACCATGCCCATTGTCCTGTCCATGTACTACGCATTTCTGTATACCCTGCCCTCGTCGGTGGAGTATTACTATAAAAAGACCAAGCTCATCGCTCTGGGCACCATGCTGGCGGCGGGAATGAACATCCTGCTCAACGCCGTGTTCATTCCGTCCTTCGGCTATGTGGCGGCGGCGTATACCACGGTGGCGTGCTACCTGCTGTATTATCTGCTGCATGTGGTATTTGCCTGGTGGGTCCACAAGGGCATGGTGTATGACATTCTCCAGCAGTTCTTCTGGCTGGGAGTGGTGTCGGTGGTGTCGCTGGTGACGGTGGCACTGACGGATCTGTTCTGGGTCCGGATGGGCCTGCTGGCAGCGGGACTGGGCGTGTGCGCCCTGTGGGCTGCCCGGCACCGGGATCAGGTTATGAAACTTGTTGCGGTGTTCCGCAAAAAATCGGCATAAAATCGGGACAAAACCCGGGCAAAATCGGGACATCCCGCTGCGTATCGGGACAGAAATAGACAGATAAAGACGAAATATCGGATAGGAGTGAGATAAGTGGAGGAACTGACACTGCGGCAAATGCAGGAGGGCGCTCTGAACATTCTCAAAAAATTGGACGGCATCTGCCGGGAGCAGGGGCTGCGGTACTTCCTGTTTTATGGGACCCTCATCGGGGCCATCCGCCACAAGGGCTTCATCCCCTGGGATGACGACCTGGACGTGGCCATGCCCCGGCCGGATTTTGACAGGCTGGTGGAATATTGCCGCCGGCACCGGGAGGAGCTTCTGCCCATGCGCCTGATGACCGTGGACGACAACCCCCGGTATGTGTACCCCATCGCCCGCTTCAGCGACACCCGCTACCGGGTGAAATACCAGGGCATCCGGGATTACGGCCTGGGCCTGTTTGTGGACATTTATCCGCTGGACGGCTGCGGTGACACGGAGGAGGAGGCCAGGGCCTGGGTGCAGCAGCCCATGCGGGATGTGAAGTTCATCAACTGCTGCGCCGCCGACCGGTTCACGCCCAGCCGCCGGGGCTGGCTCCACACCCCCGCCAAGCTGGCGGGCTTTGCCTGGGCCCGGCTCCACGGAAGCGCCCATTACATCCACCGCATCGAGGCCTGGGCCCGGCAGAAGGACTATGAGAAGTGCCGCTATGTGGGCTGCACCGTTTGGGATACCAACTGGAACATCGTGTTCCCGCGGGAGGACCTGGAAAAAACGCTGTATGTTCCCTTTGAGGATGCAGAGTTCCCCATTCCCGCCGGATATGATCGGATGCTGCGCCATACCTATGGCGATTACATGACGCCCCCGCCGCCGGAACAGCGGATCGGGCAGCATTTTTACACCGTATGGCCCAAGGAACAAGGGGCCGCGGAGGAACATAAGGAAGGAGCCATCTCATGAAAGGTATCGTTTTGGCCGGCGGAGCCGGCACGCGCCTGTATCCCCTGACCATGGTCACCAGCAAGCAGCTGCTGCCGGTGTATGACAAGCCCATGATCTACTATCCGCTGTCTACCCTGATGCTGGCGGGGATCCGGGATATCCTCATCATCTCCACCCCCACGGACCTGCCCAATTTTGAGCGCCTGCTGGGGGATGGCAGCCAGTTCGGCATTCACCTGAGCTACAAGGTGCAGCCCTCTCCCGACGGCCTGGCTCAGGCATTTCTGCTGGGCGAGGAGTTCATCGGCGACGACTGCTGCGCCATGGTGCTGGGCGACAACATTTTCTACGGCAGCGGCTTCCGGGCCCGCCTGAAGCAGGCGGCGGCGGATGCGCAGCAGGGCCGGGCCAGCATTTTCGGCTATTACGTCAATGACCCCGAGCGCTTCGGTATTGTGGAGTTCGACGAGAACGGCAAGGTCATCTCCGTGGAGGAGAAGCCCCAGCACCCCAAGAGCAACTACTGCATCACGGGCCTGTATTTCTATGACAACCGGGTGGTGGACATGGCCAAGCGGGTGAAGCCCAGCGCCCGGGGCGAGCTGGAGATCACGGACCTGAACCGTTTCTATCTGGAGGACGGCACCCTGAACGTGCAGCTGCTGAGCCGGGGCTATGCCTGGCTGGATACCGGCACCATGGACTCTCTGGTGGATGCGGCGGACTTTGTGCGCACCATTGAGACCCGCCAGGGCTCCCAGATCGCGGCACTGGAGGAGATCGCGTTTACCGAGGGCTGGATCGACCGGGAGACGCTGCTCCAGTCCGCCCAGCGCTATGGCAAGTCCCCCTACGGCCAGCACCTGATGCATGTGGCTGAGGGCAAAATTCGATATTGATAGGTGATTTGCATGAAAATTCTGGACACAAAAATTCCCGAGGTAAAGATCATCGAGCCGGACGTGTTCGGCGACCACCGGGGCTGGTTCATGGAGACCTGGTCCCTGCCCAAGTATGAAGCCCTGCACTTCAACAGCATGCAGGACAACGAGAGCTTCACCGCTAAGAAGGGAACCCTGCGGGGCATCCACTTCCAGCAGGACCCCATGGCCCAGGCCAAGATCGTCCGGGTGGTGCGGGGCGCCGTGATGGACGTGGCGGTGGATCTGCGGAAGGGCTCACCCACCTATTTGCAGTGGGTATCCGTGGAGCTCAGCGCCGAAAATAAGCGCCAGTTCTACATTCCCCGGGGCTTTGGCCACGGCTTCGTGACCCTGACGGACGACGTGGACTTCTGCTATAAGGCGGACAACCTCTATGACCATCCCAGCGACCGGTCCATCCGCTTCGACGACCCTGCCATTGGCGTGGACTGGGGCGTGACGGACCCCATTCTGTCCGACAAGGACAAAAACGCTCCGCTGCTGGCGGACAGCGACTGCAACTTCGTTTACGGAAAGGGAGAATGAGCCATGACCATTATCGTTACCGGCGGCGCCGGCTTTATCGGCAGCAACTTCGTGTTCCATATGCTCAAGGAGCATCCCGATTACCGCATCGTATGCCTGGACAAGCTGACCTATGCCGGAAACCTGTCCACTCTTGCCCCTGTGATGGACAACCCCAACTTCCGCTTCGTGAAGGCGGATATCTGCGACCGGGAGGCCGTTTACAAGCTGTTTGAGGAGGAGCACCCCGACATGGTGGTGAACTTCGCCGCCGAGAGCCATGTGGACCGCTCCATCGAGGACCCCGGTGTGTTTTTGCAGACCAACATCATCGGCACCGCCACCATGATGGACGCCTGCCGCAAATACGGCATCCAGCGCTATCATCAGGTGTCCACCGACGAGGTGTACGGCGACCTGCCCCTGGACCGGCCCGACCTGTTCTTTACCGAGGAGACGCCTATCCACACCTCCAGCCCCTACTCCAGCTCCAAGGCTGCCGCCGACCTGCTGGTGCAGGCGTATCACCGGACCTATGGTCTGCCTGTTACCATCAGCCGCTGCTCCAACAACTACGGGCCCTATCACTTCCCCGAGAAGCTGATCCCCCTGATGATCGCCAACGCCCTCAACGACAAGCCCCTGCCCGTGTACGGCGAGGGCCTCAACGTCCGGGACTGGCTGTATGTGGAGGATCACTGCCGGGCCATCGACCTGATCATCCATAAGGGCCGGGTCGGCGAGGTGTACAACGTGGGCGGCCACAACGAGATGCGCAACATCGACATTGTGAAGCTCATCTGCAAGGAGCTGGGCAAGCCTGAGAGCCTGATCGTCCATGTGGCGGATCGGAAGGGCCACGATATGCGCTATGCCATTGACCCCACCAAGATCCACAACGAGCTGGGCTGGCTGCCGGAGACCAAGTTCGCCGACGGCATCAAAAAGACCATCGACTGGTATCTGAATCACCGGGAGTGGTGGGAGACCATCATCTCCGGCGAGTATCAGGACTATTACGAGAAAATGTACGGCAATCGCTGAGCCATGGAGCAGCAGGCAGTAGAAGTCCGGATGGGGCAGACGCACCTGGGCTTTGTGGACGCGGCAAAGGGCCTGGGCATGCTGGCCATCATCTGGGGCCACATGGACTTCCTGTGGAGCACCAGCTCCGTATGGTTTTCCTCCTTCAAGATCGCTGTGTTCTATGTGGTGGTGGGCCTGCTGAAGGCATACCGCTATGGGGAGCGGGGCCAGAGGGATTCCTGTGCACGGGTGATGAAAAAACGCTGGTATTCCCTGGTGATCCCCTATGGCGTGTTTTCGGCTCTGGCGATTCTGGCACACCTGGCTTTTCTCACCATACACGGCGGCAGCAGACTGGCGGCCCTGAAGGGGGACGTGATCCTGACGGTGACGCTGCGGGGTGTTGCCACCCTGTGGTTTCTGCCTACGCTGCTGATCGCCGAGCTGCTGTTTGCGGCGGTGCGGCCGGAGGGCTGGTCTGCCGCCAAGCGCATACTGGTGTGTGTCCTGGTACCGGCTATCCTGTGCGTCATCGGCTATTTCTATCAGGGAATGGATATTCCCGGGGCGGATCGCCTGTGGGTGCAGGTGGTGCGCAATCTGTTTATTGTTTTGGCCAAGAGCGTCAGCGGCTTTTGGTTCATGCTGTGCGGGTATCTGCTTTACCGGCGGGGGAAGCCGCAGCGGCTGGGAAGGCTGCCGGTGCTGGCGGTCCTGCTGGCGGTGAATCTGGGCCTGTCGCTGCTGAGTCCGGACCTGGATTTCAACTCCTTTAAGCTGGGGGCCTTTGCTCCGGTGTTCTATCTCAACGGTGTGTTGGGTTCCGTGGCCGTTCTGGAGCTGCTGCGCTGGCTGGAGGCCCGCATATCCCTGAGGCCCCTGATCTGGTGCGGCAGGCACTCCATGTTCCTGATGGCCACGCATCTGCCCTGGCAGATCGCGCCGGAGCTGGTGATGCTGGGCAAGCGTTTTTACCTGGCACAGACGCCGACGGCGCCGTATTTCCTGATGATGCTGGCGGAGTTCGCGGTGCTGATGCTTATTGAGGCTGCACTGGTCTGGTGCAAAGAGAAGGTCAAAGCCGCCATGACCGGGCGCTGGGGAAAAGAGCGGCCCATCTGTAAGGCGGTCAAGTATCTGTAACGAGGAGGTTACAAGCAATGAAGGTATTGGTAACGGGCGTGGGCGGTCAGCTGGGCCACGATGTGATGAACGAGCTGGCCCGCCGGGGCCATCAGGGCGTGGGCAGTGACATCGCCCCGGTGTACAGCGGCATTGCAGACGGCTCTGCCGTGACGGAGATGCCCTATGTGCCCATGGATATCACCAATGACGCCCAGGTGCGGCAGGTGATGGACGATGTGCGGCCCGACGCCGTGATCCACTGCGCCGCCTGGACGGCGGTGGACCTGGCCGAGGACGCCGACAAGCAGCCCAAGGTACGGGCCATCAACGTGGACGGCACCGCTCATCTGGCGGCGGCGTGCAAGGCCCAGGACTGCAAGATGATGTACATTTCCACGGACTATGTGTTCAATGGGCAGGGACAGACGCCCTGGCAGCCGGACTGCAAGGACTATCAGCCCCTGAACTACTACGGCGAGACGAAGCTGGGCGGCGAGCTGGCCGTCAGCTCTGCGCTGGAGAAATACTTCATCGTGCGGATCGCCTGGGTGTTCGGTCTGAACGGCAAGAACTTCATCAAGACCATGCTCCAGCTGGGCAAGACCCACGACAAGCTGCGGGTGGTGTGCGACCAGATCGGTACGCCCACCTATACCCTGGACCTGGCCCGGCTGCTGGCGGATATGATCGAGTCCGACAAGTACGGCTATTATCACGCCACCAATGAGGGCGGGTACATCTCCTGGTACGAGTTTGCCTGCGAAATTTTCCGCCAGGCGGGTCTGCCGGTGCAGGTGGACGCCGTGACCACCGCGGAATACGGCGCGTCCAAGGCGGCGCGGCCCTTCAACAGCCGGCTGGATAAGAGCAAGCTGGCGGAGAACGGCTTCACACCGCTGCCGGACTGGAAGGATGCCCTGAGCCGGTATCTCAAGGAGCTCGGCACCAATCCATAAGAGAAAAACGCTGCCTGCCCAGCAGGCGGCGTTTTTTTTCGCCTTAACGGGGCTTTCCACCGGGGGGAAAATGCGGTATACTGTCAGATGAGAGTTTTTTGGGACAGCAGCCATGGTATCCTGCTGTCAGTGCGTCAGAAAGGAGGCGGGGCGGATGCTGTCTGTATGGGTAGGACGGGCCGGGTCCGGAAAATCCCGGCGGGTACTGGAGGCTATGGAGAAAAACCGGGGACTGCGGCGGCAGGTGCTGCTGGTGCCGGAGCATATTTCCCACGAGGCGGAGGTGGACCTGTGCCGGGCCCTGGGGCCCACGGCGTCCCGGGATGCGGAGGTGCTGAGCTTCCGGAGCCTGTCGTCCCGGGTGCTGGCCGAAACGGGAGGGCTGGCGGAGTTTACCCTGGACAACGGGGGAAAGCTCCTGACCATGCGGCGGGTTTTGCAGGAGCTGGCGCCGGAGCTGCGGGTGTTCGGGCGGCCCAGTCAGCGGGCATCGTTTCTGCGGCAGCTGACGGACCTGATGGAGGAGCTTTACGCCTATGAGATCGGGCCCCGGGACCTCTATGCACATGTAGAGGACCTGGAGGGCGCTATGGGCGATAAGCTGCGGGATATCGCGCTGCTGTATGCGGCGTATGACGCCCGGCTGCACAACGGAGACATGGATGCCCGGTCCCGGCTCCAGAAGCTCCGGGAGCATCTGGAGCACAGCGACTATCTCCGGGGCTGCGATGTGTATCTGGACGGGTTTTCCTATTTCAACCGCCAGGAGGAGAGCATATTGGAGCTGGTGCTGCGGCAGGCCAGCAGCGTTACCGTGACCCTGCCGGGGGACCGGGGCAATGAACAGCTGTTTCAGAATGCTCTGCGCCAGCGGATGCGCCTGGAGCGCATGGCCCGGCGTGTGGGGCAGAGCATGGAAGTCCTGTGGTGCGAAAAGCAGGGGAGCGGCCCCTTGGATCACCTGGAGCGGCACTTTTTTGGCCGGGAGACGGCCTATGAGGGCCAGGCGGAGGGAATTCGCCTGTATCAGGCCGCTACGGCCTTCACCGAGGTGGAATGGGTGTCCCAGCAGCTGAGGCAGCTGGCGGCTGAGGGATACCGCTGGCGGGATATGGGCGTGTGCGCCCGGAATATGGAGGTTTACGGCCCACTGCTGGAGAGCGTGTTCCGCCGGGACGGCATCCCGGCCTATATCAGCCGCCGCAGCGATCTGCTGGAAAAGCCGCCCATCACCATGCTGTTGGGGGCCCTGGACGCCGTTACCGGCGGCTTTGACCGGGAGGACGTGTTCCGCTGCCTGAAGACCGGCCTGGGGGGCATTTCCCCGGATGAGTGCGATATCCTGGAGAATTATGTGATCGTGTGGGATATCCGGGGCGGCATGTGGCTGCGGGAGGGCGACTGGACCGCCAGCCCCGACGGCTACGGACGGGAGATGACGGAGACTGCCGCCGCACGGCTGCGGCAGGTCAATGGCGTCCGGCGGCGGGTACGTCTGCTGCTGGAGCCCCTGTATCAGGGGATGAAAACGGCATCATCCGCCAGGGACAAGGCGGAGTGCCTGTACACATTTTTGCAGGAGGCCGGTGTACCCCAGGCCCTGGAGGAAACCGCCGGGAAGCTGCTGGCAGAGAACCAGCCCCAGCTGGCGGAGGAATATGTGCAGCTGTGGGAGATATTCTGCGGGGTGCTGGACCAATTTGTGGAGATCCTGGGGGACACGGAGCTGACGGGTGAGGAGTTCGCGCGGCTGCTGCGGCTGGTGCTGACCCAGTACAGCGTGGGTACCATTCCTGCCACCCTGGACCAGGTGAAGGTCAGCGAGATCACCCGCAACGACCGGCACAGGGTAAGGTGCCTGTTCCTGCTGGGGGCCAACGACCACGTGCTGCCTATGCCGCCCAGCGGCCACGGCCTGCTGGACCCGGAGGACCGGGAGACCCTGCAGCAGCGGGAGATCCTGCTGTCGGACGCCGTGTTTGACCCGCTGGACAACGAGCTGCAGAATATTTACGCGTGCCTGGCCCAGCCCACGGAGCGGCTTACCGTCAGCTGGCCGGTGGGGGACATCAGCGGCGCTCAGCTGCGGCCCTCCTTCGTGGTGCAGCGGATGGAGAAGCTGTTTCCGGATCTGCACGTCCTGCGGGAGGACGGGGCCTACCGGCGGATGCTGCCTGCCACGGCTCTGGAGCTGGCCGGCAGCGACAGGGCACTGGAGCGGTATTTCCGGCAGCGGGGCGGCTATGACCGGGTGCTGGATGCCATGGACCGGGGCCGCGCCCTGGGCCGGGGGCGGCTGTCGCCGGAGGCGGTGCAGGCCCTGTATGGGCGGTCCCTGCACATGTCGGCCTCCCGGATGGACCAGGTGAAGCGGTGCCACTTCGGGTACTTCATGCAGTATGGCCTGCGGGCCAGGGAGCGCCGACCGGCGGGCTTCGAGGCCCCGGAGATCGGCACGTTCATCCACTATTTATTGGAAAATGTGGCCCGGGAGGTAAAGAACCGGGGCGGCTGGAGCCAGGTGGAGCAGGAGGAGCTGCGCCGCCTGGTCCGGGAATACATAGACCAATACGCCCGGGAGGAGATCGACGGCTATCGGGAGAAAAGCGCCCGGTTCCGGTATCTGTTTTCCCGGCTGCGGACGGCGGCCTGCGCCATCGTGGAGGACATGGCCGGGGAGCTGGCCCAATCGGATTTTTCACCGGTGGCCTTCGAGCTGGGTTTCGGCGGCCGGGACGGGCAGCTGCCCGCCGTTACCGTCACCGAGGGAGATGAGACCCTGTCCGTCAGCGGCAAGGTGGACCGGGTGGACGGCTGGCTCCACGACGGAAAGCTGTATCTGCGGGTGGTGGACTACAAAACCGGGAAAAAAGCCTTTGACCTGTCGGATCTGCGGTACGGCCTGGGCATTCAGATGCTCCTGTACCTGTTCACTCTGGAGAAGGAGGGCCGCAGCTATTTCGGCTATCCCATTGTGCCGGCGGGGGTACTGTATCACCCGGCCCGGGAGGTGATCCTGAAAAAGGACCGGGGCATCCAGCCGGAAAAGCTCCAGGCTGCCCTGCAGGAGGAGCTGCGCCGCAGCGGCATGGTGCTGGCGGACCCGGAGGTGCTGCGGGCTATGGAGCACAGCGCTCTGGAAGCACCCCATTATCTGCCCATTCGGGTGAAGAAGGACGGCTCCATTTCCGACGGCATCGCATCGGCGGAGCAGCTGGGGAAGCTGGGCCGGTATGTGGAGGACCTGCTGCACCAGATCGCCAGAGAGATCGGCTCCGGCAATATTGATGCCGACCCGGTGGCACGGAGACCCCAGGAGCGGGCCTGCGACCGCTGCGATTTTGCTGCGGCCTGTGCCTTCCAGGAGGGCCGGGGCGGCGATCGGGTGCGCTATATCAGGACTGTAAAGCCGGAGGAATTCTGGCAATTCGTGGACGCGGAAAATGGGAAGGAGGGGAGCACATGCCGCTGACGCCGCAGCAGGAAACAGCCGTATATGACCGGGGCGGAAGCCTTCTGGTGTCCGCCGCCGCAGGCTCCGGCAAGACGAAGGTTCTGGTGGAGCGCTTGTTTTCCTATATGGAGCAGGAGGGCTGTCAGGTGGACGACTTCCTGATCATCACCTATACCAAGGCCGCAGCGGCGGAGCTGCGGGGCAAGATCGCCCAGGAGCTGACCCGCCGGGTGGCGGACCGGCCCGGGGACAGCCACCTGCGGCGGCAGATGCTGCGGGTGTATCAGGCGGACATCAAAACCGTGGACGCCTTCTGCGCCGGACTTCTGCGGGAGAACGTGCACCTGCTGCCCCCGGTGGAGGAGCACAGCCTGACCCCGGATTTCCGGGTGCTGGACGAACAGGAGGCCATGCTCCTGCGGCGGCGGGTGCTGGACCGGGTATTGGAGGATTTTTACGCCCACATCGAGGAGGACGGCAACGCCCGCCAGCTGGCGGAGACCCTGGGAGCCGGACGGGATGACCGGGCGCTGGAGGCCCTGGTGCTGGACCTCCACGAAAAGACCCAGAGCCACCCGCACCCCCTGCGGTGGCTGGAGCAGCTGCGGCAGGGCTGGGAGGTCACCCCCCAGGAGCTGGCGGACACCGGCTGCGGCCGGTATCTCATGGAGGACGCCCTGCGCCGGGCGGACTTCTGGGCCCGGCGGCTGACCCGGGCCGTGGAGGATATGGCGGACTATCCCGCCGTGTACAAGGCCTACGGCGATCGGTTTCTGGAGGTGGCCCAGGGCCTGGAGGCCCTGCGGGACAAGGCCGCCGGCGGATGGGACAGTCTTGCCCAGGGCGTGCCGTCCTTCCGGCGGATGGGCGTGGCCAAGGGGGAGGAGAACGCCGCCTGCCGGGAGCGGGCCAAGGCGGTGCTGGAGCAGGCCAAAAAGGCGCTGAAGGACATTCAGGCGATCTTTTCTGTGCCGGAGGCGGAGCTGCTGGAGGATCTGCGGCAGATGGCCCCGGCCATGCTGGCTCTGCTGCGCCTGACGGCACAGTTCACCCTGCATTATCAGGCGGAGAAGGTCCGGCGCAACGTGATGGACTTTTCCGACCAGGAGCACTATGCCATCGACCTGCTGACCGACGGCCAGGGACGGCCCACGGAGCTGGCAAAGCAGGTCTCCTCCCGCTACCGGGAGGTGATGGTGGACGAATACCAGGACAGCAACCAGGTGCAGAACTGCATTTTCCGGGCCCTGTCCGGGGAGGAGCGACGGCTGTTCGCCGTGGGCGATGTGAAGCAGAGCATTTACCGGTTCCGGCTGGCGGACCCCACCATTTTCCTGGAGAAATACCTGTCCTACCGCCCGGCGGCGGAGGCGGAGGAGGGCCAGCCGCGAAAGGTGCTGCTGAGCCGGAATTTCCGCTCCCGGCGGGAGGTGCTGGACGGCACCAACTTTGTGTTCCGGGCCATTATGTCCCGGGAAATGGGGGAGATGGACTACGGCGACGACGAGCAGCTGTATTTCGGCGCGGAGGCGGCGTACCCGCCCCGGCCGGGCATGGAGCCGGAGCTGCACTTGATCAGCGTGGAGAATACGGAGGAGGAAACCTTCGACCGCACGGAGGTGGAGGCCCGGTTTGTGGCCCGGCGCATCCGACGGCTGCTGGACCAGGGCTTCCCGGTGCAGGGAGAGGACGGACAGCCCCGGCCTGTGGAGCCGGAGGATATCGTCATTCTCATGCGGTCCCCCCGGGCGCGTCTGGCGGCCTATACGGCGGCCCTGCGGCGGGAGAACATTCCCTGCACCAGCGGGGAGAGCGAGGCGTTTTTCAGCACCCTGGAGGCGGCGGTGATGGTGTCATTTTTGCAGATCATCGACAATCCGCGGCAGGATGTGCCGCTGATCGCCGTGCTGCGGTCGCCGCTGTTTGGCTTTTCCCCGGACCGGCTGGCCCAGATCCGGGCGCTGCTGCCGGAGGGAGGCTACTATGACGCCCTGTGCCTGGACGAGCATGAGGACACGGCGGCCTTCCGGCAGACGCTGGACGGTCTGCGGCTGGCCGCCCGGGACATGACGGCGGACCGGCTGCTGTGGAAGCTCTATACCCAGTGCCACGCCATGGCGGTGTTCGGGGCCATGGAGGGCGGCGCGGCCCGGAAGGAAAACCTCATCGCCCTGTATACCTACGCCGGGCAGCAGGCGGCGGCAGGGCGCGGCGGTCTGTTTGACTTCGTGACCCAGCTCCACGACCTGCTGGAGGAAGGACGTCAGCCGCCTATCTCCACCCAGGCCACCGGCAGCGGCGTGCAGATCATGAGCGTCCATCGGTCCAAGGGACTGGAGTTCCCGGTGGTGATCCTGGCGGACCTGCACAAGCGCTTCAACGCCGACGACTTCCACCGGCCGGTGCTGGTGCATCCCCAGCTGGGGCTGGGCACCGAGCGGGTGGACCGGCAGCGGCGGATCCGGTACGATACCGTTACCAAATCCGCCGTGGCGGCGGCCCTGACCCGGGAGAGCAAGGCCGAGGAAATGCGCATTCTGTACGTGGCCCTGACCCGGGCCAAGGAGAAGCTCATCTGCGTGGACTGCATGTCCCACGCCCGGAAACGGGCGGCGGACCTGGCAGTGCTGGCGGAGATGCCCGCGCCGCCGGAGGCGGTGGCCGGGGCAAAATGTCCCGGGGACTGGCTGCTGCTGCCGCTGCTGTGCGCCCCGGAGGGGGAGCCCATCCGCCGCTGGGCGGAGACGGAGCCCCAGACCCTGACAGGCGCCGGAGGCGGATGGCAGGTGCAGGTGTGGGAAAATCCCGTGGCGCCGGCTCTCCGGGAGCGGGACAGCACGCCGGAGGAGGCGCGCGAAAGCGGCCCTGTGGAGGTCCGGGAGCTGGACTATCCCCACCCGGCAGCCTGCCGCATTCCCACCAAGGTCACGGCCACCCAGCTGAAGGGCCGGGAGCTGGATGAGGAGATCGCCCAGGGTACCGTCCGCCGGGTGCGTCAGGTGCAGGTGGAAACGCCGCGCTTTCTGATAGGGGAGCGGCCTTTGTCCGCAGCCCAGCGGGGTACGGCCATGCATCTGCTGATGCAGTATCTGGACCTGAGCGGCCCGGAGCCGGAGCAGCAGGTGCAGGCCCTGCTGGCCCGGCATCTGCTGACGCCGGAGCAGGCGGCGTCCCTGGAGCTGGAGCAGGTGCGCCGGTTCCTGGCCTCGCCCCTGGCGGAGCGCATCCGCCGGGCGGGGGAGGTGTACCGGGAGTACCGGTTCTCCCTGCTGCTGCCAGCGTCGCTGTATGATCCGGAGGCGGAGCCGGAGGATGAGCTGATGCTCCAGGGCGTGGTGGACTGCGCCTTCCGGACGGAGCAGGGCTTGGTCATTGTGGACTTCAAAACGGACCGCATCCTGCCCCAGGAGGCCGCCCAGCGGGCGGAGCTGTATCGCCCCCAGCTGACGGCCTACAGTCAGGCCCTGAGCCGGGTGCTGGAAGCACCGGTGGCGGAGCGGGTGCTGTATTTCTTCGGCCCCGGATGCCAGGTGACGCTGTAATGGCTTCATCTCCGCTATTTCCGGCGGCGTGTTCGTAGGGGGCCTGGTGCCGGAGCTGTGTCTGCCCAGGGACCCCAAGCACTATGAGATCCGATAAAATTTGAAATTTTTTCCGGCTTTGCGCCGCAGACTGCTGTCTGCGGCGCTTTTTTTGCCTGCGGCGGAAATGCATCCTATATTTAGCGGACATGAAAGCCGGGCGATTCGCGCAAAGTAACTCTGTTGCCGGCGACAAAATTCAAAAACAGGGGTGATCGCATGTATGAAACGCAAAAAAAGCGACGCATACGCAGGCCGGCCGCATGGCTGCTGGCCGTGCTGCTCACCGGGGCCCTGTGCTGCCAGACGGTATGGGCCGACCAGCGCACCTTGATCCCTGTGGGGAAGGCGGTGGGCATCAAGCTGTTTGCCGATGGCGTGCTGGTGGTGTCTACTTCCAGCGACGGTCCGTGCCCGGCCCGCGACTGCGGCATACAGGAGGGGGACCTGATCGTCAGCTGCAACGGCGAAAGGATCACGTCCGCCGAGGATTTGCAGGCTCTGCTGCAGGCCGCCGGCGGAACGCCTGCAGCCGTGGGCCTGCGCCGGGACGGCAAAAGCCTTACCGTCACCGCCGTGCCGGTGCAGGCGGAGGATGGCTCCTGGCGTCTGGGCGCCTGGACACGGGACTCTATGGCGGGCGTGGGGACTCTGACCTTCTATGACCCGGACACCGGCGCCTATGGCGCTCTGGGCCACGGCATCACCGATACGGACACGGCCCAGCTGATGCCGCTGTCCAGCGGTTCCATTATGGAGACTACCGTGAAGGCCGTGAAAAAGGGACAGAAGGGCGACCCGGGACAGCTGAAGGGCGACTTCACCGTGCAGCACGATGTGGGCACCGTGTCCGCCAATACCAGCGGCGGCATTTTCGGCACTGTGGCAGAAGGCGGCTTTGTATCCGGCGCGGCACTGCCGGTGGCCCGGCGCAGCGAGGTGACCACCGGCCCCGCTGTTATTTTGTCCACCATCTCCGGAGATGATACCCAGGAATACACCGTGGAGATCGTGCGGCTGTGCCCCGCAAACCGGGACGGCCGGGACCTGCTGCTGAAGGTCACGGACCCCCGGCTGCTGGAGGCCACCGGGGGCATTGTCCAGGGCATGTGAGTGTGTTATAATTGGGACAACACGGGAAAAGCTTGATTTCAAGCGGGTTTCCGGTGCTTGTCCAACTTTTCATTGACCACGAAAACAGGACCACATTCTGCGCAGATGTGACGGACAAAAATGCTGCGAACTCCCGGATCCGGAGTTTTTCGGCAGTTAACAGCGAACGCAAGCGGAAAGGAGTCATATTCAATTTAATCGCCGCCTGGCGACTGCCGCACGAAGACCGATGGGGTATAAGCTGCCCATCGGTCTTTTTTGTTATTCCAAGGAAGGAGGCGCTGATGCTGAAATGGGGTGCAGTTCAGGATGGCACTTCTTTTCCGGAATTCAACCATGCGAGACTATTGGAAACCTGGAAGCTGCTTTTGCAATTTGCCGGAAAGCAACAAAAAAGCAAAAATTGAAATCCATCGCTTTATATAGCGTTGCGTTTTTGCAAGAGAAATGATAGTATAGTCTAAGATAGACAAAACCGACTGTTCCTATTTTCGGAGTAAATCCTGTCGGTAAATGCACATTCGGAATCGTCTTGCCGAGAAACAAATACAATTGCCAAGAAATATTCCTTGATTGCAGGAGAAAGCGAGAGATTTCCCCTATGAAACGGAATACGAAACAGCTGATCCCCATGATCCTGGTTTTTACAATCATTGCGGCGGCCTATTCCTGCCGGATACTGGCCATGCTCGACATCGGCGGTGTTTGGGTGAACTATATCCGCGCGGCGCTGTATTTGCTGCTGTTTTCCCTGTGGGGCTATTCCATTGACCGGCGCATTATACAGAAGCAGGCACTGCACTGCCTGCGTCTGACTGCGGCGCTGATGCTGGTGTGGCTTATTTTGCGCACGCTGAAATATGAGTTTGTCACCGACCTGACAGTGGCGCGGTACATTTGGTATCTCTATTATTTGCCCATGCTGTTTATACCGCTGCTGGGAGTGTATATTGCGCTGACGCTGGGGAAGTCGGAGGAATACCGTCTGACCGAAAGGGCCGGCTTTCTGGTCGCCGTGCCGGGCATACTGTTTTTGCTGGTGATCACCAACGATCTGCACCAGCAGGTGTTTGCATTCAACAGCGGTGTGCCGGGCGTGCCGGACAATTATGGCTATTCCCACGGCATTTTTTACTTTTGCAGCATGGGCTGGATGGTTGCGTGCATGACCTTTTCCCTTGCCCTCCTTTTGAAGAAAAGCCGCGTCCCCAGCGGCAGCAAAAAAAGGATCAGGCCGTTTGTGATAGCCTGTATAACGGTTTTGTATGGGCTTTTGTATCTGTCGGGTCTGCCGGCCATACGCCGGTGGCTCGGGGATATGAATGTGACATTTTGCCTTTTATATGCGGCGATTTATGAAAGCTGCATACGCTGCCGGATGATACCGTCCAATACGGGCTATGTGGAGCTGTTCGAGGCGACAACGCTGGCGGCGTGCATTGCGGATCGCAGCGGGAATATCGTTCTCCGTTCCCGGGCCGCAGGGGAGGATATGGTTTGCCCGAGGGAGGGCGTTCCGCTCATCCGGCCCAACGGAATACGCATCTCCTCGGCGCCCATCAGCGGCGGCTATGCCATATGGCAGGATAATGTGCGGCCGCTGACGGAGCTGCGCGCAAGACTGAGCGAAAACAAGACCAAAATCAACAGCAACAAAGAGAAGCTGCGGGAGGCCTATATCATACAGAAAAAGCTGCTTGAGCTGACGGAAAAAAACCGTATTTACGACGAGATGGAGGCAAGGTATGGAGATCAGATCACCAGAGTCGGGCAGCTGCTGCGGCAATGCCAGGGGGCCGCACCCGAGGAAATACAAAGCGTACTGAAAAAGATCCTGCTGCTGGGCACTTACATTAAGCGCAGCGCCAACCTGTACTTTCTCAGCCAGGAATATGAGCTTCTGCCGCAGCAGGAGCTTCGGCTGACCATAGACGAGGCGGTGCGGGTGATAAACGTTTGCGGCACGGAATGCAGCGTGGTCTACCACACGACCGGGCCTATGCGCGCGACAGAGGTGGCGCGGCTGCTTGACCTTTTGAAGGTCGTGACGGAAGCGGCGATGGGCGGGCTGTATTCCCTGTTTATTTCCGTGTCCGACGGCGAGATGGATCTGTCGGTGGAGTGTGCTGCCGAGCTGTCCTTTTTGGCTTCTCCGGATGTGACGGTTCAGCAGGAGGACGGCTTGTGGCTTGTGCGCACAAGGATAGGAGGCGGGAGCGGTGCTTAGAATTAAACACCTGGGCTTTAATGCCATCAAGGAAAGCTTTGACCGGCTTCCCACAGGCGTGTGCTTTTTTGACCGGACGGGCAGCATCGTCCTGTGCAACCGGCAGATGTATCAGCTGAGCCGATTCCTGCTTGACAGCGATATGCAGTATCTGGGCGAGGTCCAGGAGGCACTGTCTGCCCCGGGAGGGGGCATTGTGCGGATCCCGGATATAGACAACACCTATCGGTTTCCGGACAAAACCGTGTGGAGGTTTGAAAAAACGGAGGTCACCGACCGGTACGGGACGAGGTATATACAGCTTACCGCCGCCGATGTTACCGACCTGCAGCGCGCCTTGGTACAGCTTACTGCGGACAGCAAGAAGCTGCAGGAGGACGCGGAAAAGCTGAAGCAGCTTTCCGATAATGCCGGGGCCCTGGCCCGGGAGAAGGAGCTGCTGGACGCGAAATCCGCCATGCACGACGGCCTTGCTGCCTGCATTACACTGACGAAGCAGTACATAACAGGGGAATTTGACGGTATGGATCCGGGCGTTGTATGCCATGAATGGGAGAAGGTCATTGCCTTCCGGGATACGATCTGCCTGCCGGCCAGAAAAAGACTGCTGGACAGCGCCAAGGCCAGCGGCGTGACCGTGCGGATAAGAGGTCAGGAGCCCACGGACGGTGAGGCGGAGCTGCTGTACACGGCCATGCAGGTTTGCCTGAACAACGCCATTCAGTATGCCAAGGCCACGGAGATTTCCGCAAATATTTGGGAAAACCAGGACAGCTATACGGTGGTGATACGCAATAACGGCAAGCCGCCGGAAAAGGGGATCACCGAGGGCGGCGGACTTACCAACCTGCGCCACCGGATCGAAAATTCGGGCGGTAAGATGACGGTGCAGAGCCTGCCGAGGTTTTCTCTGGCAATCGAGATACCAAAATCCGGGAATTCGGGGGTGAATAACCTGTGACTATGAGAAAAATACTGATTGTGGAGGATCAGGCGCTGGCGAGAACCTATCTGTGCGCCTGCGTGGAAAAATGCACGGACTGCCAGGTGGCGGGTACGCTGTTCCGGGCCGACGCGGCGCTTCAGCGCTGCGATGAGGGGCCTATTGATCTGATTCTCATGGACATATGCACCGAAAGCGACTCGGACGGACTGGCCGCAGCCGAATCCATCAAGAAGATCTACCCGCAGATAAAAATCGTTATGGTGACCTCTATGCTGGAGGGACGGTTTCTTGATCGGGCCAGAAGGATCGGTGCAGACAGCTTCTGGTATAAGGACTCCCCCTCCGGCGACCTTGTGGGTGTAATCGAGGGAACCCTTTCCGGAAAGCACTTCTGGCCGGACGGCGTGCCCAGTGTCCGGCTCGGCAACACGCTCTCCTGCGACCTGTCTGACCGTGAGATAGAGACTCTGCGCCTGCTCTGCGAGGGAAAAACAAATGCCGAGATTGCCGTAAAGCTGAATGTGGGCGAGTCCTCGGTGCGGACCTATATTAACCGTATGCTGGAAAAAACCGGCTACACAAACCGCAATCGGCTGATGATTGCAGCTGTGGGCAAACGGATGGTCGTGCCCGGATGCTGGATCGAGGAGCAGGAAGAAACCAGGTAGGAGCAAATTGAATAAAGCGTCGTGCTGAAAAAACCATTTTTGACACGAAAATACCCAGCTTTCAAAAAGCTGGGTAATTTTTTGCGAAAAATAGACGCTCGTTCACAATTTGTTTACAATTAAAGGGGCATTTGTCCTCACTTTTGAGGACAGACAGAGCCGGCGTTCCTTGCTACAATAAAGCCATAAAGTAAGACGGAACAGATCCGGTGTATGTATCAGAAAAAAGGAGGAACGGTTCGATGAAGAAAATCGTGGTCGATATGCAGAATTTTCTGTTTGCCGATTCCATAGCGACTGCTTTCAAGAATTCGGATTACGACATTGCTGTGGTTCGTGCGGAGTCCCCGCGAGATACCATTGAACTGTGCCGGGTGTTCAAACCGTTTGTCCTTTTAATGGAGGTTACCGCCTATACTCCATGGCTGCTTTGCGAGAGGATGAAGCTGCGGGATGAGGCAAAGACGGTGTGCCCGGATTGCAAAATTGCCCTCATCGTGGATTCCAACACCGAAAAACAGGCGGCGAAGGACATCCGGGAGGCCAAGAAAAACGGTATCATCGACCAGTTTTTCTACGGCTCGATGACCGCTGAATACCTGATGGATCAGATTTACGCGATGTAAGGACGACATAAGAAAGGTGAGGTGAAGCACAATGAAAAAAAGAAAATGGCTTAGCCTTCTGCTGGCAGTGATGATGCTCGTATCAGCAGTGCCCTTCTTCCCGGTGACGGCCGATGCAGCAGATGGCACGGTGGAGGTTTCTACCTGGGCGGAGCTGAAAAAAGCGCTGGACTACACGACAAATTGCTCGGTGGTGAAGGTGGTTAAGGACATCGAAACAAAGTCTCTGAACGGGCACACCGGTCTGCATCAGGACAACATCATCTTCATGTCGATGGCCATGGACAAGGTGCTGGATCTGAACGGACACACCGTCAATGCGTATGCGAAATACTATTCGGAGGTTGCGCAGGGGTATCTGATCAATATAAGTCATAAGGATGCCCGCCTGACCATCCGCGACAGTGTGGGGGGCGGCGCCCTGATCGGCGAGTTTAATCAGGAATTCTACTATGAGTTTATCAATGTGAGTGAAGGTACGCTGGTTATGGAGAGCGGTACGGTCAAGATGCTGTGTCCCTCTAAAGATAATCAGTATACGAAGTGCGCCATCGGTGTATCCGGTACGGCGATCTTTAACGGCGGCGAGGTGCTGACGCAGGTGACCAGTCCCGGGGGCGAGAGGGAGGAGCGGTATTTTTCCCGCCGGCTGCAAGCCATTCGGGGAGAAGCAGGCGGCAGCGTCACCATCAACGGCGGCACCTTCGACCGGGTGGTTCTGCACAGCGCCCCCACACCGGAGAATCGGGGAAAGTATGAGCTGGTGGTAAACGGCGGCTTTTTCCGGCAATCCATCGCCCAGATATTGGTTGGGGATGTGTATGCCAGCAATTTCGATCATCTGACCATGCAGATCAACGATGCGTATTTCATGCGCACCACCGATAAGCTGGATCAGTGCCGTCTGGTGCTAAGCGGGAAGTTGCAAAGTTTTTATGACAGAGACTGGGATTACCGGTTACTTTATAACGATATTCCGGGCGCGACTTTCGATGATGCACTGAGTATGATGGATGATCTAATACCGCACCTTATCAGTGAAAACGGCGCGGTCTTTACCGATGTGCACGACGGAAACTGGTATGTGCGGGGCAATATGCGCCAGTGGGTTGAAAACGGCGGGCCGATCATGATTTTCCAGGGTACGTCGTTCGGCGTGCAGGGCAGCATAGCCAAGGTGATCTCCAACGCCTACGGCGTGAAGGAGGTTCTGCTGGACGGCGAGCCCATGGCCTGCGGCGAGCGAGGCTTCAGCGCACCCCAGGTGGATACCACCGCAGAGAGCGATCATCAGGTGACTTTTGTGATGTATCCGATTTCCCCCATGCTGCGTGTGCTGGGGTACAGCTATTCCAATGATTATTCGACCGGGTATATTCGGATGCTCGTTGATGACGAAACGGGGTATGGCATGGTTCATTATCCCGATGTTCCGGAATCAGGTAAAGAGCCGTTTTCGGTGACTTACTACATTAATGAATCCAATGTGGACACACTGACCACCATGGAGCTGCAGTATGACCTGATGCTGGAGACCAACGGCGTAAAGAAGCAGGTTACGACCGGCTACAAGGGCGCAAAGGTGGCACGGTGGGTGGATCGGACGAAGGCTATCGACACCATTTATCTGGATATCAGCCAGCCTCTGGTGCAGGGGGATTATACCAGCGGCGCCTTCACTGTGGATGGGAGTGCTCCCTACACCATCGAGGACAGGCGGGGCTACTGGGAACATGAGGATATTTGGGACCTGACCGGAAACGGCAGTGTTCCCGCGATCTTGGGGGATCAGTATTATCGCTTCATCCGTGTGTACCTCAAGGACGGCTATGAGGGGTATAAATTCGATAAGAACAACCCGCCGAAGGTCAAGATCCGGGGCCTCAACCGGGAATGCGACAGTATATCTGTTTCGGTCGCCAGTGATGAAAGGTCCCTGGGGGTGTCCCTGGCCTCCCGTCCCTCCGAGCTGATTCAAAACGCCTGGGGTACCGTTGCCGGACTGCGGGCGGGAAGCCTGGTCGGCGGAGTGAACATCAGGCCGAAGGACAGTTACTTTGATTTTGAGATTAAGGAGATCCAGCGAATCAAGAACGGAGTTGTTTACAGCACCAGCCCCAATGAGGTGATTGATCCCGACTATACCTATCGGATCAAGCTGGTGGGCACGGGCAAAGAAGGAATGACATTCCACAACGGTCCGTGGCGGTATGATTACACATTTCACTATTATCTCAACACGAATGTCAAGCTGCGGATGAATAACGATTTTAACACCGCTGCGGACTACAAGGAAGTACTGTATGATGAAGCTGCGCAGGCGTATACCATTGATCTGACACCGGAGCCGGATGTTGTCTACTATGACTATCTGTCGCTGGGCGTGCCACTTCCGTGGGCGGGCGAAAGACCGATATATAACAATAATCTGGTTGCGGGGCTGCCGGGCGGCGTTTCGGTTGTAAACTATACATGGTATGCTTCCGCTACGGGGGAGCGGATTCAGGCTGATATGACCTTTATCGCAGGCAGAAGATATCACGTAAACGTGATTTTACAGTGCGAAGAGGGCTATTACATAGCTGACGACGAGGAGCTGGATGCTTATGTGAACGGGGCAAAAGCGTATATAAGCGCGCAGGACGGGAACAGAACAACTCTTACCGTAGGATACTCCGTTCCCGTTGCTTCGGGTGTACACGGTCAGGTGGTGAGCTTCTGCGATGGCAGCGATGTGACCGTTTCCCTGTTTGCCGATGGCAGCGCAGAGTCCAAGTACACCGTATCGGTGCCGGGGGGAACAAAAGACAGCTCCGGACAATACACCACCACCTACGACATTCCCGGGGTTGCTCCCGGTACCTATACCATGCAGGTGTCGAAGAAGAATCATGTCACCCGGGAGTACACCGTGACGGTGAGCGGCGATGCGGTGACGCAGGATGTGAAGATACATCTGATGGGCGATATCAACGGCGACGGCAGAATCAGTATCGGTGATATCAATCAAGCAAACCTTCACGCAAAGGGAAAAAAGATATTGCTTGGGTATGAACTCGCCTGTGCAGACATCAACGGCGACGGCAGAGTGACGACCAGTGATGTTAACAAGATGAATCTTCACAATAAGGGAAAGTCCCTTCTGTGGTAGCCCAACCGGCTTGTCTTAATGCCAATGCGCCTGCCCTATACGCCATATAGGGTAGGAGCTGCGGTTTAAGAATAAAAAATGCAGAGCAATCTGCACCGCCGCTCTTCGGAACTAAGCGAGACTTCGGAAGCGGTGCGTAAGAAATGTCCCGCAAATCTATTTTCAAAGGAGGAGCTTGGTCATGAACAAGCGAATCACATCCCTACTGCTCAGTTTCGTCATGATTTTTGCGATGTTTGCAACTGCGGCACCGGTATCAGCAGAGCCTGCGACGTCGACATTTACCTTCACGGTCGAAGCTGACAAGACAACAGCAGGCCCCGGAGATACTGTCACGTTTACCGTTTATATACAGCAAACAGGTACGATGACTTGTTTCCAGGGCAAACTTGGCATCCCGTCCGGCTTAACATACGTTGTGGATAGCGGTGCTCTTACGGAGGGTATCCAGGAGAAACTTGGCCGGGACGAAGTTGCCTGGACCCAGGATCCCTATAAGCTCTTGAGTGCATTTGGCGCAGAGGATTTCACCGGGACAGATAAGATCGCAGTAATGACATTTCAGTGCACAGTGGATAACGATACTGCTGCGGGAAATTATGAGGTAACTCTGCTTGAACTTGAAGCGGACGGCGGTTCTACTGAGAACTACGAAACCAAAAATCCCACATGCATCCCTGCGACCATCACTGTCCCTGCCGCCCCGAAGCCGGCAACCGGTATCTCTCTTAACAAGAGCGAGCTGACGCTGACAGTCGGTGCAGTGGATGACAGCCTGAAAGCGACGGTCACGCCGGCCGATTCTACCGACACGGTGGTATGGTCTTCTGACAAGCCCGCTGTTGCTACCGTCGATCCCGCCACGGGCAAGGTGACCGCCGTAGCCCCCGGTGAAGCGATCATTACCGCAACGGCAGGAACAAAAACGGCCACCTGCAAGGTGACGGTAAACTGTGGTCACGACTCCTTCACCCTCTTCCCGGAGAAGGAATCGAACTGCACCGAGAAGGGCTGGGACGCTTATAAGAAGTGCGATCTCTGCGGCAAGCTGTTTGACATGAGCGATAATCCCCTTACCGGGATCCCGTACAGGGCTACCAATGACGATCATGATTTCAACACTTCTGAGTGGGGATACAAGGAGGCCGACGGCCACGCCCATGTCTGCAGCCGCAACGCGGCGCACCATGATACCGTAATGCCTCACACGGCAGGCCCTGCCGCAACGGAAACCACACCGCAGACTTGCACAGAATGCGGATTTGTGATGAAGGCTGCAACGGGCCATGTCCATGCCGACCATCTGACCAAGGTGGACAAGGTGGACGCTACCTGCACCACTGACGGCAACAAGGAGTACTACCGGTGCACCTGCGGCAAGCTCTTCGAGGATGCTGCCGCCGCCACGGAAATCACCGACCACAGCAGTGTGGTGATTCCCAAGACGGGTCATAGCTACACCGTGCAAAACAGCGATGAAGCTCACAGAAGATCCACCGCTGCAGATTGCCGCGAGTTTGACACCTATTGGTACACCTGCGCCAATGACGCAACCCACAGCGCCAAGGATGATGCCGCCGCTGCGGATAAGTTCTATAACGGCAAGCAGGGCGCTCATGTTTACGGCAGTGAGTGGGTCGATTGCGGGGAGACCGGTCACGCCCACAAGTGCCAGTATCACGATGCCTATGATGCAGTGCAGCCCCATACGCCCGATCATGAGGGCGGAGCGACCTACGATTACGCTGTGAAGTGCACCGGCTGCGGCCGTGTGCTTGAGCCCCAGCGGGAGAACGGCAGCATTCGCGTTGAGGTCCCCTTCAAGCTCACTGTGAAGAAGACCGGCGAAATGGATCCCGGCCAGGAGACCTTCAAGTTCGCTATTGACAGATTCGGCGCCCCCACCGTCTATACGCTGGTGCAGGATACCGTGGAGACCAATGGCGAAAAGACCTATGAGGGTAAGTTCATTTTCACCATCAGTAAGGATCAGGCCGGCAATCTGTCCGAGGGCTTCGTTATCCACCAGGTCAAGGGCAATGCTGCGGGCTGGACTTACGATGAGAGCATCTTCTACGCCATGCCTCTGTTTGTCGACAGCTATGACAGCGTTCGGGGCTGGGCCTTCTTCAAGTTCGACGAGAAGGGCGAGCTGGAATACAACAATCCCATGGAGGAAATCGGCTTCACCAACAGCTATAGCGCCAAGAAGCCGGTGACGCCTCCTGCGCCGGAACCCCCCGAGAAGCCGGTGACGCCTCCTGCGCCGGAAACCCCCAAGACCGGCGACGGCAGCATGATCGCTTTCAGCATCGCGATGGCGATCGTATCCGGTGCGGCTCTGATGGGAGCAGCTCTGTATTCCCGCAGAAGGAGCAGATAAACCACCTAACCGAAAAATCGTGCTAAAGGATTGAAGCAAAGGGCGGGACGGAAGCCATCCGCCTCCGCCCTTTCGCTTTTCCAAAGAAAATCAAGCAGTTGGTTTTCTTTGGAAAGGTAATGTCATACAGCAATCCGCTAAGGTGCTCGGCTTCAAAAACCATCTGGACTTTGTAAAGGAGGAAAAGAGATGAAAACAAGTAAACGAAATCGATGGCTCAGCTTTTTACTGGCGCTGATTATGCTGGTGGGCTTGCTGCCGCTTTCTGTGCTGTCGGTGGGCGCTGAAAGCGGCGGCGAGGAGACGACCGGCGCCAATCGGGGCGCAGCGCGGGCCTCTTCTTCGTCGTATCCCGCGCTGACCAATTTGGTCGAGGGAACGGAGATAATCTACGGTCACGTCTATTTTTTCTATAAAAACGGCAGGGTGGTGAGCCGTTCGGTCATTATAGACCCGGAGGATTGCATATATAACGAGAGATTACTCGAAGGCTATAAGAGCGATACAAATCTTCAGCGGGTCGTGTCATACGATAACGGCATTCTTATGTATTGGACACGTTATGAGAATGATTTCCTGGATCTTTCGGGGCTTGAGGGAAGGTCTCTGACGCTGGTTCTGTTCGACAATCTGAAGCTATCCGCCCTGTATGCCCCCGGCGTCGATCTGAAGCTGATGGTGACCGACGGCGTCCAGGTCACCTTCAACCACAGCACCCGGTATAAGAACAAGACCGCCTACTGCCCCCAAAACGGTGCAACCGGCGCGGTGATCGATCTGGCGCAGTCGGAGGGAAGTATGAACGGCTGCGGTACCTTTGAGCTGTGCGGAGACGGGAAGCTGGGTATCGTCACGACGAGCGCCCCCAGGAAAACCAGCCCCGACTATGCCATCGTGGCGAAAAACACATCGGTTCTGGAGGATGCTGCGCTGAATATTGTCTGCGGCAACAGCCACAGAGATGTGAGTTCCCTGATTCAGACGATCTCGCTCACCATCGACACCACCAGGGATGTTTCCCTTTCTATCAAAAATCCCCGGACCAACGCCGCCGCTTGGAGCTGCCATATGAACAGCTTCAAGCTCGTCAACGCAAAGAGCCTGAATGTCTATGTGCAGCGGGGCTCCGGCGGATGGATCTTATTCGGCAGCAACGGCGAAACCGACCCGGCGAAGGTGTTTAAGTATTACAGGAGCATCGGTAAGATCGGCAGGGAATGGTATATAGCCGGAAGAACCAACAGCGGCTATACTCTCACCATGGATCGCAGAGACTACATGCCGCAGATACGCTTCAACCTCAACTTCCAGGAGGTGAAGGGGGGTCAGACGGTGTGGGGCCTGAAGGCCGGCCTGGGCTATGAGATGTCTGCGGATATTGTGTATATGCCCCAGTGGATGCAAAAGCTGAGGGATGCAGGCAGAGTCAGATTCTATTTCTACGGCCTCCTGTGCAAGCCGGGTCTGCAAGAGGGCTATGAAGAAGACCCCTATGCGTATACGTATGATTTTTATGTGGACCGCACCGGAAAACACGGTGTAGAGTTCTACTGGGCCTGCAGGCCGTCGATAGATAGTAACTATGTCAGACCGATGACAGAAGCGAGTGTCCTTTATCAGACACACATCAAATTTGATGTGCAGATGAACGAATCGGTCAGCGGCAAACAATACATATATAATGTTCATCTTCTGCAGGCGGGGGGCGAATTTACCGAAGCAACCAACGCCACCCACAAGATCTCCCTGGATCCGGGTACATTGGCGAAATGCTATACCGACGAGTCATATTCAACTGGTATCCCCTCCGAGTGGAGATATCTGGCCGATGAGGATGCGTATATTATGTACTTCTGGGTAAGACCGCGGCACGGATACGAGTTTGCCGATTCGACTGCGACGGCAGACAACGGAGTTACTCTGAATGTGCAGCATACAAAGGTTACAAGGAGGTCATTCACCAACTATGAAAAAAACCTCACTGTCAACCTTGTGGCAAAGCGGAAGCTGACGGATGTGCGCGGTACGCTCAAGAACTTCCGTCTCGGCATTGACGCCGGGTTTACGGAGATCGTATCGAATGAACCGAAAAAGTATACCTTCAAAAATACGGTGGTATACGATGTCGCCTATGGTTCTTACGGCGTAGAGGCCGGTCAATTGCGTGAAGGCGATACGTGTTATGTCTACTTCGACGTAAAGCCGGGGGTTGGGTATTATCTCCCCGAGAATGCTTCGGTAAAGGTGATCCAGCCCGCAGGCTACAGAGCCAACGGGATATTCGACTCTGCGGAAACATACAGCACAGTCTATAAGGGCGATTGGTACGACTATTCACCGATAGGACGGAAATACCGGGTCTCCCAACTGTTGGAGCCGAACAGCGAGGGGGTGAAATACGGGACCGATATCCGCGTACAGGAGCCTAAGGCGGGGGACCGCCCCGCTGCCTTTGCCGACTATGAAAAACCGACAAGCCTGCCGTATAATATGAAGGTGCTGTCGATGCAATGGCTGGGACCCGATCAAAAACCAATGAGGAAATTTGACAAATTTGAGGTTGGAAAATCGTATTTCCTCGATCTTCGTATCGGATTTGAGGGCGGCGAAGAAATGGGCTATGTATACCCGAAAAATTGGAAAGATTTCAAGGTGAACGGTAAGAGCGTAAACGCATGGATGGAATATGAAGACAATACAGACGGGCATGTCTGGCAGGTGTATGAATCCTATAAGGTGGTTGACCCCAACGCCCGCGGCTCCGTCAGCGGCACGGTGAAGAGCTTTAATTCCGCTTCCGATAAGGTGACCATTCAGCTCATTCAGCAGGGACACTCAGAGCCTGCGTATGAAACCACAGTCTCCGGCGGAACGAAGGAGGGGAATCAATATACCGCCTCCTACAGTATTTCCGGGGTCGCTTCCGGTACCTATACCATGCGGGTGCTGAAGAAAAATCATGTCACCCGGGAGTATACCGTGACGGTGAGCGGAGAAGCGGTGACGCAGAATGTGAAAATTCACCTGAAGGGGGACATCAACGGCGACGGCAAGGTCACGATCGGCGATGTCAACAGAGCAAACCTTCATGCAAAGGGAAAGAGTAAATTGACTCTGTATGAATTTGCCTGCGCAGACATCAACGGCGACGGCAAGGTCACGATCAGCGATGTCAACAGAGCGAACCTTCATATGAAAGGAAAGTCTTTGCTTTGGTAGTCTGATTGAGTTTGCTTCAACACCTCAGCTCCTGCCCTATGCCTGCATAGGGCAGGGACCGAGGCTTAAGAAGATAAAGCTATCTGTACCACCGCACCTTACTATTTGGAAAGGGCTTGTAAAAGCCCCTTTCCGAAAGGCGATGAACAGATAAAAAACGCATCGTCTTTCGGAAGGGTGAGAATTTCATTCAGGGCGTATCTATGGAAAACAGGCAGGGATGCATTGTGCCACAGGAATACTTCGGAATAAGAAAGAGGAGGTCCATATGAAAAGAATTGTGCTGCTGTTTTGCACAGTAATGTTATTCATTTGCTCTTTGTGCGGATGTTCGGCTTCACCCGAAAAAAACCCTTCTATCCCAGGCGGGAGCACGATCCCCGGGGGCAACACCGCGAAGGATCCGGATGATAAAAACACAGAGGAGGCCGCTTTTGCGGCGCTGCAAAAGAAAATCGCACAGAGCGGCAGCGCAGTCGCCGTTGCCTTTATCGGCTATGTGGATAGCGAGAGCTCTGAGGCGGACCTGCGCGCCTATGTTGCGGGCAGCGAAACGGGAAAGGAATATCCCAGCCTATCCCGCGCGCCGCTTTACATGGCTGAGGGACAGGAGCTGTATGCAATTATACCGCCGAATGACAAGGGAACGATAATCGTGTACCCATCCATGATGACCGAAGACGGCGAGTATGCCGACGACAAGAGCAATCCCCTCCACGTGGGGGAGCCCGGCGAGCCGCTGTTGCTGCGGTGCAACCTCAGCGAGATATACTCCAATGTGCTGATTGCCGCTACTGACGGCGGCGGGGCCATGGACTTCCGCCCGTCGCTGTCCATGGAAAACGGGCACCTGCAGGAGATCGCAGGGGTGTACGATTTCTCAACATACGAGGAAGTGCCCGATGAGCGATCCATTCAAATCGCAACAGAGCTTCTTCTGGAAACGGACGAGGTAAAGCAGGCGGTCATGCAGGGAATGAAGGTTATGTATACCGGAAATACCCAGTGGATCGAGGGGCGCCCCTGCCTGCTGTTTGCCCTGGGAACCGACAGCGAGGATCAGTTTGTCAGAGAACGTTATTACGGCGTGTGCGACAATCTCGTCTATAGCTACGATGCCATAAGCGATACATGGTCTACTGTCGGGCGGCAATAAAAACAAGGGGAGAACAATCATTCATATTCCGTGGGGGTCCACGGAAAAAAGAAGTGATCTGCCGGCTCCGGTCGGAAAAGTATATGGATCATTCTCACAATTGGAAAGGAGCTTTTATTATGGGACTTATTAAAGCGGGTATCGGTGCATTGGGTGGCACTCTTGCCGACCAGTGGAAGGAATTTTTCTACTGCGAGTCTATGCCCAAGGAGGTGCTGGTCACCAAGGGACAAAAGCGCGTCAGCGGCAGGTCCTCCAATACGAAGGGGAGCGACAACATTATTTCCAACGGCTCCGGTATCGCCGTGGCCGACGGGCAGTGCATGATCATTGTGGAGCAGGGCAAGGTGGTGGAGATCTGCGCCGAGCCCGGCGAATTTACATACGACACCTCCACGGAGCCCTCCATCTTCTCCGGCAATCTGGGAGACAGCGTCCGCGCCACCTTCCAGACCATCGGCAAGCGCTTTACCTACGGCGGCGACACCGGCAAGGACCAGCGGGTGTACTATTTCAACACCAAGGAGCTTATTGACAACAAATTCGGCACGCCGAATCCCATCCCCTTCCGTGTGGTGGATTCCAAGATCGGTTTGGATGTGGACGTTTCGGTGCGCTGCTCCGGTGTTTATTCGTATAAGATCGCAGACCCTCTGCTCTTTTACACCAATGTCTGCGGAAATGTGGAGAAGGAGTATACCCGGGACGAGCTGGATAGCCAGCTGAAAACCGAGTTTGTCAGCGCTTTGCAGCCGGCCTTCGGTAAGCTGTCCGACCTGGAGCTGCGCCCGAATCAGATCGTCAGCCACAATACCGACCTGGAGGATGCCATGAATGTGGCGCTCTCTGCCAAGTGGGGCGAGCTGCGCGGTCTGAAGGTAGTCAGCATTGCCCTGGGTTCGGTCACGCTGCCGGAAGAGGATGCGGAGATGATCAAGCAGGCCCAGCGCACGGCCATCATGCGGGACCCCACCATGGCGGCAGCCACGCTGGTGGGCGCACAGGCGGATGCCATGAAGACGGCTGCAGGCAACCAGGCAGGCGCTATGACCGGCTTTATGGGCATGGGCATGGCCATGAATGCCGGCGGCGGCATGAACGCACAGAACCTGTTTGCCATGGGACAGCAGCAACAGCAGCAGGCGCAGCAGCAGGCTCCGGCGGCACCGGCAGCCCCGGCAGCGGGCGGCTGGAAATGTTCCTGCGGCGCAACCGCCACGGGTAAGTTCTGCCCGGAGTGCGGTGCCAAGAAACCGGAGCCCGTACAGGCCGGCGCATGGAAATGCAAATGCGGCGCTACGGCCACCGGCAAATTCTGCCCCGAATGCGGCTCTCCCAAGCCGGCGGATTCCGAGGGCTGGACCTGCACCTGCGGCACTTTGAATAAGGGAAAATTCTGCCAGAGCTGCGGCGCCAGAAAACCCGAGGGCGCACCGCTCTACCGCTGCGATAAATGCGGCTGGGAGCCGGAGGATCCGACGAACCCGCCGAAGTTCTGCCCCGAATGCGGAGATATATTCGACGATAACGATAGAAAATAAAACTGCCGCTTAGCGGGAACCGTATTAACGAAAGCGTTGTTTCGGCCAGGTATGAACGGCTTAGACAAAAAGCCGTTCATACCGCCGAAAGGCTTTTGCGCAGCAGGATAAGCTTCCCTGCCGGCGAGACGGCAAAGAATTTTTGTGTGATTTGTTAGAGAGTGGTTTTGCATTTGCTTGCAAAAGGAGATCCTGTTATGAGTAAAAGAAATAAAGACATTAAAATGACCATATTTATCATGGTCGCCGGCATCGGCTTGATAATTGCGGGTGTAATCGGAATTGTCACAAGCAGAATCGACAGCAGGGAATATAAAAACTCAACCGATATACGGAAAATTCCCGCTGTCATTGTTGACTTTTCAACCAAAGACGATAAGGATGATTCCGGTGATGTTCGTTATACAACATATAAATTTAAGGTTTCATATGTTATTGACGGAAAAACCTATAAGGGAAAATATGAAGAACGCGTCTGGTCAAGGTCGAGCAGCTACACAAAAAAATATACCTATGATAAATTGAGAAAAGGCGACACAATAGACGTCGAGGTTTATAAAACCTCAAAAGGTGATTACAAGCTTTCGCCTGAGGGAAGTCCCGTTGATTTTCTGCTCTATTGTGCGGCAATCCCCGTCGGCTTGTTCTTTGTTGTTATAATGATATGTGACGTTGTAAAAGACAACCGAAAAAAGAAAAGCGAAAACGAAATGATCAGCAAGGAATAAATCAGAGGTGCTTTTATGGATTTATCAGTAGCACTGATTATTGCGGCTTCCTTTGCGATCTTATGTACATTCTATATCGGTAAAAGAATACTTACCATAGATTTTTCGGAATACAGCTCCAAAAACTCTAAAAAAGCCAAACTGGAAAGATTGCTTGCGAAAAAGGAAACGCCCCTTCAGAATTCAAAAATCCGAAGAGATATGAGAAACGCCTTTGAAAGAATTCTGATACCGCTGGGGAATGCGGATCAAGACCTTCTTCCGGCAAGAATGGATATGGCATTCCGGAAAAAAATCGTCAGTCAAATCAACAGACTTCATAGGAATAAGCTTTGCCGCAAAATTTACGTCACAGATGTTGTTCCCATTCCTAAAAACAACTTTGAAACATGGAGCGATGACGGTAGAGAATGGCGGGAATCGGTTTTAATGTGCAGCACACTGGAGCGTTTTGAGTCAACCGAAGGCAACATGGTTCAGAGCGAGATATACCGTAAGAATTCATATCTCAGAATACTTCAGTCAAGACACGTTCGCCGCACCGATCAAAAGGAAAATAAGAAAAGCTATTATAACGATATGTTGAGCATAACCTGCCCGTCCTGCGGTGCAAGAGTCAAGCTTAACAGTCAGCAGGTTACCTGTGAATACTGCGGCGCCGTTATAAAAAACGAGTTTTACGATTGGCAGACCGAGTCGTTTGAGATTTATGAATCTATCAGTACAAACCTGAAAAGTTTTTTACAGCTTCTTGTGTCCGGCTCCATACTTTTCTTATGTGTCTTTCTGTGCTTATATCTGATCAAGGACACCGAGATTTCCCTTGCCGCCGGCGTTGGTGCAGCGGTTCTGACTTTCGGGGGAATCGTTACACCGATCATCTGCGGGAAAATCAGACAAGAAAAGCTTGCCGGAAAAATTGTAAGATATTCCGAGAATTATCTCAGAGCCTGCTTAAACGAACACTTTTGGGAGAATGAAAACGACGAAGACCTGCTTGATTTCAGCGTTGGTACAATTAAGCTTTTAAAAGTTGCCCACACAGAAGAAACAACAACCGTTACGGCTGACATTTTCGGAACAAAAACCTTTCTTCCCGAAAATCAGAAGCCGTATACAGAAAGATTTAAAAAGAGATTGCTCATGCAAAGGGCAAGATATCCCGAAAAGCGAAAAACGGACGGCGAGTTCTTTACCGAAAAGGATTGCCCGTCCTGCGGCGCCAATTTCATGCCTGATGAAAACAACTGCTGTTCGTTCTGCGGGTACGGCTTACAGGTCAACAATGCAAAATGGATTGTACAAAATAATTAATAAGCGGAGGATCACATTATGGGACTGTTTGACAAAAAATACTGCGACATCTGCGGTGAGAAAATCGGACTTCTCGGAAACCGCAAGCTGGAGGACGGGAATCTCTGTAAGGATTGCGCAAGAAAGCTCTCGCCGTTTTTCAGCGAACGGCGGAGCTCGACGGTAGAGGACATCAAGCGCCAGCTTGCTTACCGTGCGGAAAACGAAAAGAAGCTTGCCGGCTTTGCCCCGTCGATCACCTTTGACGGGAGCAAAAAGGTATACATCGATCCTATAGGGGAGCGGTTCATCGTTACCGGGACCTCTAACTGGCGCAGCAGCAATCCTGACCTCATTGCATTTTCTCAGGTGCTGGGAGTGAACACGGATATCCGGGAGAATAAGGAGGAGATCTTTTACGAGGACTCCGAGGGAAATGAGAAGAGCTATGTGCCGCCCCGCTATGCCTGCGACTATGAGTTCAATGTGACGATTCGGGTGGATTCTCCATGGTTTAGTGAGATCGAACTGGAGCTGAGCGACGGCAACCGACCCGACAGCCCCTATACGGACCTGTACCGCCAATATGAGCAGAGAATGCACGAGCTTGCAGACATTCTGATGCGCCGGGATAACAGAAACCGGGTTTGGGACGGCGGCAGTACGATGAATCGGGTGGATAGCACAGGCATCCGTCAGGAAAGACCTGCTTCCGCGCCCAATGCTATGGGCAGCGAGACATGGGTATGCCCGTCCTGCGGCGCACAAAGCAGCGGAAAATTCTGCGCAAACTGCGGCACCCCCAAGCCTGTAGCCAGCTCCGGCTGTACAAACTGCGGGTGGAGACCCTCGGCGGGACAGGGTATGCCGAAATTCTGCCCGGAGTGCGGCAGGCCGCTTCGGTAAATCATGAAGCGCAAGGCGCGCATTGCTGCAGCGGTTGTGCTTGCATTCCTGCCGATTTTCGGGCTTTTGGGCTGCGGCGAAAGTGAAAAGTTTACTGCTGATGATCTTGTTTTGATCCATGCCGTTTATTACGGAACGGAAAGGAACCCGGTGTATTGCTTTGCTTTAAAAAAGGAAGAAAATGGCTGGTTATTCTCTGCGGATTGCCTTGTGGGAGAGCAGAAGGAGCACTATGCCTCCTTCGAATCGTTTCCGATACCGGCGGAGGATGCAGCGGGATTCCTTCAGATCATTAGCGAGGATGGCGAGATAAAGAAGCTTTACAGGCATCGCAATCCAATACGTTTTTTTCACATATCTGACGTACCGGCACGCAGCCTGGGAATGACTTTCTGTGACGGAAGCACGATGGAGAAGGACGCGGAACTCGGCGACAGGGCACTTGATTATCTCTATGTGCTTGCCGACAGATACTACAAGGACGCTGAAAGTTCAGCAGAGACTCCACCGGATACAGCAACGAGCTGAATATCATTATGCAAAAGCAAGAAAAGCTAAAAACAAACCGACGTTGTCAGAAAAAGGAGGAAATTTATGGCTAATCAATGTGCTATCTGTGGTGCGGACATCAATCTGATCCAAACGCAAAAGCTGTCGGACGGCAACTGCATTTGCCGCAAGAACTGCAGGAAAAAGGGATTCAAGGTATATGACTATGTGCACAGCAATCTTCCGGGTGTCAAGGCGCATCTTGCACAGGTGGAGCGCGGCACCAAGCTGTGGGACCACTATTTCGTTCCGAGGGAGAAAGCAAAGGATAAGAGCAAAAAGCTGAAGCGCTTAGGCACCTATCTCTATGTGGCAGCGGATATCGGGCTGATGGCGTATGTGCAGAACGATTACAAGTTTATGATGTTCGGCAAGACCACCCGCGCCTGCGTGTACCGCATTGCCGACCTGCGCAGCTATAAGTATGAGGAGCAGCTCGTTAAAAACGGCGATAAGAGCGAGAAGAAGCCTTTTGCAAGACTCAGCTTTACCAATACGCAGGGCCTTTACGAATTCGTTCTCCCCATGAACAACAGAAAGGATTTTGAAGCGCTCAAAAAATACTTCGATACGCTGTTCGGCGTACAGAATACACTCGGCAACGCCTCGAACGTTTGGAAGCAGCAGATGACCGCAGTTAAGGATATCGCGGCAGGATTTTCTGCCACGGTAAAGGGTGAGGCCGATGCCGGCGACAAGGCGGCGCAGGCAATCGACTCCCTGGATGCCGCAATCTACGGCGACCGCACCGAGTGGATTCAGAAAGCAGATGCGGCCCTTGCGGCATTTAATGGGTGAATTTCTTTAAGAGAGGAGATCTATTCATGCAAACCTTGCAGGAATATAAATGCCCCTGCTGCGGCGGCGCGATAGCCTTTGACAGCACACTCCAGAAAATGAAGTGCCCTTATTGCGACACGGAGTTTGAAATGGAGGCGCTGGAGGGCTACGACGCCGAGCTGCAGAGCGAAAAATCAGACAATATGGAATGGGAAACCTCGGCCGGAGGAGACTGGCAGGAGGGAGAAACCGACGGCCTGCGCTCGTATGTGTGCAAGTCCTGCGGCGGCGAGATCGTAGGCGATGCCAACACAGCGGCTACTGCCTGCCCCTTCTGCGGCAATCCCGTGGTGATGATGGGCCAGTTCTCAGGCGCTCTCAAGCCGGATCTTGTGATCCCGTTCAAGCTGGATAAAAAGGCGGCAAAGGCGGGGCTGATGAAGCATCTGACCGGGAAGCGGCTGCTGCCAAAGATTTTCAAGGATCAGAACCATATCGACGAGATCAAGGGTGTCTATGTACCCTTCTGGCTTTTCGACACCGATGTGGATGCGCAGGTGCGTTACCGGGCCACAAAGGTCCATACATGGAGCGACAGTGACTACGATTACACCGAAACCAGCCACTTTATGGTGCATCGGGGCGGCAGCGTCGGCTTTGAGCATGTCCCGGTGGACGGCTCTTCCAAAATGGCGGATGACCTGATGGAATCCATTGAGCCGTACAATATTTCGGATGCGGTGCATTTCCAGACGGCTTATCTTGCCGGCTATGTGGCGGATAAGTATGATGTGACCGCCGAGGAAAGCGTTGACCGGGCAAATCAGCGGGTCAAGCGGTCTACCGAGGAGGTATTTGCCGAGACGGTAGAAGGATATACCACCGTTACACCGGAAAACACCAATGTGCAGTTCCATGGCGGAAAGGCCCGGTATGCGCTTTATCCGGTGTGGCTTTTGAACACCACATGGAACGGCAATCAATATGTCTTTGCTATGAACGGTCAGACCGGGAAATTCGTCGGTGACCTGCCGGTGGATAAGGCTGCGGCCAAGCGCTGGACGTTTTTGCTGGCGGCGATATTCTCAGTGGCTTCCTACGGCGTTGCGTGGGGCCTGCACCTGATAGGGCTGATTTAAGGAGGGGACGGAATGAAAAAGAAAATACTGACACTGTTATTCTCGCTTATTCTGTGCCTTTGTATAGTGACTCCCGCCTTTGCAGCGCAGACGGATGGCTTCGCAAGCGAATATGAGCGCGTGCAGGACTTGGCGGGGCTGCTCTCCGGCAACGAGGAATCGTCGCTTGTGACAAAGCTTAATGAGCTCAGCGAGCGTCAGAAAATGGACATTGTCGTGCTGACCACTGACACGCTGGACGGGAAAACTCCGCGGGACTATGCCGATGATATTTATGATTACGGCAACTTTGGCTACGGCGAAAGCAGGGACGGCGCGCTGCTCCTTATCAGCATCGAGGACAACGACTGGTACGTATCCACCTGCGGCTACGGCATTACGGTCTTTACGGACGCGGGCATTGAGTATATCGGCAAGCAGATAAAGGGAGAGCTGTCCGACGGTAATTTTGCGGGTGCCTTTGATAAATTCGCCGATCTTTGCGATGACTTCATCACACAGGCAAGAACCGGCGAGCCTTACGATGTAAAGAATCTGCCCAAGGAGCCGCTTTCCCTTATCTGGATCCCTATTGCCATCGTTGTGGGCTTCGTCCTGTCCCTCATCATAGTGGGCAGGATGAAAGCAAAGCTGAAAACGGTCCGCTTCCAGGCGGCTGCAAGCAACTACATAAAGGATAACAGTCTGAACATTAACGAGAGACGTGATCTGTTCCTGTATAACACTGTCACACGCACGGCGAAGCCCAAGAACGATGATTCCGGAGGCGGGAGCAGCACCCACACCTCTTCCTCCGGCACGACCCACGGCGGCGGGGGCGGTAAATTCTGATGCAGCTTTCCCCCTGCAAAAAATACTTTATAAAGGAGAGATAACCCGTGAGTATCTTTGATAAGCTGAAAAGCACAGCCGGGCAGGCGGTAAATGCCGCCGCACAATCCCTGGGCAGTAAGCGGGAGAGATTTACCTTTGCAGCACTGCCGGAGAGCCTTGCCGAAATGCAGGCACTTCCCGAGGCAAGCCTCGACACGCCCTTCAAGACGGCGGCACTTACAGTTCTCGCTTTGTGTGCATATGCGGCAGACAAGAGCATCGGAACGGAGATGCTGAATTGGCTGCGCGGACCCCGTCCGCTGAACGGACAGGAAATTTCTTTCCTGAACGACCGCTTCCGCGATGGCAAGACCTACCTGCCGTTTACCTATTTCGCCGGCTCCACACCGGACAACAACTACACACCCACCCAGCCGTATACGATCACCATTGAGAGCAACCATGTGTCCGGCGAGGAGCAGGGGTATATGAAGCTGTTTATCCCCTGCGGCGGAGCAGACGCTCCCCGTCCTATCAAGATGCGCCAGCGGGGCAGCGACGGCAAGTGGTTCTTGTGGGAGCAGTATCTGCTGACGGGTGTGCGCACGCCGAAGGCTGCCGATCCGTGGGCATGATGGCTTGACAAGGAGGGAAAATATGGATATTCGGGGAATTTGGAAGGTCAAGGAGATCCGTGTGCCTACACCGGACGGAGTGAAGGTCTTTACCCCTGACAACCCGCCGCAGGAGGAGCGGTTTGAGGGCAGCGCCGAGCTGATGAACTATCGGACGGAGTTTGCCGAGGACGGTATGCTCAACACACTTATGTTCGTGCCGGAGGAGATGCGCCAGGAGGCTGCCAAGCAAGGGGTGGAGGTCCGGGAGGACGGCTACGCCGCTGTTGAAAGCACCACCTGGAAGGAGGCAGACGGCAAGTTCTATTACGATACCGGGATTCAGGGCGAGACGCTGGGCGAGCCGGTGGATCCCTTCGTGGAGATCTCCGTCACAGAGGACGGATGCCTGCTGTATAGCTACGGAATGATCCTTCTGGAAAGAGCCTGAGTCGAATACGGATGATCCCTATGTACAATTCATAAACGGGAGAGGCTTGCTGCGGCAAGCTTCTTTCCGAAAGGCACCGAATGTGATTCGGCGCCTTTCGGAAAGGAAGAATAAATGAAAAAGCTACTTTTATGTTTTATGTTGGTATGCAACTTCTTAATATCCGTTTCCGCTTGCGCTTCAAAACATAATAATTGTAGTAATAATTATTACGGAGGGGATCCCATGGATTTCAAAAGCTTTAAGCTGGTGCAAAGCGATATGACGGCGCAGCGTCGTGTTTACGAGGGATACAAAACGGAGAGCGGAGTTCATCTGGAGTATTATATCAGCACGGAAATGTGGGATGATAAGACCTCCGGAAATGTGGAATGCCGCAATGTCGTTCGCGCAATTGACGCAGATGAGAGCGTTTTTCGAAGGCTGTGCGTATTATTCGGCAACTACAAAATAGCGGAATGGGAAGGCTTTCGAGGGTACGATTCCCATGCCCTTGACGGCGGCGGTATGTGCCTTGAGGTCGTGCTGGCGGACGGTACGGAGGTGAATGCCGAAGGTACCAACAGCTTCCCGAAAAACTATTCCTCATTTGCGCAGGAGCTTTGTAAGCTCATAACAACCGAAAGAATAAGCTCGGTGCATTTTAGCGACGGCGCCTATGAGATCACACTGCCGGAAAGCTGGATCGGAACGGTTACGGCAGAATTTTCGGAAGGTCGTGTTGCCTTCTTTGTAGAAAAAAACGACGGCGGCGAGCTTACCTTCTTTATAATTGACAACGATAAATATGGTTACTCTTCGGATGCTTATAAGGGACGAATAGAGGTCGGCCGGCTTATATCCGGGGAGGATGTGCGGTTTATTACGGCCCGGGATCATTACGCCATTGCCTCCTATGCGGCTGAGGTTTCGGAGGAGGCGCTGGAGCTTTGGAAAAATTATGAAAGCGATAAGCTTTCTATCGTGGAAAGCCTCCGGGGTGTAAACGGGTATGCGTTTTATCCTGATGTAATTGCCGCCAAACGGCAGGATTTGCGATAACGGTTCCCGAGAGGAGAAAGAGTATGAAAAGACTGATAATTGCTTTTATTACATGGATGCTTGTGGGAGTAACGGTCACCGCAGCCTGGGCGGCGGGCCCGGCGAAGCCTGTGATCGAGGCGGAAATGCCGGATTGCTATAGCTATATCGGCGGCAGTGGGATCACTTTGTATACCAATGCCAGTGCGTCCGACGGCGGTACGCTGAAATATCAGTGGTATGTCACGGATATAGAAAACATGGCGATGATTCGCGCCATTGACTACGCAGAGGGAGACAGCTATCAGGTGCCAGAGGAGTTGGGTGTGAAATGGTACTGCTATGCTGCGTGGAATGTGGCGGGAGGTGCAGAGAGTGAGCCTACATACAGCCGCTTGATCCGGGTGGAATTCTATGAAAACAACCCTGTCCATATCCACAGCTTTGGCCAGTGGATGGTAACTACGGAGCCAACCTGCGAGGAGTCTGGTATTAAGACGCGGGAATGCGACTGCGGCGTTACCGAACGGGCAGAGGTGCCTGCGGTGGGACATAATTGGGATGCGGGAACAATAACCAGGGAACCTACTCCAAAAGCCGATGGGGAAAAGACCTATAGTTGCCTTGTCTGTAAGGCAACTATGACAGAGCCGGTAAAATACAGCGGAAGTCTTGAAGGCGACAATGATGAAAAAAGCAGCGTTGAGCCGGAAAAAGACATGAGTACCGATCTAAAAGATGACCACGAAAAAAATACAGAGCATAATTCTCCCGTGGAGAGCGAGAGGTTTTCTTTTCCGTGGTGGATCGTCGCCGTTATTGCCGCAGCGGTGATTGGTGGGGGTGTTTTGGCAATTGTTTTAATTCGGAAAGGCAGTGATGAATGATGAAGAAATCGTTCTGGACATTCGGAGCTGCATCTATGCGCACACCATGGTGCGAATGCTGATGCAGAAATTGGACGATTGTCAAATTGCGATCTCCGAGTCGCCGGATGCAACCGCCGAGTGGTGCAAAACGCATCTGCCAGGTGTGCCTTGAAATGCAATATTTCAAAACCGCCGTTCTGCGCCGCGGGGCCGAAAATAACGGGCTTGCTGTGTTCGCCAGCGCCGCTGCTATCAAAGGAATAGAGCCGATAAACCGTTGACCTCTCGGCTGCGGGTTATCGGCTCTGTGTCTATGTGTCCGGCTATTTGATAGCTGCCATATTTCTTTTTTCAAAGGCAATAAATCGTGAAAGATTCAACTCCCGGCGTCTGATTTCTGCATGAACTCCAGATAGAGACTATATAGCACCGCACAGACCGGAACGCTGAAAAGCATTCCCAAGACACCAAACGCCCCGCCTCCAATCGTGACAGCCATCAGCACAAGCAGTCCGGGCAGGCCCACCGATTTTCCAACAACTTTTGGATAAATCAGATTGCCCTCTACCTGTTGTAGAATCAGCAGATAAACAATGAACCACACCGCTTTGATGGGTTCTGCCAACAGAATCAGAAATGTGCCAAGACCGCCGCCGAGCCATGCGCCGAAGATCGGCACCAACGCGGTAACGGCAACAAATGCGGAAACGGCACCGGCATAGGGGATCCTCAGAATCAGCATTCCAAGGAAGCAGAGGACTCCAATAATGACGGCCTCGGTAAGCTGTCCGCTGACAAAGTTGGTAAAGGTTTGATTCGTCAGCGAAGCGATGCTCAGAAGCCGCTTTGCCCCCGTTTGTGGAAGCACCGTTGTGATCAGCTTTTTTAAGTGGGCTGCAACCACTTCTTTTTTTGCCAGCAGATACAACGCAAAAACAAACGCCAAAAGCACGTCAACCAAGCCGGAAAGGATGGATGTAGCCGCGCCCCATGTTACTGTAATGATTCCGCTGCCTTCGTCGTTGATAAAGTCCGTAATTTTCTCAATCAGCAGATCGGAGTCGATTGCATATTCCGGCAAAACGATGTTGTACTTTGCTGCAAAGTGAACAGTATCTGCCCACCAGCCCCCAATTTCATCAACATAAATCGGAATGTTCTGAATAAACTCGCCGCCGGACTCCCGCAGACTCGGAATCATCATAAACACTACGGCAAACAAAATCCCAAACACAAGAACAGCGCTTAAAGTGAGGCAAACGGGTCTTGCCAGCTTTACAGGGGCCTTTTTGCACACTCTGTTCCAGCAGCGTTCAAGTGGGTTAAGGACAACATTGATCAGAAAAGCGATACCTCCGCCAATCAGAAACGGCGAGAACAGCGAGATCACTTTTCCGAGAAATTTCATTACGGCGTCGAGGTTCATCAAAGCCCAAGCAAAAAGAATCATCAGCAGCAATGCGCGAATGATGTATCGGGCAATGCTTTTGTCGAGCTGTCTGTTTTCCGGCGGGACGGCAATATCGTGCCGCTTGGTGTCAGTACCCTGTGTTTTTTTCGCCATATTCCCTCCACACTGTTATTGCGCACATTCTAAAATGGGGTCACATTGCTTGACGGTAATGAACGACACTCTGTACGCGCTCAGCTCGGAGACCGTGATCTCCAAATTCTGCACAGCAAAGGAATCGCCCTTACCGGGGACTCTATTCAGCTGCTCCATGACCCAGCCGCCAACGGAAACACTGTCCGATTCCAGCTTGACGTCAAAGAATTCCATAAAATCCTCCACGCTGGCGGAGCAGTCCACGCGGTAGGTATTCTCGTCCAGCTTTTCAAAATCCTCTTCCACCTCGTCGTGTTCGTCCCAAATTTCACCAACCAATTCTTCCAGGATATCCTCCATCGTAACAATGCCAAGCGTTCCGCCGAAATCGTCTACAACGACGGCGACATGGGACTTCTGATGCTGGAGCATTTTCAAAATATCCCGGATCTTTGTGTGCTGATAGACGAACAGCGGCTCCGTCATGATCTCTGCAATGGGCTGATCCGTCATCTTGCCGTTGATATAGAAGTCCTTCTGATGAAGAACGCCGACGATCTGATCGATGGTATCCCGGTAGACCAGCAGGCGGGAAAAGCGGGACTGTGTAAAGGCTCTGGCAATTTCCTCATGGCTCTCGTTGGCGTCCACGGCTTCCAGGTCCATTCGATGGGTCAGAATTTCAGCCGCCGTCAGGTCGCGGAACTCAAGAGCATTGCGCAGCAGCTCACCCTCGTTTTCGTCAATGCCGCCGTCCTGCTCCACATCCTCCATGAAAAGAAGCAGCTCCTCGTGGGACATTTTTGCGTTGTCATCCGTCTTGAAGAAACGGGACACCAGCTTTTTCCACTGGGAAAACAGAAAATTCAGCGGCGTCAAGACCAAAATCCAAAGGCGGATAAACGGGGCACTGAACAAAGCAAAGCGCTCAGGGGTGTCCTTTGCAACACTCTTGGGGGTGATCTCACCGAAAATCAAAACAACGATTGTTACGACGACCGTAGAAACCGTCGCGCCGACGTCCCCGTAAAGCCCGACGAACAGAAGTGTGCCGATGGACGCCACCATGATATTCACGATATTGTTGCCAATCAGGATGGTGGAGATCAGCTTGTCATAATCATTGGACAGCTTGAGTGCCAGCGCTGCCCTCTTGTTTCCGTTGTCCGCCAACACCTTGAGGCGGGTCTTATTCAGGGACGAGAACGCCGTTTCTGTGGCGCTGAAATAGGCGGACATGGCGATGCAGACCACCATTGCGAAAATGCTTCCCAAATAATTCATATAAAACTCCTTTATTTCCTGTTCATATTATTGTTTTATGCAAAAAAGACACATCTATACCCGATACCGCAGCAAAGGGCGTAGATATGCCACACATGAACAGGCCATATAAGGGCGGTTACCGTTGTCGTCGCTGCTGTCGTTTTCCACGGACTTCTTCCTCCTTTTTGCTGTGTGCTTATATCATAGCATTTCTCCGGTGTAGATTCGGTAAAGAAACAAGCACGGGGCAATATCGTCCTGTGAGAAATCTTGAAGCGTTTCCGCTTATGCGGTATAATAACGGCCAGCAGTTATTATACACTGATTTAAGCCGTTTTTCTCCCGGGCTTCGCCCGGAACCGAAAAACATGGCGTATGATGCCATTCTGCTTCGCTGCATGGTATCATAATGCCGCAATAAATTTCAGGAGAAGCATGATGAAGAATCGACAGCGACAAAAGGATATTCTATTTTCGTTCCTTATTTTTTGCAGCGTATTTGCCGTCAATTGGCTGATTCAGAAGCTCTTTACCACGCAGACGCTGGTACCTATGATCTTTGTGTTCGGCGTATTTTTGATCTCGCTGAAAACGCATGGGTATTGCTATGGTATCATTTCGGCCATCGTCAGCGTGTTTGCGGTGAATTTCGCCTTCACCTATCCGTACTATGCCTTTGACTTTTTCGTGGAGGAAAGCATCCTATCCGCCGTCATCATGCTGGTAGTTGCTGTTTCCACCAGTACGCTGAACATTCGTATCCGCGATCAGGAGAAGCTGCGCTCAGAGAATGAAAAAGAGCGAATGCGGGGCAATTTGCTGCGGGCGATCTCCCATGACCTGCGCACGCCCCTTACCTCCATATACGGGTCATCCTCTACACTGATCTCCAAGTATGACGCGCTGCCAAAGGAGCAGCAGCTCAAGCTGCTGGGAGAAATTCAGGAGGACAGCGAATGGCTCATCCGCATGGTGGAGAATCTCCTGTCTGTCACAAGGATCGACGGCGCGAAGGTGGAGGTCGTGAAAACGCCCACCGTTCTGGATGAGCTGATCGACTCGGTTCTCATGAAGTTTTCCAAAAAGCATCCGAATCAGAAGGTCATCACACAGATACCGGACGAGTTTGTGGACATTCCCATGGACTCGCTCCTTATTGAGCAGGTGCTGCTGAATCTTCTGGAAAACGCTGTATTTCACGCAAAAGGCATGACGAAGCTGACGCTTTCCGTTTCTCTCGTGGGAGACAAGGCGGTATTTGAGGTCGCCGACAACGGCTGCGGACTCCCGGAGGATGCGCTTCAAAGGATCTTTACCGGCAGCTATGAAAAGTCCGCCGCACCGGTGGACGGGACACGCCGCAATATGGGAATCGGACTATCTGTGTGCGCCGCCATCGTCAAGGCTCACGGCAGTGACATTACCGCAGAAAACAGAAGTGGCGGCGGTGCGGTATTCCGTTTTGCTCTGGAAAGAGGGGGTGAGGACGATGGGCAATAACAAATTCAAGATCCTGATCGTAGAGGATGAAGCCAACATCCGAAGCTTTATCAAAGCCAATCTGGAAACCAGTGACTATCAGGTGCTCTGTGCGGAGACCTGTGCGCTCGGCATGATGATGTACGCCTCTCATCGACCGGACCTCATCGTTCTGGATCTCGGCCTGCCGGATCGGGATGGCATGAGTCTGATTCAAGAGGTGCGAAAGGCGGATACCGTGCCCATCATTGTGCTCTCCGCCCGTTCCAACGAGAGGGACAAGGTGGAGGCACTGGATCTGGGGGCGAATGATTATATTACGAAGCCCTTTGGCACGGAGGAATTGCTGGCCCGTATTCGCGCCGTTCTCCGCAGCCATCGGCACAGCGAAGAGAATGAAAGTACCCCTGGCGGGAAATTCCGCCTTCAGGACTTGCTGATCGATTACGATACACGGCAGGTCTTTGTCGGCAAAGACGAAATCGACCTGACCCAGACCGAATACAACATCATGGCCTATCTCTCTATCCATGCCGGAAAGGTGCTGACTTATGCTGCAATCATCCGCACGGTCTGGGGATATTCGGATTATGGCAGCGTCAAAAAGCTGCAAGTCAACATGAAGAATATCCGAAAGAAAATGGGCGTGACGCCCGGCGAAAAGCGCTATATCATCAACGAGCTTGGCGTCGGATATCGTATGCTGGAGGATGATAAATAGGAAATGCGGTGCTGCCTTTCAAGAGGCTGCACCGCATTGCAAGTTTATGCCGGGGTTCCAGGCGGGTGATTATTGTGCGCTTACGCTTGGAGTCTCACCTTACAGTCATATTGTACTTCGGTATTCACTTCGTTTGGCCGCATGGCAAGCGACATTATTCCAGCGATGAGAACAGCTCTCCGTCAATGCTTAGAACGTCATCCATCGGAATCTTTGCGCCGTCCTGCATGGTGATCCTCCGCTCAAAATCATCGACCTTTTTGACCGCGCCGGTTGCTGATATATATTTTCCGCCAGCCTTCCGCTCATCGGGCTGGAAGTAGGTAATGGTGACCTCCGGCGCATCATCAAAGGCATCCATGAGAAGCTGATACTTCCTGTCCAATGCAGTCAGAGCTTCCTCGTCAAGCTCAATCCTTTCATTGGTCAGACGTCCGGTTTCCTTGATGGCGGAGTCGTAGCCGGTGAGTGCTGCGAAGGGCGCAAACTGCGCTGCCCGATCTGACAGGGGCATCTGTGGCCGCGTCTTGGAGACGTGGTGAGGGAGATTGATAATCTCGTCGTATCGATTGTTCATGTGTATTCTGTATCTCACCTCTTAGATAAATCGGAATTTGAAAACCACGATTTCATAAGTGGTTACTGCCCCTCATAGGGCTTTAATAAAATCCTCCAAAACGCTTGAAAACAAAGGATTTATCGCAATGTGTCCGCCTTATCCCTTTATACGATTTCACTTGCGTTTATGCTTCCCTCGCCACCTCATAAGGGCAAAAATAAGGGAAGAAAAATCTGATAACAAGCTATAAAAACAAGTGGCAATCGGGAAACTGTGACATATGTGCGAATATATTATACTGGAGGATTTCAAGATGGACAAGTACATTTATGATGAAAACAACGGTCTTTGGTATGAACTGCAAGGCGAATACTATTTGCCGTGCCTTAGCTTGCCACCCGAAGAAGAAAAGCCTATCGGGATATGGGGACAGCGGCACAAACGCTACCTGAAAGAACATAGAAAAGCAACCTACACAACACTTCTGACCAGCGGTAAGCTCAACACTTATCTTTCCATGAGAAAAGCCCCATGCGGTCATACATGGGGCGGTGGTTTTGAGGTTGAAGTGGCGAAGTGGCAAAGTGGCAAGGTATCTGGGTTTTGCCACTTGGATTTTGCCAGTTCACTTTTTTAGGGCGTGATACCATGCTGCGCCGATACGCTTTGAAGTAATGCGCCCGTCAAGGTTTTTCTTTGCCGCCCGGACAGTACGGGCAGAAATCCCCGCGTCGGCTGCGGCTTTCTCTATATCCTCGCTGGCAAGCTCTTTTCCGTCTGCCAGTAGGTCAAGTATCAGCTTTTCAGCCTGTTCGGTTTTGGTGGCGTTGTTGCCGCCCGCGCCGGACAGCAACTCGTCGGCGGTTATATCATATTCGCCTATCCACTCAAAGCCTGTTTCCGGGTCAAGGCAAAAGGCTACGGGCTTTCCCTCCGGCGCAAGGGAAGATTTGTCATGGACGATAACGCGCACATTCGGTTCTC
>ERZ1027181.34-NODE-34-length-50779-cov-19.789350_pt1 | contig 50779 bp, 79 predicted proteins | sample MGYA00519247_ERZ1027181 | MGnify/ENA primary metagenome ERZ1027181 (study PRJEB26926, sample SAMN06164415) | human gut metagenome | biome: ENVO:00009003; feature: ENVO:2100002; material: ENVO:00002003 | host: Homo sapiens | place: USA | collected 2012 ...
CTTGGGTTCATCATTTGCAAGCCTGAATCGGTATTCATCTAAGAGGAGTTAACACAATGAGCGATATTTCAAAACAATTCTGCGACAAACTGCGCGAAGCTGGCGCGGCCCTGGGGCGTGGCGATGTGCCGGAAGTCAAGTTGCCGCTCCATTTCATCGACAACTTCTTTGCAGCGGGTCCCGACAGCGGGAGCAAAATCACGGCGGGATACATCCGCACGATTATTAACCGCGTGCCGGACGTGAAAGCAAAAGGCGTCGTGAGCGTTAAGCGTGGCGAGGATGAGAACTATAACCCCGTTTATGTGATCACCCTCAAGACAGACAGCAAGCGAAAGGCGATCACCTCCGAGGACTTGCCAGCGCTTGAGCAATCCTGGAAAGCCAAATTTATCAAGGAGTTGCTCTCAAAACAGCCGCGCATCACAGACCTGGAAGGCGATAAGCTGGCTGGCGCTGCGATTGCTCTTGAGCGTTTCGCCTCCATGCTTGAGGGCATGGTTAAGGAGTGATGCTATGGCATATAAGCAGATCAAAAGGCCGTTTGACCTTGACGAACTGGCGCAACACTTCCGCGATGGCATGCTGTACATGCGGGAGGAGTTGCCAGGCGGCGGCGTGAGCTATACACAGTTGTTGAAATGGGCCGGAGTATCCCGGCTCTATAGGAATGGCGTGCTTTACCTGGAGGTAAGGGAATGAATGGGAAATATCTTCGCTGGCTGCTGATTGGTGCGCTTGTTTGCAGCACGGCGGGCGCTGCACTACAGGCTATCGCACTGGCGATGCTGATTTTTGGATAAATAGCACGAATTGCTAAAAACCTTTCAGGGGAATTCGCTATTATTCCCCTACACCAACAAAACGAGGAAACACAATGAAAAACACCAAAACCCTTAACGAACACGACGCTGGCTATGTGATGGTTTGCATTATGTCAGACGTTCCAGCTTTCCAGGTTGGCAAGAAATACGTCACCGAGACAAGCTCCATCAAGATTGGCGGCCAGGGTTGCCCGGATATCAACGGCGGTTGGTCGCTCAACTATCAGCGCTATCGCTACTACGGCGTTGAGGGTGTGCGCGGTATTTACGCTAAGTTCGTTATGCTCAAGGATAACCAGGGCCGCTACGTCAAGCACGATACGCAAGGCCGCCACGTTCAGAAGATGCGCCGTAATGGCAAGACCGACCCGCGCCGCTTCCGTCGCTATGTGCGCCAGTTGATGAAAACGCCTATGTCACCGTTTGAGCAGCGCGTTTTTGGTCGTCTGTCCCGTCGTGGTCTGTAAGGAGATAAGCACATGAAAACACTGTTAACTCTTGTTCTGGTTGGCCTTGGTTCTTACCTGGTGGATGGCGGTTTTACGAACTTCATCGGCACGGCTCTTATCCTCATCGGCGGCCTGTGGGGCGGATACCTCGACGGCTTTAAGGCTGGCAAGCGCAAAATCCTTACAGGCGGTAAATAGCACTTTTTGTTAAAACTCACAGATGGGGTTTCGGTATAGTAACCCCATCGACAACAAACGAGGAAAGCAAAATGGTAACGTTCATCGTATGGGAACATGAAAACAGCGAGCCGCAGGTGCGGGAGATTCCACTGTCACTGGCCTGGAATCTCGGCAACAAGGGCGGCTTTTACAAAGCGCAGATTATCAACGAGCAAGGTGTGATCGACTATGAGTTTAAAGCGTGATGTGACCTACAAGAGCAGGTTTGCGGAACGCTGGTGGAGGTGGGACGGCCTCCACGTTTGGACGCGCGGCCTGGGCGATTACAAATGGCACCTCGCTTGTGGCTGGCCTCAGCCGGAAATGAGCAAGCGTGATCTGGAATACTACGTTAACAATGGTGAATTCGAAGAGGTGACTGAATGATTAAGTTCGAGCTATGGGGCAACACTTACCGCGTTCCAACCAGCGGAAACGGGATCGCGATTGTAGATCTGGATGGGACGTTAAGCGACGGAACGCACCGCTTGCACCTGCTGCCCACCAGGGATTTGCACCTAACCGAAAGCTGGAGCGCGTTTAATGGCGCTGCCATTGGGGACAAGCCGATCCAGAACACGATTGATGTGGTTAACATGCTTTGGAAGGCTGGAATGGGAGTTATCATCCTGACTGGTCGATCCGATGAGGTCGAAACCGACACGCTGATTTGGCTTGACCGCTACAAAGTAAAATTCGACCACCTGATTATGCGTCGCGCGGAGGATAACCGCAAGGACACGGTAATCAAGGAGGAAGTATTGAGGGCGATTGGCCTTGAGCACATCAAATGCGCCTTTGACGACTCCGCCAACGTAGTTAAGCATTTTCGCAGCCTGGGGATCACAACCTATCAGGTTACTGAATACGATAAGCCACACGCGCACTTACAATCGCACGGCGTGGATGAGATAAACAGCACAAATTGCTAAAACACTCTCGCGGGGTTGCGGTATAGTGACCCCATCAAGACAACAAAGGAGAAACATTATGACTTACGCAGTAGTCACCCTGGCGGTTATTGTTGCAGTGCTTTACGTTTGCGGCTGCGCGCTCATGCGGGCCTTCCTTAAAACCGCCGACTCCTCGGATCAGGATAAGCTATACCCTGTGCTTTGCTGGCACTGGATTATGATTTCTGCCGTTGGCGAGGTTATCCTTTCCGGCAACTTTAAATGGTGAGGTGCGGAATGAACATCAAGATGTGGCACAACGGATTTACCTATAACATCCACTATCGCGGAAATTTCTATTACTGGTGCGATGATGGCGGTAACTGCTGGCGTCGGCGAGTGTACCAGGAAGGCGCGTTGCAGGAGCGCAAGATTGCAGAGCACGAGGGTCGCATAGAGTGGGTTAAGCTGAAAGCCACCGATGGCTTGCCAGAATAGCACGAATTGCTAAAACAAACGAAAATAGGGCTGCTATAATGGCCCTACAAGGCAACGAGAGAGGAGCAAAAATAAGATGAACATTTACGAGTCTGCCAGCAAAAAATCGTTCTACATCGTCTAGAGCGGCCTTATTTACTTCAATGATGAGCCGACGACGACTGGCGCTGTAGTGTCCTCATTCAACCATAGCCACACGCCGGAGCAATTCGACGAAATGATTAAGCGACACGGCTGGACTTTGCAGGAGCAGGAAGCTGTCACCGTGTGGCAGATCGCAAAGAGCGACGCGCTGAAGGCGGTTGGCGTTGTCCTGGCACTGGCCGCGCTGTTTATCGGCATTATGGCACTTTGAGGGGAAGGGCATGAAATTCGAGATCTATAAGGCAATTGACAAGATTGATGGTGAGCTTTCCCTGTTTATGTTTGATAGCGATGGCGGTTACACTGTTGCACCGTATGGCGATCACTTCATGGGTGTGCTTGTCAAGGGTGCGTGTTTTGGTGGCGGTTGCCACTGGAGCGACGACTCAAACGAAGGCCCGCGCCGGGACGATATGATTGATCCGGTTCTGATTTGCATCGTTGAATCTGTATAGCACTTTTTGCTAAAGACTTTCCGCAAGGCCATTGCTATAGTGGCCTTATTGAAAGCAACCACGCAAACAGGAGTAAAACAATGCGTAATTTCGAGCCTATTAAAACGAACAAGAGCCGTCGCCAGTATGACGCGGAGGCAGAATACAACCGCAAGATGAAGAAAAAGCGCGTTCGTCCGGCCAAGCACAGTAAACGTTATGGGGAGGAGTTCTGATTATGGCAAAAATTATCGTACTGAATGCGCCGCCGCACAGCGGGAAGGACACTATCGGAGGCATGGTTAAAGATGAGTCTCCCGTACCGCTGCGCATGATGAGCTTCAAGGCTCCGATGTTTGAGATCGCGCTCGCCATGCTCGGCCCGGTTAAGTATCGCCAATTCATTGATGCTTACAACGACCGGAGTCAGAAGGAAAAAGAGCAAGACTTCCTGAATGGTAAATCCCCGCGCCAGTTTATGATCTGGATTAGCGAGGACGTGATTAAGCCGCGATTTGGTAACGGCTATTTCGGCAAGAGGTTTGCAGAGGATGCGGAGCTAAACGATATCCCTGTGATTTGCACCGATGGCGGGTTCCCGGATGAGATAATTGAACTTATCAGGGGTGGGCATGAGGTCAAGCTTTGCCGACTGCATCGCAAAGGTTACACCTTCGACGGTGACAGCCGGGACTATATCAGGATCAGCAGCGCCAAGGATAACGTAAGCGGCTATTGCGAATACGATTATTATCTGACCGACGGCGATCCGATGCTGACCGTTAACGAGATAATCCGCGATCACCTCAATAGCACGAATTGCTAAAACTTCCGCAAGGCCATTTGATAAAGTGGCCTTATTGAAGCAAGGCAACCAATCAGGGGAAAGATGAAATTTACGAGGTTCTTTGATGTTTCTCATTACCACAAGTGAGCAATGCATATACACGCCGGGCGTTAGTATTGACGCGGTTTCCGAGGGCGATAAGCTGATATTGACAACGCGCGACCTCGAAGGCAAAATGCTACGCAAAATCGAACTGGCCCGCGATGAGGCCGAAACACTGACCATCAAAAGGAGTTAACCATGAAAACAAATCGTAAATACCTGGCCCGCTCGTTTACCAAGATCGCAAAGCGCTGGGACGACTCCAAGAAAACCACCGAAAACTTGCGCAAGCACGGCTTCAAGAGCGCTCGCCAGTGGGGCCGCAAAATGGCTAACATGTATTTTGACGAAATGGCGAGCATGTGCGCCGACTCGCTGGCTGAAATGCTGGAAGAGGCGGTGATATCCGATCAGCCAATCAACCAAGAGGATTTCGACTACTTCGCATTTGAGGAGATCTCGAATTGGTAAGGATTCGCACAGACTATGCGGAAACGCCCTGGATAATTCCGGGCAAGGTTTACGAGGCGGAGGTTTCAAAGATTAGGCCAACGCTTTACACCTTCATCGGGGAGTTAGGCTCCCCGGTACTAACCGAGCTTAAACATTCAATTCACATTGGCGGCAAAGATTGGGAGATTTTAGAATGAGCGACTACGTAACACCGACTATCACTTGCGGCAACTTCACCAAGGGCAAGCACTACGAAGTGTTTCGCGAGTACCCAAGGGTAGGGGCAGCGGATAGCGTAAGAATCAATGACGATAGTGGCCTTAGCGTCATTGCTTTCATCGGCGTGCCGTCCTCGCTACTTTGTTATAAAGGCTGCTTCCATCGCGTGAGCTTTGAAACGAGCGACGCGGTCAGCATGTCCGGGGTTTATCGCAAGGAGCCGATCCAGAATTCCGATCCTTTCGTTTTCCGTGACGGTCGACTGTACATCAACAAGGCGAAGATTGGCGGCGCTATTATGACCAGCGGGGCGCTAAAGCCAAGCGGCGAGGATTTGGTTGGGCGTTGCGAACGGCTGCAAGAGCAGGTTGACGAGCTTATCGCGGCAAATGAGGAGGTTCGAAAAATTCTACGCTGTCCTGATGGGTTCGATATTCGCAAGCAAGCGCAAGTTGTCCGCACGCTGGCCGATACCCTGCTGGCTATCAGCAAATAGCACGAATTGCTAAAACTCGGTTGGGGTAACTTGCTATAGTTACCCAATCGAAACGAAACGGAGATAAAGCAATGAAAATCAAAATCACCAAAATCGACACTCTCAACGGCGACGGCTCAATTACCCTTGAGCAATGCGGCCTGAAAGTTGGCGAGATTCTTGAGGTTGACGGCCATTTCAATGACGGCTCCTATTGCGTAATCGCTCCACGTAACAGCGAATTTATCGAAGCGGGCGACAATATCAGCGTGAGCAAAGACGAATGCGAGGTTGTAGAAGAATGATCCAGATTAACCTGTCAGATGCGCAAGCAAAACGTTTATTGAGCGCCCTTGGCTGGCGCGTTACTGGTGGCAACTTGGCTTGCGTCATGGTTTCGGAAGAGGTCGCGAAAGAGGTTTTCATTCAGCTTGAGAATCAGGTTGAAGCAAAAAGGAGGGAAGAATGATTTATTTGCACCGCTACCGCATCGCATCCGGGCATAGCTACAAAGACCGTGTAACAGTGTACGACGACCTTGAGAAAGCGCTCGGACAATGCAGGGTTATTGGCGGCAGCATCCAGGCTTACGCGGCGGTTGAAGATCTGGAAGCAAGAGAGCAAGCCAAAGAGGTTTTGCTTGATGAAGTCGCAGATCTGATTGACTGCATGAGCCACAGGATGCCGGGTTCACCGCGAGAGCTTGAGCCGGGTTCGCCAGAGTGGGATTGCTACAAACTGAATCGGCTTAACATCATTCGCAACCTGCTTGATGAAATTTAACGAAAACGCATAGTGTTTAAAGCGCCTCAGAGCGATTCTAAGAGGCGCAAATTTAAGGAGGGTGATTCTATGGATGAATACAAAAAACCGTCGCAGTGGTGCGCAGAGAAGCAAAACGAGGCATTGGAGCGCGGCGACACAGAAACGGCAATGCACTACTTCGAAATGTACAACCTTTGGATCTCAAGAGGACTTTGATAATGTTTGGATTGAACGAAGCACATTGGAACATCGTCAAGCGCGCGGCTCGCGGCCTGAATGAGGCGGTAAGCAAGATGGAGAAGAAAGACCGCCAAAACGACAAGCTGATGATTGAGGTGATCACGAAACACCATGAGCCTGTTAAAGTTCTGATCGACCGCTACAAATTTGTGTGGACTGCCGGATATTTAGCCGGGCGAGTCGGTCGGTCGGGCGAGTACGAGTGATTTAAGTTGACGGCGCGTGTGCTGATTGGTAACATCCAAACCGTGAACGAAAGAGCGGCCCAAAGCAGCCGAACGAGTGACACGGAGTCACGCAAGCGAATGCGGCACGCATGGGAAACCTGTAAGGCGTGCCGTTATTTTCTGGAGATATTTTAATGCAATGGAAAGTTAGTCTAACCATCCGAAAGATGGGAATGCAGTGCCATAGTTGCAAACAGGATTTCGAAACGGTGGTTACAGCGTGTAGCGCTGAAATGGCCGTTAGGCTTGCGAAGGAGTATTCTGGAGCAAATCAGGAAACGCATAAATTTTCAGTTAACTACGTAAGGAGCACAACATGATCGCAATCATCCTATCTTTCATCTTCGGATTTCTGGCAGCAATTGTGGCTGGCGCTATCGGCGAGAAATACATGATAAAAAGTGGCGAACACGCATCCGCAACCTATGACCATAAAAAAGAAAAGTGGATTGTTCGCGGTCGATACCTGTGTATTGCTGGCAAGATCGGAAACGACTTAAAGCACAACGACGGCGCAAACGTCAAATATATTTAAACAAGACCCCGCTTAGGCGGGGTTTTTTATTGCCTGTCGTTTGCTATAATTGACCCTCATCAAAGGAGGTCTATCATGAGCGAAGAAAAGAAAAAACCACATGAGGCGTACAACTTCAAGCGCCTGTATAACAAACGATATGGTGATATTATCACCCTTAATCACTCTCACCGCTACACGCCGGAGCAGGTATTTGATATGGCGATCCGCTATTTCGAATGGGCCGAAGAGAACGCGCTAAAGTCTGCGGAAACCTCATCATTCCAGGGTCGCACCTATCAGGACGCAATAAACAAGCCGCGAATCTTCACCCTAAACGGCTTACGCCTGTTTAATAGCTGGTCAAAGTGCGCGCTTGAGAAGTGGCGCAAGGAGCCTGGCTTCAAGGAGGTTATGGAGTTCATTGATACTGTGATCTATGAGCAAAAATACCAGCTTGCGGCTAACGGAGTTGTTAGCGCGAATTTCATTGGTAAGGATTTGGGCCTTGATAACGCACCTCAAATCAATGTGAGCGCCACCGCTGAAAATACCAGCATTGACGCAGTGACGGCGGAAGAGGTGAAAGAGGCAGTTATTGACATTCTGGAGAAGATCTAATGTTGATATGGGAAGATTTGACGCCCGCGCAAAAGCGGGCAATCAAGGAGGTCAGCCAGGTCTCTTTTGAGAAGATGATAAGGATCTGGTTTCAACTCCTGCAAGGCCAGCGGTTTTTAGGTAACTGGCATTTCTCTTTACTGTGCTGGAAGGTAGAGCAGATCATAAAGGGCGAAGCTCAAAACGTGATCTTCAATATCACGCCAGGCTCAGGTAAAACGGAGATATTCTCGATCCACATGCCTGTTTACGCCATGCTGCAAAGTAAGAAGGTGCGAAACCTTAACTTGTCGTTTAGTGATGGCCTTGTGCAGCAAAACAGCAGCCGGGTAAAAGAGATTATCGGATCCCCTGAATTCCAGGAGCTTTGGCCATGCAAGCTGGCAAAAGCGAGTTCGAAAGATATCACCGCGCTTAACGAAAACGGAAAGGTCTGGCTGCAACTCAATTCGCGTGCTATCGGCGGCCAGGTTACAGGTCTGCGTGGCGGGTACATGGACGACTTTTTTACTGGCATGCTGACGCTTGACGACCCGGACAAACCCGACGATATGTTTTCCGCCGTGCGCCGCGCGTCGATTCACACACGATTAAAGAACACCGTTCGCTCACGTCGCATGAAGGACACGACGCCTTGCGTTGTGGTTCAGCAGAGATTGCACGTTAACGACTCGACCTGGTTCCTGCTTAACGGCGGCATGGGCGGCATCGAGTTTGACGTTGTGAGTATCCCGGCGCTGGTTACGGAAGAATACCGCGAAACGCTTCCTGATTGGTTAAAGGCGGAGTTTGATCGCGATGTTCTGACAAGCGAACCTGTTTATATTGACGGAGTTGCGCATTACTCTTTTTGGCCCGCGAAGGAAAGCGCCGCATCGCTCCTGGCACTACGCGAGGCGGATCTATACACTTTTGAATCACAGTACCAGCAGCGCCCTATCGCGCTTGGCGGTAACGTGTTTAAAACGGAGTGGTTGCAGTATTACGGCGACGGCGAGAAATGCACGCTACCAAAACCGGATCGCTTTGAGTATACGTTTATAACAGCAGATACCGCTCAGAAGATAGGCGAGCTAAACGACTATAGCGTTTTCTGCTATTGGGGTATTTACAAGGATCGCGTTTACTTCATCGACGGAGTGCGCGGCAAGTGGGAAGCGCCAGATCTGGAAACGAACTTTGTTGCGTTTGTTAACCAGTGCTGGAAACGCAATAAGGAATGCGGCACGCTGCGCAAGATATACGTCGAGGACAAGGCCAGCGGTACTGGCTTAATCCAGGGCGCGAAAAAGAAAATGCCAATCGATATAGAACCAGTGCAGCGCGATAAAGACAAGGCGACAAGGGCGATGGACGCAGCGCCAGTGATGAAGGCCGGACGCCTCGCGATTCCGGTTGATCATCCAATGCTTGCGGAATTGCTGGCGGAGGTTTCGGCGTTCACGTTCGACGATTCGCACCCGCACGACGATATCGTTGATAACGTTGTTGATGCGGTTAACCTTGGCCTCAACCTTGCGGATGATCCGGTTGCTAGGATGAAGCGGCTGGCTGGACTCAATAGGAAGAAATAGCACGAATTGCTAAACGCATGTATAATCAAGGCTGGACTATTCCAGCCTTTTTTATTATAGGAGAAAGTTATGAGCAAGAAAAAGATCGTGAAAGCTGACGGCTACAACGATATTTTCAAGGGAGATTGTCGAGTAGCCACGCCTTTCTTTATGCGAAACGCGGCGCATGAATCGCTGGCGTCATTTTATGAAAATGATGGATTGGCGAAGAAGATTATCGACGTGATCCCGGAGGATATGGTAGCTCCTGGCTTTAAGGTTGAAGGCGTGTCTGATGAGTCGGCTTTCCGCTCCCTTTGGGACGAAAAGCGCCTTGACGCAAAGATTATCGACGCTCTTTGCTGGTCGCGGCTGTTTGGCGGTTCCGCTATCATCGCAATCGTCGCAGATGGTCGCATGCTCAAGTCACCCGTAAAGGAAGGTGCGACACTTGAAGATATCCGGGTGTATGACCGCTACCAAATCAGGGTAAGCAAGCGAGAAACAAACCCTCGGAATGTTCGCTATGGTGAGCCTTTGCTTTACACCGTATCGCCGGGCGGTGATATACCTGAATTTTCCGTACACTATACGCGCGTGTGCATTATCGACGGCGAGCGCTTGCCAAACGAACAGCGAAAGCAAAACGATGGTTGGGGAGCCTCAATCCTCAATAAGCGCCTTGTCGAAGCAATCTATGATTACAACTACTGCGAAGAGTTGGCAACGCAACTACTGCGACGCAAGCAGCAAGCAGTGTGGAAGGCGAAAGGTCTTTCCGCGATCTGTGATGATGATGAAGGCGAATATGCGGCCCGCCTCCGCCTGGCACAGGTTGACGATGAGAGCGGCGTTGGCCGGGCAATCGGTATTGACGCAGAGGATGAGGATTACGCAGTGCTGAATTCTGACGTTTCCGGCGTCCCTGAATTCCTCGACAAGAAAATTGATCGCATTGTGTCGCTTACTGGCATTCATGAGATCGTGCTGAAAAACAAAAACACAGGCGGCGTTAGCGCAAGCCAGAACACGGCGCTTGAGACTTATCACAAGCTGATCGAGCGCAAGCGCAAAGAAGATTACCGCCCGATCCTTGAGTTTTTGCTGCCGTTCATGATCAAGCAAGATGAGTGGTCTATTGTCTTTGAGCCTCTCGCGGTTCCAAGCGACAAAGACCAGGCGGAAGTTCTAAACAAAAACGTTGACTCTATCAGTAAGCTGTTAAATGATCAGGCTATTGATGTTGAAGAGGCCCGCGACTCGCTGCGCTCAATGACGGAATCAATAATCAAGATCAAGGACTCCGATAAGCTAAAATTGCCGGAATCTAACGAGCCGGAGCCGGGAACGGAAGATAAGGAGCAGGTGGAATGAAGGTAAAAGGGATCGTTAAACAATGGCGATTCCCGGAGGCAAGCGAAAGAGAATTGGCCCGCAATATTCAGCGGGCCGTTGCTAAACTCGTTGAGCTAATGCGCCGGAAAACGCACGCAATGAAATTTGACGCCACCGATGCGGAGATAACCGACGCAGAGCAAGAGGCGAAGGATTACGCAAAAGAACTTGTCGCTGCGCTGATTGGTTTACTTCCGGCGCTGGCGGTAACTGTCTACAAGTTCAACACAAAGCAGTGGATTAACGTTTCCAAGTCTGCCGGAGGCGCGAAGAATCAATCTGTTATGCTTCTGATCGCAATCGGCGCTACTCAGTCGGAGCCGTGGTATCAGGAATCCCGCGACCAATGGGAATCAATGAGCGCCGCCGCACTGAATAAGCTTTTCACAAACATCATTGACGATTGGGCCGGGAACGTCCGCAACGCAAATTTCACCAACAAAACAACCGCTCAGGTTAATGAGCTTGCCGATAAGCGATTTGCGGTCTACAACTCTTGGGCCTCAAACCGTGCAACCGGGATTGTTGGATCCTGGAATAGCCGCCTTATGCGCCAGCGACTGGCAGATGCGAGGGTGACGCATTACTTCTGGCATGGTATGCTTGACGGTCGGGAAAGGTTGCAGCATTTGCAATGGGAGGGCAAGCGCATTGCATTAAATGCAATACACGATTTCCCCGGCGAGCCTTACGGTTGCCGTTGCTGGGCTGTTCCAGATTTCGAAAAGCAAGGAGATTAAGATGAAAAAGGTACAACGTTTTGATAGCGTGCAGGTCAAGGCGCATTTTGATGAACATGGTTTTTTGGTTGACCGCCCAATCGTGGCGCGAATCGGCTTGCAGGTATACCACACGCCTTTCGGCGAGCGCCGGGAATTCCGCCCCGCCTCCGAGGTGTTCAAGGCTGACTCACTGGCAACATTTTCAGGCAAGCCGATCACAATTGGTCACGTCACCGTTACGCCAGAAAACGCAAAGGATGTTGTAGTTGGCGCGTGCGCTGGCGCTGGTATCCCGAACGGGATCGGCGTAGAGGTTCCATTGAGCATCTACGACAAGCGAGCCATTGATAGCGCGAAGGCGAAACGCACAGCGGAGCTTTCGGTTGGTTACTCTTCGGTCGATATTGATAAGCCAGGCTGGGGCAATAACGCCACTGGTGAATATTTCTTTGATGAGGACACGCCGGAAGGCTGGAAGGCCGATTCTGACGATTGGGTTCGTTTTGATGCGGTTCAAACAAATATTAGCGTCAATCACATTGCGTTGGTGTTCAAGGGCCGAGCGGGGATTGCAAAATTAAATCTTGATAGTAATCAGGATTTCCCATATGATAGCGAAGAGTTTTCAAACAAAGAGGATCAAGTTATGACCGTAAAAATTAAACTTGACGGCGCGGTTGAGTTCGACGTGCCAAAAGAGGTAGCAACCTTTATCGACGTGATTAAAGCAGATACCAAGGCGGCACAGGAAAAAGCTGATGGCCTGGAAGCAGAGCGCGACGCACTGCAAGCGAAGGTTGACGGCATCCCTGCGCAGGTCGAAGAAGCCGTAAAACAGGCGAAAGCCGACGCAGAAGCTCACGCCGCGCTGGTGAAAGAAGCGGAAGAGGCTGGCGTAAAAACTGACGGCCTGACCGCAAAAGAGATCAAGGTTGCTTTCGTTAAAGAGGTAACTGGCGCTGACATTTCCGAAAAGGCGGACGCCTATATTGATGTTGCGTTTGATCTGGCTAAAGAGTCTGATAAAATGGCGGCACAGCGTGCAGCAATCAAAGGTGACTCAATCGCCACCGACAAAGAAGATTCCGCCCCGCTGAATCCAAACGCGCGTTTAAACAAAGCTAAATAAGGAGAAAAAACATGGCTATTCCTGCATCTTATGTGAGTGAAATGTCTGCCGCACTTCCTGGACAGGTTTCCGACACTTCGAAATACAATATCGACGGCGCTTGCGTGCTGGATGGTGACGTTAATATTCTGGTTGGTGTTGCGGTTGCCGTAAAATCCGTTGAAGCGTTCCAGGGTCACAAGCTGATTGAGCCGATGGGTGAGGGTAAAACCCCTTACGGCGTTGCAATCCGTTCTCACTTCCAGACCACCTCGCCAAATGGTGAGATGATTTATGAAGCTGGCGGCGGCATTAACGTAATGACTGCGGGTCGAGTGTGGATGATCACCAAAGACCAAGCAGCCCAAACCTTTGGCGCTCCCGTCAAACTGGATACCGACGGCAAGGTTAAAAATGCTGGTACTGTCGTGACTGGTTGGACTTATGCGGGCGGCTTCACCAAGTGGGGCGATACATACCTTGCAGAGGTTCAATTGCACCAGCTTTAATTAGCTGATATCCTAAAGGCTCCTTTTGGAGCCTTTTTTATTGGAGAAAATAAAATGTCTGATTATGGTAATTTGATTGGCGCAGCAATGCCAGGTACGCTTGCTGACTCAAGCGAGTATAATGTTGATGGCGCTTGCTTTGTTTCCGATGAGGTGGAAAGCATTATTTGCGGAAAGATTGTTAACGTAAAAGCAATCTATGACGGGCAGTACAAGGAGATCACGGATCGGTTTACTGCAAAAACTTTGGCTTATGGCGTTGCTATGCGCTCGCAAATCGAAACGTTTGTTGATGATGAGGGCTACATGGCATATCAGCCAGGCGATCCAATCAACATTATTTCCAATGGTCGAGCCTGGGTTTTGTCGGAGAATATCGACTCTCAACCGACTTTCGGTCAACCTGTGAAAGTTGGCGCTGATGGCTTTGCCAATGCCGAAGGGTGGGATGTCGCCGGGTGGATTTATACGGGTGGATGGCAAAAATGGAACAGCATTTTTTACATGGTTGAGATCCAGATTAACCAGAGCGCGCCGCATATTCACGCAGGGGAGCGAAAGCTGGTTAATGGCGCAACTTTGACCACCAACCTTAAAAGCCCACAGGCACCAAACAAGTATGTAACCGTTACGGTTGAGGTTTCACCAAAGGACGCATACAACAAAACAGGTACTTGGCATGTAGATAATGAGCAATGCGAGATTGTACCGCTCAACGATACGCAAGCTCGCCTGTCAACAAAGAACGAAGGTTCTAATGAGGTGCATGTTACCTGGGCTGCCAATGATGGCAGCGGGACTCAGGCCATGATTCCGTTTACTTTCCTCGCTGGTTCTCAAGACTCAGGGGAGGTATCATAAAAACTTGTTGCACGTTTAGCAAAAAGTGCTTATCATGAGGCTGTTATTAACTAACAGCCTTTTTTATAGGAGCTTTACCATGACTAAAAAGTATGATGAATATGAAGCGCAAGTTGTATCCAATCACCTGATGATGCGCGGCGAAAAAGCAGACGCCACCACCGCTGGCATTTGGACTGCGCAGGAATTGCACAAAATCAAATCTCAGGCTTACGAAAAAGAATACCCGGCTGGCTCCGCGCTGCGCGTTTTCCCGGTGACTAACGAACTGTCTGACACCGACAAGACCTTTGAATACCAGACCTTTGACAAAGTTGGCCTGGCTCAGATTATCGCCGACTATACCGAAGACCTGCCGACCGTTGACGCGCTGATGAGTTCCGAGTTCGGTAAAGTATTCCGACTTGGTAACGCATTCCTGATCTCTATTGATGAGATTAAGGCGGGTCAGCGCACTGGTAAATCTCTGTCAGTCCGCAAGGCAAACGCCGCACAGCTTGCACATGATATGCTGGTTAACAAACTGGTGTTCAAGGGTTCCAAACCGCACAAAATCAAGAGCGTTTTCGATCACCCGAACATCACCAAGATCGTTTCCCAAAAGTGGCTGAATGGCGAAACCAAAAAGCCGGAGACCGCAAGCGATGAACTGACCAAAGCTATCGAAACCATCGAAACGCTGACCCTTGGTCAACACCGAGCGACTCACATTCTGATCCCGCCGTCTATGCGTAAGGTTCTGACCGTTCGCATGCCGGAAACCACCGAGAGCTATCTGGAATACTTCCAGAAGCAAAACGGCGGCCTGACGATTGAGGCGATTGCAGAGCTTGAAGATTACGACGGCCAAGGCAACAAAGCGGCGCTGGTATATGAGAAAGATCCGATGAATATGAGCATCGAGATCCCGGAAGCGTTTAATATGCTCCCGGCGCAGCCTAAAGACCTGCATTTCAAAGTGCCTTGCACCTCCAAGTGCACTGGCCTGACCATTTACCGACCGTTAACCCTTGTGTTAATCACTGGTCTGTAATATTATTGGGGAATCCTTTAAGGGTTCCCCTTTTTTTTTATTATGGAGATTTGAACATGACAAAACTTATCAACACTGGCGCATGCGTTATCTTTATCGACAACGAAATGCTGAAACCCAACGACGAAATTACGGTTGATGATGATCAGCTAGAGCGCTTCGAAACCCTAATCGCTCGCGGCGAGCTAACGATTGACAACTTCAAGAAAAATCAAGAGGTTGTTAAGAAGGTAGCAGCCAAGCGCAAGAAAGATCCAGCAGATGGAAAGAGCCGCGCCGAGCTTGAAGATGGTGGCGAGTTTTAAAAATACGGGCGCTTAATGCGCCCTTTCTTATATCTGGAGGGAATGAAATGTTAAAAGATATCGACTACGTTTTACTTGAGATCCAGCGACTGGCCCCACCGATGAAAGAGGTTGATGTTGAAGTGATTGTTGCGTGGGTTGACCTAGCCTCAGAGTTTGTTAGTCCTTCACGCTTTGGTAAGTCATATTACAAAGCCCTTGCCCTTTACACGCTGCATCTAATGACACTTGACGGCGCGATGAAGCAGGAAGGGGAGAGTGTGGAGAGCTATTCCCGCAGAACTGCATCATTCTCCCTGACTGGTGAATTCTCGCAGACGTTTGACAGGGTTTCAGCGGATAGCTCAGGAAAGACGATCAGACAAACTCCGTGGGGTAAAATGTATGAGCTTTTGCTGAAAAAGAACGGAGGCGGATTTGGGATTATCAGCGGGTTAAGAAAGAGAACTCCCGTATGCGCCCATAGGATTGATCGCTCAAGTATTCAGGAGCTTATAGACGGAATCGCCCTTAACAGCGGTCGAATAAACTCCCTCGGAGAATACCTGATCGGCAAAGAAGTAATGAGGGCGCCGCAATGAACTACAAAGAAATAAGACGACTTGCCAGCGATGGGATAGCATTTTTTAGCGACGGTGACGGCACGTTTAAAATGATAGTCAGTGGCGGCGGGGTTGATATTGTTGGCGGCGTGGAGGTTGAAAAGCCGGAGGTTTCCAAGACAATCAAGGGGCTTGTTAGATCCCCAAGGGTAAGGGAAGTTGACGGCGAAACAATCCGCGTGACAGATAAACTTGGAGTGTTTAACGCTGACGTCGAGATAAAGAACGGCTACATGGTTGAGATCGACGGGGAGCGATATGTTGTGACTGAATCAAGACCAGTCAGACAGACAAGCACAACGGTTGCTTACCGCCCAATACTCAGGAGGGTTGCGGTTCATGGCTAACTACTCAATCCGGGAATTTCACGGCAACATTGATAAGTGGATCGCGGCGGTTGATAATGGGCTTGTCGATGTTGTCGAGATATTTGGCGATAAAGTAAACGAGGCTCTCGTTGATGGCTCGCCAGTTGATACCGGGCGCTTTCGCGGTAACTGGCAGATAACGGCAAACAAACCGCCGCTTTACGCTCTCAACGAGTACGACAGGAAAGGCGAGAAAACAATAGCAAGAGGTAGGCGTGAGCTTAGGGCGCTACTGCGTGGCGGTGGCGCTGTTAGGCGGCTGTATTTCTCTAACATGCTTATATACGCCAATGCTCTTGAATACGGTCACTCAAAACAGGCTCCCGCTGGTGTGGTTGGGATTGTCGCTATACGCCTAAGATCTTTCATGGCGGAGGCGATCAGAGAATCGAGGAAACGAAATGCATTATGATCTTATGTTGTCGGCGAGAAAGGCGCTCGCCGGAGAATATGAAAGTCAGTACCAGATCGCATATGAAAACGTGGAGTTCTCGCCGCCTGGCGACGGTGGGATCTGGCTGCAATACCATTACAGCGAGGCCGAAACAGTATTCGCGTCTCTTGATCGCAAGTGTCGCTACTATGTTGGCATGGTTCAGGTTAACGTTGTTTTCCAGCCTGGCAGCGGCACAGATAAGGCGCGCAGACTGGCAAAAGAGATTGCTGATTTTTTTGATGATGGTAAAATGCTTGAGACTGGTTATGTTGTTCAGGGTGGAGAAGTTCGCCCGGTTCAGAAAAGCGAAACGGGGTGGCTTGTTCCAGTCCGTTTTTATGTAAGAGCAGAAGAGAAGAGGAATTAAATTATGCACCTTCCAAATGGTTCACAGATCTTTGTAGAAAAAACTCGCGGCTCGGAGATTAGTGCATCCAAAATCACCGCAGTAGCAAACCCTGTATTGACTCTGACGGCATCTCATGGATTAAAGCAAGGCGATTACATTCTTGTAACGGAGTCTAACTGGCCCAAGCTGGTTAATAAGGTTGCTCGCGTCAAGAACGTTTCAACCAATGACGTTACCGTTGAGGGCTTCGACACCAGCGACACTAACGTATTCCCTGGCAATGGTACGGGTAAGGTCGTGAAAATCAACGATTGGATCGAGTTGCCTTGCGTGCAAGATCTCTCTCAGGAGGGCGGAGAGCAGCAATTCTACACTTTCCAGTGTCTGGCAGATGATCGCGAGCAGCAGATCCCGACCTACAAGAGCGCGGTAACGCTGACCTACACTTTTGCGCATGAATACGATAACCCAATCTATCCGGTTCTCCGCAAGGCTGATAATTCTGGTGATGTTCAGGTTATGCGCATGTACGTTCCGAAGGCAAAAGAAATGCGCATTTGGTCTGGCACGATCTCTTTTAACGATATCCCGCAGACCAGCGTAAACGAAATGGAAACCGTTTCTATCTCCGTTGCGCTGAAAGGTAACTTTGCATCCGTTGCCGCATAAAACAAAGGGGCTTGCGCCCCTTTTTTATTTGTGTAAAATTGACTCACAAACCAATCAGGAGAAAACAAAATGGCTAAATTTAAACTGACTATCGGCGCGATGCCTGACTTTAAACTTCCGGTGAAATTCAAGTTACCAGACGGCAACGAAGCAAGCATTGTTTTCACCGTCAAGCATAAAAAATCAAGCGAGATTCAGGAGCTTTATTCCCGCGAGTCGATGAAAGATTTTGAGTTTATCAAAGAGATCGCAACCAATTGGGATCTTGAAGAGGAATTTAACGAAGAAAACGTGTCCGCGCTCGTTGATTACTATCCGGCGGCAGCGCTCGCCCTTATGGGTTCTTACCTTGGCGCGCTGGCGGGCCAGCGGGTAAAAAACTAAAAATGGCGGTCTATCTGTATTATCAGAAGCCGCCCACTGATGAAGAGTTGAAAACCTTTGGCCTTACCCGCGAGGACTACGAAGGCGAGGAGCCGCCGGAGATTATCTTTGATGAAAGCATGTCGCAGTCGTGGGATGTTTTCTGCGCAATGCAAACTCAATGGCGATCTGCCGGGGCCGGAGCTTATGGCCTTGACTATAATGTTTTGCCAATGCTTTTCAGGATCTATAAAATAGACGATGAGGAGATGGCTTTAAACGATTTGCGAATCATGGAGCAAAAAGCTCTTGAAATGATGCACGCGAGCAAATAACAAAGCGCCTTCGGGCGCTTTTTTCATATCTGGAGGTAACTTATGGCCGAACAATACGCTGGCTTAACGTTGGGCGTTGACGTCTCGCAAGTCAATAATGCCACCAAGTCATTAAAGCAATTCAAACAGGCTAATGATGAGGCGGCGAAAGGTGTAAAGAGCTTTGTTAATGAGGAGCAGGTGGCACGCGAGAAGGCGAAACAGCTTGCCCAGGAAACAAAGCGGCAGCGACAGGCTTTTGATAGCGTAAAGAATGCTATCGATCCAACCGCTGCAAAAATGAAAAAGCTAATCGACGCATCCAAGGAGCTTGATGCACTATGGAAGAAAGGCGTCGTTGACGATGAGCAGTTTTTTAGACTCGGTGAGTTGCTGGAGACTCAGATCGGGAAGCTTGAGCGAAACCGAAAGGCTTTAACCGAGGAAGGCCGAGCAGCAGCAGAGGAAGCAAAAAACAAGGCTGCGAGCGCGAGGGCTGGTGCTGCGTTCCTCAGCAACCTTGAAGATCAGGCGAGCGCGATTGGCAAGACTCGATCCGAACTCCTCGAAATGAAGGCCGCGCAACTCGGAGTTAGCGCACAGGCAGCGCCATTTATCGCGCAGCTAAAATCACAAGAGAAGCAGATGAAACTTGCCGGATTGAGCGCGGGCCAATATAGCCAGGCTATGCGCATGCTCCCGGCACAGATCACTGACGTTGTAACTTCTCTTGCGTCCGGCATGCCGATCTGGCTGGTTGCAATCCAGCAGGGCGGGCAAATCAAGGATAGTTTTGGCGGGATCGGGAATACGTTTAAGGTTCTCTTATCATACCTAACGCCAGCACGCATCCTGATAGGTGGCGTCGCCGCAACCGTCATTGCACTGGCTAAAGCTGGATATGATGCCTACAACTCTCAGCGCGAATTACAAAAGGCGCTGATAATGACTGGCGGATATGCTGGCACAAGCGCGGAAGAGATCAGGAATATGGTTTCGGAGCTTGCGGCGTCCTCTGAATCTGCTACTTACGGCCAGTTTATGGAGGTGGCAACGGCTATCGCCAAAACCGGGAAGTTTGCAAAAGATGAGCTAAAAACCATAACCAAGGCTACAACAGAATGGGTTAATGCCACTGGCGAATCGGCGGAAAAGGTTTCTGGATACTTTGAAGGAATAGTAAAAGATCCGGTCAAGGGTCTTGCGGAGCTAAACGAGAGCTTTAACTTTCTCGACAAGGGACAGTTAACATACATCGCCAACCTTGAAAAAATGAAGGGGAAAACGGCGGCTGTGCAGTATGCTACGGAGCTTTTCGCTAAAACCATGAACCAGCGCGCGCAGGAGATCGAATCGTCGGCAACTCCGCTCGAAAGGATGTGGAACAATATAAAACAGTGGGCCTCTGAATCATGGGACACCGTAGGGCGTGTAACTCTCGCGGCTGGAAACATGATCGCAGACGTTGTTATGGGTATTGTTAACCAGATCCAGCTAACTCTTGCGCAGGGCGACAAACTGATCGCTGACTTTTTAATCGGCGTTAGCGACAAGGTAAGCGGCATCCCTGGGGTCGGCAACTGGTTTAAGCAGATCGCTGATGAGCAATCCAAGGTGTCAAAGGAGTCGTCGGCTGAGATTTCGCGGCTGAAAAAAGAGCTTGACGATATCAACAACCGACTTTCTAACCCTTCCGGTTACAGAAAGATGGCTGACGCGCAAACCGACTTTACAGCCAAATCGAAGGAGACGAAAGAGGCTGTTAGGCAGGAGGCGAAAGCGCTTGAGGATCGAAACAAGACTCAGAAGGTCTCTATCGACCAGGGGAACCGATTGCTTGATCAGTACGAGCAGGACATTATCGCCCTAAAATCCCAGCTTGAAATGCTCAAAAAGCATAGGGACATTAACGACAAGATTAGCCAGCAGAGAAAAAATCTGTGGAACACTCAGGCGCGGTTCCAAGTGCTTGAGGAGGAGGCTAAACGGCGCACGCTTACTGCTGACGAAAAATCAGAGTTGGCGAACAAGGATAAGATCCTTTCGCTGCGCGAACAGGCCGCGATTATTGGCGATCAGATCGTAGCTCAGGAGCAACTCATCAAGCGCGAGCAGGACGCAGCAAAATATCTGCGAGATCAGGAAGCGAAGATTGCAGAGATCAGAGCGAAGGCGGAGGGAAAAAGCGCCAGAGAATCTGGAAGGGATGCGGAGATTGAACAGCTTAGGCAGGGTTGGTTAAGCAAGGGCGGGTCGATTGAAGATCAGCAATTGCAGCAGATGATCGAGAAGCGACGCCAATACTACGCCGAGGAGGACGCATTACGCTTAAACTGGCTGGCTGGTGTAAAATCAGCTTGGGCCGAGTACGGGGAAAAGGCGTTAGACGTAAACGCGCAAATAAGCGATGTTACAACCGCAGCGCTTGACGGGTTAACTAACCAGCTAACCGACTTCTTGACAACCGGGAAAGCAAATTTCAAAGACTTTGCAACAAACATACTCAAGATGATCACGCAAATGATTGTCAAAATGACATTGTTTAACGCAATTTCGGGTCTGATTGGAGGTAAGACTTTTTCGTTTAGCAGCATGTTTAGCGGAAAAGGTTTTGCTCGCGGCGGTTACACCGGAGACGGCGGGAAGTACGATCCAGCCGGGGTGGTTCATAAGGGCGAATTTGTTTTCACCAAGGAGGCGACAAGCAGGATTGGCGCTGGCAATCTCTATAAGCTGATGCGAGGCTATGCGAATGGCGGTCAAGTCGGCGGTAACATTGGCGGCGGTGGAGCTACAATCAGCGGAGGCTCTCAATTCTCTTTCGGAGACATTAACGTTGACGTGAACAACGGTAACGATCCAAAAGGTCTTGAGACTGGCGTTAAGATGATTTTCACGGAAATGATTCAACGCGCTTGCTCGCAGGGCGGAGAGGTTTACAACTTTGTTAACAGCAAGAGGGGTTAATTATGGCGCTTGACGAATTCAAATGGTGTACCCAAACGCAGGGAGGCGGCGGGTCAATGACGACAGAGAACAATGACAGGGAGGTTGTCTTTGGGAATGGATATAAACAGGTCGCATCTTCCGGCTTCAACACGGTTAGGAAAATCTACTCGGTTGTCTACGCCGGGAGCGACTACAAGAAAGTTCTCGCTTTCCTGAATGGTCACAGGCTAAAGCCTTTCCTTTGGGTGGATCCTGACGGTGTTCTTGGCCTGTATCGCGTTAGGACTGGCACTGTTTCGTCAAATCCAGTCTCACCAACTGTAAAGGAGGTAAAGGCCACGTTTGAGGAGCAATTTACATCAATGAAATAAAACAGCGGCCCGCCTTTTGTGCGGGCCTTTGTTATTCTATAATTAACAAAAAATGGAGGTGCTATAATGGCTAATGAAATATCACAAGCTTTTGGCAATTGCTTGCAAAGCCTTTACCCAGGCGAGATCTTAACGCTTGTTGAGATTGACGGTACGAAGTTTGGAGCGCAGGTTTACAGGTTCCACAACGAGAATATCTCCTACACGGCGGAGGAGTTGATGAAGGCCAGGCAAACCGGATCGCTTCCCGATAAGGTTTTGCGGTTTAGGGGTGAGGATTACGGGGCGCGACCGTTCGGCATAACCGGAATTAGTTTCACCAGTAACGGCAAGGCCGGAAAGCCTCAATTAACGGTTTCGAACGTTGATAGTCAAGTTTCCGCTCTAATCCGCGTCTATAACGGCATGATGCAAGCGAAGGTTACTATCTGGATAGTACCTGCTAACCTGATGGACTCAAAAGGAAATATTGCTGATGGCGATTGCCGCAAACTGGTTTACTACATTGAGAGGCCGAACTTTTGTAACCAGTCAGTCGGGCGTTTCGATTTAACGTCTCCTTACGATATGGACGGAATTATGATCCCGCCACGCACAGCGCAGAGCGTCTGCTATTGGGCGCAGCGCGGCTGGTATCGTAGCGGTAAGGGTTGCGGCTATAACGGATCGCGAATGTTTGACAAAGACAATAACCCCGTAACAGACCCAAGCCAGGACTATTGCGCCGGGACGTGCACGGCATGCGAATTACGTTTCGGTAAGGGCAATCCTCTTGACTTCGGAGGATGCGCGGTTGCTTCACTATTGAGGAAAAATCAATGATTAATGCAAAAATTAAGCTCGAAATTATGCGCCACGCCCAAGACGTTTACCCGCATGAATGTTGCGGGGTTGTCACGCAGAAAAGCAGGGTACAAAAATACCACCGGATCGAGAACGTGCACAAAGACCCTGAAAATCATTTCGAAATGGACGCAGCAGAATACGTGCAAGCGCTTGATAGTGGCGAGCTAATCGCTATTGTTCATTCCCACACTGGCGACGGGGCAACCACGCTACCGAGCGCTCACGATACTTGCATGTGCGATGAAACTGGCGTGACGTGGGTAATCGTCTCGCTGCCGGAGGGCGATATGAGGATGATAGAGCCGGAATCAAGGCCGCTGACTGGTCGCCCTTGGTCTTTGGGATCTTACGATTGCTGGGGCTTGGTGATGGCGTGGCATAAAGAGCAAGGCATCACGCTAAACGATTTTCGCAAGCCTTACGAGTGGTGGAAGCCGGAGCACGGAGAAAACCTCTATCAAGATAACTATCTGCAAGAGGGTTTTGTTCCAACTGGCAAAGCGCCAGAGCCTGGCGATATGGTGATCATGCAACTGCAATCGCCAGTATGGAACCATGCGGGGATTTACCTTGGAGATAATCAACTGCTTCATCACGCATTTGGCAAGTTATCGCGCATCGACATTTATTCCGGCTGGTATCAGGAGCACACTGTTATGGTTTGCCGACATAAGGAGTTAAGCTAATGGAGACTATCAAGAGAATAAAGCTTTCTGGCTCGCTGGGGCGTCGTTTCGGCGTTTTTCATGAGTTAGCCGTTGAATCATACCCGGAAGCGATAAGGGCGCTCTCTGTGACGCTGGAGGGCTTTAAAGACTATATGCAAAGTGAGGTTGGCTCTCGCATGAGGTATGCTGTTTTCGTTGATGGTAAAAACGTGGGCCAGCACGACGAAAAAGCGTGGCAATGCGCAAAGGAGATCCGCATTATCCCGATCCCTACTGGCTCAAAATCTGGCGGATTGTTCCAGGTTGTTTTGGGCGCTGTCATTATGGCTACGGCGTTCTTTACTGGCGGCGCGTCACTTGCCGCGATGGGGGCGCTCGCATCGTCTGCCTTCATGATGGGCGGTGCGATGGTTCTTGGTGGTGTTATGCAAATGATTTCGCCGCAGCAAGGCGGGGTTATGCGAGAGAGCCAGGGCGCAGAGAATAAACCATCATATGCTTTCGGCGGCGCAGTCAACACCACGGCGGCTGGATACCCTATCCCGATCCCGTATGGATACAGGACGGTAGGCGGAGCAGTCTGGAGCGCCGGGAGTTATTCAGAGGATAAAGTTTAATTTATGGCCCGCCTTGCGCGGGCTTTTTTGCGTCCGTATAATGACCCAATCTAGGTACAGCACAAAAGGTTAAAACTTATGGCAAAAAATATGATAACCGGGAGTAAAGGCGGCTCATCAAATCCTCATACTCCAAAAGAGTTGGAAGATAACCTGATTTCAATTAACAAAATCAAGATCTTGCTCGCGGTTTCAGATGGCGAGTGCGACCCTGATTTTTCGTTAAAGAATCTATATCTTGACGACGTTGTTGTTCAGAACGAGGACGGCTCATTTAACTATGAGAATGTCAAGGCTGAATTTAGACCAGGCACGCAGGATCAGGACTACATCCAAGGCTTTACTGACACTGCAAGCGAAGTGACCGTTGCGCGAGACCTGACAACAAAGACGCCGTTTAGCATTTCAGTAACGAACAAAAACCTGTCCGCGATCCGCATCAAGATTCTGATGCCGCGAGGCGTTACCAGTGAAGATGATGGCGATCTGGTTGGTGTTCGCGTTGAGTATGCGGTTGATATGGCGGTTGATGGCGGTTCGTTTAAGCAAGTGTTAAGCGACGTTATCGAAGGCAAGACGACCAGCGGATATGACCGCAGCAGACGAATTGACTTACCAAGCTTTAACCAGCAGGTGATTTTACGAGTTCGTCGTGTTACGCCGGACAGCACAACTGCGAAAGTTACGGATCTAATCCGCTTGCAGAGCTACGCCGAAGTCGTCGATGCAAAATTTCGTTATCCTCTGACTGGTCTTGTTTATGTTGAATTCGACTCTGAATTGTTCCCAAACCAGATCCCTCGAATCGCAACAAAGAAGCGCTGGAAGGTGATTAACGTCCCAAGCAACTACGACCAGATCGCCAGGACTTATAGCGGCTCTTGGAACGGTACGTTTAAAAAGGCGTGGAGCAATAACCCTGCATGGGTTCTTTATGACATTATCACCAGTCAGCGCTATGGATTAGATCAGCGTGAGTTGGGGATCCCTATCGACAAATGGAGTCTTTACGATGTAGGGCGCTATTGCGATCAGATGGTTCCAGATGGAAAGGGCGGGCAGGAGCCGCGCTATCTGTGCGATGTTGTGATTCAAAGCCAGGTTGAGGCGTTCCAGCTTGTGACTGACATTTGCTCAATCTTCCGGGGAATGACTTTCTGGAATGGCGAAAGCCTTTCGATTGTGGTTGATAAGCCGCGCGAGCCGTCTTACATCTTCACAAACGACAACGTTGTTAACGGCGAGTTTTCTTACACGTTCGCCAGCGAAAAGAGCATGTACACATCATGTAACGTGACTTTTGACGATGAGCAGAACATGTATCAACAAGACGTTGAACCAGTTTTCGACACGGAGGCCGCCTTACGATTTGGACACAATCCAACAAGCATAACCGCTATCGGATGCACACGACGCAGCGAGGCAAACCGCCGTGGCCGCTGGATCCTGAAAACCAACTTGCGCAGCACAACGGTTAACTTCGCAACCGGGCTTGAAGGTATGATACCGACAATCGGCGACGTTGTGGCAATCTCGGACAACTTCTGGAGCAGCAACCTAACTCTCAACCTATCCGGTCGAGTGATGGAGGTTAGCGGTCTGCAAGTTTTCGTGCCGTTTAAGGTTGACGCACGCGCTGGTGACTTCATCATGATCAACAAGCCTGACGGCTCGCCAGTTAAGCGCACCATATCGCGCGTAAGCGGCGACGGTAAGACTTTGGAGCTTAACGTAGGGTTTGGCTTTGACGTAAAACCGGATACCGTATTTGCGATTGAGCGCACTGATATAGCGCTTCAAAAATACGTTGTAACGGAGATAACGAAAGGCGATAGCGATGAGGAGTTTACCTATCGTGTAACGGCTGTTCAGTATGACCCGAACAAGTACGATGAGATCGACTATGGCGTAAACATTGATGATCGACCAACGTCGATTGTTGACCCTGACAGACTGCAAGCGCCTAAAAACGTTCGCTTGTCGTCTTACTCTCGCGTTATCCAGGGCGTAAGCGTGGAAACAATGCACGTTAGCTGGGATAAGGTCGAATATGCGTCAATGTACGAAATGCAGTGGCGAAAAGGCAATGGCAACTGGCACAACACGCCGCAGACGGCGAACAAAGAAACGGAAGTTGAAGGCATTTATGCAGGCAACTACTCAGTGCGAGTTCGCGCAGTATCCGCGGGCGGGAGTGCGTCTCCGTGGTCAGCGATTGTTAACGCTACTCTGACCGGGAAAGTTGGCGAGCCTGGCGCGCCTATTAACCTGACTGCATCTAATGATGAAGTTTTTGGCATTAGAATCAAATGGGGTATGCCGGAAGGCACGGAGGACACCGCATACATTGAGTTGCAGCAATCTGAAACCGGAAAGGCTGAATCAGCAACTTTGTTGAGTTTGGTTCCGTATCCGCAGCGCGAATACTGGCACAGCATTTTGCCTGCTGGTTATACCAACTACTATCGCGTAAGGTCGGTGGATAAGATCGGCAACGTGTCGGCCTGGACTAACTTTGTTAAAGGTCAATCCTCAATCGATCTTGACGATATCGTTGGCGACATTTTAGACGACATTCTTAAAAGCGAAGGCTTAAAAGATTTGATCGAGGGAGCCATTGATCAATCAGAAAAGATTCAAGATGCGGTTGAATCAGCCAAAGACTCGGCCAACAAGATTAAGAATCAGGCGCAAGCGATTATCGAAAACGCTCTTGCAACCGATACTAATCTGCGATGGACACGAGTAGAAAACGGCAAGCGAAAAGCCGAGATCGGGGAGTCATTCGAAATGATAGCCACCGAGACGGAAGCCAGGATTGAAGCCATAAACAAGCTTAGGACTGAATTCGACGCCGGAATCAGCGCGGAGATAACCAAAGTAACGAAGCTTATCTCTGATGAGACTCAGGCGCGAGCGACTCAGGTTAACGAGCTTAAAACAGAGTTCACGACCGAGATCGGAAAGACCAACGCCAAAGTGCAGCAGGCTCAGGATGCGGTAACAACCGAGACGGAAGCAAGGGCGCAAGCAATCCAGAATCTTGACGCGAAGCTAACCAAGCAGATTAATGATGCGAAAGTTGAGCTAAACGCCAATATCAGCAGGGTTGACCAGGCGATTACGGATGAAGTCGGGGCGCGAGCGGAGGCGGTAGAATCGCTTAAAGCTCAGTATAAAAAGGACATTAGCGAAGCCATAAAAGGCGCGGAGACTGAATTTAACGCGAGCATTGATAGAGTCAACCAAGCCATAGCCAACGAGGAAGAGGCGCGTGCTCAGGCCGTAACAAGCCTTGACGCGAAGCTAACGAAACAGATTGGCGACACGAAAAAAGAGCTTGGTGCATCAATCGACCGGGTAGATCGGGCAGTCACTACCGAGCAGCAAGCGCGAGCGGAAGCGATTTCTGGTCTTGGCGCGAAAATGACAAAACTTGTCGGAGATACAAAGACTGAAATTAACGCTAATGTCAGTCGAGTTGATCAGGCGGTTGCAAGTGAGGCGGAGGCGAGAGCTAACGCTGACTCGGCGTTAAGCACAAGGATCGGAGATACTCAGGCTGCATTAACTCAGAAAATGGATTCATGGGTTAACGCGGAGCAAGCTGGCGTTATGTACGGCGTAAACCTTGGCCTCAAGTATAAGGGCAAGGAGTACAAGGCCGGGATGAACTTAATGCTTGTTGGTGAGGGTGACAACGCAAAATCTCAGTTCCTGTTTAGCGCTGATCGGTTTGCTATCATTCCATCGTTAAGCCGTGGCGATCTTAAAACGCTGCCGTTTGTTGTTGAAAATGATCAGGTGTTCATGCAATCGACGCTGATTAAAGACGGCACGATCACAAACGCGAAGATTGGAAATGAGATCCGCTCAAACAATTTTGTTGATGGTTCTCAAGGCTGGCGTGTTGGCAAGGATGGTAGTTCGCAGTTCAATAACGTTATCGTTCGCGGAGCGGTTTACGCTAATGATGGCTACTTTAACGGCACCGTTTACGCTAACCGCATCGAGGGCGACGTGATGATCGCAGAGTCTGACACGATACCGCTCAAGAGCGTTGAGCGCTTTGGAAGCGGCGACTATGAGATTTTCAGAATTAACGGGGAGAACTTTGATCGACAAATCGACACAAACCTTATTGTCTGGTGTTCTTGCTCTCAGCGAAACTACTTCCGCTTGATTGTGCAAACTCCAGGTAAGGGGGATGTTGAATATTATTATCTTGACACTGGTAACGAAGGTGGTGGTAGGGCGTTTGCTTTGCGCGGATTCTTCATTCCGGCAGCGGGCAGAGGGCAGCAAAACAGGATCCTTGTTAGGGTTCAGGAAAGCCGAAGCTCAACAATCAAGACTTACACGCCTTGGGTTGAGCGGGAAATGGGGCAGAAGTACAACGACGTTCCTAACTCCACCATTAATAACCGAAACTTCATTCGTGAAAAAACCTATATTGCAGCATACCGAGCAGGTCGCCGCATTATAGCGTAATAAAAAAGGGGCCTATTGGCCCCTTTGTTTTTAGCACTTCTCTTTGATGCCGCCACGCATAAGGTTTGCGTTCCAGCACTGGACACTTTCGCCCTGCTTAATCACGCGGCCCTTAGACCATTCAGCGCGAGCTTTGCCAGATTCTGAATGCTCATAAGAGGATCGCATGTTGGCGTGATTGTTGGAGTTAACGGAGCTTGCGTTTGGGCCTTCGCCTTTCTCGTTGATAGCCAGCGCAGCCGGAGACGCGACAAACAGAGCCATAAACAGCGCAACGGTGATTTTGTTCAGTTTCATGATTTTTCTCCTCTTGTTGGTTGAGGCTAAAGTATACGACCACAAGAGCAAAAACGCAACAACTATCGAAATGGTTGTTTAGTTCTGTTTACGAGCGTTCACAACCTCGGGCTCCGCAGAATTGCGCAACGTTTAAAAACAGAAAAAACATCGAAAATCACCTATAATAGATAATAAAAACAATAAGTTATGTTATATTAATCTTATTTGTTCTCTATACTGTATAGTTTGTTTTGCTAGTTTGATGGTGGTCTCTGTATCTGGTGAAATATATAAATATTAATTTCCGGGTGTATCTATCTAGTATCTGGCCTCCGAAATCGGCGCAACGAGGAAACAAATAAAAAACACGATTGCAGCGGCGCGCAAATCAACAACTTACGAGCGAGTTTTGTTTCATGGCTTATTCCGCTTGTTGAGAAAACAACAAAAACATCTTTTGGTGTTGACTAAACGCACGAATTGCATATAATGCTGATAAACCAACAAGGAGATAGAAAATGACTGATAACGTGTTTCGTGTTTTCACAAGCGAAGAGTTAACAAACGACGCATATCACGATCCGAACTCTTGGTGTGCAGAGTACGTAAGCGGATCCAGCCTGGCCGATATCTTCTCAAGCTGCCCGGCTGCGTGGAAATTCAAGCAGAGAGAAAACAGCAAGGCGCTAACGTTCGGCACACAGTCGCACACCAACTTTGAAAGCCGGGAGTTGTTCGAGAAGCATTATCGCAGAGCGCCAGCGGCGGAGGACTTTAAGGATCTGATTACGAGTCAAACCGCATTAGCCAGTAAGTTAAAATCTTTTGGCCTGAAAGGTACAACCGGGAAAGGCTACCCGGAACTGCTGGAAATGATGGTTAAGTGCGGCGAGGATTTGAATGTGCTTTGGCTTATAGAAATGATCGCAGAAAGCCAGGCGCGGGCCGATGGAGTCGAGCTTGTTAACGCTAAGGACTATGACGCATGCGTTAAAATGCGCCAGGTGCTGGAATCCATACCGGAGCACAACGCATGCATGAACAGCCCAACGGCGCAGCGAGAGCTATCAATCTTCGGGGTTATCGACGGCGTAAAAGTCAAAGTGAGATTGGATCACATCGACATTTGCAAAGGCGTGTGGGCCACCGTAAAAACCGGAGATGATCCAGAAGGAAACCCGATTTACGAGGCTGTGCAATATGAAGAGGCGATTGTAATCACCGACTACAAGACCACGGCGAGCGCCAACCCTGCTGAATTTGGACGCCTGGCGGTGAATCACGGTTACTTGCTCAAGATGGCTTTGCAACACGATCTGTTTAAGCGTGCGTATCCAGATGAAAAGCGGCCCGTGGTTGTGCGACTGCTGGCGCAGGAGAAAAAGGAGCCTTTCTTGCCGCTGGCGTTCCGCATGAGGCCGGAGCATTTAAAGATCGGTCGCTTGCAGTATATGAGCGTCATTAAGACCTTCGCCATGTGCGAACAGCATAACATCTGGCCCTCATATGCCAACGGGGAACCGGAAATCGATCTCGATGTTCCTGACTGGTTCACTCGACAGTACAAAGAATTTTTGTAGTAAATGGCACAAATAGCTAAACAAATGAAAAGCGTGGTGTTATAATGCACCACGTAAGTTAAACAAGAGGAGAAACACAATGGAAAACATGACCAAAGAAAAAGCCGAAGTAATCGAGCACATGAAAGAATTCATCTACGCTATGGCCGACGCGCTGCGAAACTTTGTTTTCCCATTAGACCCGACCGAAGGCCCGGAAGAAATGGCATACATTCGCCGCGTAATGGGCGCAGTTGATAATGTGATTCTCACCGCGACAATGCGAGAGAATGACCAGACAGCAGTCCAGGCTATGAGCCTGTCAAGTGACGAAATGCTTAAAAATTTGATTGCATTCCACACTCAAAACGAACAAAAACACTGATTAAATCGGGAGGATTTGGCCTCCCACCGTTCAGGAGATAAGAAATGAAGCTTTCCGAAAAGTTCGACGAAGTTTTACCAGCGCTGCATAAGGCCCGCAGCATGTTCGTTAAGGTGAAAAAAGACAAGCAAAACACACACCTAAAAAACAAATATGCGACGCTCGATAGCGTTCTTGATGCAATCACCCCGGCGCTAACAGATAACGACCTTATGTTGATGCAGGATATGATCGAGAGCGAAGCTCCGAACAGAATCAAGGTCGAGACTACGGTAATCCACATTTCCGGGCAATGGGTTAAATTCTACGCTGAATTGCCGATTGTAAAAAACGACCCTCAAGGCGTCGGATCCGCATTCACTTACGCCCGCCGCTACGCAGCCGCCGCAGCATTTGGTTTAAGCCAGGCAGACGACGACGCGCAAATCGCAGTTAAGAGCGCGCAGGACTGGAAGCGCGACATTGACAAGTGCGAAGATCTGGAATCGTTGCAGCGCGTTCTAAAACAGGCATGGAGCGCATGCGATCCGGCAAGCAAACAGGTTGTCAAAGAGCATTACGAAAGCCGCAAGGCTCAGATTGAGATCGGCAGTGCTCGCGGATTCTCCCCGGCAACGCCAAAGCAAAACCTTGCAAGCGAGGTTGACCACGCAGCAAAGAAAGCTGTAGAATCGCAACCAATTACCGATTTTGAATAACTCAACGGGGCGGAAACGCCCCATTTTTAGGAGCAAAGATTATGCATGTGATTACTGGCGAGATCCGAAAGGAGCCGCGAATTAAGCAAGGGCAAAACGGGACGCTGTATGTTGTGGAGCTTTCCGAGAGATACAAAGACCGAGATCAGCAATGGCAATACACAAACTATACTTTCTTCTTTAATGCCAAGAGCGAAGGGTTAAACGGCTGGTATCAGGAGGCTTTCCAGGTCGGCAAGGTCATTTCAGTCTCCTGTGAAACTCTTCGCATTGAGTCTCGCGAGTACGAGGGTAAGGTTTACAACACGCTTCAAGCTGGCGGTTTCGCAAACCTGATTTTCAGCCAGCGCGGCGCAGCACAAGCGCCACAGCAAAGTGCACCGCAACAAAGCGCACCACGACAGCAAGCGCCACAGGCAAACAATCATCCGCCGATTGATTTTGACGATGACATTCCGTTCTAATAAAAAAGGAGCCTTTCGGCTCCTTTTCTTTTACTCTCCTTTCAGTTTTTTGATCTCCTCTTTCAATTCCTCAACCTGGGCCGACAGCGCCTTGATTGCGCAAAGTGCATCCATTAACAGCGTGTTAATGTCAAGAACAAGTCGCTTATTCTCGACTACGTTCCCGTCCGCGTCCTGATAGGATGCGTCGCTCTCCTTGACATAGCACGGATCAATTTCTCTCACCTGCTGCGCAATAACACCACGGCGTTCTCGTTTTTGTTCATCATCCTTATATGTGAACTTGACAAGATTCATCGCTTTGATGTTTTCGAGTGACTGCAAGCCGTCATAGTCAACAACATTGTCTTTGTAGTTAATGTCAGATAGACCAGCAAAAACAACGTCGCCATGCGCAGTGCTTGAGATCTTGCCGTTTGCCTTAAACTGCCAATACTGCGTAGTCCCGCCAAAGCCGCTAACCTCAATAACGCCACGGTGTTCATATCCAACGTTTTCCTCCATCCACAGAGCGCAACGCGCACCGCCACCATTTTTGTTAAACCTTGAGATAAAGGACGGTGCTTTAAGTATCGCGCCATTTCCGCCAGTCGGATCTTCAACGGGCCAAGCAATGAAGGCGTCATTATAGCAACCCCTAATTAACCCTCGCGCCGTGAAATCGTTCATTGTGCGCACGCTTCGACAATCAAAAGTTAGCTGATCCGCAGCGTCGTTGATAATCCTTGCCGTGTAATCGCTTGCTGACTTATTGAAGTGAAAGTCAATAAACGGCGAGGCGTGGTAAAGCTCAATACCTCCGCTTTCTGTCTGTAGTGCTCCCTTACTAAACACCCTTGCGCAAGTCATATCGCCAGTAGATTCAATCTCACCATCAACTACCATTTTCCCGTTTCCGGCAATCGTCACCTGGCCGTTTGAGCTTGAATCACCGTTCGGCCTGATGTAAATCATTTGACCAGCTTTCGCACTAATAATTGGCGAGCCGGAAGCGTTGCAACGGATTGCCGCACCTTGACCAAATGCAATTTTGGTATCTCCACCACTTGCAGACGTGCAAGAGATCTCGATCCCATTGTCCGATGCCGCAGCGCCAGCGGGTCGCAGTTGAACCTGCCTATCAGTGCCACCGGAGGCAGACAGAATCAAGCGACCCTCGCCACCTTCGCGAACCATTGCACCGCGACCAATCACGATCCCCTTGTCACTACCAGGCACTTTTGATGCAGCGCCGCCACCAACGCCAAGGTTTCCGTTTAGAGCGCCAGCGCCGCCAACAGCAAGCTCACCACCAGAAAGACGACCGGATGCGCTTAACGTCTTAACGCTAACGTCTTGATTCATGCCGCTAACAATCGACTCGCGCCATGCCGACCAAGATCCGTTGTTGCAATAACGTGTGAATTCACGATTTGACTCAGTGCCGAAAAGTCGTTGGCGGTTAGTAAAATCAGTGTCACTCACTTTACGGATCGACTCGACGTAAAGAATGAAGTTGCCAGCCACCCCGCCCGGCTTGTTGGTAATGTTGCTACCGCCTCCAGCGCTTGGGCATTGATAAACATAAACCGTTCCAGGATCGCTTTTCTTAATCATCAAGGAATTAAGATCAATTTTCTGGTCGGCGATGTTTTTAGCTTCCCAAGTCCCAGCAAATCCGTTAGTGAAATTCATTAGCCCGGCGACAGAGAAACCAGCATCCATCATCTTGCGCGTTACAATCTTGCTGTTTTGCTTCTGGTCTGCATTCTCACCAAAGGCAATATCACCATCAACATCAATACCTAGCAGTTTCTGGTTCATGTTGTTTAGCTTAAATCCAATAGACAAATTGGAATCAGCATCGCGAACAAGAACTACAGGAGTGTGTTGCTTACCGCTAACCCGCAGGTTTGTTGACCCTGTGTTCGTGTCGTCATTGGCGAAGTCGGCAGTACGAGAGGCGATCTTATAGTTGATCTTTGCGTCTCGCGCTTCAATTCGCCCATCATGGCGCACGATAAAATCACCACGAGTTGTTCCGCCTTTCGTTTTCGCCCGGATATGAACCTCGCCGAGTGAGTCGGAGTTCTCAGGAGCCCAAATAACACCCCTCTCGTTCCCGTCCGCATTCATGAACCACAGGAGAGCGTTTCCGCTTGCAGATTTTAGCCTGATAGACGGCGTTCCTTTTGAGATATCAAGATCTCCAGTCATTGTGTCGCCAGCTTTTTTAACTTGCGCGTCGTTGGTTACATTGCTCAGTCCAACGTCTGACTTTGACGGCTTGTTTGCTGTGCCATAAAGGGTGTTTACCTTTACATTCCCAGCGGCAAGACTTGAGTCATTGGCGGCGAGTATCACAACCTTCCCACTGTTATAGTCAATGTTAATCGCTGAATTAGTGTCACCGCAGCGAGAGAACACACCGGAACCGTGACATATAATATTTGAGGTGGAGCCAGACTTCTGACTTGCGCGCCAAAAATGACCGCCTTTCTCTTTCATGCGCTGCATTAAGTCTGCGTTGCTGGTAATGTCACTGTATGAAATCCCGTTACCGCCAAGACCAAAAGCACCAATTTCCATAACGTTAGCAAGGCCAAGATCGCTACGAGAAGGCTTGTTAACCTCATCATATACGCGAATAGCCTCGCTTTTCACCCAACCATCCGGCGCGCCCTCTTGGCTAACATATCCGCTAGGAATATAGAGGTCAACTCGACCTGCTTTCGCCAGAATCGCCACCTTCACATTGTTAATGAAAGCTCGCTGGTAAGCCCAAATCTCAAAGAAACCATCACCCTTAACAACCCCGTACCGCAATTGGTTATTTTCCGCAAGGCTAGGATCACCAAGGCGGCGAATCTGCATAAACTGGCGAACGTTTGAAGCGGTAATTGCCGTTGTTCCAAGGGAACGCGCTGACGCATCAAGAAAGTCTATTGAACCAAATCTCGCTCCATAGTTTCCGCCGTTTGTGATCATTAGTGTAACGTGGCATTCAGACGAACCCGGATCGGTGAGCTTTGCGATTTTTACAAACCTTTCATTTGCCCCTGTGCCAACGGGCCAATTATATTGGATCATCGGACTTGAGATGCCTTGAGCGATATCAGCATACTCCTTTGCTTTGTTCTCGCTGTTTTTAGCGTTGGTCTCGCTTGTCTTTGCTGCTGCCTGGCTGGCCTTGGCTGCGTTCTCGCTATTCTTGGCGTTAGTCTCAGATGTTTTAGCCGCTGTCTGGCTTTCCTTGGCTGCGTTCTCGCTATTCTTTGCCGCATTCTTGCTTGCTTCCGCCGCCGCTTCGCTTGCCTTGGCGTTAGTCTCGCTGGTTTTGGCTGCGTTCTTGCTCGCTGCCGCCGCGTTTTCTGACGCCTTAGCGTTTGTTTCGGAGGTCTTAGCCGCCGTCTGGCTTGCCGCCGCTGCGTTCTTACTTGCCAGCGCTGCCGTCTCGCTTGCTTTCGCTGCGTCTTGGCTTACTTTTGCCGCGTTCTTGCTGGCCGCCGCTGCATTCTCGCTGTTTTTTGCGTTGGTTTCAGAGGTTTTAGCTTTCGTCTCTGACGTTTTGGCGTTTGTTTCCGAAACCTTGGCCGCTGCCGCGCTTTGCTTGGCCTGATTGGTCAGATCTTCAAGTTTTTTGAAATCGAACTCTTTCAAGAACTCGATGAAGTGCGCGAACTCGGTTTCTTTGCCTTGATAGTATCGCAGCGTCTCCGCCACGTCTTGCGCCAGGCCGTCAACGGTGATTGAATCGTGAAGGAAGATCACATAGTCAACCTTTGAAACCACAGCCTTGTTAGTGGTAACGGCTCGCATGGAGGTATCATTAACTACCTCTGTGATAACGCCAAACTGTAAAGGGTTAGATAGAAAGATGATTGTAGCGCCGGAGCGAATTAGCGTTAGTTGCTCGCGCCATTTCGTGCCGTAGCCAGTAATATAACCTTGAGCGTCCATTGACGCCTGTCCTGTGCGATAAATAGCCATTTGTAAAATCTCCTAAATAGCACGTTTTGTTAATGACAAGCGTAATTTTATCATTGTGCAATGCATAAAAAAAGGCCCGACACTAAAAAACCGTACCGGGCCAAAACCAATGGAGATAATACACAATGAGGGTTTAAAGCAGTGTTTCAGGCTTGTAAAGCTTTCGCTCTATGCCGTTGCGGAAATTATCACCTACGGGAATCATAACGTCAAGACCCCTTTCCTCCGCAGTTATCAGGATATCTCGATCCGTTGATTTGCACACTACGCGCATGTTTCGCTGGCCTTTGTAGCGATGCGCCACCATTTCAATATTGTACTGACTAAAGCAGGCCCAGACCTCCTGACAAGTTGATAAATAGATGTGCTGTGCATCAATCCAGTCAGAGCAAAGGTAAATCGTCTTGTCTGTGCTTCCAGTTACCGCAACCGATCCCCTTGTGTAATCGCGAGCCAGGAATGACCGTTCCCCCTCCTCGTTTATGAAAAGCACGTTGCACATTTCATCATCCAGACCATCATCATGCACCATGCGGCATGGGATCGCGTGAATGTATGAACCATCTTTAACGCCGCAGTCGTAAAATTCATCTTCCGGCAGGTAAATACCCTCGTACATGGTGAGCGGCGTTCTATCAAATTTCAGCGTTCTCTCCATCGCCTTTGCGCAGCATTCATGCGAGGCTTGAGCGCCAAAGTTGTAGCCGGAGGAGCGGGAGGCTCGCTTGTTCGCCTTGATCACATATTCTTGCGGAACTTTACCAAGGAATCGCCCCAGGATGTTGATCACTTCGCTGTAAGGCTCCCCGGTTAACTTCATCATCCAGCCGATCCCGGAGTCGTTACCGCATGCGTTGCAGATCGCGCCGCCGTCGCCAGTCTCATTAAGCTTGTCAGTCCAGCGGAAACGGTCTTTACCGCCACAATGCGGGCAAGGCTGGTGCTTCTTGTTGAAAACATCATTGTGCAAGCCGCAAATGCTTTGCAGAGCATCACGCCACATGCCTTTCATGTACGGCAAAACATCTTCTTTCTGGAAAAACTGCATTTCGTTACCTCCAATAAAAATCGCGCGTATGGATAATGCCACGCGCGCGATAATTTGGTTTAGCAATTTGTGCTGTCTTTTAGGTCTGACTCTTTCACTACGCGGAGCATTTCTCGGCGGTCGCAAGTTCTGGTTAGTGCCTTGCCGTTTGAATCAAACCGCAAATCAGGACGGCAAAATGACGCTCGAAAACCCTTGCAGCCGTTGCGCTTGTAGTCCTTTTGCACTCGCTCGGCCCCGCTTGCCGAAATCATACCACGCTTGCGCCATTGCTGGATCGTCTGGTGAGTCACACCAAGGCGTCGGCACATTTCCGCTTGCGTGCCGTAATACTCGCGTATAATATCAAGCCTTGCCCGCAACCCCGCGCGCACTTCATCTTTTAGCACGTAGTAGCCTGTTTTGCGCTTGCGCTTCTTCTTGTCTTTGCCTCTACGTGTGCCGTTGTTTCCGTTGAGTGTGCGCTTGTCAACTTCACCAGTAGATACTGCGATGCGTGGCTCTTTCATAAAATATCTCCTATAGCATTTTTTGCTAAAAAATTTCGTTTTGAGGCGTTTATTATAGCTGCAAACGAACTAACGTTAAAGGTTTAAAATGGCTATTCCACACATTGACAAGCAACTTTCCGCGCTCGGCGAATCAGTAATTAAGGCGATTCAGGAGCGATTTACCGTTGGCGATATCGTCCCTTATCCTTACCAGTGCGTCGCGTATACAGAGATTGCAAAGCGCATGAAAAATTATGAGCATCCATTCTTTGTTAAGGCTTCCGTGTCTGCTGGTAAAACAATCATCTTCGCAATGGTTGCCGCGCAGTGCAAGCGCATGGGCTTGAAAATGATGGTGCTTGCCCGCCAGGCAGAAATCGTGGATCAGGACTCCGAGGAGATCTCAAACTTCGGTGTTCCCAACTCCATCTATTGCGCCGGACTCCGCACAAAAAGCGCTTATTTCCCGATTGTCGTCGGGTCAGAGGGAACCGTTTCAAACGGCATGTTTAAGGCTCTCGGTGATTACGTCCCGCACGTAATCGGGATTGACGAATGCCACCAGGTGGATTGGGAGGATTTGGCGGACGCAATAGAAAACGATGAGCAGTATGAACAAATGACCACGAAAAAAGGTGAGATTGTCCTGAATGGTGACGGATCCTACATTTTCAACAAAGACGGCGAGCCAATGAAAGGCACAGGCCGCAGCCAATACACCGTTATCATTCGCGAAATGCAAAAGCGCTGCAAGGAAACTTACGGCCATGAATTGCGTATTTTCGGAATGACTGGATCGGAGTTTCGCGGCGTGGTTCCAATCCTCGTTGAGGATAAGCGCATCAAAGGGTTTTGGCGTGAGCAGGTCACGAACATTGACACCAACTACCTGATCAAGGTTGGCTCGGTTGTGCCGACTAACTTTGGTAACGTTGACGGCTTAGGCTATGACCTGTCAGAGTTCGAAGCATCCAGTGAAGATGGAGTTGCAGACTTCGACCTTAAAACGCTGCGCGCTATGGAGGAAAAAATCCACAACGACGCAACAATGACGCAGAAGATAATGCAGCGCGTTCATGAGATCTGCAAAGACCGAAACGGCGTACTGGTGACGTGCGCGGGTGAGCGCCATTGCAAAGAAGCAGCAGCCGCATTACCGCCAGGCACAACGTACCGGATTATCACTGGCAAGACTGGCGAGAAGCAGCGTAAGGAGTGGTTGCGAGAAGCGTTTGAGGGGAAAGTTAAATACATTTTCCAGGTTATGGCCCTTACCACTGGCGTTAACGTGCCGTTTTGGGATACGTCTGTTATTCTGCGTAAGATTGGCTCGTTAACACTGCTGATCCAGTTGCTGGGGCGCGGAATGCGACTGTTAAAGAAATGGCATATTGACCAGGGATTCAAGAAAGACGATCACCTTGTTCTCGACTTCGCCGGATGCCTTGATGAGTTGGGCCAACTTTACTTTGATCCGATTTTAGAACAGGCGCAGTTTCAAAACCGATTCTCAACCGGGAAAGATCCTAAACACTGCCCGATTTGCGGGACGGAAAACAGCTTTTATGCTCGCCGCTGCATTCACACCGACGCAGACGGGAACCGCTGCGAGCATTTTTGGAAATTCCGCGTGTGCGAAAATCAGATTGACCCACGGACGAAAAAAGTGATTGTGCCAGGTTGCGGAACGAAAAATGACGTTGTAGCGAGAGTGTGCCGTTGCTGCGATGCGTCACTGATTGACCCTAACGAGAAGTTGAGCGGCAAACACTACACAAAAAATGACTGGTGCACGGTGAAAAGCTTCCGTGTCGATATGACAAAAAACCAGAAGGGGATCGTGTTCTGCTACGAGCTTGAGGCGCACGGAGAAACATTCAAGGCGTATGAGAAATTTTTCCCTGAATCCGACAGCCAGATCTGCAAAGCAAAATGGCGTCAAGCAGCGTTAGCTCACATTGTAGATCGCAGGGTGGCGGGAGTTACAGCCATCTACCGCAATGCGAGAAAGATCATGATGAATGCGCACTACATTGTGACGCCGCAGAGAGTTACCCACCGCAAAAATGCGAAGGGTGAAGATATTATTTATAAAAAGGAGTTCTGATCATGATTACAGATAAGGGTGATTATCTTGAATTTTACGAGCGGGATCCGAGTGATACGCGAAAAGAGGATTCGCACCAGGTTGATTGCGTGGCGTGGTTGCGCCACCACTACCCACATATTTTATTCTGGCACACTGTCAACGAGGGGCAAAAGACGATAACAAGCGCGCTTCGCGATGAGCAAGCCGGATTAATGAAGGGCGTTTCCGACTTCATAATCCTGATTGGTATCAATGCACCTTACCCCTTCGCGGCTATAGAGTTGAAGCGGGTAAACAAATCAGGCAAAGGGAAGGCGTCACCAGTCAGCGACGAGCAGAAAGCTTTCTTGCGTGCCGTTCGCCAGCGCGGAGGGTTCGCCGCCGTAGCTTACGGGTTCAATCAATTTAAGCTGGCTATATATGATTTGGAAAATAGCACGAATTGCTAAAACAGCCGCAAGGGAATGCGGCATAATGGCTTCAACGAAAACGAATGGAGATTCAAAAATGAAAAAGATTATTGCGGTTGTTCTGGCTACTATCGCACTTGCTGGTTGCGGAAGCAAGGAAGAGGTTTATGTTTGCGAATCGTCAAAATTCACTGTAACAGAAAACAATATCATTGCAAGTGACGAAAACGGATCGACAGTGTTAGATAAAGAGATTGATAATGTTTATAGCACAATGACGCCAGCCGGGAAGATGAGAGTAGTCAAGAACGATAATAAATTCACTGTTAGCGTATCAGTATTTAGTGTAACCAAGGAATGCAAAATCGCGGAGGGAAAATAATCATGGCTAAAGATATTGCAGATAAAGACACTCACGACGCATTTGTAACTTTCGAACAGCTTGAGTGTGAAAACTTTATTACAAACGCGCTTGTAACTGGCGGTCATTACCAGGCGGTAAAGCCTGATACATATTACCAGGTCACTGGCAACCGATACGCAGGAAGCAAAACGCCGGATGTAGTCCGCGACCTTTGGGCTACCCCTCGCGAGGTTGTGGAATATATGGAGGCGCGCTATGGAAAATATGATCTCGACGCGGCGGCCAGCGATGAAAATAAGGTGTGCGATAAATTTTACGGTAAAGAGACCAATTGCCTAAAACGCTGGTGGGGAAGCAAAAAGCACGTTTGGCTTAACCCTCCTTACAGCAACCCGACTCCTTTTATCAAAAAGGCAATAGAGCAGATGGAGCACGACAACCAGATCGATATTCTGCTACCTGCTGACAACTCGACAGCATGGTTTATCGAGGCACAGCAGAGCGCGGCGGAAATAATCTGGATCACGGGCGAGGTTTGGGAAGATGGAGGCGTAGAATACGCGCGCACCGGAAGATTAGCGTTTATTTCTGGTCTGACTGGTGAGCCTGTAAGCGGCAACAATAAAGGAAGCGTAATATTCGTGATGCGCGAATTAAAAGAAGGCGAAACGCAGCAAACGCATTATGTGAAGATTGGCGACATTTGCCCTTCCGTGAAAAATAAGAGAGCAAAAGCGAGGAGTTATTAATATGAGCCTGGAAAATATGAAAGACGAAATGAAATGGTTACTTTTTCGCGGCATGGTTTGCCACCTGCTGGAAAAGCACGAATATAACGGAAACCCTTGGTTATTTTCAGGATGCCTTGATATGAGCTTTGAAGCGCTGGCCGGGGCAATGCCGATTGATGAATGGCTCCCGCATCTTGAAAAAGAGTTGATTGAGTATAAGCAGCGAGAAGGAAAATACGAATTCAATTCTAACTTTAAATAGCACGAATTGCTAAAGGCGGGGCAGAGTGTCCCGCTATAATGCATTCATCAAAACAAAGGAGATTAACCATGAAAATCTACAGCGCAAGAGCATTTAAGATCGCAAACGAAATCGCACGCGAGGCGGTGGCGGAAGGAAGCGAGGCGGGATATGGTTTCGATTGGGATTGTGCAATGGTATTCCTGAAAGTTGCTTATGGTTACGCCTCAATCGACGATATGGAATGCATAGGGGCGCAGTATGAAGGTTGAGCAAGGCCGCAAGGCCGTTTGGCAACACGCCAAAGAATGCGGAATGGCCGACGATATAGCACGAATAGCTAAATTCTTTGACATCAAGGATGTTAGCATTATCGGCAACGGCAAAATGACTTTCTTACACGAAAGGCCGCGCAGAGTGCACAGGGTGCCAGCGGTGCCGACCGGAAAATCTGACGTTAAGGCCATGATTGCCGAGACGAAAGAAGTTAAAAAACGTTATAAGAAATGAGGATTATTATCATGTGGCGCTTGCTTGCACTTCCATTGCCCGTTATCATTGCGACCGCTGTTATGTACTCAATTGTTATGCATTAAGGAGATAGGGAATGGCTTTACAAAAAATGACAGACGAACAATTTAAGGCGGCGCGAGCGGAGGGTAAGAGCTACAAAGCAATTGCGGAAGAGTTTGGATTAAACATACGCAGTGTTGAGCGTCGGGCGGCTCGACTGGCAAAGCTGGGCGAGGTTGAAACGAAAGGCGCACCAGGTTTCGCAGTAACAGGCGAATCAGTCCTAACTGACAAGGACGGAAACGAGATCATGCGCTGGACTAAAACCAGCAAAGACAAGGATCAGTTAGAAGCGATCATGCAAGCGGCCATGCAAGCCTTTTCCGAAGAGGTTCCGCGAGTTGAAGCGCAGCCGGAGTGCGAAACAGATTATTCCGAAACGCTGGCCCTGTATCCGATCTTTGATATGCATCTTGGGGCAATGTCTCACAAGCACGAATGCGGCGAGAATTACGACACAGCTACGGCGGAGCGGGTAATGAATAACTTTTTCGATTACTCAATCGCTCAAGCGCCGAAAAGCGAGAAGGCCGTGTTGCTGATTGGTGGCGATATGCTGCATAGTGATGGTCTGGAAGCAGTAACACCAGCAAGCGGGCACGTTCTGGATCAGGATTCTCGCTACGCAAAACTTGTCTATGTTGCGATCCGCGCTACTCGCCGCGCCGTTTCAAAAATGCTGTCCAAGCATAAGAACGTTGAGATTCAGATCATTGAAGGGAACCACGACCAAAGCGGCATGATCTGGCTTCGCGCTGCAATGGCGGCGGCATACGAAAACGAGCCGCGCGTTTATGTTGATGTTTCTCCGCGAGTTGTTCACCATACGCAGTATGGGAAAACATTCCTTGCCTATCATCACGGTCACACAGTGCGCAAGCCTGAAACACTGCTAATGATGTGCGCCGCAGACTGGCGCGAGGACTTCGGGATCTCAAAAAGCATGTATGCGCACGTAGGCCACTGGCATCACCAGACCGTAACGGAGACAAGCCTTGGTATCGTTGAGGTGCACAGCACAATGGCGGCAAAGGATGCATACGCAGCACGCGGAGGCTGGCGCTCACGCCGTCGAGCGGCGGTGATTGTTTATGACAAGGAGTTCGGCGAGGTTGGCCGCTTTATGTTCTACCCTGAAATGATGGAGAAAAAATAATGAAAGTTCGTTGCACTCGTAACATCTCAACCGCGTTACCGTTTATCGTTGGAGCGATTTACCGCGCGGTTTCGATTCCCGGCGGATTATACGAGATCCGCGACGGACAAGGGAGCGCTATTTTGGCTCCGCTTAAAGGTCACTACCTGACTTTTTCGCCGCTATAAAAAATAAACAAAACATAAACTTACAAAGGGTTGGCGTTTGCTGACCCTTTTTTTGTTGTTTTAATTCTGGTAAACGGCGGTTACTATATGTTCACTTTTTTATTGACTTATTTCAAATCGAGGTGTAATCATGAGAGATTTTTTCAACTACGCTACCACAGGATCTGGTGGAGCGTCATTAACAGGGGCCGCCACTGGTCAAATCACCATTGCGATAGTTAGCCTGGCGTTTATGGTTGCTTTCGGATTGTGGGGCGCGTACCTACGTTGGCGTGATAGCAAGGTTTTACAGGAGGATAGCCGCGCCTTGCGAGAGGCGCTTGAGAACGGCGATTTAACGATGGCCTTTGATATCAGGAGCAAAAGATGAATATAGGCAAAGCGATAGCCTCAGCCACAATTGGGGCCGCTCTTGCTATGACCTCGCCGCTACTTGAGGAGATAGAGGGGATCAGGTATAAGCCATATATTGACATAGCCGGGATCCCCACCGTATGCGCCGGAATAACTGGCCCTGACGTAATTAAGGGCAAGACTTACACGCAGAGAGAATGCGATCAGCTACTGCAAAAGCACATTAAGCACGCAGCAACGGCGGTTGATAAAGCCGTAAAGGTTGAGATACCAGTTAGCATGCGGGCGGCGATGTACTCTTTTACGTTTAACGCTGGCGTTGGCGCATTCCAGAAGTCAACCATGCTAAGGCTGATTAACGGCGGTAGGCTTTACGAGGCATGCAACGAGCTTAACAAATGGGTTTATTATCGAAACCCAAAAACAGGGAAAAGAGAGGTATCGCGCGGCCTAAAAAACAGGCGGGCGATAGAGTACAAATATTGCGTAAGGGAGCTTGACAAATGAAGTTAACATATCCTTTTGCGGTAGTTATTGCCGCTATCATCTTGGTCGCCCTGACTGGTTGCGCTGGCATTAACCCTTTAAGCGCTTTAACAGACAAGCCAGAAGTTACGGCGCAGGTCGGTGCGGAGAACGTAAAGCAGACAGTGGGATTCACCGCCAAGAAGGACGAAAGCACAAAGCAGGAAATGACGGTAAAGGATTCCACGGTGGGTAAGGTTGATTCCTCAAGCCATAAGCAAGTTAAGGCGTCAACCATTCAGGCTAACGAGATCAAGGCGGAAAGCATCACTGTTAACGGCGGAGATACGCTTGGCGACTTGCCTATGCTCGCCTTTGTGGGCCTGTGCTTGTTCGTTGCTGGCTTCTTATCTGGAAAGGTGACAAAGAAAAAGGAGGCGTAAGCCTCCTTTATTTATTCCATCAATCTGACATTCAGCAACACAACCCCATCCTCATCATGTAAGTTATGCTCATCTGCTGGGTTTGCTCTCATATCGCTATACAGGATCATTAGTAGCGCCCAAATCATGGAATCATGCGAGATTGAATTTACGGCGCAATGCCTCGTAATCGTATAGATTAGCCGCTGGGCCTCCAAATAGTTCATCGTCGCTCAACTCCTCTAGATGAAAAAGATCGTGGATGTATTTGTTGCTCTCGCCTTCCAGGCTGTACAACTCGAAGTTAAAAGGCCGCTTGTGCGAGCCGTAGCACGTCACCACGCCCTTATTAAGGTCAAGGTATCCTAACGTACACATTCGCGGGATAAACTCAAGAGAGACGCTTGAGGCGAATTTACGGGGCGTCACATTTGCGGCCCTCGCGAGCCGCTCGCATTCCCGATGCTTAAAAACAAACCTTGCGAGGTGTTGGCGGTTGAACCAATCGTAAGTTTCGCAAAATTTATACAGATCGAGAAGAAACACAATCAACCTCCTAATAGTGCCGGATTGACGAAAACACGACCGTTTGCATTGCAAACATAATTCAACTCTTCCAGGCGAGGCAGTAAGCTTTCCTCAAGCCGTTTCATAACGCCAGCCTGGCCGACGAACGGTCGAACTTTGCGGATTGACTCGTAAATCGCTCGCGGAGTTAACACGCCTTTATTCGCCTTGCCGAGTCTTACGATAGTGTCAACAACCTTGTTTAGCTCCGCATCCTCGCCAGCATGGCCGGAGGCGTTGGCCGCGCTAATGTAAGTTTTGCTCAACTCATGAAACATTATCAGCGCTTCCTGCATTGTTTCAACCTCAATCTCACGCGATTTGGTTGGGGATCCTGTGTTGCTAAACCAGTTGCGGATCACATGTAAAACGGAGGCGATGCGGATAACCTGCTTATCCATTTTACCAAGCGCACCGCGAAGCATTGTATGCGAGAACTTGCCGCCGTCCGCAAGGTGTGGCTCCATTTCCTGGCGTGCGAAGTTCAGGCAGCGCATAGCTGACTTGCTGATCGTGAGCTTAACGCCTTCCTCGGTCATAATGTTGTGCACCAGCTTGTAATAGTCGGCCTTCAATCCTTGGTCTACTGGCTCGTATGATGAGTCTCCGTTTTCGTCGATAAAGCTACGACGCCCAAGGAATGACTCTTCGCGCACCAGCAAGAAACGCTCACTAACACCGATGCCGCGCGCGCCCGCTTCCATGATCCCGTTAATCGTTTCGTCCTGTGCAATAACGCTCATGCATCCAAGGGCGGTAAAGCTCATGTTGTTTTCTGCGTTGGCGCGTGCGATTGATACATGTCCAGAATCCCACGCTTTCAGCACAAGCTCGCTGTTTGTTTTGCGTTCGCTGTTAGCGTATGTAAGGCCGAGCAAGCTGTTAATACTGGTTGCCTCATCGGAGATAACCGCAAAGTTACCTTGCTTGTTGTTGATTTTCGCCAGGCCTTCCGGCGTGGTATCGGAAACCGGGAAAACAATGTCACAGAATTTTGCGATCTTCTCTTCCAGCTCCTCTTTTTCTTCATACAGCGCCGCTAAGTCGGTGCCGGAGCGCTCGCCTTTCATTTCCTTCTCAAGACCCTTGAGCTTTGCGATCAGCTTCTTGCGCTCTTTGCCCCGTTGCTCGTTGATGCGCTCGACCTCGCAAACCATCGGAGCGATAGCCATTGAGTTTATCGCAGATTTACCAGTGGACGGAGGCTGGCTCGTTACAACGTAAAGCGCGGTTGGCTGATCGGTTCCATGATATTCAACCGTGAAGCGACCAAGCATGGCTGCGGAAATGCAGCCGATAAAATGCATGTAAGCGGACGATTCAGGGAATTGAACAGATCTTGCAAGGCTGCGAGAGAGCTTGCCAACTACATCAACGTCATTACCGAGAGAAATCACAGGGTATTTGTCATTCCCCTTGTTGATATCTTTCACATCACCCCAAAAGCTTTGGGCGCGCCCGTACCCGTTTGCGATGATTGCCACGCGAACCGGGGAAACGCCTTGAGTCTTTGCGGTTTCAATAACTTGTTGAGGTGTTAAAGTGCTCTGATCAAAAAACATCGTCTATCTCCTTATTGGTTGGCCCGTATTATAGGCCAACCATCTTACAGCTTTTTAGCAATTCGTGCTATTTTAAACGTTCAACCTTTGCCAGAAGCTTCCCGCCCTCGCGGCTATGGCATTCTAGCGTTTCGCTATCAAACCATAGCGACTTGTGGAAAGTGTGACCTATCAGCAACGCACCGCCTCTTTGCCTTACCTGGTAAACCGTCTCGCCAACTTGCAGCGATGTAACGCAACTCTCAACAACCTTGAACTTGTTGGCTTGCATGCTCTTTGATACGTGCTTTTTGTACTCCACGCCTTCGATCATGAATACTTGGCCTCAAACAGATAGCAACCAGCGGCAGAGAATCCGACCTCTTCGCGATAGAGAGTGAAGCGGTCGCCGTCCTCATCAAATACGTATCCAGCAACCCCGCCGAGCGCGCGACCGGATTCAACCTGGTAACGATTACCAGCCTTAAATGTTTTCTTGTTGCCTGACGAGTGGTCAACATACGTGCACTTTATGGTTTTTGCCTTGACTACGCGGAAGTCGTTAATGTTGGCCTCTTGCCACTTGCTGCCCTTAGGTAGTTCGCGCACTTCAAAAATACCGCACGCCTCAAAAGCGATCAGGTCGTCATTCTTAATGCGGCCTTTCATCAATTTGTTGTCGGAATTGCGAATTACTTTCATCTGATTGTCTCCAGTTTGCGGTTTAAGTTGAGGCAGTGCCTGCTTCGTCGGTGGCCTTAACATAGAGCTTGATTGCGCGTTCTCTCTTTCGAGTAGTGGATCAAGTTACGTATCACGGTTGGGAATTCTGACACTTCGATCAAACCCCAGCGTTACCCCTCTCCAGCTATATCCTTATAGCTCCTGCCTATGTGTTTATTATGCCCAAACTCTCGCCGGGGCGTTTAGCAATTCGTGCTATTTTCGGTTCTCAAGCCATACAGCAATAGCCAGGCCGCGAGGCGTAAGAGAGCGAATAAGTTTTGTGCGCGCAGATTTGCCGCCTAATTTCTTCCAGCCTGGATTGTCGTTTCCTACCGGATCCACTGGTAATTTCTCAGGCATGCGGAAGCCGTTTCCAGTCCAAAGGCATGTATTCTTATTGTAAGAATCGCTTGCCGGGATGATATCCGGGAAAGCTGGGTGAGCTTCATCTTTCGTGTGGATGTATCCGCCGTAATCGCAAGGGTGGAACTTGTGATCCGGCTTGCGCCATAGCGTTGACAGCTTGCCCACAGGGTTTTCTATCATGTACGGCACGCCAAAGTGATCCGCAATCTCCGCAGCAATCTTGCAGGTTTTCGCTGCCTTAATCTGGAATTCTGGATCCAGTTCCGCTTTTCGCTTCCAGTGGCGAGATCCGCTATTAGCCAGGTCGGTGCAGGGAGGGAAGGCCATAATGAAATCAGGCTTGCCGTAAACCTCATTGCACGCGCTAACCTTGAAGTCGCCGTCAATCCAGGCGTTAACGTATTCGATATTTGGATGCATTACGCGCACTGACTGGTAAGAGCCGTGATCGCCTTCATCCGCATTAAAGCACAGGACTTTGTAACCATCTTTAGCCCACGGAAGCGCAGCGTAGCCGGAGCCGTCAAACAGAGAGAAAACCAAACCTTTCATTCATCACCTCAAAACGGGAAACAGCGTTTGCAGGACGGATCGAAATTACATCCGCAGTCATTAACGATTGTTGTCGGATCTGCAAAAATCACGCCAGATTCTTGATCCATATCCATAGAGCCTAAAGCCTCATCGAGCGTGATCAGCTTATAAGCCACTTCAAGCGCAGCCTCTTTGTTTAGACCAGCTTCTTCCGCCTCGTGCAGGCGTTTAAAAAATTCGTCTTGTGCCATTCTAAAACCTCCTCAAAATTGGCGGGCGCAACGTCCCGCCGTTAACCAATCAGCGCCAGCTTTCCACGTAGATAGAGTTGGCGATTAACGTTGCCTTGATATCAGCCAGGTTCGCACTGGTGAGACGACCGCCCGGAATCGTCCCGACGACAAACCCGCCTTTTCGCTTTGTGATTGTCATTGTTGACAGGCCGGACGCGCGATCCAGTTTTACGGTCACTTTGCCGTGCAAGCCGAGGTGTGCCAGAATCAGTGCGGTTTTGGTGTTCATATTCAATTTTCCTTTATTGGTTGCTTCTGTGTTTATTATGCCAGGTTTTCAGCCTGGCGTTTTAGCAAAAAGTGCTATACCCGTATACCGATGTAAGGATAATGCGCAAGGTCTGCCGGGATAATATGATCGACGCGCCGCCAATCGTCCTCTCTATATTTCCAGACCATCACGCGAGACTTGACGATCTTATAAAGTTTCCCTGTCTCAATATCCTGGTAAATAATCATATCCAATCTCCGCTAATAACAAAATCCGTAAAGTCAAGGTGATCCAAAATAATGTGATGGCCCGTATTGTGGTCAATCTGAATCATATGCTTGCGCATCTCGCAATATTGCTTTTTGCGGTCGCTAATCCAAGAAATATAAGCCTGGTTGCGCTTGATTACATCCCCAACAAAAGCCTCTTTACCCATGTGCTCAACGAAAGCCAAATAGCGGATCTGAAACCCAGGGTTTGCAGCCTTGGCGACTTTAACCAGCTTGCGGAAATTTTCTTTGTTAACTTCAATCTCCACCATATCGCCGTTAAAAATCATGGCTTTGAAGGTTGGGATATCCATGTTGGGGGTGCGAACTATTTCGCCGTTGCTCACCATTACTTTTCCGCCTTCAACCCAGTAAGTGTGGCCGTTGTAAGTGTTGGTGTATTTCATTTTTAATTCCTCGTTGCGTTTCGATGAGGTAATAATACAACATGCCAGAATCGCTGTTTTAGCAAAAAGTGCTATCAACCCACTGACCGGAAATAAAAAACCGGGCAACAATGGCCCGGTAAAATGTTTACTCCTTCTCTTCGAGAGTGGTTGGCATATCAACACCAAACACGCTCGCCATGTTTTCGTTCGTCGGCTCATGGTAAACCGTGATCCGCAAGTCCTGGCTGATAGTGCCGCCGTTAATGCGCTGGCTTACATCAAAGTCGCCAATCGTCACGCCCTTACCATTCTCGATCTCATCCGCCAGTTGGCGCAGTTGCTCTACTGCAATACGAACTTCTAACATAATTTTTCTCCTCTTTGTTTGATTGCGGTTGGCATTATATCACTTGTTAATTGCGCTTGCCAGGAATTCGATAACCAGGCGAAGGTGCTTTTCATTCTTGATAGTCGCTGGCAACTCTTCTTTCACGTCTTGCTCAAGGGTCAGCGTGTCGTAGTAGGTGAAAGAGCCGTCCGCGTTCATGATGTAGCTCAGATCCGGCTCGCAAGCATCCTCATCAAAGTAGAACCACAGGCGCTCAAACGCCACAACCTCATCACCCTCGCAGATATCCAGGAAGATACCGCGTTTCTGTGCAAAGTTGATGGTTGTTTTGCTGATTTTCATTTCGTTGTCCTCAATTCGTTTCGATGGGTACATTATGCCAAAACCGATCAGATGAGTTTTAGCAAAAAGTGCTATTTTTAAGGCCGTGCAAGTTTTGCGCGTTTAGTTGACTTTGAACAATGTCATTTTGACTATATTGCTCATGCCGCAACAAAGTTCGTTGATTGTTGCAAAAAGTGCAATGTGAAAAGAGTGGAGGAGGGTGCAACCTGGTTCGCTCGCCTCATCCTAGCGTGTTCGCGCGCCACTTGTTGAGTCGTGTTTCCGCGTGTTCACGACTAAAGACTCCGCAGGAAAGCGCAACGTTTCCTAACAGGAAAAACAAATAAATCACCCTATAATACCCTTACAAATCAATTAGTTAGTTATATGTATCTCTAAATGTTTTTTTAACTGTATAGGTTGTTTCTACCCTTTATGGGTGGTTTGATTGTACTGTCAGATATATGGATATATATTAGTGGCATATATTTGAATTAGAAGGCTTCCGCAAGTCGGGAACCAGCTACACAAAAAAATACATACAAAATTTCAGTTACTTACGCTCAAATTTGTATAGCTGGCGATTTTTCTTGTTGACATAACGGAAAAAACAGCGATAATGAGCACATCCAATCAACGAGGAGGTGCGATATGAAAAAGCTGTACATCAACCGGGCAGGCGAGATTATCGAGAGCACAAACGATAGTGACATTGTGTCGGGTCGAGGAATGAACATGAAGTACCTGCGACGCATGGTTGACAGCGTAAAGCCTAACGAAATCAACTACATAGATGTTGAGGCGTCTGGTCGAAGTGTGGAGGGGTTGCGGATGGCCTTCGGCAAAATCGCGAGCGAGACTGGCAAAACCATAAAGACGGTCACTCACGGCAACCTGCTTGGGTTCATCATTTGCAAGCCTGAATCGGTATTCATCTAAGAGGAGTTAACAC
>ERZ1027181.35-NODE-35-length-50721-cov-22.807386_pt1 | contig 50721 bp, 34 predicted proteins | sample MGYA00519247_ERZ1027181 | MGnify/ENA primary metagenome ERZ1027181 (study PRJEB26926, sample SAMN06164415) | human gut metagenome | biome: ENVO:00009003; feature: ENVO:2100002; material: ENVO:00002003 | host: Homo sapiens | place: USA | collected 2012 ...
ACCTGCAACCTTCTGATCCGTAGTCAGATGCTCTATTCAGTTGAGCTACGGAGCCAAAAGCTTTTAAAGCGTTGCTTCTTGAAAGCGGATGCAAAGGTAAGAAATATTTTTGAATCTACAAAATTTATTTTGTATTTTTTAAAAACTTTCTTGCTTTACAACCTGTCGGGATGACTGGACTCGAACCAGCGACCTCACGCCCCCCAGACGCGTGCGCTAACCAACTGCGCTACATCCCGTTGTTCTTGTAAGCGGGTGCAAAGGTAGGGGTTTATATTGAAACCACCAAATTAATTAGCAACTTTTTTCCCTTTTCGTGCATTTTTTATTGTTTTGCGGTGCGTTCTTGCCCAATAAGGAAACCAAACGGTTTGTTAACTAATGCGTAACTTTATTGTTTTTACTTACATTAATCTTGTTATTCAGGATTTTTGGTTAAATTTGCATAGTAATATAAGTAAACAGCAAACATGCAATATATACTCAACGCTCCTTCACGGCTGGATGCCACCGTGAAGCTGCCAGCATCAAAGAGCATCAGCAACCGCGCCTTGATTATCCATGCCCTATCGAAAGGCAATATGCTGCCGGAGAACCTGTCTGTCTGCGACGACACGGAGGTGATTGTCAACGCCATGATGTATAAGCCTGACACCATAGACATCAAGGCAGCAGGAACCGCCATGCGTTTCATGACGGCTTACTTGGCTGTTACGCCGGGCGAGCACACCATTACGGGTACGGAGCGCATGAAGCAGCGTCCGATAAAGATATTGGTGGATGCGCTGCGTTATCTCGGTGCCGATATTGAGTATCTCGGCGAGGAGGGCTTTCCGCCGCTGCGCATAAAGGGCAAGCCGCTCAACGGCGGCTACATCGAAATACCTGCCAACGTCAGCTCACAATATATTTCGGCGCTGCTGATGATTGGTCCGGTTCTGAAGAACGGGCTGGAGATAAAGATGACGGGCGGCATCGCCTCGCGTCCTTACATCGACCTTACGTTGTGGATGATGAGGGAGTTCGGAGCTGACGCCGACTGGAGCGACTCAGAGACGCTGAAAGTGAACCCGCACCCTTACGAACAACATAAATATCTCATAGAAAGCGACTGGAGCGCTTCGTCATACTGGTACGAGATGATGACCTTGGCGGAGGACCCGGAGTCGACGGTGATGTTCGACGGTCTGTTTGACGCATCTAAGCAGGGCGACTCCATCGTGAAGTATATCTTCTCGCTGATGGGCGTGAAAACCCGCTTCCTATCCAATGGCAATGGAGCACCAACGGTAAGACTGAAGAAATGGCCCTGCCGTCTGCCACGACTCGACTATGACCTCCTTTCGGCACCCGACCTTGCACAGACCATCGTCGTGACCTGCGCCCTTATGGACATACCCTTCCGGCTCACAGGACTGGCAAGCCTCAGAATAAAGGAGACCGACCGCATAGAGGCGCTGAAATGCGAGCTGAAGAAGCTGGGCTACGTGCTGCGCGACGCGAACGGTGACACACTCATCTGGGACGGCACGCGCTGCGAGGCAAGCATGGAACCCATCAACACCTATCAGGACCACCGTATGGCTATGGCGTTCGCGCCGGCTGCCATCAAGTTCCCCGGTCTGCGCATCAACGATCCGCAGGTGGTGACAAAGTCGTATCCGCAGTTCTGGGACGACCTCGAGATGGCAGGATGGAAGATAGAGAAGATAAAGGACTGACAAATACACATTATATAATATAAAGAAAACCGCACAAGTGACAATACTGATACTGTCTATAGTAGCCCTCGGCGTTCTTGCTGCGATAGGAACGCTCATCGCCAACCGCGGCAAGGACGACGACACGCCCATACACGTGGAGCAGTCCTGTGCCACCTGCGACGGCACCGCATCGACGAAGTGCGAGCAGGAGTGCATGATGGAGGCTTCGACGAAACCTATCGAATACTTCGACGACGAAGAACTGGACGCCTTCAAGGGCACACCTTCGGACGCATACACGGACGAGGAGGTGGAAGAGTTCGCCAACGTGCTCTACACCATGCGGCAGGACGAGGTGGCGGCATGGTGCCGAAGCCTCAACTTGCGCGGCATCGAACTGCCCGACCAGCTGAAGGACGAAGTGTTCATCATGCTCAAGTAGGACATTATCCTGCATACTGTATGCCCAGTATTTTCCCAACACACACACTTATACACACAATATTTTGCATCTCCTAAAGACCCGACATATCATCCCAATGCTCCTCGCGGCTGTCCTTCTGGCTGCGACAGGATGTTCTACGCAGAAAAATACGGCGAAGACAAGATGGTGGCATTCATTCAAGGCTCGCTATAACACATATTATAATGGTACGCTTGCCTACATCGACGGTTCGCTCGAGAAAGAGAACGGCAACAAGGACAACTTCACGGAGATGCTGCCGCTCTACACCGTCGGCAACAAGCAGAGCCGCGAGATAGGCAAAGGCAACTTCGAGAAAGCCATAGAGAAATGCCAGAAGACCATCAAGCTGCACAGCATAAAGAAGCGTCCCGTCTGGGACAAGAAGCGACGCAAGACGGAGAAGGACATCGAGTGGCTGTCACGCCGCGAATATAACCCGTTCCTATGGAAGGCTTGGATGCTTATGGGAAGGTCGCAGTTCTATAAGGGTGCCTTTGACGAGGCTGCCTCCACATTCGCTTACATGGGTCGTCTGTATCAGACGCAGCCCGCCATATACGCCAAGTCGAGGGCTTGGCTCGCCAAGTGCTACCTGGAGGAGGGCTGGCTCTACGACGCCGAAGACGTGGTGAGGAACATGGAGCGCGACTCCATCCACTGGTCGGCACGTAAGGAGTGGGACTACACCTACGCCGACTACTACATCCACACGGGCGACTACGCCAAAGCCATACCCTATCTCAGAAAGGTGATAAAGCATGAGATGCGACGCAAACAACGTGCACGCGAGTGGTATCTGATGGGACAGATGCAGGCGGCGCTTGGCAACAAGGCGGAGGCGATGCGTGCCTACAAGCGAGTGATAAGGCAGAACCCGCCTTACGAGGTGGAGTTCAATGCACGCATTGCCATGACGGAGGTGATGTCAGGCGGACAATGGAAGAAAATGGTAAGCCGACTGAAGAGGATGGCGGCTTCGGACAAGAACAAGGAATATCTGGACCAGGTGTATTATGCCATCGGCAATATTTATCTGGCTCAGAACGACACGGCTAAAGCCATCAGCGCATACGAGCGCGGTGCCGCCAAAGCCACAAGGTCTGGCATCGAGAAGGGCGTGCTCCTGCTCAAGTTGGGCGACATCTATTGGGAGATGGAGCGATATAACGACGCCCAGAGATGCTATGGCGAGGCCATCGGACTGCTGGACAAGGAACGTAAGGACTACGAGGAACTGTCTCATCGCTCGAAGGTGCTCGACCAGCTGGTGCCATATACCGACGCCGTACACCTGCAGGACTCGCTGCAGACGCTTGCCAAGATGGACGAGAAGGACCGCAACGCTGCCATCGACCGAACCATCGCCGAACTGAAACGCAAGGAGAAGGAGGAGCGTGACCGACTCGCTGAGCAGAATGCGCAGGAGACAATGCAGCAGAATGGCGGCGGCAACAACATGCAGCAGCAGAACAACCGACAGCAGAACAACATGAATCAGCAGACCAACGGTCTGTGGTATTTCTATAACGCCACGGCTGTAAGCCAGGGTAAGGCTGCCTTCCAGAAAATGTGGGGCAAGCGTGAGAACGTCGACAACTGGCAGCGCGTCAACAAGACGGTGGTGAACTTCGGCGGCAATCAGGAGGAAACGGAGCTTAGCGAGGCTCAGCTCGACTCCATCGCACGTCAGGAAGCCATAGAGGACTCGCTGGCTCAGATAGCGGACAGCGCACAGAACGACCCGCACAAGCGCGAGTATTATCTGGCGCAGATTCCGTTCACGGAGGATCAGATTGAGGCGAGCAACAAGATAATTGAGGACGGTCTGTTCAATGCAGGCGTAATCTTCAAGGACAAGCTCAACAACCTGCCGCTCTCAGAGAAGCAGCTCACACGACTGACAAGCCAATATCCCGACTTCGAGAAGATGGCGGACGCATATTATCACATGTATCTGCTCTATATGAGGAAAGGCGAAACGGATGTGGCGGAAGGATATGTGGAACGCCTGAAGAAGGAATATCCCGAAAGCGAATGGACCACTCTCCTATCCGACCCTTACTTCGTGGAGAACGCCAAGCTCGGCGTACACATGGAAGACTCGCTGTATGCCTCGACGTACGATGCCTTCAAGGCGGCTCGTTACGCGGAGGTGAGTAGCAATGTGCGCATATCTGACAACCGGTTCCCGCTCGGCGCAAACCGCGACAAATTTGTCTTTATAGGCGGATTGTCGAAGCTTAACGAGGGCGACGAGGAGGGTTGTCTTGAGGATATGAACACGGTGGTGAAGAAATGGCCGCAGAGCGGAGTGGCTGAGATGGCGGGCATGATAGTGAAGGGCGTCAGCGAAGGAAAGCGTCTCAAGGGCGGAAAGTTCGACCTCGACAATGTTTGGGAAAGACGTTCTGAGGTGCTGACCGACAACGACTCTACCGCTGTACGCGAATTGTCGGACGAACGATTTGCCGCTTTCACATTCATGATAGCCTACAAGCCGGACTCTACGGACGAAAACCGACTGCTCTTCGAGCTTGCAAGGTATAACTTCACCAGTTTCCTCGTGCGCAATTTCGACATCGCCGTGGAGGATGCTGACGGCATTCATCGCATGAAGGTGAGCGGATTCCGCAACTATGACGAGGCTTTGCAGTACGTAAGACAGCTCTTCACCAACAAGACCATCACGTCATTGATAGGCAGAAACCGCACCATAATAATCAGCGAGCAGAACTTGCCGTTACTCGGAAGACAGTTCAGCTACGACGATTACGCACGTTTCTACGACAAACACTTCGCGCCGATAAAGATTAGCGACGAGCAACTGCTCAATGTTCCGGAGACGGTGACAACGCCGAAGCCTAAGGATGACAAGAGAGAAATGCCGGAAGACGGCTCATACGACCTCGATAGTCCGAACACTGGCAACGGTTCTACCGATACTTTCCTGGACTTGCAGGACAATCCGACGGAAGGAAAACAGGATGGCGAGACGCTCATAGAGGCTCCCACAACGGGCAATACCGTGAAGGAGGAATCAGGAACAACCGTAACTATGGAGCCGACAACAACTGTTAAGGAGGAAGACGAACCGGGCGGCACCACAATAATGGAGGAGCCGACCGTCAAGGAGAATCCGACAAAGCCAAACGTGGAACAGAATCTGATTATAGAGGAGCCGATTACTGAACAGAAACCTGCTGTTAAGGAGCAGAAACCGACTGTTAACGAACAGAAACCAGCCGTTCAGGAGCAGAAACCAGCCGTTAAAGAGCAGCCTGCGCAGAAGGAGAAGCCTTCGTCAAAGTCGCTGGAGGACGAGTTCTACTTCGGTGACGACCCACAACCTGCCACAAACAGCGGCTCAGGCTCGAAGAAGAAGCAGAACAACAGCACAGATTTCGACGACGAATATTACGAGTTGGACGGATTCTAAGCAATGAGTCGGACGGATTATTAGCAACATAATACATCATCAAATAAAGGAAATTGACAATGAGCACAGGACACTTATTATGGGTGGATGACGAGATTGAACTCCTTAAAGCCCATATCATATTTCTTGAGAAAAAAGGCTACGATGTCACAACGGTCAGCAACGGCACGGACGCCATAGAGGAATGCCGACAGCAAACCTTCGACCTCATCTTGCTGGACGAGATGATGCCGGGCCTGACCGGACTGGAAACGCTGCAAGTGATAAAGGACATACAACCCGCCACACCCGTTGTCATGGTGACAAAGAGTGAGGAGGAGAACATCATGGACCAAGCCATAGGTTCGAAGATAGCCGACTATCTCATCAAGCCTGTCAATCCAAGCCAGATATTGCTGACCCTGAAGAAGAACATTCACCAGCGTCAGATAGTCACGGAAGTGACGCAGACAGGATATCAGCAGAACTTCCAGAACATCACAATGCAGATTGGCGACAGCCGTACCGTGGATGAATGGAAGGACGTTTACCGTCGTCTTGTGCATTGGGAGCTGGAGCTTTCTGACACAGACTCGGGCATGACGGAGATGCTGCAGATGCAGAAGGAGGAGGCAAACAACGCTTTCGCCAAGTTCATCAAGAACAACTATCTCAGTTGGGTGGCTCCCGGACAGACTGACCGTCCGCTTATGAGCCCGGATATATTCAAGAACAAGGTGTTCCCCACCATCAACGGCGGCGACAAGGTGTTCGTCATCGTAATCGACAACTTCCGCTACGACCAGTGGAAACTGCTGGCACAGGAAATCGGCGACATGTTTGACATTGAAGAAGACATGTATATGAGCATCCTGCCTACAGCCACACAGTACGCACGCAACGCCATCTTCTCCGGTCTTATGCCGAAGCAGATAGAGAAGATGTTCCCCGAACTGTGGATTGACGAGGACGAGGACGAGAGCAAGAATATCAACGAGGAGCCGCTGCTGAAGAAGCAGATAGAGAGGTTCCGTCGCCACGATACGTTCTCTTATCACAAGATCAACGATTCGGTCGGTGCCGACAAGCTGCTCGAACGTCTCGGCGATCTGATGAAGAACGACCTTAATGTGGTGGTTGTCAACTTCATTGACATGCTTTCGCACGCCCGAACAGAATCGAAGATGGTGCGCGAACTTGCCAACAACGAGTCGGCTTACCGCAGCATTACGCTCTCTTGGTTCCGCCATTCGGTGATGGCTGACCTTCTGAAAGCGCTCTCGCAGCGCGACTGTAAGATTATTCTCACCACCGACCACGGCAGTATCCGCGCCTCAAAGCCAGTGAAGATAGTGGGTGACCGCAACACCAACACCAACCTGAGGTATAAGCTCGGCAAGAATCTGAACTGCCAATCGAAGGAGGTTTTCGTTATAAAGAATCCGCAAGAGGCCCAGTTGCCTGCGCCGAACATCTCCACTTCGTACGTCTTCGCCACGGGCAACACGTTCTTCGCTTACCCCAACAACTACAATTACTACGTATCTTACTATCGCGACACGTTCCAGCACGGTGGCATTTCGATGGAGGAGATGCTCATCCCGCTGATAACGCTGAGCCCGAGAAAGAAGTAAAACGATAACAACAATAAAACCGTAAACGGATAAAACATATATTTATGGAAATCAGAATCAATTCCCTGGCAGACATAAACGAGGCTGCCAAGCAGTTCATCGCCAACATGGGCAACGGCAAGGTGTTTGCTTTCTATGGCAAGATGGGAGCCGGAAAGACCACCTTCATCAAGGCTATATGTGAGGAAATGGGCGTGGAGGACGTAATAACGTCACCCACTTTCGCCATCGTAAACGAATATACAAGCCAGAAGACAGGCGATACCATCTACCACTTCGACTTCTATCGCATCAAGAAACTGGAAGAAGTGTACGATATGGGCTATGAAGACTACTTCTATGGTGGCAGTATCTGCTTCCTTGAGTGGCCCGAACTCATAGAAGACCTGCTTCCTGAGGATGCCGTAAAGGTAAGCATAGAGGAAACTGAGGACGGCGGAAGAATCGTAAAGTTCTAACTGTCGTTACAAAAAAAATCCGCAACGCTAACAGAATGGCGTTGCGGATTTTTTTTGTTATTCCCTTATAAGGCCATAAAAGACCATTGATAAGGTCATAAGAGATTATCTATAAGGTTATGAAAGCCTATTCGATGACCAGCTCCACGGGGCAATGGTCGCTGCCGAACACCTCGTTATGTATGGATGCTGCGGTCACACGGTTCATCAGTCGCTCCGATACGATGAAGTAATCGATGCGCCATCCGGCGTTCTTCTCGCGTGCCTTGAATCGGTAAGACCACCACGAATAGGTAGGATCGTCGGGGTGAAGCGTTCTGAACGTATCGACAAAGCCCTCTGAAAGAAACCTTGTCATCTTCGCACGCTCCTCATCCGTGAATCCGGCGTTCTTGCGATTGGTCTTCGGATTCTTCAGGTCAATCTCCTCGTGCGCCACATTAAGGTCGCCACAGAGAATGACCGGCTTGCGGGCGTCAAGCGTCTTGATGTACGCAAGGAAGTCGTCCTCCCATGTCATACGGTAGTCCAGACGGCGCAGACCGTCCTGCGAGTTGGGCGTATAGCATGTCACGAGGAAGAAATCGTCCATCTCCAACGTGATGACACGGCCCTCATGGTTGTGTTCGTCCTTCTCTTCTCCTATGCCATAGCTGACCGACAACGGCTTGAGACGCGTGTAGATGGTAGTACCTGAATAGCCTTTCTTGTCGGCATAGTTCCAGTATGAGCAGTAGCCTTCAAACTGAAGGTCTAACTGTCCCGCCTGCATCTTCGTCTCCTGAAGGCAGAAGAAGTCGGCATCGAGCGTACGGAAAGACTCCTCAAAGCCTTTCTGCACACAGGCGCGCAGTCCGTTGACATTCCATGAGATAAACTTCATAATTACTTAGAAAGACAGGTGAATAAGAGATTGCGGAAGAACATTTTTGACACCTGATTGTTGAAGTCAACAGGAGCCTTGTCAAACGTAATCGAGTTGAGGTACATGTTGAACTCGAAGGTGCGTGTCGTGTAGTTGTAGTTGCCTCCGAAGTTGTTGGTAAGGAACACGAAGTAGACGTCGTGCTTGCCACCGTCATACTCGAGAGTCTGCTTGAAGTAGATCGGATTGACGAAGAACGAGATGGCTGAACTGGTCACGAATGACGTTGTGGGCACATAATAGTAGCACTTGAGGTCAAGCTTTGTGTCCAGCTTACCGATTGCCTCCTTAAGGCTGCGGAGCTTCTGAACCTCCTGGTTGTTTGATCCAGCGTAAGGAGTGTTAAGGTTGATACATGAGTCGAGCACGCTTACGGGGAAGTCAGACACGGTCAGCGTAGAGTCAGTACGTACGGTCCAGCGTGTCTGAACAGAGTCGTACTTCACGTACTGCTGCTTCTGAGCGTCGGCATAATAGACGCGCATCTTACCAGAATACATATTAGCCATAGTCGACTGGTACTGCTTCTGGGTCTGATAGTCGATGGAATAGTCCGTCGAGTCAGTGTTGCACGATGTGAAGGAAATGGCCATCGCCATGATTCCGAATACAGACAATAGAATAGTCTTGAGATTTTTCATTGTTCTTTGTTTATTTTTTAGTTGTTAATCTATACATTAAATGCACGATCAACGTATATCTTGCCTGGGGAAGTCAAGTTTTTTTAGAATTTATGCGAGTTGGAATTGACCAGCTCCATAAACTCCTGTCTTGTCTTGGCCTGCTCGAAAGCGCCACAGAAGTCGGACGTTACGGTTATGGAGTTCTGCTTCTCCACGCCGCGCATCTGCATGCACATGTGCTTTGCCTCTATCACAACCATGACGCCGAGCGGATGGAGTGTCTCCTCGATGCACTCGCGAATCTGCTGCGTAAGGCGCTCCTGCACCTGCAGACGGTGCGAGAAAATGTCAACAACACGGGCAATCTTGCTTAGTCCGGTGATGTATCCGTTGGGGATGTAAGCCACGTGTGCCTTGCCATAGAAGGGCAGCATGTGATGCTCGCAAAGCGAGAAGAGGTCGATGTCCTTCACCACCACCATCTGATTGTAGTCTTCCTTGAAGAGTGCGTCCGTCAACACCTTTTTAGGGTCCTGCGTATATCCACGTGTGAGCACCTGCATGGCCTTAGCCACGCGCATAGGTGTCTTCACAAGTCCTTCGCGTTCCACGTCTTCTCCAAGCAGCGTGAGAATGCTCTTATAGTGTGATGCAAGGTCGTCCAGACCTTCTCTGTATTCCGGATTATCCATATTTATATTTTTGAGTTTTGAGTTTTATATCAGGTTATTACGCGGTTTAATATGCTACGTTTATTTTTCCGCTGACGATGCACGCCTGTCTATATCCGAGTTTCTTCACCTGCGTGAGTACGCGGTTGGCCTCTTGATATGAGCGGTAGTTACCTACACGGCAAATCCATCGCGGAGAATAGAAATGCACGTACACCGGCTGGTCCGGCATGGCACGCTTTACGGCATTGCCAGCCTGCTGCGCTTTCAGCTTGTCAGCCCTTGAATTGCCGCCGGCAAACACCTGCACACGGTAACCATTCACCTTGTACGAGCGTCTCATCACCTTCTTGCTTGTGTCTACGTAAGGCTCCTCGGTCTTCGTTTCGGGCTGCGTCTGCTCATGCTTCTCCTTAGGAGGCTGTGCTTCATGATGCTCCTTGGCATCGTGATGCTTGGCAGAGTCGGCGTCATGATGCTTGGCAGAGTCTGGCTCATGCTTAAGAGTTTCGTTCTTATGAGGTGTCTGTGCCTCATGACGAGTCTTTGAAGAGTCGGCATGCTCTGTCGGTTTCTTCGTCACGTGCTGCTGCTCCTGCTTCGCCGCGCTGACGTCAGCCTTATTCACAAGGTCTTCTATCTCTTTGCTCTGTGTCACGGTTACGCTTCCCTTCGCCTGCTTCTTTTCCTGCAGATGCTGGGTGAACGATTGCGCTCCGGCTGTAGTCGTGATGCAGAGTGCTAATGTCAGAGTGTAGAAGATGCGTCTGATGTTGGTTTTCATATCGTGCTTAATAAACGGAAAATCAGTGGGACGACGGAATCCGTGTCCGCTGTCCCACTGCTTTTGTTAAATTCAATGAAGTGATGATATGTTCATCCCTCTTCGCTGATTACTTCTTCCAAGCGTCGATGATGCCCTTGAAGTCAGCGCACTTCAGAGAAGCGCCACCGATCAAGCCACCGTCGATGTTGGGCTTAGAGAAGAGCTCAGGAGCGTTGCTTGCCTTGCAGCTGCCACCGTAGAGGATAGATGTCTCCTCAGCAGCCTCCTTGCCGTACTTCTCAGCAACGATAGAGCGGATGTATGCGAGCATTTCCTCAGCCTGATCAGATGTGGCAGTCTTGCCAGTACCGATAGCCCAAATCGGCTCGTAAGCGATGATGATGTTCTTCCAAGCCTCAGCGTCAAGGTGGAATACAGAGCCAACGAGCTCAGCCTTCACTACCTCGTTCTGCTTCTCAGCCTCACGCTCCTCGAGAGTCTCGCCGCAGCAGAAGATAATCTTCAGACCGTTAGCAAGAGCGAGGTCTACCTTCTCCTTCAGGATCTCAGCTGTCTCGCCGTAGTACTGGCGACGCTCTGAGTGACCGAGGATAACATACTGTGCACCTGTGCTCTTTACCATAGAGGCAGAAACCTCGCCTGTGTAAGCACCCTTCTCCTTATTGGCGCAGTTCTCAGCACCAAGACCTACTACTGAAGCGTCGAGCACCTGAGCTACTGAAGCGAGGTGAACGAACGGTGTGCAGATTACAACGTCACAGTTGGGCTTCTCAGCTGCGAGAGCCTCGTTGATTTCCTTTGCAAGTGCTACACCCTCCTGCAGGTTAAGATTCATCTTCCAGTTACCTGCTACAATTTTCTTTCTCATTTTCCTATTGTTTTTAAAGAATTGATATAATTTGTTTGACTTTTCCTTGTTTCTTACCCACTTGCTCCATGCCCACATTCTGTCGGCTATGGTCAGCAAGAGCAGCGGCAGCACGAAGGTCATGAGCACCTTCAGTATGCGCGACGCTGTATTGTCCTTCGGCATCTGCCCTATCTCAAGCTTGCCGAGTGGCGCGGTCAGCTCGTCGGTAGTGGGCAGCTGGTTGTGGCTCCACTTTCCTATTATCACTCCGTCCTTGAGGAGGAGCAGTCCGGGATTGCTTCTTATGACGGTCTTGAGCGTCCGTTCGTCGGTGGTGCAGAAGGGATATTCGGCTCCCGTCATGTCTATCCAACGCTGGATGTCCTTCTCCGTACTTGCCGTGAGGCAATAGAAGGGCACCTTATAGTCCGTGGCATATTCGTATATCTGGTCTATGTTGCCGAAGTTAGAGTCGTCGGCATAGCCGAGATGCGGCGATATGAGCAGGAAGGTGTAACCCTTATGACTGAGCACCGCCTCCGTGATGTCCTCTCCCGTGCTGTTGAGCGTTATGGAGAAGTCGTGGATGGGCGGCTCATATCCTGCCTTTGTCTGCACGGTCTTCGAGTCGACAAACTCCCATGTAGAGTCGGGATAATTCTCAAGCGTAAATTCCTTCGTCTGTCCGTCCTTCTTCATTATGAAGGTGGTGACAAACTCAGGTTGTTCTGCTCCCTCCAGTATCTCCATACCTTTCTTTATGTCCGTGCCCACACGATAGGGACGGAAGTCGAATGTGGGGAGGGCATAGAGGCAATAGAGGCTTGTGAGCACGATGTAGATGACCGTATAGTTCAGCACTATCCACTGGTTGCTCTTCGATATGAGTCTCTTCATGTCCTTGCGCCACCTTGCCACAACTATGGCACAAACGAGCAGCACGATGTTCTTCGCCAATGTCTCGCCATTGGTAAGCTTTATGGCATCGCCGAAGCATCCGCAGTCTTTCACCGGGTCGGCGGCGTAAATCCATACCGTCAGCGCTGTCATAAACACCATCATCGCCAGTATCAGGCGCGGCACGATGCGTCGTCGTACTGAGAAGAGCAGGAAGATGCCGAGCGAAAACTCGAGGGCGGCAAGCCCGACGGCACCGCCAAGCGTAACAAAGTCCGGCACATAGTCAGACAGCGACATCGCAATCAGATAATCGTCCAGCTTGTATTGCGTGCCAAGCGGGTCGACTGCCTTCACGTATCCTGACAGTATGAACGTCAGCGCGAGCAAGAGCCGGCATATATTCACGATTATGATACGCAGCTTCTTCATGTCCTTACGTTTTTCGGTTTACTGACCGTCCACGGTCTTTATGGCTCCGAAGCAGGCATAATTGATGATGTCCATGTAGTTGGAGTCGATGCCTTCGGAGACGAGCGTGCCTTCCTGAAGATCTTCCATCTCCTTCACACGCTGTATCTTGGTGAGTATGAAGTCGGTATAGCTGCTCACACGCATGTCGCGCCACGCCTCGTTATAGTCGTGGTTCTTGCGGAGCATCAGTTCAAGGCATTCCTTGGCGTGGCGGTCATACATCTCCATAGCCTGTGCAGGATTGATGTCCACGGTGTCCACGAAGCCATGCTCGAGCTGTATCAGCCCGATTATACCATAATTAATAAGTGCGATAAATTCTGGGCGTATGCCCTCTCCGACGAGCGATGTGCCCGTCGTTTCAAGTGAGCGGATGCGCTTTGCCTTGATAAAAAGTTGGTCTGTGAGGGACGACGGACGCAATATGCGCCACGAAGCTCCATAATCATGAAGTTTCTTCTCGAAGAGCGTACGACACTCCTGCATCACGGCTCTGAATTGTTCATCTGTTTTAGTTGTATCCATAATTCGGCGCAAAAATACGAAATTCTCTCGATATGAGCAAGAAAAGGCTGATTTTTACTGCTGTTTCTGCCTCATTCGTATCATTCTTACCACTCCGCACATCGCCTCATAACGTGCCTGTAGCGAATCTCGCTTGGCTCCGAGCAATGCGCGTTTCAGTCTGTCCGTCTCGTTTTCCGCCATGCGGATGGCCTCCTGCAGTCTTACGTCAGTCTCAGCCACGTCCTTCTGCGCCATCTTCAGCGAAGCGTCCTGCCATATCTTCAGCGCCTTCTTTCGTGCCTCCACCGCCATCGGGAAGCGTTCGCGCAGCGACGTAATGGAGTCGAGCGTCGCAGCATACTTGCCCTCAGCATACAACTTTTCTATGTTATCGAGCGTAGGCTGAGCCTTCTCGTCTTCAGTCGGAGTGCAAGCCACAAGCGCCGTTCCGACCATGAATGTAAGCAATATTCTTTTCATTACGTCGACAAAAGTACAACAATATCACGCAAACGACAAGAAAATTCTATTTTTTAACTATCATTTATAGCCCAAGAAATTCATAGTAATCATCGCGTGTGACAACCTTGAATGTAGCGTCGGGATAGCTGCGAGCGAATGATGACGGGACGTTAGCTGTCTTGCGTGGATTCCATTTGAACTCATAAGCAGCAAGCTGTCCGTCAGTTTCCTCAATAAAGTCGATTTCCTGTTTGGTGGAAGTACGCCAAAAGTAGGGACGGGTGTAGGCGCCTGCGTATGACAGCTTCTTAAGACGCTCGGATATTATGTAGTTCTCAAACAGCGCTCCGATGTCCTGACGCACTTCCGGCAACATGAAATTACCAATAACAGCATTGCGAATGCCGCAATCCCAGAAGTACACTTTCTTAGCGAACTTCAGCTCGTTACGCAGATTACGACTGTAAGACGGGAGACGGAACACCACAAATGCTTGCTCGAGCAATTGTACGTATGAGTCGACAGTCTTCGAATCGAGTCCGCAAATCTGTGCCAATTCGTTGTACGACACTTCCGAACCAATCTGAAAAGCAAGAGCTTGAAGGAGTTTCACAATCTTCTCGCTCTTCTTTATCTTGTCAAACATAAAAATGTCTTTGTAAAGATAGCTGTCTGTAAGCTCCTGAAGCACTTCGCGCTCTTCACCCACACTGTTCACGACAGCAGGATAACTGCCGTAGACAAGGCGATGCTCAAGCATACGCTTTTCTTCCAAAAGCCCATGATGATCGGAGAGCTCGGCAAACGAGAGCGGGAACATCTGCATCTCATACTTCCTGCCAGTAAGTGGTTCGTTGATGATATTGGCAAGACCAAAGGAAGAACTGCCTGTAGCATACACCTGGATGTCAGGATTGTTGTCGATAATAAGCTTCAGCACAATGCCTATATCGGGTATGCGTTGCGCTTCATCCACGAACACTATCTTCTTTGTGCCGATAATAGCTCGCAGACGTGTTGATGTGGCATCACTGAAAAGCATGCGAACATCTGCGTCATCACCGTTAAGGCATAGCGCATCGCTGTCTTTAAGCATATTTCGCAGGAGGGTTGTCTTACCCACTTGACGTGCACCGAATACGATGATTGCCCTACCCTTATTTATCCGCTCACGTATTCGCGACTCTAATAGTCTTGTTATCATAACTTTACACATTTCTGATTATGATGCAAAGATACGAATTTATATTCGCTATTCCAAGAATATTTAAATATTTTCGGAATCAAATCCATAAATATTTAAATATTCTCGGAATACAATCCACAAATATCATAATATTCATGGAATAGCAGTTCTACGTGTCCTTCATGTCCACCATGCAAATATCGTACAAAGAGTAAAAACATGTTACAAAATAAAAATTGATTCTAGAGTTCTGATTTGCTGTTTTTACGGTGTTTTGCTGTGCAAACAGCACCCACGCTTAACGATAGAGCCACTTTTACACTGCAATAGTGCCACTATTAGACAGTAAAAGTGGCACTATTGCATGATAATAGTGGCACTATTGTAGTGTAAAAGTGGCGCTATTGCAACAAAAAACGGCTCTTTTGCGAGTCTGATTACCTAACGCTTCGTCAGAAAATTGCATAACACACTGTGCGCAAATATATTAGCTCAAAACGCTCAAAACTCAAGAATTTCGCACCAAAGATTTTGTTGTGCGCTCAACTGGGAGTATTGAGCGTTAGAAATGCAAATATTGTGTCGGACGGCAAGGCGTCCGAATTAGGAATTTTGAGTTTTGAATTAGGAATTATTCTCGGCTTCGCCTGCGATTTTGAATTATTCAGTTGTGAATTATAGCAGACAAGGCAAACATAGGAGGCTATGGCGTCCTAGGTTTGTCACAATTGCATAAAGGAATATTCACACAACGCTCATATAGCTGATACCGATCAACAGGTGTATGCCTTATGCATTTTACCGTAGTTTAAGCAGCGAGTTTATGCATTTTACCGTAGTTTAAGCAGCGAGTTTATACATTTTACCGAATTATAGAATGGATAAGTTGTTTATTATCAATTATTTTATGTACATTTGCAGAAAAAAAGAAGAAACATCAACTACATAAGACTAAAATATGGTAGGAGAAAAGACTATAATTCAGGTATTAGCCGAGCAGAAAGAATACATGGACGGCTACCAACCTGACGGATGGGTAACGCGACGGGAGGAACAATTGTTCGAACTCGACAGTACTCTTGCTCAGGTTGTGATAGGAGTAAGAAGAAGTGGAAAATCAACGCTTTGCCATAAAGTACTGCTGGAACACAATGTGAAATACGGTTATGCAAACTTCGACGACGACCGCCTTGCCAATCTGCGAGTGGAAGACTTGAACACAGTATTGTCATGCATATATCAGATTTATGGTACTGACATAAAATACATCTTCCTTGACGAGATACAGGACGTTGACGGTTGGCATTTGTTTGTCAACCGACTTCTTCGTACAAATCTCCATGTTATAGTAACGGGCAGCAATGCAAAGCTTCTGAGTGGTGAACTTGCTACACATCTTACAGGTCGCTATAACGAAATACGCCTTTTCCCTTTCTCATTCAGAGAGTATTGTGACTTTCATCATATCGAAACCAACGGTCTGACCACTAAGATAGAGGCTGGGATAAAACGTGCTTTTATGGAATACGTAACAGACGGCGGCTTTCCTGAACTGCAAAACATACGCAACAAGCGTGGATACGTGCAAAGCCTACTGGAGGCGATAGTTTCGAAAGACATACAGCAGAGATTCAGAATCCGTAACGTTGATACGTTGCGAAAGATAGCCAACCATCTGATCAATAATGTCTGCCAAGAAATCAATTATGGCAATATTGCAGAAACAATGGGTGTAACGGATCAGACGGTAAAGAAATACGTAGATTTTCTGCGTCAAGCCTTTCTCGTTCAGATTCTCAACAAACATTCATTCAAGAGTAAAGAAAGAATCAGAAATGCCAAGGCTTATATCGTTGACCCTGGGCTTCAGAATAACAGAGACAATTCGTTTGCCGCCGAAAACATTGGCTGGCGTCTGGAAAATGTGATTTACATCGAACTCCTTAGAAGATGCACAAATGATTTCTTAGACATATATTACTATAAGGAATCGCCTCGCTCCAAAGAAATTGACTTCGTGCTATGCAATCAGGACAAAGCCGTAGAACTTATTCAGGTGGCATACGACATTGACAATCAAAAGACATTCTATAGAGAAACGAGTTCACTCATCAAAGCCTCAGCAAAACTGCATTGTGACAATCTCACGCTTATTGCTTTCACGCAAACACGTGACGAGAAGATTGACGGTAAATGCATAAAGATATTGTCAGCTACTGATTGGCTATTGAAGAAATAATCGTTGCTAAACATAACAAAAAGGGTGTGCATTCCTTGTTATTCCTATAAGGAAAACAGAATGCACACCCTTTGATGTTTTTATTCTCTTAAGCCTATACCTATATAAATATATACTTCATCACGAAGAGGAAGGCGAGGATGTATAGGGTAAGGTTCAGCTTCTTCCAGTTTCCGCAGATTATGTTGATGACAACGTAGGCGATGACGCCGCAGAGGATGCCGTCGGAGATGCTGTATGTAAGGGGCATCATCACGATGGTGATGAACGCCGGGATTGACTCGGCGTAGTCGTCGAGGTCGATGTCCTTAATCGGCGAGAGCATAAACAGTCCTACAATCACAAGCACGGGCGATGTGGCAGCCGAGGGGATGGAAAGGAATACGGGGGCGAAGAAGAGGGCTATGGCGAAGCAGCAGGCTGTGGCGAAAGCCGTTACGCCGGTGCGTCCTCCCTGTGCCACTCCCGAAGCACTCTCCACGTACGTGGTGGTGGTGCTGGCGCCGAGGCACGAACCTGCCACCGTGGCGATGGCATCAGCCATGAACGCCTTGTTGAGTCCGGGGATTGATCCGTCCTTACGCATCATGCCTGCCTTGGTGCAGACGCCCACGAGCGTACCCATCGTGTCGAACATGTCGATGAAGAGGAACGTGAACACCACGATAACCATGTCGATGGTCATGATGTTATGGAACTCGAACTGGCAGAAAATCGGGGCGACGGAAGGCGGTGTGTCCACAAAGCCGCTGAACGATGTCAGTCCCATCGGCACTCCGATCAGGGCTGTGCCGATGATGCCGATAAGCAACGATCCGGGCACGTTCTTGATGACAAGTACGGAGGTGAGGATGATGCCAATAACGCCGAGCAGAGCCGAACCGCTTGTGAGATGTCCGATGCTCACGAAAGTGGCGTCGTTAGAGATGATGATGCCGGCGTTTTTAAGACCGATGAAGGCGATAAAGAGTCCGATGCCGGCTCCGATGGCTCGCTTCAGCGTAGCGGGGATGGCGTCCACGATGAGCGTACGTATCTTCGTCGCGGTCATGAGGATGAAGAGGATGCCTTCTATGAGGATGGCGGTCAGCGCGAACTGCCACGAATAGCCCATCGTAAGGCAGACGGTGAAGACGAAGAAGGCGTTCAGACCCATGCCGGGGGCAAGTCCGAAAGGCTTCTTGGCGTAGAAAGCCATGACGAGCGTGCCGACGATGGCAGCCAATGCCGTGGATGTGAAGACGGCGTTGGTGTCCATGCCCTGCGAAGCAAGGTTGGAGAAGATGTTAGGGTTGACGGCGAGGATGTACGCCATCGTAAGGAACGTGGTTATGCCTGCCATTATCTCTGTCTTGAGATTGTTCTTGGCAGGATCGAATCCTAAGAGTTTTAAGAACATAACTTATAATATTGTGTTAAAGGGGTTTGCTGTTATTATTATGTCCGCAGATTAGAAGTCCCACTTGACACCGAGGCACGGACGACACTTGAAGCCACCCGTCGAACCGAAGTTGTTAGAAAGCTCCACCTCACCACCAAGGCTGAGGTTGTCGCATCCGAAGTGCTGACCCACGTTATACCAGAGCTGCGGCTCGGTGATGAATACGGTCTTCTTGGTGTCGCAAGTGCCATCCTCACGGAAGTCCACACCGTGTGTCTCCCACCAGAAGTCGGCGAAACCGTCAAACTTCAAGCCCTTCACACCGAAGAGGTCGTTCATTGCCCACACGGCAGTAAGCTGCATAGGCACGTCAGAGTCCTTCTCCTGTATGTTCTTGTAGAGAGCCTTGAGGTTGAGCGTGTTCTTGAAGTCCTTGCTGTGGATGAAATAGTCCACACCCACGAGCCAAGCATTGTTGATGGGGTACGACTTTGTTATACCGCCGTTATACTCCACCTGCAGCGAAAGGTTCTTGATGGCTGAGTTCTGCCAGAAGTTGAGGCAGCGTGCAATCTCGAAGTACGATCCGCCGGGAGCGAGATTCGGACTACCCTTCACGTGCTGGTCATAGTTGAAGTCATGGTCAACAAAGAAGTAGGTGTTACCCCACTTGTCCTGCTTGAACATCTCAAGCGTAAGGGTTACGAACTCGCGGTCGCTGCCGAAATCGTAGAGCACCTGTGCGTTTACCTGCGCCTTTGCCTTCGGCGTGGCGAAAAAGAGAGCCGCCAAAAGTATGGCAATGGCTATAAGTTTGTTAGCTTTCATTAATTTATATGAGTTGTTTGTGAATGATTTTGCAAAATTATATAAAATTTCTATAACAATAACTATATAGCTATCACTTTCGTACTGTCAGACATACATTTTATGTTTAGCGGAAGATTGTCAACAATTAGCCGACATTGCTCATAATTATTCCAAATAACAACTTTTGCACAAAAAGACTGATAAAAAAGGCAAAAAATAGCAGATTTGAGCTTTAATTTAGAGTTTCAAGTGGTTGTGGCAGCCGTTGACTTTAAGTGGCATAGACGAGGAAATGCAGAACTAGCGGATTTGAGAAGTGGAAACGCTTTCAAGTCATTACCCGCAGAGTTACCCAAAGGTTCAAAACGAAAAAAGAAACATTGCTATAAAATTTTTACATATATTCCGCATTTTTCGCAATTTATATATTAATAACACTTAAAGTATGGTATTTGTTATATAATATTTGAAATAAAATGTTTATATTTGCGACATTAAAAACCAATAAAATACGCTACTATGAAAAGAAACTTAATTTGTGCTTTCATTGCTATGATAGCGATGTTTGTTGTCAGTAACAAGACTATGGCATCTGAAAATATAGCCATAGACCGCATGGAAATGCAAGTTCCTAGTACCTCAACGCCTAATGTTTATTTCAAAGTAACTACGGAAACAGCTCCGAATGGAGATATGATAGTCATTACTCACACAACATTAACGTTAGACGGACAAACTATAAGCGACACTATAGAAATCTTTGTCATTAAGCGTACATAACAAATTATGTAACCAATATGAGAGGTTTTATTACTTTTATATTCATATTTTTATCCCTTTCTACTTTTTCCCAGTCGAAAGGGATAAAATTTATATATACTACAACTCAAGACATCCCCAATGGGGTCTTGAAAATGGAAAATGAAACTGTAAGAAATATAGTTATAGATAAAATAAAAAAGGACAAAAAGGTATATTCATTAATAGTTTCTAATGGTGCAAGTTTGTTCCATAAAGACTCTACAAGCATGGATGCAACACCATTAAAAATAGATACAAGAAATATTTACATAAACAAAAATGAAGATTTAAAATTAGAACAAATATATTATAGGGGAAAACTTTATTTAATAAAGACCAAATACAAAACTGAAAAGTGGAATCTGACTCAAGAGCAAGATACTATAAATGGCTTTTTGTGTTACAAAGCTACATTAAAAGATAAAAACAATTTAAGTTTTATTGCTTGGTTCACTCCAAAAATCCCAATAGATATAGCTCCTCTTGGACACAATGGATTACCAGGTCTTGTTGTAAGAATGGAGACTCCTGTTTATGTATTAAACCTTGAGAAAATTGATGAATTGGAGAATGTTACAATAGATATTCCTAAGAAAGGCATTTGTCTAACAGAAGAGAAATTGAAAAAGAATGCAGATAAAGATTTGGAATATCTCTTAAAAACTGCCGATTCTGTAAAAGAATATAAATGATAAAATACAGAGCATTTATAATAATACTTATTTGTCTTGTGTATTTCAGCAAGATTTATGCACAACAGATTTGCGGTCATGTGGTAGACAAACATGGGAATGCCATTGTGGCCGCTTCTGTTTTTGTGTATGCGGATACGACAGAAAATGCCCAAATAATAGCTTTTATCTCCACTGACAATAAAGGGGATTTTTGTATGGATAAAAATGTTGTAGACAGAAATTCTTGGCTTATTGTGCGATCTCTTGGATACCAAAAGTTTGTGACCAAGACGAATTCAGAAAATCATTTCTATAATATAAAATTAGAAGAAGACAAAAGAAGCCTTAAAGAGGTTATTGTAAAAGCAAGATATAGTGGAATAAGGACAATTGGTGATACAGTAAAATATGATGTAAAACATTTTACAAATGGTTTTGAAACAAATGTGGCAGATGTATTGAAAAGTCTACCAGGCATAAAAGTTGACAAAGGTGGGCAAGTTTCATATGGAGGACAGAGTATTGGCAAACTGTTGATTGATGGAAAAGATATGTTCTCTGATGAGAATCGTGGACTTGTTATTAAAAACATGTCGGCTCAAATGGTTACAGGGGCAGAAATCATTAAAAATTATAATGATGATAGTCATGAAAAAGATAATACGTTTACCAAACTTGCATTAAACTTAAGAACAAAAGGCTTTAGGAAGTTTTGTGGTTATATTGAAAGTGATGGGGGATATAATGAAAAATTCAATATAAAGACATTTGATATTTTCAACCAAGATAGGCTAACAATAAACCCTTTGGTAGTTTCCAACAACATGGGACATCCTGCATTTACAATAAACGACTATATAAATCGCAGGCTTATGGTCACAGACAATGAAAATCTTAATATAAAAATGACAGGAGCGGAAACAGGTTTGCTCTATCGACCAGACAATGTATTCTCTGACATTAGTCATTTTGGGGTAGTAGACACAAAATACAACAGTTTGAATGGCAAACTCACGCTTACATCAAATATAATAATAAACAAAGCAGATGTAAAAGAAAAACATACAATACAGAATGAATATTTATCAAGTCTAATTATTGACACACTTATGTATGAAAGCCGTGCAATCACAAATCTTGCTGTTGCATCAATAAGGGCAATATGGAAGTCTACGGAAAGACTTCAACTCATACCATATATAAACTTGAATATATCAAAAGCAAATACAGAAAAATCCTCAATAAGTAGTAATAAAGAAAGTAACTATTATGATAAAAGCCAAAACAAATGCGAAGAGTTTGGAGGAGGAATGCGTGTTTTTTTTAAAAATAAAAAACATACGATATCAGCTATCCTAAATTCTTCTTATTATGATAATAATAACAACTATGACCTTACTACAGGAATGAATATATTGCCTATAGAATATTATTCCGTGTCAAACATGATGTATTCTACCGGTGAACTTGTTTCATCCAAAAGGATCGGCGTATCAGCTTCATTAAAATATGATTACAAGTTGAAAGAAAACTACAAACTTATTACTATGGCTTCATTTCAGAGTAAGAAGTATATAAATAGTGGGAGTTTCCTTGCCAAGAAAGTTCTTCCCAAAGAGTCTTTTAAAACCAACGAATCTTTATTTGACATTTCAATTAAAAAGGACAAAGGAAATTTTCTATATATGATAGGAGGCACATTGAGATATGAGGACAATTCATGCATAAAAAAATTAAAAAACAAGAGTATTTTTATCCATCCTAAATTTCAAATGGAATATGCATTTACCACAATGCAGAAACTGTCATTTACCATCAATAAAGGTCAATCCTTGGTTGATGAGGAGAAACTATATAGTTTTGAACGAATCAAATCATATAATGAGATTGAGAAAGGTTGTATTGTATCTACACCTTATCAAAACGAAACCCAAATAGGTCTGTCGTATTTCAACTACGATACTAATCATCAGTTGTATTTTACTTTGTTTAGCAACGCAACCTTTACAAAGAACGCACTGAAGAGGAATGTGCAGCAAAAAGGGATAGTAAACATCATATCATACTCAAATGATGGACATGAAAAGAACTTCTATGCTATAGCAAGTATAGAGAAACGTTTTGTATTTCCGTTAATCGTGAAGTCAAATCTTTCTTACAATCATATACAGACAAATGTATTATTGAATGATGTTAATAGCAAATCCGTTAACAGTCAATCCCTTTTTGACATGAATGTTAGCACATCATTCCCTGCACACTTAAATGGAAATGTGATGTTTAAGTATAGATACAATTATAATAATGTCTATAGTATCAAAAACAACACACATGAAATACTTACAGAATGTCGAATTCTATACAGATGGGGATTATTAAGAAGTGAATTATCATGGGGGATACAGTTAATCCAAGGTAATAATATGGAAGAATATGTGCAACAAATTGTTAGTAGCAAGATTAGTCTAAAACTAAAGCATATAACAGTGAGATTCTCCGCAAATAATCTCTTTAACTTGCGAAATTCGGAATGGATACGAAAGACTGTCACACCTTATTTAACAGTTAATGACATATACCAAAGACTACCTGGTTCTTTAACAGTTGGGGTTACATGGGCATATTAAAATCTGAGTCTACTTGAAAAAGCAGAGCACTATCAATTTGAATGTTAAACAGCAAAACAAGTCCAAAACAGGCTAATTAATGCTAAATGTTTCATATAGAATAGCTTTTCTTATGCTTTTGAGTTTTAAACTGTAAGCATTTTGAAGTACCCATCTGTTTTGATGACACTTTTTCAAGGTGGCTCAAATCTATTTATGTAAATCGCTCTCTAATTTGTTGTAAACAAATTAGGGCTATTTCATAAATTATAAAGTCAAGAATAATTTATAATATATGGAATCTCCTAATGTATTGTAACCATATCTAAAAAAACTTTCAATTTGTTTACGATTAACAAGCAGAATACTTATCTTTGCAAAACGAATAACAACCAAAAACCTTTTGCGTATGAAGAAACATTTACGCGTATTATTATTAGCCGCAATGGCTACCGTTTCGGTAGGCGCATTCGCCACAGACGGTAACCCACTATCACACCAAGTAACCATCGGAACGGCAGCTGCTGATTCCGGTCCGCTCCGCGCATGGATAAACGGCACAATGCCTTGTCCTGCAAACACGGTACACGCCGAACCTTTCGACCTTTCGGTTAAGGGCAACAAGGGATTCGGACGCTCTGACATGTCGCTTTGCATCGACAATAAGGGCAACTACATCCGTGCCAAGGCTTTCATGGCTTTCGACGGCAACGCCAATCCCATCGACGGCATCAAGGTGTACGGCGTGTTTATGAACACCAGCTACACATGCGACAGCGTTTCGTGTCTCAGCCGTCTGGCTCTTGACAACTACGTGCCTACCAAACCGCTGAGGATGGGTGTGGAGTTCTATACCAACAACAACGGACAGCCCGGCGACCTTGTCTACTCCGAGGAGATGGACGTATACGGAGAGAAATCGAAGGGTACGGCAGGTGACGAGACGCACGGCGAGGAAGTGGTGCCCATCTATGGATTCCTGCTCAAGACGAAGGAATATGTAAGAATGGAGAACGGCTTTGTCTGCGTTTATGCTGCAGACACCGACGAGAAGCAGAGCTATGCTTTCTGTCTCGCACACGACGCCAACGTAACGCACAGCGGCATCCTGAGAATGTACACGCCAGGATCGCCTGTTACCACAGACTATGCCGGATGCTTCAATTACTGTATGACGGGAGACGCCTCGCAGACGCTTGCAAAGAAGGGTCTGAAGTTTACGCGCGTCCTTGCTCCCGAAGCCACGGAGCGCGGCAAGTACGCCAAGGTGCAGGTGGAGCTGTCAAACTACGGTTCGTCAAACATCAGCGACGCCACGCTTCGCCTTACGCAGGACGACAAGATAATAGCTCAGGAAACCATCGGCGAGACCATCTATGCCGGCACAATATATAAGTATACGTTCCGCACACGTCCCGACTGCTCGGAAGTGGGCACGCACCGCTTCACCATTGAGAACGTCACACCGGGCGACGACCATTACGCAGAACGCACCATCAGCTTCAACACCACCAACAATCTCGGTTCGTGTACGTCGCGAAGCACATACACGGCACAGTATAAGTATATCAAGTCGGTGGACCTCGGCGACATTCACAACGAGAGCGACTGGGGACAATACTCTGACTACCGCAACCTCAAGACTGACATAAAGCCCGGCCAAACACTTACACTCAACGTAGAGAAACTCGCCAACAAGGGCGACTTCCTCAAGGTATGGGTAGACTGGAACGGCAACGGCGTCTTTGACGATGCAGGAGAGTTTATGGGCTACGTGCCGCGCAGCACTCTCTCCATAAAGATTCCGGACAACGCTTACGCCACATCGGGCGAGAAGACCATGCGTATCATTGTAAGCGACAAGGACGTTTCGCCTTGCGAGACTTACACGTTCGGCGAGACCGAGGACTACACCATCAACGTGGTTCGTCCCGACAACACGCCTGCTCTGACGCTCGACCGCATGGAGATAGACGTGACAAGCGACAATGCTGCACAGAAGCACGAGCTGCTCGTGAGCAACGAAGGCAACGCTGACCTCAACGTCGACTACACCATCGACTATCGTCTGCCCCTCTCTCCGGACGTTTCGCCCATTTACAAGTCGCCGAAAGCCGTGGGAGCCGAACCGCCTGTCGTAAGGTATGCAAAGGCGGAAGCCAAGTATGCGGAAAGCGCCTGGAAGGCTGAGGACAACAACGCATTGAGCCTTTCATACGCCAACGACTATACTGCCTACACGGGATCGGACAACATCTACGTAAATTACGCTCATTACTATCCCGGCAACGCCCTGAAGAGCATCGCCGGCATGAAGATTTCGTCCATCGACATCTACGTGGCTACTCCTGCACGCAAGTCGTTCGTGGCAGTATGGAAGGGAGCCGGCACGCAGTTTATGAGTGGCGCCAATGTCATGAAGCAGCAGTTCGAAGCTGTGGCTGACTCATGGAACCACATCGAGCTGGACTCTCCTGTAACCATCGGCGAGGAGGATCTCTTCATCGGATGTGCCCTTGAGGGATGTAAGAACATCGATTATCTCGTGGGCATCGACGGCGGTCCGACAGCCGTAGGCTTCGGCGACCTCATCTGCGTAGAAAACAACAACTACTGGTTCTCGCTTGCCGACCTTGGCTACGAGGGCAACGTGCTCATCCGCGCCAACGTAACCGGACAGCGCACGCCTGCCGTCAGCTGGCTCAGCATCGACAAGGACAAGGCTTCCTTGGCTGCAGGCGAACAGCAGAAGCTCAGCGTCAGCACCAATGCAGCCAAGCTTGGAGGCGACGTTTATGATGCCGTGATACGCATGAAGACCAACGATCCGCTGGCATCATCGGTGAAAGTGCCCGTCTATCTGGACCTCAGCACACCCACATCGGTCAAGTTGCTTGAAGGCGACGCGCCGTCCGACTTCTACGTATCGGCAGACCGCCGCATCGTGCTCAACACCTCCAGCCATGTGGCATACATCGCTCTCTACACCATCGACGGCAGACAGGTGGGCATCGACTTCGACACCAACGCCGTAAGCGCAGCAGCATTGCCCAACGGCATGTACGTGGCAAAGGCGGTGATGGACGACGAAACGGTCAAGACAGCCACAATAGCCGTAAGATAAACCCTAAACAACATAACTTTTTCACTTAGAAAGGAGAACGCTTATGAAACTCAAGTCTATACTTTTAGGCGCAATGATGGCCATGACAGCCTCAACAGCAAGCGCACAGTTTATCATCATCAACGACCTGCCGGTTCCTGAATCGGAGGCTCCGTCGTCAATAAGCGAGTACGGATTCTATGCCAACTGGGTGCCGGTGGACGAGAATCCGGGCAACGCCATCGGCTATTATGTCCGTGCTTACGTAGTGAAGACAGGTAAGGACAATCCGGAAGAATCGAAGTTTTATCTGCTCAATACAGACTTCAGCTACCTCAAGTCGGAGGGAACGGAGGAGAATCCCGTCAACAACGTCACAAAAGACAACAGCTTCGTGCAGCAGCCATTGGGCGATCCGAAGCGTTGCGGATGGCAGACGCTCAATCAAGCTGGTGTCGACGGCGAGCTTTGCCTTAACGGAGCATTCAACTTTACGAGTGCCAACGCAGCCCTCTTCATGAACATCTCTGACCTGAGAAACGGCGACGGCGAGGTGCATTTCAAGTTCAGAATAAAGGGTGACGGTAAGACAAAGAAGATGAGAGTGATGCTTCGCAACACCGACACGATGCCTAACAAAATCCTTGACATGAAGGAAATAGACGTTACGACGGAATGGCAGGACATAGAGTTCACGCTTAAAGGCGGCGTTGAGAACAGCGACATCCTCTTCTCCGGCTACGAAATGGGCAACCAGACCGCCATGTACTATTACATTGACGACCTCCAGATTTGGCAGGTGCTGAAGAAGGGCGAGACAGCAAAGGCGCTTTATCACCACGAATTCGTGAAGGACGACCTCGAGTGTTATCATCTCTACATCTCCACAACGGACCTTGACGAGGGCGAGGACTATGCTTACACCGTCTCTTCGTACAGCTATGAAGGCGTAAGCCCTGAGTCGCGCATACAGTATCTCAGACCGGAAGACCATCCTACCGGCATCAACACTCTCTCTGGCGAAACGGAAAACCTCAGCTCTGACACACCTGTCATCGTCTATGACATGAAGGGCGCGGTGGTTTCGAAGGGCACCGTAGGCAACGCACCGAAGCTGAACGAAAGAGGTGCATACATTGTAAAGACCGGCGGAAACGCCAAGAAGATTATCGTAAGATAGTTTGAATTGAGAGTTGAAAGTTTAGAGTTGAGAGTTATGATTACCTATTAAAATACATGATTAACAAAACATATCATAACTTTCAACTCTCAATTCTCAACTCTCAACTTAAGCAACTTTCAACTCTCAACTCTCAACTTAAGCAACTCACAACTTAAGCAACTCTCAACTTAATATATAGTTTCTTGTGCAAAATGGCTATTTTTTGTAACTTTGCACCAAATTTAAGATTTTATATGAAGCTATATAGTGATGCCGAACTGGCAGAAATACTCGACAAAGACATATTCCATAAAATAGGCGAAGCGGCTGACGGGATGGGCGTGGAATGCTACCTCGTAGGCGGATACGTTCGCGACATATTCCTCGAACGTCCCACTAACGACATTGACGTCGTGGTGGTGGGAAGCGGAATAGAGGTGGCGAAGAAGCTGCAACAGCTGCTCGGCACCAATCCTAAGACGGGCCGCCCACGTGCTCACCTTGCCGTTTACCGCAACTTCGGTACGGCACAAGTGAAGTTTTACGATACGGAGGTGGAGTTCGTCGGTGCGAGAAAGGAAAGCTATAACCGTCTTTCGCGCAAGCCAATCGTGGAGGACGGCACGCTGGAAGACGACCAGAACCGTCGCGACTTCACCATCAACGCAATGGCGATATGCCTCAACAAAGACCGTTTCGGCGAACTTGTCGACCCCTTTGACGGCATCTACGACCTGGAGGACGGCATCATCCGCACACCCCTCGACCCCGACATCACCTTCTCTGATGACCCGCTGCGCATGATGCGCTGCGTGAGATTCTCGGCACAGCTGCGCTTCTTCATCGATGACGAGACCTTCGAGGCGCTCTCACGAAACGCGGAACGCATCAAGATAGTAAGCGGTGAGCGCATTGCCGACGAGCTTAACAAGATAATGAAGACGGCGCAACCCTCACGAGGACTTGCCGAACTGCAGCGCTGCGGACTCCTACAGCTCATCATCCCCGAACTGGCGGCTCTCGACATCGTGGAGACACGAAACGGACGTGCGCACAAGAACAACTTCTATCATACGCTCGAGGTGGTGGACAACGTAGCCAAGCACAGCGACAACCTCTGGCTGAGATGGGCAGCGCTGTTCCATGACGTGGGCAAGACAAAGTCGAAAAGGTGGGAACCGGCACTCGGCTGGACATTCCACAACCACAACTACATCGGAGCGAAGATGATTCCGTCCATATTCCGACGCATGAAGCTGCCGATGGACGCCAAGATGAAGTACGTGGAGAAGCTCGTCGACCTGCACATGCGACCCATCGTTATAGCCGACGAGGTGGTGACCGACTCTGCCGTAAGACGACTCATGAACGACGCCGGCGACGACATCGACGACCTCATGACGCTCTGCGAGGCGGACATCACGTCGAAGAACGAGGTGAGAAAGAAGCGTTTCCTCGAAAACTTCCGCATGGTGCGCGAGAAGCTTACAGACCTCAAGGAGCGCGACTACAAGCGACTGCTCCAGCCGGTCATCGACGGCAACGAGATAATGGAGATGTTCTCGCTACAGCCCTGCCGCGAAGTGGGACAGCTGAAGCAATATCTCAAGGACGCTGTCCTCGACAACCGAGTGCCTAACGAACGCGAACCTCTCATGGCATTGCTCTTGGAAAAGGCAAAGGAAATGGGACTTGCAAAAAACTAATAAAAACAAAATGAATCATAAAAAGACAAAGCAACAAAACTACTAACCTATTTATATGAAATCATTAGCAACAATAGCTCTCTGTCTTATGGCTGGCGTTATGCCCATGCATGCCGACGAAGACAAACCAACAGTACACCTCAACCTGCAGACACGTGCAAGCTACGTGAACGACCGTATCGGAAGCGAGGTCCAGCACGACGCCTCAGGAATGAAGGGCGACTATCTGTTTCTCAGCCTTTACGGCAACATAAACGACCGCCTGTCATACAACTGGCGTCAGCGAGTGAACAGCAAGATTACGAGGAACGACATCTTCGAAGCCACGGACTGGATGTACATAGACTATAAACTGACGAAGAACTGGACCGTTTCTGCCGGAAAGCAGGTCATCATGGTGGGTAGCTGGGAGTACGACCGCAACCCTATCGACATCTATACGCCGTCAGAATACTGGAACAACGTGGCACCCTTCAAGTTCGGTGCAAGCATCGCATACACCACAACGAGCGGCAAAGACCGCTTCCTTGCACAGGCTTCGGAGAGTATGTACAACGAGCCGACGCATCACGACCTCATGGGATACAGCCTTTACTGGGCTGGCAAGCACGGCATTCTTAGCACGCAGTATTCAGTGAACCTCATGGAATACGCTCCCAGCCGTTACATCTCGTTCATCGGTCTGGGCAACCGTCTGGACGTAAACAACGCTTCCTTGGAGCTTGACTTCATAAATCGCGCTGCCAGCCACCAGACCTATCTCTTCAAGGACTGCTCCGTAATAGCCCGACTCGACTATCGTATCATCCCCGAACTCGCCATCTACGGCAAGCTGGCTTACGACGTAAACAAGAGCGGCGTGGAAGCAGACAAGAGCGTTACCAACGGCACTGAGCTTACCACATACGGAGGCGGACTGGAGTATTATCCCATGAAGGGAAAGCCAGACCTCCGCGTAAACCTCAGCATAGCACACACCACCGGCACCAACACCAATCCTGCCGGCACCAACGTGGACAACAAGACAATGGTGAAAGTCGGCGTTGCAGCTAAACTCCACCTTCTTTAAAAACTATCAAAAAAACTATCCCTATGAAAAAAATCCCAAGCGGAATCTGGTGTATCACATCAGTAGTGGTGCTCTTCGGCTATCTGGCTGCCATAATGGGGCTGCCAAACATGCTCAACACCATCATGAAGACAGCACACGACCTGCTGCTCAACACCGTCTTTTATCTTATGAGTATATGCGTCATCACGGGTGCCATAGGCAGAGTGTTCGTCGAGTTCGGAGTCGTGACGCTTCTTGAGCGCACCCTGCGCCCGCTGATGCGACCCATATTCAACCTTCCCGGCGTTACGTCGCTCGGAGCCGTGATGACATTCCTCTCCGACAACCCCGCCATCATCTCGCTTGCAAACGACAAGCGCTTCGCCAGCTACTTCAAAAAATACCAGTTTATATCGCTTACCAACTTCGGTACGGCGTTCGGTATGGGCTTGCTCGTAATGGTGTTCATGGCAAGTCAGGGCTATTACGCTGCTCCCTGCATCGGCCTCATCGGTGCGTGCATCGGCTGCGTATGCTCCACACGCCTCATGCAGCGCTTCGTCCTCAAGGCTTACCCGCAGTATGCCGAGGAGAACGCCGTGTCTGACGAGGACCTTGCAAAGGAGGAAGCAAAGGAGGAAGGCAATCAAAAAGAGAAGACCGTGTTTATCCGTCTGCTCAACGCAATGCTTGACGGCGGACGCAGCGGTGTGGACGTAGGCATAGCCATCATCCCCGGCGTGCTCATCATCTCCACCTTCGTGATGATGTTCACCTTCGGAGCAGGAGCGGAAGGAGCATACGACGGATCGGCATATCAGGGCGTGGAGCTTCTGCCGTGGCTTGCAAACAAGATTGGCTTCGTGTTCGACTGGCTGTTCGGTTTCCATGATCCGCACCTCGTGGCGTTCCCCATCACCGCTCTTGGTGCCGTTGGAGCCGCATTGAGCCTCATCCCCGGTTTCATTCAGCACGGCTGGATAGACGGCAACGCCATCGCCGTGTTCACCGCCATCGGTATGTGCTGGAGCGGATTCCTCAGCACCCACACCGCCATGCTCGACTCTCTCGGCTATCGCGACCTCACACCGAAAGCCATCCTCGCCCACACCTGTGGAGGTATAGTGGCAGCAATAGCCGCCCACTGGATGTTCACATTGTTTACGCTGGTAACTAATTAGAAAAATCTTCTTGTCATTTTATATAATACGTCTTCTTATTTACCATGCAAATATTGTACAAACAGAGTAAAAACCTATTACAAAATAAAAATTGATTTTAGAGTTCAGGTTTGCTGTTTTTACGGTGTTCTGCTGTGAAAACAACACCAACGTTTAACGATAAAGCCTCTTTTACAGTCCGATAGTGCCACTATCAGAGTGTAAAAGAGGCTTTATTGTATGACAAAAGTGACTGTATTGGAGTGTAAAAGTGGCTCTATTGCAGAAAAAAACGGCTCTTTTGCGAGTCTGATTTCATAACGTTTTGTCAGAAAACCGCATAACATACTGTGCGCAAACGCATTAGCTCAAACCGCTCAAAACTCGAGAATTTCGCACCAAAGATTTTGTTGTGCGCCGAACTCATAGTATTGAGCATCAGAAATGCAAATATTGTATTCGGCAGAACCACCGAATCAGCTTCCCCTACGCCCTAAGCGTAAACTCGAAGCAGAGTCCGCCACCGTCGTTGTTATGGACGCTGATGGTTCCGCCGTGGAGTATCACGGCGTTCTTTACGATGGCGAGGCCCAATCCGGTGCCACCCATCTTGCGCGAGCGACCCTTGTCCACACGATAGAAGCGCTCGAAGAGGCGCTGCAGGTGTTCGGGAGCCACCCCCACTCCATTGTCGGAGAAGCAGAAATGCCACTTGCCGTTGTCCTCTATGTTGGTCTGGACGAACTGTGCCGTGAGCGTTATGGTGGTACCTATGCCGGCGTATGCTATGGCGTTGTCCGTGAGATTGCGGAAGATGCTGTAGACAAGGCTACCGTTGCCGCAGATGACGAGGTCGGCAGGCAGGCGGTTTACGAAGGTCATGTGCTTTTCCTGTAGCTGTAGAGCCGTCTCTTTCTGGATGTTCGCCACAGTCTTAGCTATGTCGACGTGCTCCTGTGTGGTTATCTCGGGAGCGTCGTCCATGCGGTTGAGCGTGGATATGTCCTGCAGGAGCGATGTCAGACGCTGACTCTGGGCATAGCTGCGCTCGAGAAACTGCTGACGCATCGTGTCGTTGATGTTCGGATTCTCCAGAATGGTCTCGAGGTATCCCTGAATGCTTGCTACCGGCGTCTTCAGTTCATGCGCGATGTTCTGCGTGAGCTGGCGCTTGAGGATGTCCTGTTCGCGGCGTGTGGTCTGCAGGCGCTTGTAAATCTTGATGATGCGCTCCGCTATCTCGCCCAGCTCGTCACTCGGAAAGACAGCAAGGTCTTCCACGTCGAGCGACTCGTTATGGTCAGCACGCGTGGCAAAGGTGCGCAGCTTCATGATGTTGTGTCCGAGGCGGTGCGTGAAGCGATAGAGGATGACGGTGAGCAGCAGAATGGCGCATAGAGCGAACCATATATAATGCTGGTCAGCCTGAAGCGACTTCGTAAGGTCGTTGTTGTAAGGCAGGGCGGAGCGGATGAGGAAGGAGTCGCGCGGAAAGTAAGTGGCAGAATAGAAGTAGTCGCCGCTCAAGGTCTCGCTGTTACGATCGACGGTTGATCCAGTTCCGTCCTTCAATGCGCTGGCAATCTCTGGTCTTGTGATGTGGTTAGACAAGTGAGAATAGTCCTTCAAACGGCTGTCATACGTCACCTTTCCGTCCGTGCGTATGATAGTAACGCGCAGATTTGGGAAGTTGTGCGAGTCGACATAATGGTCGAGCTGAGCCTCGGTCCTGAGATTCAAGAGACGCACCGATTCCTCCATGTGCCGATTATAGTCCTGCAGCTTCAGGTTGAGCGTGTCAATCTTATACTGCTTTTCGCGTTCCTGCTGGAAGACAATGAACGAGACGGCGAAAATCAGGAAGACGGAAAGCACACTCAGATAGAGCTTGGTTCCTACAGAATTTTTCATAAGCCTATTCGTCAAAATAATATCCGAAGCCAAGTCTTGTGACGATACACTTGGCGAAACGTCCAACTTTCTTGCGCAATCGCGTTATGTTTACATCCACAGTACGGTCCAGAACGAGCACATCCTTGGGCCATATACGCTCGATGAGCTCCTGGCGTGAGAACACACGACCGCGCTCGTCGAGGAGCAGATGGAGCAGTTCAAACTCCGTCTTCGTGAACGCCACTTCCTCTCCGTCAATGCTAACCGTCTTCTTGTCAAGGTTCATGACGATGCCCTGATATGACAATATCTGCGGTTCGGCGGAGTCGTCCACAGCGGCAGTACGGCGGAGTACAGCCCTCACCCTGACCATCACCTCACGGATGGAGAAGGGCTTCGAGATATAGTCGTCCGCTCCGAGATTAAATCCTGTTACGGTGTCGTTCTCCGTATCGCGTGCCGTGAGGAAGATGATGGGCACACCTGCAGTCTGAGGATTGTCCTTCAGCTTCTTAGCCATCGCAAATCCCGACATTCCGCCCATCATCACATCGAGGAGAATAAGGTCAAATGAGGTTATATCCGTCTCAAGAGCCTCTTCAGCGGATGTTGCCGTGGTGACCTCATAACCTTCGGTCTCAAGATTGAACTTAAGGATTTCGAGCAAGTCCTGTTCGTCATCCACAACAAGGATTTTCTGGTTCTGTTTCATCTTTATATATATGTATGTTTCGTTTCACCATTGTTTTACGTTTGCAAAGATAGCGCAAATACTATTCACATGTATTTCCAAGGCGTTACATTTTCGTTACACGGATAATTTTTTACATTATTGACCGATATCAAGCATAAATAGTCAATAAGTAAACGACAATGGACCATAACTCCCAACGAGGAATAAAAGTTGTTAAATGTTGGGGAAAATATTATCATAATAGTATTAATCTGAGTAACTTTGCAGCCGAAAACTTAAATGGTGATTTTAGTTTTCCAAATGAATCATTGAGTTCTACATTCATAGAATATATACATATATATATAACAACAGACAAAATTAATAAAGAATAAAGAATAAAAATAGGTATGAAGAAAACAAAGATTTTATTGGTTGCAGCCTTTGCTGCAGTACTCGCCTCTTGTGGAGGCGGAAAGAGTGGCGGAAAGCCTAACTTCGGCGACAACGAGTACGCCGTACGTACGGTTCAGGGCCAGGACGCTGCTCTCCAGACCACTTATCCCGCTACCATCAAGGGTGTGCAGGACGTTGAGATTCGTCCGAAAATTTCAGGTTTCATCACAAAGCTTTGCGTTAAGGAAGGTCAGCAGGTAAAGGCTGGTCAGCTCCTCTTCGTCATCGACAACGTCACTTACGCTGCCGCCGTGCGTCAGGCAAAGGCTTCGGTGAACGCCGCAAAGGCTCAGCTCAACACTGCACGTCTTACATACAAAAACTCTGAGAAGCTCTTCAAGAACAATGTTATCGGTTCGTACGAGCTGCAGTCATCAAAGAACGCCATGGAAAGCGCTGCCGCACAGCTGGCACAGGCTGAGGCCGCTTACGTTTCTGCCAAGCAAAACCTTAACTTCTGCTACGTGACAAGCCCTGCCAACGGCGTCATCGGCGATCTGCCTTATCGTGTAGGTGCTCTCGTAAGCGCGTCTTCACAGCAGCCTCTCACCACCGTTTCAAACAACTCTACCATGCAGGTGTACTTCTCAATGACTGAGAAAGACCTCCTCGACATGAGCAAGACAGCAGGTGGCGTACACGCTGCCATCGCCAGCTATCCGGCAGTGAAGCTGCAGCTGGCTGACGGCACCATCTACGAGCACCCTGGTAAGGTGGCTACTGTAAGCGGCGTTATCGACCCGACCACCGGTACAGTGTCAATGCGTGCTGACTTCCCCAACCCTGACCGCGTGCTCAAGACCGGCGCTTCAGGCTCAATCGTTGTGCCTCACACTGCTTCCAATGCTGTTATCGTGCCGCAGGACGCTGTAGTGGAGGTTCAGGACAAGCACTTCGTATACGTTGTAGGCAAGGACAACAAGGTGAAGTATACTCCTGTTACCCTCAACACCCAGAACGACGGCAAGAACTATATCATCACTTCTGGTCTGAAGGTGGGCGACCGCTTCGTTGTCAACGGCGTGACATCTCTACAGGACGGCATGGAAATCAAGCCCGTCACAGAGGCTCAGTATGCTGAGAAGCTGAAGAAGACAGAGCAGCTGGGTGAAGCTCAGGGCGACATCAAGAAGCTGAAGAAGGCATTCGGTAAGTAAAAGAATGCAGTAGTTACGAATTGATAAGTAGTAATAAAACGAAAACAGATGAAATTAGATAGATTTATCACACGCCCGGTGCTCTCCACGGTGATCTCCATCCTCGTGGTCATATTGGGTGTACTCGGTCTGGTGTCGCTGCCTATCGAGCAGTATCCTAACATGGCACCTCCTACCGTTATGGTGCGTGCCGCCTACTCAGGTGCCAACTCACAGACCGTGCTCAACTCGGTGCTTGCACCGCTGGAGGAGCAGATCAACGGTGTTGAGGGCATGACCTACATGACCTCATCAGCCACCAACGACGGTTCGGCTTCCATCACCGTCTTCTTCAAGCAGGGTATGGATCCTGACATGTGTCAGGTGAATGTTCAGAACCGTGTGTCGCAGGCTTCTGCCTTGCTGCCGGCTGAGGTAACAAAGGCCGGTGTGACAGTGATGAAGCGTCAGTCGTCAACGGTTATCCTCTTCGGTCTTACTGCCGACGACGACCGCTACGATGACAAGTTCCTCACCAACTATGCCAACATCAACGTCGTTCCTGCCATCAAGCGTGTGAACGGTGTGGGTGAGTGTCAGTGCTTCTCGCAGAAGGACTACACCATGCGCCTCTGGATTGACCCCGTGAAGATGAAGAGCTACGGCCTCATCCCCTCTGACCTTACCGGCGTGCTTGCACAGCAGAACATCGAGGCAGCCCCGGGTTCTGTGGGCGAACGGTCGGACAACCAGTATCAGTATACATTCCGCTATAGAGGTCGTCTGCAGACTCCTGAGGAGTTCGGCGACATGATCATCAAGTCAACGCAGGACGGTCAGACCATCCGCGTGAAGGACGTGGCACGCGTAGAGATGGGTGCCCTCTCATACACCGTAGAGTCAAAGAACAACGGCAAGCCTTCTGTTACCATGATGGTAACACAGACAGCCGGCTCTAACGCAACTGAGATTGCCACCAACGTCAAGAAGCTCCTCAAGGAGCAGGAGGCAACAATGCCGCCGGGAATCCACTTCGACATCATGCAGGACGTAACGGAGTTCCTCTTCGCTTCTATCGAGGACCTTATCAAGACTCTCTGCGAGGCGTTTATCCTCGTGTTCATCGTGGTTTACATCTTCCTTCAGGACTGGCGCTCAACGCTCATCCCGCTTATCGCAGTGCCTGTATCTTTGGTAGGTACGTTCTTCTTCCTCTATGCGTTCGGCTTCTCGCTTAACTTGCTGACACTCGCCGCCCTCGTGCTTGCCATCGCCATCGTGGTGGACGATGCCATTGTGGTGGTGGAGGCGGTGCACGCCAAGCTCGACCTCGGATATAAGTCGGCAAAGCTGGCTTCTATCGACGCCATGAACGAGATTTCGGGCGCCATCATCTCAATCACCCTCGTTATGGCATCGGTGTTCATCCCCGTGTCGTTCATGGGTGGTACGTCAGGTGCCTTCTACCGTGAGTTCGGTATCACCATGGCCATCTCAATTATCATCTCGGCTCTTAACGCCTTGACACTTTCTCCGGCTCTCTGCGCCATCTTGCTGAAACCGAAGGACAAGGAGGGCAAGGAGCGCAAGATGACCATGATTGACCGCTTCCACGCATCGTTCAACGCCGCTTATGGCAAGGTGCAGGAGAAGTATACCAAGGGTGTGCGTCGCATCGTGGAGCGCCCCGTCATCGCCATCGTTACAGTAATCATCGCCATCGTTGGTATGGGCGTGCTTATGAGCACCACAAAGACCGGTCTTGTGCCTGACGAGGATACGGGTACCGTATTCTGTACTGTATCTACACCTCCGGGAACTTCTATGAAGAAGACCAATGAGGTGATGGACGAGGTGGACCGCATGCTTGCCACCAACCCCGCCATCGCCAGCCGTATGCGTATTACCGGCTATAACTTCATCGCTGGTCAGGGATCTAACCAGGGTACGTTCATCATCAAGCTCAAGAGCTTCGAGGATCGTCAGAAAGAGGAAGGCCCGCTGAAGTATATCGGCGTGCACAACCTCGGTTCTACAATGGTGCTCGGTATGATATACAAGCAGACCGCAGCCATCAAGGGTGCGCAGATTCTTGCCTTCCAGCCGCCTATGGTGCAGGGCTTCTCTGCCACCAACGGTATGACATTCTCTATGCAGGACCGCACCGGTGGCGACGTCAACAAGTTCTTTGATATAACACAGAACTTCATCGCTGAGCTTAACAAGCGTCCGGAGATTTCGAACGCCATGACCTCATACAACACCAAGTATCCGCAGTATAAGATTGATGTGGACGTATCGAAGTGTAAGCAGAGCGGCATCGACCCCTCTACTGTCCTCACCACCATGCAGGGCTATTACGGAGGTATGTATGCTTCTAACTTCAACGCATACGGTAAGCTCTATCGTGTGTACATCCAGTCAGCACCTGAAAATCGTGCCGACCTGAAGAGTCTGGACAACATCTACGTCCGTACAAGCGCCGGCGAGATGGCTCCTATCAACGAGTACGTAAACTTGAGCCGCGTATACGGTCCGCAGGAAATCGACCGTTTCAACCTCTTCACATCCATCAACGTGAACGCTTCGGCAGCTGAGGGCTACTCAACGGGTGATGCCATCAAGGCCATGGACGAGGTAGCAAAGACATCTCTGCCCGCAGGATACACATACGAGTTCTCTGGTCTGACACGTACCGAGCAGGAGTCGAGCAACTCTACAGCCATCGTCTTCGTGCTCTGTCTGACCTTCGTTTACCTGATTCTGTCGGCACAGTACGAGTCGTACATCCTGCCGCTGTCAGTAATCCTCTCCATTCCGTTCGGTCTTGCAGGTGCGTTTATCTTCACCAACATGTTCGGTAAGAACAACGACATCTACATGCAGATTGCGCTCATCATGCTTATGGGTCTTCTTGCCAAGAACGCCATCCTTATCGTACAGTTCGCCCTCGAACGTCGTCAGACAGGTATGGCCATCTCATGGTCGGCAGTTCTCGGTGCTTCTGCCCGTCTGCGTCCTATCCTTATGACCTCACTGGCTATGATTATCGGTCTTCTGCCATTGCTCATGCCTTGGGGTGTAGGCTACAACGGTAACATGACTCTTGGTGCAGCAGCCGTAGGCGGTATGCTCATCGGTATGCTCTGCCAGATTATGATTGTGCCTGCCCTGTTCTATATCTTCCAGACTCTGCAGGAGAAGATCAAGCCTATCGAGTTCGAGAACGACCATGCCGACGTGGACAGCGAGGTACGCCAGTACACCAACCCGTATGTGGCTGGAGCACTGAACGAGCAGATTGACAAGAATACGAAGTAAGCTCTTAAGAAATTAAAAGACGAAACAATGAAATTGAACAAGATAATACTTTTCGCATCGGCATCGCTTATGATGACCAGCTGCGGAATATACAACAAGTACGAGCGTCCTGAGGTGGACACCAAAGGACTCGTACGAGACGTTGTGAGCAACACTGACACGCTCGCCGTCACCGACACCGCAAGTTTCGGCAATCTGCCTTGGCGTCAGGTGTTCACCGACCCGCAGCTGCAGTCGCTCATCGAGAAGGGCATCGCCAACAACACCAACATGCTGAATGCCGCACTCAACGTCAAGATGGTGGAGGACCAGCTCAAGGTGGCTAAGCTGGCATTCGTGCCCGGCTTCACCTTCACACCGCAGGGAACCATCGCTTCATGGGACGGCAACAAGGCCACAAAGACCTATCAGCTGCCCATCACAGCATCGTGGAGCATCGACCTCTTCGGCAATCTGCTCAACGTGAAGCGTTCGGCACAGATGTCTCTGCTCGCCACGAAGGACTATCAGCTGGTGGTGCAGACCAAGATCATCTCGAACATAGCCAACATGTATTACACTCTGCTCATGCTCGACAAGCAGCTGCAGGTGGTAACGGACATGACCAAGCTGACTGAAGAGACATGGAACATCATGAAGATTCAGAAGGAACTGGGTCGTGTGAAGGAGACCAGCGTGCAGAGTGCAGAGGCTAATATGTACTCCGTGAAGGCTCAGGCAGCCGACCTCAAGCGTCAGATTCGCGAGACAGAGAATTCGCTCTCGCTGCTTCTCGGCCAGCAGGCACAGACCATCCAGCGCGGAACCTTCGAGGGACAGTCGCTCCCAGCAAAGTTCTCGACTGGCGTGGGTATCCAGCTTCTCGCCAACCGTCCTGACGTTCACTACGCTGAAATGTCGCTCGCACAGTGCTTCTACGACGTCAACACAGCACGCTCACGCTTCTATCCGAGCATCACAATCTCAGGAACGGGCGCCTTCACCAATTCCGGTGGCATGGGCATCACCAACCCTGGCAAGTGGCTTCTCTCTGCTGTTGGCTCACTCGTGCAGCCAATCTTCGCTCACGGACAGCTCATTGCAGGTCTGAAGGTGGCTAAGGCAAAGCAGGAGCAGGCTTTCAATACATGGCAGAACGCCGTGCTCTCAGCAGGATCTGAGGTAAGCAACGCCCTCGTGCTCTACAACTCTTCCAAGGAGAAGAGCGAGCTGGAGGCAAAGCAGGTGGAGAGTCTGAAGAAGAACGTAGAGTACAACAAGATGTTGTTCAACGACGGCTCAGCCACATACCTCGAGATTATCACCGCTCAGCAGAGTCTCCTCAACGCAGAACTCTCTAAGGTGGCAGACGACTTCTACAAGATGCAAGCCGTCGTAAACCTCTACTATGCTTTGGGAGGAGGAAGATTTTAGGAATTAGGAGTTTTTATAACTCGTAACTTGTAAATAGAATAATTATGATTAGTGATAAAGCATACATAGCCCCGGGCGCAAAGATTGGCAAGAATGTCACAATCTACCCGTTCGCATACATAGAGGACGACGTGGTTATCGGCGATGACTGCATCATCTTCCCCTACGTGAGCATCATGAAGGGCACCGTTATGGGTCGTGGCAACAAGGTGTATCAGAACACCGTGCTCGGTGCGGAGCCGCAGGACTTCAACTACAAGGGCGACGAGACACGCCTCGTCATCGGCGACGAGAACATCTTCCGTGAGAATGTGGTGGTAAACCGTGCTACATTCAAGGACGGTGAGACACGCATCGGCAACCGCAACTTCTTCATGGAGGGCGTTCATATCTCACATGACACAAAGATTGACGACTACATTACGTTCGGTTATGGTACGAAGGTGGCTGGCGACTGCGAGATTCACAGCGCTGCAATCTTCTCGTCTGGTGTCATCATCAACTCAAACGTCCGCATCGGCGGCGCTTCAATGGTGACCAGCGGTGTACGTATCTCGAAGGACGTGCCCCCGTTTATCGTCGCAACCGACAACCCTGTACGCTACGCTGGCGTTAACGAGACTCTCCTCCAGTCGTCTGGAACAACTGAGAAGGTCATCAGCCACATCGCCAACGCATACCGTCTGGTGTTCCACGGACAGACAAGCGTCTTTGATGCCATCAATCAGATTAAGGAGCAGGTTCCTCCAGGAAAGGAAATCAACAGCATCGTGAAGTTCCTCGAGGCATCCAAGCTCGGCATCATCAGCAAGATCTAACCAAAGATCTTAAGCAACAGCTATTATAATAAAGCAAATTTCATACCTTTTATATATTAGTGTTGTTATTTCAATCGAAGCGGCAAGGTAGACGTGAGTCTATACCTTGCCGCTATATTTTTACCCACAAAACTTGTAGCTTAAAGCAATTTTCAGTAACTTTGCATAAAACAAACTAACCCCGGTAATACCTTTATATATAATAGGAGAATAAACCTTATGCTCAACACTTTTAACCTTGACGGCGACAAGAAGAATGTTTGCTTTAAAAAGAAAATCCTGAAATATTTCGTAACCAACGGTAATTCCAACATCCAAGAACTTGCGAAAGAAATAAACCTCAGCATCCCGACCATCACCAAAGCGGTGGGCGAGTTGCAGAACATGGGCTACGTAAACGAATACGGAAAGCAGGAAACTGGAGAAGGACGCAGACCTATACTCTACGGACTCAACCCCGACTCGGGATTCTTCGTCGGTGTCGAGATAAAGGAGAATTTCATTAACCTCGGACTTATGAACTTCCGAGGCGACCTTATAGAACTGGACGACAACGTGCCTTGTCTGATTAACAACACGATGGAGTCCATTGACGAACTGTGCACACTCGTGAAGGACTTCATCGAAAAGACGGAAGTGAAGCACGACAAGATTCTTAACGCCACATTCTGCATCTCCGGACGCGTCAATTCTGAGAGCGGCTATTCACACACATTATACAACTTCCTCGAAAGTCCTCTCACCAACACTCTCTCAGAGAAGATAAACATCAACGTAAGCATAGAGAACGACACCCGTGCCTTCGCTTACGGAGAATATATGAAGGGAATGGTGAGCGGAGAGAAGGACGTGCTCTTCATCAACGACAGCTGGGGACTCGGACTGGGCATCATCATCGACGGCGAACTCTACAGAGGTCGTTCGGGATTTGCTGGCGAGATAGGACACATGCACGTTTTCAACAACGACATCCTTTGCCATTGCGGCAAGAAGGGTTGTCTGGAGACGGAAGCTTCGGGAAGCGCTCTTCAGCGCATCGTCAAGCAGCGCATCGAGGCTGGCGAATCGTCAATCCTCACAAAGAAGGAAGGCGACATCTTCACGCTCGACAACATCATTGACGCCATCAACGATGAAGACCCGCTCTGCATAGACGTCATAGAGAAGATAGGACGCAACCTCGGCGAGACCGTCGCCAACCTTATCAACATCTTCAACCCCGAACTCGTGGTAATCGGTGGCGTGATGGCTCGCACAGGCGACTTCCTCCTCCAGTCCGTTCTGACTTCAGTAAGAAAGTATTCGCTCAACCTCGTCAACAAGGACACACGTCTCTGCCTCTCCAAGCTACGCGAGCGTGGCGGCATAACCGGAGCCTGTCTGCTGGCAAGAAAGGTGGTCTTGGAATAGAGAAACTCACAACTCCTAAATAGAAAACGCCCTGCAAAGGTTATGATTTACCTTTGCAGGGCGTTTTTGTTTTATATAAATGTATTTCTGATATATTCTTTATTCTTCCACAAAGTCAACGTATTCGCCTTCGTCCTTTGCGAATATCTTGCGGTTAGCCTCACGAGGCGAACGCGAATCGTAGATATCGCCCGATACCGGTCTGCTACTTCCTGCTGCATTACCGTTACTGCCAGTATTGTTTGCAGAAGAAGACGTAGATGAGGACGACGAAGAAGCCGAGCCGTACGTACCGTTATTGGCGGCAGAAGAACGTCCGCCTCCCATTCCGCCGTTGGCGAAGCGTCGTGCAGCATTACGTACACGATGGAGGAAATACGCCACCACTCCTATTACGAAGAAGGCGACGAGGATGAAGACGATGAACAGATATTTTATTAGTAGTGCAAATACCGACATAATATTCGTTTTTGATTATACAAATGATTTGATTAATACTTCCGAATATCTTAAATCAAATACCATGCCATAACGTTAAAGCACATGAGCAATAAACTTTAGGCTTGCGCTTTCTTTGTCATCATGTTCGAACACAACGAAACGATGAAGTACCACGCCACTATCATCCAGAAGCTTTGGATAATACCGAAGAAATAAATCATAACAGCGGAGAAGACGATAAACGTGTAACGCAACTCGTTTTCTTTCCATCCCCAATGCTTGAACTTCAAGGCGAACATCGGAATCTCAGCCACCAAGAGCCAGCAGCTAAAGCAAATCATCACCAGAAGCACGGGCACCATAAGCGGAGACGACTCGAACCAGTCGGCACGCGATACCAGCAAAGATCCCCAGAACAGGGCGTTGGCTGGCGTCGGCAGACCGATGAACGATGTGGTCTGGCGTGTGTCAAGATTAAACTTGGCAAGGCGCAAGGCAGAGAAAGCCGCCATAACGAAAGCGAAATAGGGCAAGTATTCTGCCACTGGCGCAAGAAAGTCAGGACATTCCAGCGTCTGAAGCTCACGGAAGATGATGGATGCCGGAGCCACACCGAAGGTCACGTCATCGGCAAGCGAGTCAAGCTCCTTGCCTATAGGCGAACTGACATTCAGAAGGCGTGCGCTCATACCGTCGAAGAAGTCAAACACGGCTCCTGCGATAATCCACAACAATGCCATCCGAGCGTCGCCTGAGAGGGCAAAGACTGTAGCAATGCAGCCCGATACGAGGTTGCCACAAGTTAGGGTGTTGGGGATAATGCGTGTGATTATGTTTGCCATAATTCGAAGTTTGTTGTATTGAATTTATTAAAAGTCAGTCTGTTGTCAGCTAAGCTTTGCGATAATTGTCTGGTCGCCTGTTGTGGCTTGGCCCATCTTTACGCAAACCTCCGTTCCGAGCGGCAGGAACACGTCCACACGTGAGCCGAACTTGATGAAACCGAGGTGCTCGTCGATGTAGCATTCCTCTCCCTCCTTTGCATAGGTGACGATGCGTCGAGCCACGGCGCCGGCTATCTGTCGGCAGAGGATGTCCGTTCCTTCGGGAGTGGTTATAACCACGTCAGCGTGTTCGTTCTCCTCGCTTGCCTTCGGAAGCCAAGCCTTATGGAAGTTGCCGTTGTGATGTTCCACCTTCGTCACCTTTCCGTCAACGGGGAACCAGTTGGCGTGTACGTTGAACAGACTCATAAAGATGCTCACCATAATACGGCGGTCGTGGAAGTACGTATTCTCCTCCACTTCCTCAATAACCACCACGCGTCCGTCAGCCGGAGCCACAACTATTTTCTCAGTGTTCTCCTCCGGGAAGTAACGGATGGGGCAGCGGAAGAAGTTAATCACTATGCCATACACCGTGCCCATTATGGCGAGGAAGCACCAGAAAGGAGCCTTCACGTCCACAAAACGCCACAGCAACAGCGCCACAGCGGCAATGAAAATGAAGCCATAAATGAGCGTGTCCGTTCCTTCACGATGAAGTCGTATCTTCTTAAGTTTCTTTATCTTTATATTTTTTATCATAGTAGCGGGGAATGTATAAGGATGCTAAATTTATAATAGAGTGAATAAATAGAGGTTTCGACAGTTAAGGATGCGGCGCATACGGAAAAACATATGAGCAAGAAGCGCCCTTTTTATCTTTGCAAAGGTAAGTTTTTTTTACGGAAATGACAAATTTTTCTACTATTCTTTTGGCTGTCTCAGCAATAAGGGCTAACTTTGATTTCCAATTTATACAAAATCACACACCACACATGGAAGACTTCATACATCTGCACGTCCACACGTACTACTCTCTCCTCGACGGCCAGTCGCCCGTTGAGAAGCTCGTCGACAAGGCCATTGCCAACGGCATGCGCGGTATGGCGATAACCGATCATGGCAATATGTTCGGCGTGAAAGAGCTGTTCAATTACTGCAACAAGGTGAACGGTAAGCTGAAGAAGGAGGGCAAGGAGCCGTTCAAGCCCATCTTCGGATGCGAGATGTACGTGGCACACCGCAAGAAGTCGGACCGTGTGAAGGAGAAAGGCGACATGGGAGGCTATCACCTCATCGTCCTCGCCAAGAACTACAACGGATACAAGAACCTCATCAAGCTGGTGTCTCGCGCATGGGTGGACGGCTATTACATGCGTCCGCGTACTGACCGCGAGGACCTGGAGAAGTATCATGAAGACCTTATCGTCTGCTCGGCATGTATAGCAGGCGAGGTGCCGGCGAAGATTCTGAAGAACGACATAGCCGGAGCAAGGGAAGCCATCGAATGGTATAAGAATCTGTTCGGCGACGACTACTACTTAGAGCTTCAGCGCCACGAGGTGCGCGACCCGCATCAGCGTGCCAACCGCGAGACTTTCCCGCTGCAGCAGCAAGCCAACAAGGTGTTGATGGAGCTGGCTAAGGAATACGGCATCAAGCTGGTCTGCACCAACGACTGCCACTTTGTCAATCAGGACAACGCCGAAGCCCACGACCACCTGCTCTGCCTTGCCACAGGAAAGGACCTCGACGACCCCAACCGTATGCTCTATACGAAGCAGGAATGGTTTAAGACGCGCGAGGAGATGAACGAAGTGTTCGCCGACGTGCCCGAAGCTCTCTCCAACACACTTGAGATTCTTGACAAGGTGGAGTTCTACTCCATCGACCACTCCCCCATCATGCCCTTCTTCCCCATCCCCAAAGAGTTCGGCACGGAGGAAGACACACGCAAGCGCATCACGCCGGAGGAGCTTTTCCGCGAGTTCACCACGGACGAAAACGGCAATGACATAATGTCACAGGAGGAAGCCGAGAGCAAGATTAAGAAGCTCGGAGGCATTGACAAGCTTTACCGAATTAAGTTCGAGGCTGACTATCTGGCAAAGCTTGCCTACGACGGAGCCAAGCGACTCTACGGCGACCCGCTGCCCGAAGAAGTGTCGGAGCGCGTCAAGTTTGAGCTGCACATCATGAAGACCATGGGTTTCCCGGGATACTTCCTCATCGTGCAGGACTTCATCAATTCCGCTCAGGACGAACTGGGCGTGATGGTAGGTCCGGGACGTGGTTCGGCAGCCGGATCCGTTGTGGCTTACTGCCTCGGCATCACCAAGATTGACCCTATAAAATACGACCTTCTGTTCGAGCGATTCCTCAATCCTGACCGTATCTCACTCCCTGATATCGACACCGACTTCGACGATGACGGACGCGGAAAGGTGCTCGAATGGGTGGAGGACAAGTACGGACACGACAAGGTGGCGCACATCATCACCTACGGCACGATGGCCACAAAGAACTCCATCAAGGACGTGGCACGTGTGGAGAAGCTGCCTCTCGACGTATCTAACCGCCTGTGCAAGGCCATACCTGACAAGCTGAAGGACGGCAAGAAGATGAATCTGCCCAACGCCATCAGCGAAGTGCCGGAGCTGCAGGAGGCGGAGGCAAGCGCCGACCCGCGACTTGCCAACACCATAAAGTACGCAAAGATGCTGGAGGGCACCGTCCGCGGAACGGGCATCCACGCCTGCGGCACCATCATCTGCCGCGACGCCATCAGCGACTGGGTGCCGGTGTCAACGGCTGAGGACAAGTCGGACCCCGGACACAAGCTCCTCGCCACACAGTATGACGGACACGTCATCGAGGAGACGGGCCTCATCAAGATGGACTTCCTCGGACTTTCCACGCTCTCCATCATGAAGGAGACGGTGGAGAACATACGCCTCACACACGGATTTACGCTCAATCTCGACACGATACCCATCGACGACGAGCTGACATACAAGCTCTATCAGGAAGGACGGACCATCGGTACGTTCCAGTTCGAGTCTGCCGGTATGCAGAAATACCTGCGCGAGCTGAAGCCTACCGTCTTCGAGGACCTCATCGCCATGAACGCCCTCTACCGTCCGGGACCTATGGACTACATCCCCTCCTTCATCGCACGTAAGAACGGCAAGGAGGAGATAAAGTATGACATCCCCTGCATGGAGAAGTATCTGAAGGACACGTACGGCATCACAGTATATCAGGAGCAGGTGATGCTCCTCTCCCGACAGCTTGCCAACTTCACCAGAGGCGAGTCAGACGCCCTGCGTAAGGCGATGGGTAAGAAGAAGAAAGCCATCGTAGACGCCATGAAACCTAAGTTCATCGAGGGCGGAAAGAAGAACGGACATGACCCGAAGGTGCTGGAGAAGATATGGGCAGACTGGGAGAAATTCGCGTCATACGCCTTCAACAAGTCGCACGCCACGTGCTATTCGTGGGTGGCATACCAGACGGCTTACCTCAAGGCGCACTATCCTGCCGAGTTTATGGCGGGCAACATGAGCCGATGCATCAGCGACATCACCAAGATAACGAAGCTCATGTCAGAATGTCAGGCGATGGGCATACCCTGCCTCGGACCCGACGTCAACGAGAGTCAGCGCAAGTTCTCAGCCAACAAGAAGGGCGAGATACGCTTCGGACTTTCTGCCATAAAGGGCATGGGCGAAGCCGCTGCCATCAACATCATCGAGGAACGCGAGAAGAACGGACCTTACAAGGACATCTACGACTTCGTGCAGCGCGTGAATCTCTCTGCCGTAAACCGCAAGGCGCTCGAATCGCTCGCTCTGAGCGGAGGACTTGACAACTTCGGAATACGACGCGAGAGCTACTTCGGCGAGACTCCGAAAGGCACGTTCATCGAGATTCTGCTGCGCTACGGACAGACCTATCAGCAGGAGCAAAACCAGATGCAGAACTCGCTCTTCGGCGACATGGGAGGAGTGGAGATAGCCACACCGAAGCCGCCAGAGGCTGAACAGTGGAGCACCATAGAGTTGCTGAAGAAGGAACGCGACCTCGTGGGCATCTATCTCTCCGCGCATCCGCTGGACGAATACAGCGTGGTGCTCAATTCGATGTGCAACCTGCGCTGCGACCAGCTAACACGCGACATGGACAAGCAGGAACTGGCAAAGACGGCGGAGCTGACCTTCGGAGGCATCGTATCGTCCGTGACATCACGATTCACAAAGAACAACAAGCCGTTCGGCATCGTCACCATCGAAGACTTCAACGGTCAGGGCGAGCTGGCGCTCTTCGGAGACGAATGGACAAAGTGGCAGCACATGCTGAAGGAGGAATACATCGTATACATCACAGCCACCATGCGACAGCGATTCGCCAACGCGCCCAACAGCCTGGAGCTGGTCATCAAGAGCGTGGAATTCATGAACGACGTGAAGGACAAGCGCATAGAGAGGTTCACCATCTACATCGACTCCACCCTGCTCCACAACTCGCGCATGAACGACCTGGAGGTGCTGCTCAAGAGCAATCCCGGCAACGTGCCGCTCTACTTCAACATCCACGACTCTGAGCACAACACAGACCTCACGCTTCTGAGCCATAACACCACCATCGACCCGAGCAAGAAGCTCCTCAACTTCCTTGACGACCTCAACAACGAGACGGAGGAACACGAGACTGTCAGGTATGCCATCAACTGACGCGCCGACGCTTGGCATAATATTTGATGACAAATAATATATATTGGTAATAATCGAGTCTATAATAACATAACAAAACTAAAAATTACAAGAAAATGGAAGTACAGATTACAACAGAGAATCTCGAGCAGTACAAGAATGGCGAACTGCCATTGGTAGTTGACCTTTGGGCAACATGGTGCGGTCCCTGCCGCATGATTGCTCCTATCGTATCAAAGCTCGCTGAGGAGTACGACGGCAAGATCGTTGTAGGCAAGTGCGACGTAGAGGCTAACGACGACGTAACCATCGAGTATCGCGTCCGCAACATCCCCACAATCCTCTTCTTCAAGGGTGGTGAGCTTGTTGACAAGCACGTAGGTGCCATCACAGAAGGCGACCTCAGAAAGAAGTTCGACGCTCTGCTCTAATACAGACAGACTGTAATAAAACGGACAACTTCCGTAGAAACTGACAACCAAACCAGGGAGTCAGTTTCTACGGAAGTTTTTTTGTATTATTACATCTACATAACATCGCAGCAGTAGGCAGGGCTTTAACCCAAATCCTATAATGTAATTCACCACTATACTATAGCGATTCGTTCCATCAACTATTTTGCGGATAAAACCTCCAATTGTGAATGGATTGCTTTGTTATTGTTGAACTGGTTCTGCATGAACGTAAAAGTAATTATTCTTGGAGTCAGCATCGTCGCGATTGAAAACAAGGGCAATTCTTGTATCAGCAGTTGCCCAATATGTAATAATATGCGCTTTTTCAGGAAGAGCCTTGAATAAGGTACGGTAATGCTCTACCTGCTTACCCACTACGGTTCCATTGCCATAATGGTTAATCATAAGTTCCGTCAATTCACGAGCCTCCTTTTGCAGAATAGCAACGTCATCTCCCTTACCCCCGGAATTGTAGCGCAGTTCAGCATATACCTTGTTCATATCATTGTTGTATGTCCTTGGTTCGTAAACGGTGAAGCTTCGGCTTTTATCAAGCAAACATGTAGCAGTAAACTCTCTTGGCTTGCACATCGAAAACTTTCCCCAATCGAAGCACAAGAATTTGTCATTATAGACATTGTGGCGCATTGTATATATATAGACAACACGACCTTTCTTGTAGCCTTCAAAGTAGGAAGTCAAGTCTGGGTTTGTATCGAAGAAGCGAGTTGTCCACGTCAGTGCTGTTTGAGCCTGTCCCGGCTTATGACGATGTACAACATACCTATCAGGAAGTGATCTGTTATCAGATCTCCAAACAATGGAGTCGAAATATTCCAGCGCAGGATTTGGAAGCATTGATGTGCCAAGATGATCCGTTAGCGAGAACTTTACATTTCCAAAAGCTACAATAACACTTCCATTCGTATTCTCTTCAAAATCGTCGGGATTATTATAGCTTGCACTTACACGGAACTTGCAGTCGTTAGGAACAGCATCTGTAAAATCTATGTTTGCGTCATAATCGTACGCTTTCTTTGTCTCCGCAAGTTCGTTGTCCGTCATGCGCTGATAAACCACCATGCCGTAGAATGGTTTCAGATTTCCATTCTCATCGGTTGCATCGCCCAGTTTCTGCATGGTGTACATTTGCAAATAATTTGACTCTGTTTTTGTGAGGAGTAAAACTTGCATATAGCGGCTTTGCATACCTTGACTTGCCGAACCGCGCATGATGAATCCTGACACAGCATAATAAAACCATTCTGTCTTGTTATATGACTTACCATCGGTATCGCCATGGTGGAAACCTATCAGATGACCGCCTGACTCAAACCAATAATCCATATATCCACCGCCATAAACTGTCTTGCGGTAGTCTGTTTGTGAAAGTCTGCCGTTATCCTGCACTTTATACA
>ERZ1027181.53-NODE-53-length-46127-cov-8.480465_pt1 | contig 46127 bp, 46 predicted proteins | sample MGYA00519247_ERZ1027181 | MGnify/ENA primary metagenome ERZ1027181 (study PRJEB26926, sample SAMN06164415) | human gut metagenome | biome: ENVO:00009003; feature: ENVO:2100002; material: ENVO:00002003 | host: Homo sapiens | place: USA | collected 2012 ...
GAGATCTGCGCATGTCTCGTGGGCTCGGAGATGTGTATAAGAGACAGCTCTATATCTTACCCTCTTCGGAATAGCTGTAGTATTTGGTGTCAGTTACTATAATGTGGTCTACCATATATATACGCATCGTCTCACACGCTCTCTTTAGCTTCTGCGTCAGTCGGTCGTCGTCGCCGCTCGGGCGAGCGTTGCCGCTTGGATGGTTGTGTATTAGGGTTAGAGTAGTAGCGTTGTTGAGCAACGCTTCTCTAAGTATCACCCTAATATCCACGGCTGTCTCGGTCAAACCTCCGCTTGATAGCTTCACCGCTTTAATCAGTTTAAAGCGGTTGTTCATCAGCAGCACGTGTGCCTCCTCGTGGTCTGCCGTGCCTACCAATGGGCGGAAATACCGCCAAACCTCCTCGGCATTGCCAAAAATATCTCGGTCGGCTGCCGCTTCGTGCTCGATACGCTTGGCAAGTTCAAAAGCGGCTGCAAGCGCCATTGCTGTCTTTGCGCCTACACCTTGCACAACCTCAAGTTCTTCGGTGCGTCTTCTCGCCAAATCCCTTAGACTGCCGTCACAAATGTTCACGATTTGCCTTGCCTGCCTTACGGCTGTGCTTGCATCCTTGCCTTGCCCGATAACAAGACTTATAAGCTCAACGGCATTGAGCGAAGAAAAACCGCTGTTATACACTTTGTAGTCGGGGCGTTCCTCACGTGCGAGGTCTGAATAATTGGTTGTCATAATGTTGTATGTTATTTAGTGGTTTGGTTCATTCTTATGGTACGAGCTAAAAACATAGCTCCCAACACGTTAGCTCCTACGGCTTCAAGTTCTTCGGCAAACTCGTTTGCCGTTGCGCCTGTAGTAATAAGGTCGTCAAAAAGTATAACATTCTTGCCTTCAAAAAATTCGGGGTCTGTGCTAACCGCATAACCGAACGACTCGCTAACGATATGATGAGCGTTGTTGTGCTTGGCTTCACGCATACCTGCAATGTTCACGTGCTTAGTGCCGTTCTGTATGCCGGTGCGCTTGCTCACCTCGGCTGCAAAACGCTTGAAACGGCGGATATACTTGGAATTGGTTGCAGCTGGAACGCAACACAACACATAATCTTGGCAACTTGCGCCATACCACCTTGAAAGGGTAACAGATACGATGTCGATGGCATAATCAACGGCTTTGCGCTCGCCACTCTTGAACGCATATATAAAGCGTCTCACTTGGTTTGCTCGCACGTCATCAGTAGCAAAGCGTTGTGGCAAATAATTGTAAAAATTGGCTGTTTTCATTTTTTGTCCTCCTTAAATAAATATTCTCCGAGGCGAGAAAGGAGCTTTTTACAACTCGTCTGAATCGCTGTCGAGAGTTTTTTTTTTAGAAAAACATTCACGTCGGGTCGAATTTCGCTTTTTACACCGCAACAAAACGACGGAAACAAGGCGAAAGAGCAAGGAAAAGAATCGGAATTTTTATGGAAAACCAAGTTTAGGGAGGTATCCGTAGGAAGGATAAACTCGGAAGGCTGCCATAAAAATTCAGAATCTTTAGCGTAGCGATACTTGACCGATAGCCGTCCGTCGTAACTTCGCGGAGTAAAAAACGAATATCGAGTTGATGCGCAATACCATATAAAAAAGGCTCTCGGCTGCGACAGAAGACGTCAAACAACCACCATGTGCGAAGGCGCACATACCAAAATCCCCGAAAATCGGCTGTTTTGTAGCTTGAGCGTGAAGCAAAACAGCCGATTTTCGGGGCGAAATTGTTTCATTAAAATATGTTAAGTATACCTTATTTAAAGGGTTTTCGTGTGGACTTTTTTAAAAAGTCCGCTCCTACGTCACAACGTAGCCAGCCGCGCCCTACCGAAAGCTGCGCCCAAACGTGCGCCTTTCAGTTCAAATATGACTACCCCCACGCACCCAACAGCGCACAAAAAAAGACCGCAAGCAGTCCTAAGCGGATAGCGAGCGGTCGGTAAAGCGACAGAAAAAGCGATTCAAACACGAGCGTCTACAAATGAAGAATTGAGACCTTGAAGGCGAGTGTAGTACTTGGTCCAGATGCGCTTGTCTACACAGTCGCCGAAGTGTGTAGCCTCTTCGGGCAGAATGGTCTGTTTGCGCTCAGAACTCTTGTCTTTGGCAAAACGTCCTTGCGAGTCCTCAATCACACGAGTATTCTGCATAGAGATAAGCGTATAACGGCAGCGTGTGGCATTGAAACGCACATGAGGGAAGCGAGGGTCGGTCTCGGATAAGATGTATGTCCAGAGCAAGAACTTCTCATGTTGCGGTGGCTCCATGCCAGGATGCACACGTTGCTCAACAGTCCAGCCAAATCTCTGTAGACGCTCGATGAACAATTCATTGTACGACTTCTTGGCATTGGCACGTCGAGCATCGCCATAGCGGTCACGGTAGAATGTAAGGCGCTTGCAGGCATGATGCTCGTAGTAGGTGATGAACTTGTCTGCAAGGGCATTAACCTCGGTGTCGGTCTCGTCATCACGGCGCACGAAGAACTCATTGATAACACAGTCAACTGGAGCCTGCACCAATAGCTTAGACGCGAAGTCGTACATACGCTCCTGACCAACAGATAAGAAGGAGGCTGCGGAACCCCAGTCGGTTGAAATCTCAAGAGGCTGTGTAGGGTCGCAGTCAAGGTCAGCACGTGAGTCGTTAGCCTTGGCAAGGTCTTGCCAGTTGTAGTCGTGGTTCTCGGCGAAGTCACGCAGGTAGCTGTCATTAGTGGCATTGTAGTAGAGGTGACGATCGTCGAGCTTGTAATAGCAATGGTCAACCTTATCGAGCACAAAGTTGAGAATCTCGACCATGAAGGAGAGCTTATCCATCACTCGGTACTGGTTGACGATGTACGACATACCGAGGTTCTCGATATTGTCGAACACCGAACCGAGGATAAAGAGCGTCGAGTCCTTCGACACAAATGGCGTAAGCTCGTGTCGCATGCGCACCGCCTCATTCCAAAGATCACGAAACAGCTGCCGGTCGTGAGCTATATAAGCCTCTATGAGCTGCATCTGTATCGACACCATGCGGTTCCACTTTTGAAAAAGCGGGATGCCACGCTCCTTCTCATAGTATTCAGCCGGAGCAAGCAGCCACTTCTGCTGAGCGGTGTAAGGCATAGAAGAGAGAAAAGCGTTGCCATGGTGCTTGACAATAGGATGCTCAGCACGTTTGCCGAAGATACACTCATTGCCACGGTTGGTAGGCGCCACCTCCTGGTCGAACTTCTCCTTGTTGATAGTCAATGCCTCGTCGGTAACGTTGAAGTCGGCATTAGGACCACGGCTATTGCCCTCCTGGGTGAGGATGTAGAGACAGTGGCCGTTGCTGAAGGAAATCACGTGATCGAACTGCATAATGTGCTCATAAGGTCGTAAGAACGAGTCAGGCGGACGCTTGCATACCACATAGTCGCCCGTGTGCGTGTCGTAGTCGTAGGGCTTGTATCCAAGCATCTCAAGCATCTTGAAAGTAGACGGAAGCGTCTTAGTGAGAGCCTGCCCGATGGTGGCTTGAGCAATGGTAGTAATGCCACGAGGCATAATGCGCACATTCTCGTCGACCTCGGCACCAACGATAAACGACTTGCCAGTACCACGCGACATAATAGCATACTTGTTCTTGGCCTGCAACATAAGGTAGGCATACTGCACGCGGTTGACGTGTATATCCTCTTGCCAGTAGTCTTGCTTGTTGTTTGTCATGTGTCCATAATTTCTTCAGCCTGAGCATCGTCGATAGGCTGATAAAGGTTATCGATGAGTTCTTTTTTATCTTGGTCGCTGTAATTGCGCACATCACCGAGCGAAACATTCTGAGTTTGACCGTTTTGCACGATTTGAATAAAGAATTGATTAGCTTGCATACGTCGTGGGTCTTCCTCGCCCATGGGGCGCTCGCCAATGATTTTGTGAAGAACAAGTTTCGCCTTGTTCCACTCCTTGGTGTCGCCACGCAGCTTGCACTCACGAATGAGCTCAAGCTGGTCCTTAATCATCCACGCCTGCCAGAAATCCCAGTCGAATGTATGGCGCGACTTGTAGAGCTGCCGTGCCAGGGCTATGTCACGTCGAACGGTCGACGGCGACACATCATACTTGGCACGCATAAGCCTGATGACGTGGTTGTCGTCCGGATAGTCATCGAGCAGGCGGGCAGCCGAGAGCACACGCCCGAACTGTTCACGGCAGCGCTCAGGTAGCGGATTGTTGTCGGGGTCGACGATATGCGCCTCAATCTCGTCGTGTGTGAGTTTTGCTATAGATTTGTATTCTCTAACCATACTTAAGTTGATTTGAAATTTCGTTGAGCATTTTGATAAGCTGCTCGATAGCCGGGTTGGACCCATTCTGCGCAGCCTGAATGATAGAGCGCTGCACCTCCATCTTTTGCCGAATATAGCCACGATAGTAAGCGGTGCGCACTGGTGAAGGCTGCTGCAACAGCTCCTTAAGCTCAAACTCCTCGATTTCGAGGTTGATGGCAATGAGAGGCAATGGTATAAGGCAATAAGCCATATCCTCAAGTGCCTCACTTTGCTCCTTTGTCAAACTGATCATACATTATATTATTGTCAAAACGCCAGATACCCTCTGACGTGTGGATAATGCCCCGCTCGAGCTTAGGATTGTGCGTAGCGTTCTGGCTGCCCACAATGCTGACATGCCAGTCGTCGTTGCTGATGAGCGCAACTTTGGCATGAAGAGAAGTGCAACGGTAGGCATCTGGGAACGATGCAATAAGATGAGCGAAAGGCTTAGGAGATATAGAACGCACGCGGTTGTCGATGAGGAAGCGAATAGAAAGAATCGTGCCATCGTCGACATACCGACGAAGAGTGGAAATAGAGTCCTCGGCAATAGAGTAAGTCGACAGGAACACATGAGCCGGGCCAGTCTGCTTAAGCACATAGAGCATAAGCTGCACCAGGTTGAAGGCACCATTGCTGTAGAAGTGCTTGTCGATGCCCTGATTGATGGCACCAAGTTGCGAGGTGCGCTCAAGCACGCCTGCAATGACCTCGATGTCAGACTCAGAACGGTCGAGCACATTAACACGAGAGCGATGATCCGCATCGGGAACATCGCTCTTGCTTGGTGACTTGACAGAAGAAGGCTCCAGGATCATTGTCTCTCGGCAAGTTCGTATTCAACCTTAGAACGCTCCGCCTTGAGGTTTTCGATTTGCTTGAGAAGCTTCACACGCTTAGGAGAGTCCGGCAACGGGTGCTCAACCGCCTGCTTAGAGTCAGACTGATAGAGCAGCTGGTTCTCCTTGCGAGTGATCTGATTGGTGAGCGACTTGCGACGCTTGCGCAGCGAGTCGGTATCCATGGACTTGTAGTCAACACTGGTGTTGTCAGCCTTGACCGGCTTGGCTTCAGTCTGCATGACACCTGCAGCAATCTTGTCATAGTCTTCGCGAGAAGGAACAGAGCCATTACTGTCGTAAGCCTCTTTAAGCGGAGCGAGAGCATCCATATAAGAAGTAAGCTGATCCATCTGCTCGCCAATCTGCTTGCGTCGAGCCACTGACTCATCATCGTTGTTCTCGCCAATCTCAGTACGCTGCCTTGCAAGTTTAGCACGCTGCTTGTACGCATCGGCATAAGCCTTGACAACAAGCTGCATAACCTCAGGCATCTGCTTGAACGACGTGGTGTCAGCCGACTTAGCCATAGACTCCTGCTCATTAACCGACTGATGCTCGCCATCACGATCGTTAAGGTCGTCTACATCGGGAACCTCGGCAAACCGAGGGTCGTCAGGGTTGTAGTAGACCTGGATGACATCGCGCAGACACGTTGTAAGCTTCTCGACAGTCCAAGGCTTCTCACCCTTGCGCACAAGCATAGCATGCACATTAGGCTTGTAGCCCGACTTGCCAAGGATCTGAAGACCAACAGCAAAGTTGCGCTTGTTGACTGTCATAGCGAGCCACTTCATGGCCTGCGTGCGAGCGTCAAAGTAATCTTGAGAAAGTTTCATAAAACAAATAACATTATTATATTATACCGCCACAAAAATAGCGATTAAAAAAGCGATAGCTAAGGACAATAAAAAACCTCCACGACCGCTGCCGTGGAGGAAAATGAAACCAGAAACTATAACAATAAAACGCTATGAAGAAGTCTAACCGCCTGCAGCAGTAAGTAAGTTCTCACAGTCGCCTTCGTATGCGAGAGCACGTGGCGAAGTGAACTGGAACTTGAGAGTGGTTTGGTTGCGCTCAGTAGGAGACGAGCCAGTAGTGGCACCATCGCTGTCTGAAGCGAGGATAGCACCACGTCGAGAGTCGCCCATGAGATACTTCATGCCGTTGTTGTCCTCGACAATGAAGAAGAGCTTGCGACCCTTGGTAGCATTCATGAAGCCGAGAATCTTCTTGCGGATGCGAGCCGAAACCATGGTTAGCTCCATAAGGAACGACTCGCCACCAGTTTCACCTTGCGGCTTGATGGTGAATGAGCCAGTGTTGTCGGTAAAGGCAAACTTGTACGCCTTGCTTCCGTTAGCCATCACCACATCACCAGACAGTGCACCCGCTTCATCAAGAGTCATCGCGGTCTCCTTGACAACGGGAAGGTCTGGCCAAGTAGCCACCTCATTGTGGTAGCCGAAAATCACGCTCTCAACGACACCACCCATATTGTCCTGGGCATCACACTCCAGAGCGGGATCGATGTCGGCGAGCTCGTAGCACTTTTTAGTATTTGCAGCCATACATTATATATTATAAGGTGAAACAAATTAAGCGGCGACAGTCGGGTCTACCGGCTGGTCGTTGACGCAGAAAATCTCCGGACGGAACGTCATGAACTGTGTGCCGAACACGTACTTGCCGAGAGCCTTGAACTTATAGTCGGCTTCGACAGCACGCAGCTTGCGCATATCGCTCGGCTTGTCCATGCCGTAGTAGACATTGTCCTTGAGCGTGAGCATCGCGAAGCTCGAGTCTGTCGGCATGCCCGGGCAGCGAATGATCTCGCACTTGCCGTTTGAACCGTAGAGGAACTGTTGGCCGGTCTCGTCTGGAGACTGACGCGGCGAGTGAACGTTCGGATGCTCATCTGCGAACCAGTCGTCGTAGAGGTCGCCAAGGGCGTAAGGGATATAGAGCTTTGACTTCTGCTCGCGGAAGAGTTCCGGCATGTGTCGCCACATAGTAAGCAGCTGCGTGCCGATGTCGGCGCGAGTGAACTTGCCGGTCGACACGAGGTTGCCCTTGTCGGCTGAGATAGAGTTGTCGGCCTTGCCCTTCTTGATGTGCGTGCCGAGACCGTCGAACGAGTCTTTAAGCGAAGTCTTCTTGCCGGTGCTGTCGAGCTCCGCATTCCAGATGCACGGCAGGAGGTCTTCTGAAGCCTGCTGCAGGATGCGGTTGATGAGCCAAATCTCGAACGGATGCTTCGCGATGTCGAGACCGCCGCGAACCTCTGTGATGTAGGCACGGCGGTAGCGCTCCGGCTCGTCGAGGATCTCGATAACACAAGGATGCACCGTAAGGGTGCGGTTAGCGAACGAACCGATGTTCTGCTGCTCCTTGAACACGCCGGTATAGCGTGAAGATACGGTCTTGAAGAACGACTCCGTGAAGGTGTAGGAATCGGTGATGCCCGTCATGGGTGTCATGTGGCGCAGCATTGCGTCTGCGCCCTGGTGGTCGATAGCAAGAATCTTCTTGCTATGAGCCTTCACCGCGGTGTTGACGGCGGTGATGTCAATAGGATCGTTGAAATTCATAGTTTACTCATCTAAGAAGTTGTTGACTGGATCTTTGCGGATGTCGGCGAACTCGTCAGTCACGGTGCCGCCTGCAGGCTGCTGCACTGGAGCCGGAATTTTGTCGAAAGCATCCTTAATCTTTGCGAGCTTCGCATCGAGACCTTCAGTGTTCTTCACCTCCTCGGAGAACTTGTCGAGCTTCTCGGAAACCTGCTTCTCAAGATTGCCGTTGTTCTCGACCTTGCCCTGAAGTTCGGCAAGATGATCTTCGATGGTCTGAAGCTGAGTGGTGGTGAGTGTGACTTTTGTGTCACACTCGTCAAAGCCCTCTACCTTGAGAAGGGTGTTGACGTTGGTGAACTTTTTATTCATAATAGTATTTTTTGTGTTGTCTGGCGGCGTAGGTGTCGGAGCGCCTGCCTTGTTATGAACGCCAAGAAATTCGGCGAGCTTCTGGAAGAAAGAGCGCTCGTCGGAGAGGCCGCCGTCCTCGGGCATCGGGATAGAGCAGTTGCGGAAAGCGCTCACCATCTCGTTGGCTGCCTTGCTCGGAGCCTTCTCTTCGATGATCTCGTCGACAAGACCATACTCTTTACACTGAGAAGCTGTGAGCCACGGATTCGACTTCATCATAGCGAGCATCTCGTCAGAGGTGCGCTTGCCGCGTGAAGCATACTTGTCTGCGATGATGCGGTCGATAGACTCCAATCGCTTGATGTCGTCGGCATTAGCCACGCCCATCTGCTTGAGCTGCTCTGCGTTCATGCTCTGCCAGTAGAACACTTCCTTCGACGAGCAGTGTACGAACAGCATACAGTCGGAGTACATCTTGATGGTCTTTGCGCCGAAAAGCCATGTCGCAGCTGACGCGTTGTATGAATCGTGAATAAGAGTGACGTCGCCATGCTCGGCGAAAGCGTGCGATATCTGCACGGCTGCAGCCACGTCGCCGCCAGGAGAGGCGAGGCGCACAGTGACCGGCTTGCCCTTATTCTCGCTCAGGAACTGGTTGACTCGCCAAACCTGATAGCTCGAAATCTCGCCATTAATACGTAAAACATTATTAGCCATAAAATCTATAGATATATGAGTGATACGGCAAAATTAGGCAGAAAAAAGCCCCATGCCTTAGACGAGGCACGGGGCAATCAGACTGAATAAGCGACTTATATGTGGTTCAGATCATCCATATCAATAATAAGAGAAGGAGCAGGCTGGCTGCCAGAGAAGGTGAACGACGAGCCGTTGAGCGAGGTGTAGGAGTCGCCCGTAGTCTTTTCGCAAGCGAAGCTCAAGGGCACCTCTACCGAGCCAGAGAGATGCACAACGCCATTGTGATCTTGCGAAAGCACAAGCCACTCGCCACGCTCAAGCACCTCGATGAGCACAGACACATCATGTCGAAGCTTCGGAATGACACCTTCAATAGAAACCTGCCAATAATCACCCCCGTCAGCAGTCGATTTCTGCTCGTCGAATACAAACGAGCGGTCGGGGTAAACCGGGATGGCAACAATGTTGTCACGTGTCTTCATCTCAACATAATGTCTGCCGCTCCGATAGTCGTGGCGAACTCGTAGCAAGTCATTAGGAGGAAAGGCGTATATCTCCGCCAGTCCTCCTATGTTGTTGTGGTCAAAATTAATCTCTTTCATACTCTTCTTTGCCTTGTTCTGTAATGTGTCCGCTTTTGGACAGAACTGCCCAACATTTTTGCTCCATTTTCTTGCAAATTTTCTCAAAATCGTCATCGCCATTGATTTTAGCGTTGCGTTGCAGCTCTTTGCGTATGGAGTCGGTATCCCAATCATTCTCGGTGATACCCGTAGCTTTGCGGAATCGTTTGATGCGTTCAGCAATGGACATACCCGTCACTGACAACATAGCACTATAAGTGTGCAGCACCTGCTTAACTTCACGCTCAAGCCTTGAGTTGAAGTGCAGCGTCTCTGTTGGCGAGAGCATCCAGCCATAGCGGTTGAAGGTGTCCATACTAATCTCAATTGCCACCTGTGTAGTATATCTGCCACGTACACTATTGTCGCGTCTTGCCTCGCCACGTATGAGCCTACGTCTGAAATCTTCGGCAAGCTCGCGGTTCGGTGACAAATTTACCAATTCTGCCCAATTATCATCGGGACTGTTGTAGTTGGCAAGCAGCCAACGCTTGACATAACCTTTACAGGGCATCCAGACCGCCATGCGGTCCTTGTTTGAATGTTTTGCCATATATATTTAATGTTTTTAATTGTCTATGTAAGATAATGAGGGTTTACAGGTAAATGTGAAATTTAATTTTAGTTTATAGGATGGTGTATTTTAGCGTCCAACCGTCCAACCGTCCAACCAACACAATATATGTACTGATTATCAGTGAGTTACACGTTGGTTAGTATGTAAACCAACCCAACCAACCCGACCAACCACCGCAATTTAGGCAATCTGCAGCACACAGGAAGAGACTACTCACAACCAACCGTTGGAAACCTACAACCAACCACGACCAACCAAAAGCACCTAACAACCAACCATAACCAACCACTCCAACTATACTACTATTACTACTTAACTAACTTATTACTAACTACTTACATATATTTGTAGATTTTGAAAAGTTTGCCACGGTTGGACGGTTGGTCGGTTGGACGCATTTTTGGGCGTCTGAGAATTTCAAAACTTCGTTTTAATCTCCTCTCTTTTTAATTGGGGTGTTCGGGGAAACGCAAACGACGGACAAGTGCCTCACGGCACCTGCCCGTCTGACGCTTATTACAATCTGACATTGTCATTCTGATATGTTTTGCCGCTTGCGAAACAAATGCTTTGCTGCTTGCGTTGCCTGCTAAAATGGTCGAGTATCCTCTTCAATCTCTGTGGCATGCTCGAAGTCAATGCCCATGAATTGCTGAAGTATGTTGTAGTCGAGTACCACGGCCGAAGTCTGTTTAGACTTCTTCTGCATCTTAATAACCATAGTGTCGTCGGGGTCCATCTCCGTCATTGTCGACGGGTTGATCTTGTGAGGCGGAGTGCGCATGGTGCGGACCTCCTCCTCCCAAATAAACTTCTTGTTGCTCACGTCGCCGATGTATGCCGGGTGCGACTTGAGATTGACCAGGAGCGTAGTAAGTGTCAGAGGCTTCTCATCGCCCTTCATAGCTGTAAGATAGTGCTTGTGGACGTTGGTGAGGTTCATGTACATAACCTTCTGGCCTTCGGCAATAGGCTTAACCACGCCACCCTTAAGAGTCACCTTGTCAGGCTCATCGATGGTAAAGTCACGGCCAATCTTCAGAGTACCCTTGTCAACGAGGAAGTCCAAAGTGCCAAAAAATGTAGCAAGCTTATCGCTCTTGGCCAACATCTCGCACTGGTGCCGCACCTTCTTGACGGCAAGCTCGAAGAACTCGTCATAGCTGAATGGCAGCTTAAGGTGTGCGGCATCGTTGATGAGCAACCGGCACGTGGCAAGGAACATAGACACTGTGCCAATAATACGGCTCTGGTCGCCACTACGGCCCGACATGCCAGCAAGAGCGTCTTGCAGCTCCTTGCGCGACTGCTCCATGTACGCTATGAAGTTCGACCGGAATAGAGGGCGCAACTTCTGCACCTCTACAAGCAGATAGCTTAACCCCTCCTTCTCGTAACCCTTCAGCTCTTTGAAAATGCGCTGCGCCTCTTGGTCGCCAGAGAAGTTGTGCGCCGGAACCTCGCACAGCACGACACGGTTAGACAGGGCGTTGTCGTCGCGCTGTGGTGCCTCTTGGCCAAGAAGTATGATCGAGGCATTAACCTTAGATGTCTCGATGTCGTTGCCTGTAGCCGAGCGACGCTTCTGCTTGCCGTCGCCGTCATAGGTCACAGCCTTAAGACCTTGGAACTTCTGATCGCTAATCTCCTCGTCGTTGTACTCCTCGAATATGCACGGAACGTCACGAAAACGCTCAAGGATAGAGAAGAAGGCAGCATCCGATATTTGGTTAAGGTTGCTCGATGGAGCAGATGGAACCTCGTATAGAGCACGAATGCTCTGTGCTATCTGCGACTTACCTGAGGAAGTCTGGCCAATGAAGAATATCGCCGTGAAGTTGCCGATTACCGGATAGAGGTCAGAACGGAACCCACATAATATAGAGTAGATGATGGCCCACTTTCCATTATCCTCGATGCGGTAGACTCTGTTCATTAGGTCAGCCCACTCAGCGAACGTGATGCGCCTCGACTCAGGCACATCGATGTAGCGCAGATGTCTGTCTTGCTCGAATATATCAGAGTCGGAGCGGTCGTAGGCATATATCTCAGAGTAGGCTGGCGAGTAGAAGAGATCGCCCCCATGCTCCACCAATCCAAGGTTATCAACCTTCTTGATTTCAAAATCCCCTTTTTCGTTTCGGTGGAAAATGGCGTTAGACCAGGCAAAGAAGTCCTCCTTCTGCTGACCGAACGTGCGCAGCTGAAAACACGTCTTGAACTGGTGCGACATCCACGTCCATATCTTGTCGTAATGCTTGATGTTGCCGTTCTCGAAGTTATAGGCACCCTCATTCACCAGGGCAGCACGGAACGTCGCCATATTAGCGAACACAGACGACTTCCACTCCACATACTTAGCCTTGCGAATCTCAGGAGCCATAGAGGTTATCTTGACAATACGCTTGTTAAGCTCCGGGTCTTTGTCGTAGACATGGAGCAGCGGTGTCATGAAGAAGTCGCATACACGGCCATATCCCCCCGAATCATTCTTAAACATGTAGCAAACCGGCTCGTTCTTGCTTTTCGAAAGCAGCGGATAGAAGCCGTAGCGCGACAACATACGCTTGTACTCCTCATTATCCTCAACATAATCGGGCAGAGTGTTACCATCAACATCAGCAACATCATCGAGGTTTTCGCGCTCTGCCTCCACCTTGTTCTTCGACCGCTTTCGCGTGATGTAAGGCTTGACGATATCCTTTAGAGCCTTCTCCGAAGGGAGGTATAAGGTTTTCGACCAATCCTTCATCGAGCGGGTACGAGTCACCTCTGTAGCCTCGGCAATCATCTCGGCAATGCGGTCGAGATATTTGTCCATAACGTTTGTTGTAGGCGATTCGTTACGAATCGTATCGCCATACAAATCGACATACCACTGAATGAAACCAACAGTACTATCGCATGTCTCCACGTCAATGTTAAACCCGGCTCTGAACAGCTGCTTGAGTGTCAGTATCTCATCGTTCTCAGTCTTGTCGTTTAGCTCGTTGTCGGGTGATGCAATCACAACCGAGTTGTCGAGCTGTCTCAAGGCTTGCACGTCGCTCTCCTCAGGACAACCACGGAAGTATACCACCGGACGCTCACCCACACCCTCCTCAAATTCACGCCATGACGATGTGAGCCGTATCTTGTCGTTGTCTTTGTTGTATATCTCCTTTGCCTCCTCGATGCCGCAGAAGCCACTCTTTGGCTCCTCGCGCTTAACACCCGACATGGCCTGGCGCAGCTTCGGCATGAGCTGGGCTGAAGAAGATTCTATTAGTTTAGCAAGCGACCGCATATAGTCGTTGCGCATTGACTCTTCGGAGACATGGGCAATGGCGCCGACTATGGTCTTCAGGGCAGCCTCTCGCCCAGGCTCGTCAGCTGCAGGGCGATAGAGTTTTTCGTAAAGGTAAGTGACAAACCCCATCTCCATCGACTTCATCTTCTCGCGTATCTGTCCAGTGTTGGCGCGTGCAAAGTCGTCGGGGTCTTGACCTTCAGGCAGCATGACGCAACGCACATTAATGCCAGCATCGAGCAATACCGGAATCTGAGACACGGCAGCATGTATGCCAGCCTTGTCATCATCGTAGACAAGCGTCACATTCTCGGCAAGAGAGCGTAGTCGCTTCACCTGCACGGCATCAAGAGCCGATCCGCTCTTGCATATAACATTGCGGATGCCATTCTGTGAAAAAGAAATGACGTCAAACTGTCCCTCAACAAGGTAAGCCTTGCTATATTTTGCAATCTCGGTGCGAGCCTGGTACAGACCGAAGAACTCAGAACCCTTTTTGAAAACAATAGTATCTGGAGAGTTGAGGTATTTAGCCTTGGCTGTGCCTGTTATATCTCGAGCCGTGAAACCTATGACACGACCATAGCGGTCAAGGAACGGGAATGTGATGCGGTTGCGGAAATAATCCATACGCTCGCCATTGTCGCGAGTGTACACAATGCCAGCACGCTGCATAATCTCTGGCTTGTAGCGTGCAGAAAGCTCGTCATACATCTGTCGATAGCTGCCAGAAGCGCCCACATGGAACTCACGGCGCGCCCAATCGTTAAGACCACGCGATGTGATATAGCGGTCGGCTTCGTTGCCGACATGCTCCTCGAGCCACTTCTGAGCAGCACCGAGCACAATCATCACCTCCTCGCGTTCACGGTCACGGGCCACTTCTTCAGGAGTCTTCTCCTCAACCTTAATATCTATATGGTATTGTTTGGCAAGCATCATAGCCGCCTCCGGGTAGCTTATGCCCTCAATCTTATGCACAAACCATATAACATTGCCGTGCTCGCCACAGCCGAAGCACTTGTATATGCGCTTAGCCGGCGACACGCACATCGAAGCTGTCGCCTCGTCATGGAACGGGCAACAGCCAAAGAAGTTGGAACCGCTCTTGCGCAGCGTCACGTAGCTCTTGATGACATCTACAATATTGGCAGCGTCAAGGATGCGGTTTATGTCAGTATCAGAAATTCTCATGTCAGATATAATATAGTGTGTAGCGTCAGTTGTCGTTGAATAGGTCGAGCTGTCGGTTGAACATAAACTTCATCAGCTCGTCTCGCGTGAAGTTAAGGTGTCTGGCCACAGCCTCCATTTCCTTAGAAGTAGCTTGTCGATAGCCTTGCCAAATTTGTTGAAAGCGCACCTGGTTAATGCCCACACCTCGGTAGAAATCTCTAGTTGGATGGAAGTAGGCAGTATCGATCTTAACAGCAACAAGCTCGCGCATAAGGTTGCGCTTAACTTGTTGGTGCCTGGCAATGCCGTGTCGCAGCATATAGAGCTGCACCGACAACTCCGAGCGTGCGAGCTTCGCAGCCATGTCTTTAATAGAAATCTTAGTGGCGTTGGCTCTGATGAACTCTACCTCCTTGGCAGACCAGCGCCGTTTGGTGTCAGTTTTGCTCATCGATGATAGAGTTTAGCAGTTGATATTTCTCCAGCGTCATCCAGTGCTGGTGTGTGGCGAGGATAAACTGGCGCATCTGTCGCTTTAGGTCGTCGGTAATATCACGATAATGTGTATACCCAGTTATCATCAAACAGGTCTCAACAATGTCTACAATCTTGCGCATATTTGTGGCCGTATCGTCAAGAATGAGTATTGTCAAGTCGTCATCTGCCTCATAAGACAATACTCCCTCCAAACCTTTTTTCTTCAGAAATCTATCTAACACATCGACAAAACCCAGTTTGCAACTCGGGAATGGGCACGCCACATAAGTAATAGTCTTTTCGCCTTCATCCTCGCGCGAGACCACTACATACATATCGCAACGCTTTATCATAACGCCCGTATATTGTTTGTATACGTCATTCATCTGCTCCATATTTATAGCATTTTTTATGTATTTGGTATTGGCTATCAATATCGTATACTCCAAATATCTCGTACACTTACTCCATATTTTGAGAACACTTTTTCGATTCTTTCCTTCAAAAAAGCGGGAATATTTGGATAATCCTTTCGCTTTCTATAGAACTCAGTATCGAATTTTATGCCCATAACCTCCTTTAATTCCGCCTTAACTGCGGGAACATCAGAAGATTTGAGTGTATCGAATCCCGGTCTAAAAGAATAATGAACTTTTCCTATTGCCATGTGAAATATTTTTATTATATTTGAAAAAGAAATTATATATATCTCGTACAAAGATACTATATATCTATCGTACATAATCAAACCGTTCTAAAAATATATCGTAATTAAACAATAATTAACAATATGGCAGAAAAATCAGAGTATCAACTTAGGATAAGCAAGGCGATTGAGGAGCTATCAATCACTGGCAGACAGTTCTGTCTACAATGCGGACTTAGTGACAATTTCTTGTCGTCACCGCAGAAGGATATAACCACAAGACAGATAGTCCCTATACTTAAACTCTTCCCCCAAATCAACCCATATTATATATTATTGGGGGAAGGCACACCGCTCATCGACGAGAAATTTGTCAATGAGGGTATGATAGGCAGATACATCCTCCAAAGCTTCTCGGAGTTGCAAGTAGAGGTGCGTCAATTAGTCCAGGAGAATACCATACTCAAAGCCAAACTCGAACGTAATGAGTCTGGTGCAACTTCAAAAAAGAAGCGGTTGCCAAAGCGCAAACGTATAGAACTGTCTGAAAACAAGCAAGATAAGTCAGACGACAAGCCGTCTAACGACTGAATTATGATAAATAGAAATCGGTGGAAAAACGGCGAAAAGTCAAGGTTTTTTAATTAACAGCAATGTTGAGAACCTCGATATATAAAGGATTTCAGGGGAAGAAGAAAAAAACGTCACACTCCAGTCATCCCGACTTACAAGGGGTTAAGATACTGAAGTTCAGTGTTTTAACCCTTTGTCGCTTAAAAATACTCGGCGACAAGTCGGCGTGTTAAAAAAGCTTTAGAAATTACTTTTATATAACTAGAGTTCTCGACGCAAAAACGTAGAGGACAAAAAAATGTGCCCAAAAAGTTCGGAATTTAATCAACTGAAAGGTTGGACTCCGCCTGTTTTTCATCAGGCGTCGGAGTGCTATGTGTCATTCACTGCTTTCTGCCCTGCAACGGGAAAAATGAAGCTTAAGAAGATAATGCTTGGACGTATTAAGAACAAGCGACTTCAGAAGGAGAAGGCTAAGCAGATAATGAAATCAATAACGGAGAAACTGCTTGACGGGTGGAACCCCTGGATTGAAGCAGAGAGTCCAACTGAGTATGAGCTATGGGATGATGTGTGCATGAAGTATGAAGCTTGGCTTGCAAAAATGGCGAAAGAGAAGGGCTTTCGTATGGAGACCGTTGCAAGCTATATGAGCTATCTGAAGATATTGAAAGACTGGATAGCCAACAAGAACGTGCACTACATCTATCAATTTGACCGCCGGGTGGTGGGAAAATTTCTTGACTATGTATTTGTAGAGCGTAACAACACTCTTCAAACTCGCAACAACTACCTGGCATGGCTCAAGACATTCGCCAAGTGGCTTGTAACACGATCGTATGTGCCGAAGAACCCGACCGAAGGCTATCATGCCGTGATGCGAAGCTCATACAACAAGAACCGCGACACCATCAGCGAGCGCGACCTTACTAAGTTGCGTGAGTACCTGGAGGTGAAGAACCCACACTATCTACTCGCAACATACATATTATATTATACATTCCTGCGTCCACACGAGATGTCGTTGCTGAAGGTGGAGGACATCAAGATAAGGAAGCAGGTTATATATGTGCATGGGGAGAATGCCAAGAACCACAACGACGCAATCGTTACGCTGCCAAAGAAAATACTACAGCTGATGATTGACCTAAAGGTGTTCGATGCCGCAGGAAGCGACTACCTATTTTCAAAAGACTTTAAGCCAGGTAGAGAATATCGCTCTGAGAAATGCTTCAGAGACTATTGGCAGCGTGTGCTGCGAAAGGAACTGAATTTTCCCGAGCGATATAAATTCTACTCGTTGAAGGATACCGGCATCACCAATATGCTGCGCAAGCACATAGACACAGTATCGGTGCGCGACCAGGCACGACACTCAAGTATCGAGATAACCAATATCTACGTGCCGCACGACATGAAGCGAGCAAACACAGAGTTGCTCGATTATGAAGACGACTTCTAATCGTACTTCAGTGGGTAGAACGTACCCTCGATAACATCGGATAGTTTACCGCCAACAACTTTGTGCTTGAGTTGTTGGCAGTAGAACTTACGACCAGCTATATTGAAGATATGGCGAGCGTCACGACGATCAAGCGAACGGAAGTTGATCACATAGATTGTAGTGAGGTCAAGCTCTAATGGAACCTGCCAATGCGTGTTGTACATGCCATTGTCTGAGTTTATAGACAGATCATACCCGCCATCAACGTCAAAAAACATAACACGCTGAAGTTCCCAATAATTAAAACCTTGTGCGGGCTGGCCAGATGGTCGAGAGAGCATCTGAAGACGGCTGTTTATGGTAACTGGTACCACTGGGTATTTATCGTCTTTAGTCTCACCAACACATTCAAACTTGCTAACACCCATATAGAACCCCACATACATATTGTCCTTAGCTGAAGGTGTTGATGTGCTGTTGAACAGACGCTCAACAACACCCTTGCCTGCATCCTCGTCATTAACGGTGCCAACATCGCCTTGCCCGTTTTCTACTATTGGCATAGGATATCTATAGTAATCGTGGTACCTACAGAAGACATTTTCTATCGGTACAATCTTAAGCTCCATATTGTCTGTTGACGTCTCGTCAACACGAGGTCCAAATTGATTGACCATACCAAGACGAGTAGGATTAAAAACACCATTTTTAGGGTCTTTGCTTTTTATTGTACGAATAATAAACGGAAACTCTAATGGCAACCACATAAACCCAGAGCTAGGTATCTGTACTGGAAGCCTATCATAATATGCTACCATTGAATGATAAGAGTCGTAAACTCCATCTGGCGGATCAGTAACTGTTGAGGACGTTTTCGGAGGTTCACCACCAATAATTCTACACCACACATTATATAAACGTGTATAATCAGAAGACGTATTTGCCTTAGGTTCACAATACACATACTCTATGCGCTTGGCAAAATCCGGGTCAAGTGCATAGATCTTATAAAAGTTGGTATCAGGGAATTTGTATGAAACATTGCGGTACACCATATTGTCTGGAGGATCTTGGTCGTACTGCTTGTTGATATCGCCAATAACATCCTCTCGCTTAATCTGCTCCACCACAGCACTCTTGTAATAGTTGGTTAAGGTCTGTATCTCAACCGTCTTATCCGTATTGTTTACGATAAAGCAGACGCCACACAGATGCTCAACCTCAGATATAAAGTCAGACACCGTCCAGTTCTCAACCATTTCGTTGTATTTAGTTGTCTTGTAGCCATGAACAAAAATAAGCTTGCTCAACTCAACATCGCTTGCAATGGCATCGTTGGTGCGAGTGTAGCCAAGGGCTTTAAGCACACGGGCAACGATAGCAACAAGGTAAGGCTGCGGACATATTGTAGTGTCTGACTTCAGATTTACAGTCGTAGCCTTAGCCACCTCGTTCACCTGATTATATATGGTAGAACTTGAATGAAGCTCATTGCCGACTCCATTAGATATAACAGCCTTTGCTACGACTGGTGCACAGACATAGTCGAAATCTGGAAAATGAGAATAAAGCGACCGTTTTGCGTCTTCTAATGTAATCTCGCCAGTATCGCCAAGGTCAAGGTCACGCAGATAGCGGTCGCCACCTACAAGAAAGTTAAACTCAGAATTGCCCGAAACGATTTGTATCTTAGCGTTGCGCTCATCAATCTCAAGGATAATCTCTGTGCCTTTGATGATGATGCCCTTCTCACAAAAGAGCAGGGCTTGTCGGTTCTGCGGTCGCCCAGTCACATCGATGCGGTGCATGGCGTTGTAGACAACGGCATTAACCGGGTCGGCAAGCGAGATATCAATATCGAGCGTATGCTGACCTTCGGATGTGAAGAACGGGTTGCGGTCGTAGAACTCAAGGGAAATGTCGGCAGCGAGATGCACCTCGCTGCCGTCAATAAGTAATTTAATCATTATCTTTTTCTGCTAACGTTAGACTTCATTTTATTAACCAGGCGCTCAGCCTCGATGGTGCCATGCTTGCCAGTGGCGTATGTCTCTGCTATTATAGGTGTCGAGAAGCGACGGTCGAGCGTATTGAGCGAGCGCACGACACGCGAGAGGACAGCTGTTAGGGCAGCATCTTGAGGTGCCGCTTGCATGGCACCTTGCGCCACACCCCCTGCAGAACTACGACCACCTGATGCCATAGCACCACTGGCAAACTGACGCTGTGTCGTCGGGATTACTGCAGCAATATCATCTGGCGACAGTCTCGAGACGCTACCAGAACGCTGCGCTTCGTCGATGAGGTTAAGAACTGGCAGCACATTTGGGTTGTTTGTTGCAAATCGGTTGGCAACGAACTCGTTGGAGTGGACTACGCCTTGTGGCTTATCCCATGGACCAGCAGGTGTGAAGCCACCAGTGTCGAAGCTACCAACGGCAGCCTTGGCCATTTCAAAAGCTGCAGTGATAAGGGCGGTCTCTACAGCAGCCTTGGCAAGACCGGCAAAACCAAGAGTGCTCACATTCTTAGCAATGCTCGCTGCACGAGCTGCAAGAACTGTCTTCTCCAAAGCGTCAATCATAAGAGTAAGGATGCCACGGAGAAAATCTTTGAAGTTGGCTTTTTCATCCATAAGCACCTTGCCAAGTTGCTCACCGAGCTGCTGCCCTGCCTGTACTATCACATTGCACAATATGTCATTGTACTTCTGCGTAAGGTCTTGCTTCTGTTTGAGTGCATCTTCAGTAAGGTCAATATCGGCATCCTCTATCTCTTGCTGTACGGCAAGACGCTGCTCGCCATTGAGCGAGGTGTCTTCGAGAATCTTCTGAAGGTAGCCTTTCCATGCCTCAGTCCTATCACTCTGACTCTGCTCGTCGATGTTGCCAGCCTTGATGTTGACCTTGCGCTGATTCTCCATTAGCTCGTCGAATGTATCCTTGGCGTCGCTGATGACACGTCTGCTCGACTCCTTGTTGGCCTTGTCGGTGTCGGCAGTAAAACGCTCTTTGAGCTTTTTAAGGTCTGCCTGGTATTGCTCCTCGCTAATGAGTTTCTTGTCGTGAAGGTTGTTGAGTAGAGCGAGGTCCTGGTCATACTTCTGCTTGATGGTGTCAAGCTCATGGGCGAGCTGCTCAGCCTCTGTATCACCGAACGACTGCTCAATTTCACGGAGCTGGTCGTAAAGCTTCACCTTATAGTCAAGAATCTTCTTCTCTATCTCGGCACGCTTCTTCGGCTCAATGCCGGCAACCTCAAGCTTCTTGTTAAGTTCTTCGAGCTGCAAGTCCTCAATCTTGCGGTTATACTCCTCTTGCATAGCAATATCGCCCTTCAGATAATCCTCCTTGGCCTTGGTACGTTTGGTCTCATACTCGGCAGTAATGGCATCGAGGTCTTTTTGGACCTTCTTTTCAGCCTCTATCTTGGCCTTGTTGCGTGCTGCCTCCGCCTTGCGTGCTGCCTTGGCTGCATCTTCAGGCGAAACATAATGCCCTGGTTTGTTGCCAGTTTTCGGAGAGTTAGAGTCGCCCTTGATGATTTGACTTGTAACAGCATTACGCAACTCCTTGTCCTTCTCTACCATATTGTCAAGAGCCTTCTCACGAGCTTCGAGCACCTTTTGCTGACTGAGATTGTCTTTAAGGCGTTGCTCATGAATTTTGCGTTCCTGCTCTTTTTTGTACAAAGCAGCAGAAACACCTCTTGTCGTGCGACCACCAGAATGATAGGTGTAGCTTTTGTAAACGTCCAGATGCAGTTTTATCTCAGCGTCAACAGCTTTTTTAGAATATCGGATGCGCTGCTCCTTCTGCTTAAGAGCCAACTTCTGTCGTGCGATATTCGTCTTTTGCTCGCTGATTGCCTGTGCCATTGCAAGGCGGTCAAGTTGCTTGATATACTCCTTGACGGTGCCTATATTGTCATTATACAGTTTGCCCTCGTTGGTGATGCTCGCATGATATCCAGGAATAATCTGTTGTAATGCAGCGATAGCAGCTCTACGCTCATCCACAGAGAAAGCGTTGGAATGAATAACCTTGTTAAGCTGCTCAATTCGTGTCTTCTCCTCCAAGTGACTATCAGCTACCTTCTTGTCTATCTCCGCTTGTTGCTTTTTGATGGCGTTTGCCTCCTTCACCTCCTGAAGATTATCATGCACAGCTTGCTTGTGCGCTTGCCATGCCTTTACGGCAGAGTATATGGCTACACCAACAATCGAAAGGACAGTAGCAAGAGCCACCCATGGATTTTTAAGGCTTGCCAGCTGTGCAGCACGCATTACAACAATATAGCCTTGGATGCCTTTTGTCAGCAAAGCCCACGTGGCGTGAAGGGCAACAAGTGCCGAGCGAGTAAGAGTAACAGTAGCCCTATAAGCAGTATCAAGAGCTATCGCCACCTTAAGGTAAGCATTGTAGAGCTTAGTCTTTAAAATGGTAACAGTAAGTACGCCATTATACAACAAAAGAGATGCAGCCACTGTAGCAATGGCTCCAGCATGCTTCACAAGAAACTCTCCGACCTCGTATATCAGCTTGATAGTCTTGACAAGCAGAGAGCCTGCCGTGATGCTATGCCGAACAAGAGGCAACAGCTTTTCACCAAGGTCTACACTAAGATCAAGAAACTGCTTCTTAGCTTTTTCTATATCCGCCAGTACAGTATTGTTCTGCACATTAAACTCCTCTATCACGCTTTTGCCATCGTTGTACGCATTGAACGCCACTTTCTGCGCCTCCCTCACCTGGTCTAAATGTGTGGCCACTGAAGATAGAACACCCACGGCACGGGTGCCCTCAAGCTTCATCTCGGAGAAGAGCGGAGCCATCTTGTCGAAGCCTCCAGTGTTTTGCATGGCAGCGAGGAATTTCAAAAGAGCCTCGTTTGCATTAGTCTTCAGAAGTTTGGTAAACTCCTTGACATCTTCGCCAGCGAGTGTAGCAAAACGTGCCGGCTCTTGATACATCTTTGTGATAAGCTGAGAGAACACGGTTGAAGCCGTTGCTTCCTCCTGCATATTTTGGTCGAGAGCCGAGGCGAGACCCATGAGTTGTGCTTGCGTCATACCAGCCTGTATAGCCACACCCGACAAATCAGCTGTAAAATCCACGATATATCCAGCATTGGCAGACGATGACTGGGCGAGGTCATTGACAGCGGAACCAGTGGCAAGCATCGCCCCACGCAAGCCTTTCTTCTCGTCTTCGCCGAACATGTGGGCGAGTTTGCCAATCTTGTCAACGGCACCCTCGCCGAGGTCATCGCCAAGCGCCACATTAATTTTGTCGGCGCCATCGACAAACTCCTCAATCATCTTTTTGTTGGTAATACCTAGGCGACCGGCAGCACCAGCAAGGGCATTGAGCTGCTCTCGCGAGGTGCGAGTATCCATACGTTTGAAGTCCTCGTTCATCTCGTGCACCTGCTCTGCCGTCTGACCTGTATATTTGCGCACATCTGCCATCGCCTCCTCCATCTCGGCATAGTCATTCACGCATTTGCGAATGGTGGTGGTAACACCGCCCAATGCGTCAAGGCCCGTCTGAAGTGAGTAATACCATTTGTTAAAGAAGTCTGCCATACTGCCGAGTTGCTTGCCTAACGACTGAGACTCCTCAACAACACCACGCACGGCACGCTTGTGCTCGGCAAGGATGGAGTTGAGCTGTGCAATCTCCTTGACTTTGTCGTTATACTCTTTAGTGCCAATTGTCATCTTCTTGACATCGCGTGTAAGTTCACGGATGCGCTTTTGGATGACGGGGACAGTACCTTCTACTTCTGTGCCGTCAATAAAAACTTTGACTGTGCGATTATAAGTTTTAGCCATACAAACATTTTTAATTGATGCAAAAATAGCCGATATAAAATTCTTGGCAAAGGACGGAATTTAAAGCACACAAAACTTGTGTATGTCGAAAAAAAACATTAACTTTACAGCAAATACAAAAAAACTAAAAACAACGATTATGTATCATCTTACTCAGACACAAGCCATGATTTTAGTAGTTGTGTTGCTGATTGTTTTTCTTGTGAAAAGCACCGGCAAAGCAGTTAATAAAATGTGTGATGACGACCTTGGTAGGAAATATCCAGAATTTAAGGAAGCCTTGAGCATAGGTTATCCGTTGTTACTATGCCAGGAAATGAAGAAGCGGGATATGGTGTATCGCAATTGGCGATGGGTGCCACGAGATTGCAAAAACGATGTACACGACCCAGAGTTGCGCAAAAAGATGAGGGAGAAAGACCTTATACTCAATAAGGACAACAAATGGGTGTTTACAGGCAAAACAAAAGAATATCTGCAAAAGAATCATAGTTGGTGAGATTTGCAGAAATAAAGAAAAGAGGCAGGGGCTATAAAATACAGCTCTCTGCCTCTTTTCTTATTTTTTGGCTATCGTCACTCTGTCTATCTGCTCGAGCACATCACGTGCAGCGTTGTCGCCATAGTAGTCGGCAGCGATGTCTGCAAGTCCTTGAATCTGCTGCTCGATATTGCCATCGAGCCAGTCAACGGGCCTACGTCTGATAGGACCAGGCATCACTTGTCGGTTAGGGTCGTGCGAGCCACGCACCACTCTGCCGCCTTGACGGATGTATCCATTGCCCACACCATACGCCACGAAAACACCATATCGAAGAAATTTGAAAGCCACAGCATGAGCCAAACCGTCGCCACGGTCGGTGTTGGTGGCAGCCTTCAGGCGAGCTCGCAGCCCACCGCTATACACATTGGTCTCGGCAACAAGCGAGCCAAGCGAGCGAGAGCGCACAGTCTCGCCCCACGCCTTAACCCTCTGGTTAAACTCTTCTGCCGTCATGCCAGGAGCATTGCCATTGCCTTGTACTGCCATACGCCATTACTGATTAGAAATACCAGCATACTCCTTAGTAGCGTCAAACGACGGACAAGCCTTGGCTGCAAAGTCACGGTGTCCTCTTATCACTGCCTTAGGAAATTGTCGCTTCAGGCGCATCAGCAGATTCACCAAAGCATCCTTCTGCTCCAAAGTACGAGTATCCTTAGGCTTGCCGTCTTTGCCAACACCTCCTACATAGCACACTCCTATAGAGTCGCTGTTATGGCCCTTGCAATGGGCGCCTACCTTACATATAGAGCGTCCTTCATGCACCGTGCCGTCACGATAGACCACATAGTGGTAGCCAATACAGTCAAAACCTCTCTGGCGGTGCCACATGTCGATATTGCTCACCGTATAGTCTCTGCCCTCGATGGTGGCAGTACAGTGAACGATGATGAGATTAATCTTACGCATAACAATAATTATAATTAGTTTATGCAAAAATACACCAATAGCCAGACAAGCAGTCGGACATCAATAAACCATGTAAGGCGAGAAATCGAAGGTCTCAGGGTTGTAGTTAATCTCGCCGAGATAAGCCATTGCTATGCGATGGCACGTGCGCTTAATGTCGGCAAGAGTCGGGCGCTGAGGGTAGTCCACTTGGTGGTACATTACGGTGGTGTCGAATGTGTCGGGGTCGAGGTGCTCCATCCGGATAAACAACCGCCAAGCCTTGTTGGGCAGCTGCTGAATCGGCACCCATGTCGTCAAGTTCCGGCATGAAGAACTGCTTGTATTTGCCATGTCTGATTTGTTTTTTGATTTTATTGTGTGATTTAAATTGCTTGCGCAGAATAATTTTAGTGTAATGGCCCTCGACCATAATATATTTATACCAACCACGGTCGATAAGCTTTATAAGCCTCTTGCGCTTGTTGTAGGTATTGTAGTGCACCATAAGCCCGAGATAGCTGTTGACAGTAGCCACGAACGCCTCCGCATATTGCTCACCCTCGCCCTCCTGCAGCTTGGTATTGTAGAAATGCACACGACGGAACGCAGCTCCGAGAGTGCGGTTGCTTATGTATATGCGCCCCGGCTTAATCATGGCGCCCACATACAACACACCCTTCTGATAAGGCTGTATGTATATCTTCTTGGGATGGAGCGTAATGTGTAGAATGTCACGGCAAAAGTCACGAATCTTGGCAACAGTCTCACTGGCATGTGTAAATCCCATTGTGTCAAGTATTACGAAGTCATCCATAAACATCTCAAGTGCTTCAACCTTAAGTTCATTAAGAAGAAAGTCAACAAGCACCGACATATAGAAGTTGGCCGAGTCCTGCGATATCAACTTGCCGATAGCAATGCCAGTACGAGGATCGTTGTACATCAGCGATTTGTCACGTGGCAAGCCATGCCAATAAGCAGGAGGCGAGCGACGTATGTAATGCAGCTGTGGAGCGTCGTAGATAGTCTTCTTGAGTAGGTATAGAACGAGGTCGCGGTCAGGCGCATGGTATTCTGTCAAAATCAAATCCTCGTACATCCACCATAAGATATCCTTGTCAATCGACATAAAGAAGCCCTTTATGTCAAGTCGTATAATGACAGTATCTTTGGTGTAGCCTTTTGAAATATTGAAGATTTTGGTCGAAAGTGAGTTTACGGCGCTAAGGCAACCAAAGCCTTTGCGACAGTTCTTAGAGACATTGCCCTGTCGCTCAAAACGTCTCTCAAGCAAAGGCTCTATGCGCTCTGCAAGCCAGTGATGAACCACACGGTCTCGATAATTAGCCCCAAAAACCTCACGCTTAACGGGGTAGGGAACAATAAAAACGTCTGATGGCGACGGCTCATAACGCATGGTTATGCAGTCGCGCCACAGACGGACAATGTTGTCGTAATAGTCTAAAGAGAATTCGATGCAGTCGTTAGACGAGCGTTTGTTCTTGTCGCACGACTGTGCGGCATAGAAAAACGATAGCGGAGTGTTGTAGACATCATCTTGATATGCTGCCACAGCTCGAACGTAGTTAGTATTAGCCTTGTTGTTGTAGTTCGCGTTACCGTTGTTCAAGTTCACGTTCCACGCGTTCGAAGCCCCCCACTCATCCGTTGTCGCGATTGTTGTCTTTACTCCGTCAGTCGACGAAGGCAGCGACCCATATAAAGATAAATATTGCTCACTCATAATGCCCTGGTGTTGAGAATTATGACTCCGGCTACTGCGCAGTCTTCTTCCAACCCGTAGCCTGTCTGCCGATGCTCTCGGTCAGAACAGCCATCTGGGCTGCCATGGAATTAGTAATCTGCTCCAGCTCTTTGCATACTCCTATTAACATCTTAACGGTGCCAAACTCTACAATAAACTCCTCAAGATATTGTCTACGGCTTGTACGACGGTTGCGCCACTCGTCTATAAACAGACACGCCAACCTTATCAAGCCATTGGCCGACTTGTTTGCCTCGCCCTCGAACTGAGGCAAATAGTCGGGTGCCGGAATCGCTGTGTTGGCTTTTTGTATAAGCTCAAGACAGCGAAGCGCAGACTCGAAGAGGTGGCTCCCTAGATCATAGCGATACTCTCGGGAGAACTGCTTGCGAGCGCGAACTATCAACAGCAGCAGCTCGTAAGTCTGTTTGTATATAGGGAGTGTTTGTGCAAGATGTTGATTTGCCATAATAGTATTAACTAAAAATTAACAAACTTATTATACCCCTGTTTATTAATTTTTATTAATAAAAAAGCCGCTTCGCGGCTGATGTTAAAACCCAACCACAAAGCGGATGTTTGCAACTCTTTGATATACAAAGAGTTAAAGAGATAAAGAGTTAAAGAAGGTTAATATGCTGCCACAGCTCGAACGAAGCTAGGATTAGCCTTGCTGTTGCAGTACGCGAAACCGACGCTCAAGCTCACGTACCACGCGCCCGAAGCCCCCCACTCAGTGCTGCTCCAGTGCCAGTCTTTTGTTAATTTATATGAAGAACCGAAATTATTTGTTAAGAATCTATCAATCTCAACCATATATTTATAAAACATGCGGAGCTGCCCCTGGGCTGGCAACGACCATTTTGTAGGGTCGTCTATAGCTGTGCTGTCGGCAGCCTTAGTGAAAGCTTTGTAAGCTCGGGCAGCCTCGGCAGCTGGGAAGCTCACGCCCTGCTCTTTGGCACAAGCGAGGATAAGGTCTGTATTGAGCTCGCCGTCGGTATCTTCAAACACTCCCTGATTGTTAGAACCAAAATCCTTAAGACCTGGCACATTAACATCCGTCGGACCCCATGTAAATGTTCTTGTCGAGCCGGTTGTGGCATTCTGTAGAGCCATGACAAAAGCCATGCGCTCGGCACGGATAGCCACACCGAAAGCCACATATTTAGACTTCTCGTTAACCGTCATAGCTTGCCACTGCTCCTCAGAGAAGTAAAAGCGCTGTGGCGATGAGTCTCTGAGAGAACTCTTAAGGTATGCGGCCACCTGAATATCTCGCAGACCGCCTGCCCATCGCATGTGAGCCACTATTTCAGACCATGTGGCATTGTCGGCGAGGTCTGTAAAGCCCACCTCGCGAAGAGCTTTAATCTGGTCTTGCTTGTTAAGACCCAGGATTATTGAACTGTTATTAGCATTATCCATAGTTTTTATTCTTCAGAGATTGGTATAACAGAATAGTTGTTGGTTTTAGTATCAGAATATAGTCTGCCACTGAGCACACTCAAGCGGTAAGCCTCATTGGCGTTATATTGCACACAAGACCATATAACATCTACCGACTTCTCAAGAGTAAAAGCTTGGCCCCACACTTGCGTTATTACCGTATCAATAGCCTTGCGGTAGCGATACAGCACAAGCATCTGAGCAACATCAGGCAACAACCATTTTGTCTGGTCATCAACAGCTACGCCATTAACTTTAACACCATCGCCCTCAAGATAAGCGTGAAAACCATTAGCTGCCTCCGCAGCAGGCGCACCCACCACCTCATCTGCATTTTGACCGGCATAATACTCAAGTATACGAGCATTAAAACGAGCCACATCCTGATGAGCCCAAGCACCAGCAATACCACCAAACGACGTTAGATCTGTAACTGTTGAGCGCGAGCCCCAGGCCTTGTTGTTGTAATACTGAAGCGCCATGACGAACGACAGACCGTCTGCACGGATGCGCAGACCACGCCTTGCAAACTCTTCAGAGCGTCCGGCATTGTCGATGGTCTGCCACTCCTCAACGGTGAAATAAAACTTTTTGCCGTCGCGCTTGCGGTCGGCGGCAACACGAATATCGAGCAGACCTGCTGCCCAACGTATGCGCTCGGCAAAGAGCGAGGCACGCGAAGACTCGGTTATATCTGCAAAACCCAAGTCATGTAGAGCCTTAACCTGCTCGCGTTTTGCGAGCAGGAGGCCAGTAATGTTTTGTTGATTGCTTGCCATTGTTATCTGTCTATAATGTTAAGAATATCATCATCGGCTTCAGCCAGACGGTTATAGTAGTCATCGTAGGTCTCGCCGTTGTATTGCTTGAGATAGTCGTTGATGTTGTCGAGCGTCACGCTCTCAACCTCAGCCTCGCCAGAGTATTGTTCACCGAGGAAGTCTATCACAGCATTGATATAAGCCATAATCGACATCACTATCGTCAAACCCTCAATATGCTGCGTCAGGTTGTCTATGTACGACTGCTCGCGCACACGTGTAAGCTGATAGTCGCTCTCAACAACCGGCTTGTCTTGTAGCTTGCCGTCCTCGGTAATGCCCCGAACGCCGAGCGTCAGCAGCACAGTCAGGAGCGAGCCGTCACCCGACAGCTCCTGCACCACTCTTATGGCTGTCAGCTGTCTGCCACCCATCTGTGCGTCAACTATCCTCTGCAGCATAGTCAACGGCTCTATCTCCTTGCAGTGCTCTATGCGCAATGTCTGCACATTGGCAAGAGACGCAATCTGCAAGTTGCCGCCAACCTTAGTATAGCTAAGGTTTGGCAAGTTTATCAGCTTGACAGTCTTGAGCGTAGCCGGAAGCGTAAGCTCACTGACAGGCGAAGTCTCGGCTATCTCCACACTCTGCACCCTGCTACCCTCTGCCTTGATGCTCGTCAGTCGAGGACACATGCTCGCGTCAACAGACGCTACCAGTGTGTTGCGCACATCGAGCGACTGCAGGAACGGCATGTTGCCCAGGTTCAGCGTGTCAAGAGTGCCATCTACCGTAAACGGAGTATAGTCGGCGCCACCAACCGTAAGCCGTTGCAGCAACTTGCAATACTGTATATCCCAACCCTGCGCCTTAGGCGTAGCAGCACTGATGTCGAGCGAGGCAAGCGAGGCAGCACCAAACACATATAGCATGGTGCCCGACTCCGAGTAGCTACGAGGGCTGTCTCGGAAGAACGTGTAGCTCTCGCCCTTCTTCAGATATTTAGAGTCGGCAGCAGTGTCGGCTCGGTCCTCGCCAATGCCGAAAAATCCGTCTTTGGCAGCCGTAATGCTCACAGTGATAGCCTTGCCTGAAGCACGCATCTTCATCGGGTTTGTGTAAAGGTCGCCCACCTGGTAGTAGCCGTCACGATAGGCAAAGCGCGTCTTGATATACTCAGGCATATCGTCAAGGCGCAAGCCGTGCAAGGCGAAGAAGTAGTTTGCACTCGCCTTCGAGTGCTGTATATACTTGCGCTCGCCGTCAAACGATGATATAAGTTTAGCCCATTTCAAAATACGCTTAGTCATCCATATCTGGTACAGACCATCGTAAGAGAACACCTTAAGGCCCTGCTTATCCGCTGCCTTGCGCATCTCGTCTGCCACATCATGCAGCGTCACAAAACGCTGCTTGTCGGTGTAGCCGCTTTTGTCATCACCATCCTTGTAGTCATCAAGCCAAATGACGGGATTCTCATTGAGCCGCTGGAAGAACACGCTGTCCCAGCCCTGGTACAGTCTACCTTCTTCACCCTCGCCAACCAACAACGGATTTAGCAAAGCCGAAATAGTAAGACCACAGTCATTGTCGGCACCCATCGTACAGTCACCGTCATACCAGTTGTTGAAGTCAGAACGTATCACACCATCCTCACATAGCATGAAGGTCTGCATCATGTTCTTGGACCGCTGGTCAACAGCATTCTCGTAGTCAGTAAGTATGTAGTAATATAGCGCCGGCTTCACCCTCCAATAGCGGTGCATCTCATGGGCAAACTTCTTCGCACGGTTGGCACGAGTGCCTGGCACCGTCTTGCCGTCAAGTGTTATGTTGCCATCAGCTTCGGTAAGGTGTGGGTTGCACTGCTGCATCCACATCAAGTTCTCATAGAAGTAGTACGGCACCTTCTTGCCACTCTCGTACAGAGCGTTTAGGTCATCGTCGTCAGGATAACGGCTTTCAAAATGCGACAACCATATCGGCTTGTCCGTAGCCGGGTCAAGACGCAGCATGTCGTCAACCGAGTTCACACCCTGATACCAGTTAAGACCGTTGTACTTCAGGTGCTCGTAGCATTGTGTCGGGTTGAGCACCCTGCCCGTCACCTGCCAGCGCTTGGTCGTCTTGTCGTAGGTCATCGAGCCGGTCGTCTCCTTCCACTTGCCACCCTCATACTTGGCATACTTGCCGTCGCTCGTCTTGTATACCTCGCTCCAGTCATAGCTCTTCACGTCAGCCGATAGCAGCTCGGCAAGTGTCCGCTCTATCACCAAAGCGTCAGCCACCTCGCTCGTCTCGACAAAGTGGCCAGTGCCGTCATTCTCAATGAAGGCAGTCTTAGGACCGCAGAGCTCAGACAGCATGTATATATCGCCCGCCTGCAGCTTAGACGTGTCAGCAAGCGTCTGAGCCTTAAACTCATTGAAGTCTTGGTCGCGTTCGGCAACAAGTTCCTTGAAGTCGCCATAGTTCATGCAGCTCTTGTTGTAGCCATCCACACCCTCAAAGCCAAACACCTTGGCATCGCCCTTATCCTCGTTAAGGTTGGCCTTGACGTGGAAGTAGGCATAAGCCGGGTTGGTAGCATCTGGCGAATACTTGTCGGTGCGGAAGAAGGCACACGGCACGCTCGCTATCGACGGATTAATCTCTGCCTTGCCAGTGTAGGCATTTTGCGACGGCTGCATGTATTCAGCACCGAGAGCACGAATCAGTCGATTGTTAAGCTCACACGACGCACCATTGTTCGCGCCCGTACAGTCAGAGTAGTCAACCTTAAAGGTGATGATGTTAGTCGGCACAGAAGTCTCAAGTACCTTTATCTTCGACTTCTTGGCATTGGCAAGAGCTTCGTCATACTTAGCGAGGTCAGCACCGCTAAACTCCTCGCGCTTGTGCAGCAAAGTAATCTTGGCCGACTTCGTCTTAATCTTCTTATTCTTGTCAGGACGCATCGACGATGTCGTACCCTGGTTAGATGCCGTTGCACCCTCGATGTAGCAGTCCTGCCAAGGACGGTCGGGGAAATAGAGGTATAAGTCAAGTATGCGCTTCGTCTTCTTGTCGCCGTCGAGCGTATCGAGATATCCCGGATATTGGTCTTCGGTGTCAGCCGTGTTCTTGTTCTTCACCATCACCATTACGCACAAGCCCGCCTTCTTGCAAGCCTCTATAGTCGGTCGGTCCTTGGTAGTGTTCTCGGCAGTCTGGCTCGCCATAACGTCGTTAGCCTCGTACTCCTTAACCATAGCGTCGGTGTCAGGCATCGAGGCAAGATAGTTGTTGAAAGCTTGGCGAAACTGGTAGTAAGTGCGCCACGCTGTTAGCTGGTATAGGTAGAGGTCGGCCAGCGTGCCGTCGAAGCGGATGATGTTGTCGTTCATCGGCAACGCATTTTTAGTGTAGGCGCATGCGCCACGCTCCTCGCCGTCGCCGTATAGCTTCACAACACCGATGCCCGAGTATGGAGCAACGCTCGACGGTTCAACAACAATATCCACACGTGTCACCTTATCCGCCTTTAGCGGCATCATAGCCGTATACATCGTCGACTGCTCACCATCGCACGTAAAGACCACCTTGTCGCCAGTCACGTAGAAGCCTATCTGACCATCACCAAGCGCGTCGATAAGGCGAGCCGTAGCGTCAGCTACATTAGCCGGCTTGATGGTCAGCGATATAGCCATACCCGTAGTCTCGGCAGAAGCATTGCTCCACGGCTTGAAGTCACACTTCGCCGTAACGTTCTCAGCAATGCGCAAAGCCATACGCCCTATAGGGTTGCCGTTAGCATCAGTCTGCCCGTAGTCTTCAGAGCCATAGTTGTCACGCACAAAGCCGTTAGTGGTGTAGTTGGCACCATAAACCTCAATGTTCACCCCGTTGTCGGAAATAGCCTTGTCAGAGTCGCTGTTAGAGCGCGACGACATATCAATATCGAATATGGCACCAGCAGTAGTTTCAATCGGAATTATCGACCCTGCAACACTGAAGTCGTATGCATCCGAGCGCACATTGCCCGACACAGCATATATCTTCAGCTTGCAGCCTACAGACATGCCCGCCAGTCTCTTGGTCACAGTATATGTGCGGTCGCGCGACATTTGCTGCTGCGCTATAACGGTAGCAGCGTTGTCGCCCACCTGCATCATCACGCCAACAGCCGTCTTGGTCTTGCCGCCCGTGTATGCAGCCACATCAACCGACACCGTCTGGAACAGCTTCTTGGTCTGTGTGCCGTCGTCACTCCATCTCATTACCACAAGCGGCGTCTCATTCGCCTCGTCTACCACCATCACACCCGAGTACAGCCAGTTGCCCGACACACCCGAAGCCACGTCTACGCCGTGTATGCGCAGAGGATAGCAGGCATGGGTCAGCTCAAGAGCCTTAGGGTCTATAGTCACTGCATGGGTAAACACGTCAGTCACCACAGTCTCCTCGATGGTATGCCAAGCATCGCCATAGAACATCTCCACAGTTGCCCGTATACCCTTCGACGATGCGTTGTTAGGGAACGAGTAGAGCGGTATCGACACCTCAGCACCTTTAGCCTTCAGCACTGTCGACGATGTATAGTTCAGCGTCTGCTGCGACACCACTGTAGCGTCGACACCCACGGCCGACACATTCTTGTTGCCAGAGTGGTCGCCGTCATCGTAAGCCACAATGCGGAACGAGCGCGAGCCCGCAGTAGTTGCAAAATACTCGGATATATCAATTTTGAATTTGAAATCGTCAGTAAGGTTTGCCGACGACTCTGTGTTGACATTAAGCGTCTGCAGTACCGTGTTGGTAGAGCGGTCAACGAGGTCGACACGCGCTATCGAGTTGAGCGAGTCGCCCGACGGAGTGGTAGTCACCGACATAATTGCAGCCTCGATAAGCATGCTTGAGCCTACCGCGCCATACACCGTCGACTTCTTCAGCGCAATGCTCACGGTCGTAGCCTGAACCGCGCCGCCACCACCCTTGATAACAATCTGGCGCTGCTCGCCTATCTGGTTGCCGTCGGCATTGGTAAGCGCAAACTTATAGACACCGCCTTCCTCCTCCACAATGTCGAGGTCGGTAGGCGTGTTGGTATAGGCACCGCCCGTGCTGTAGGGGTCTTTGCCATCTTTGACTGGAGCGTCCGACACGTTGATGTTCTCACTCTTGCCAAACTCTTGCCACAGTGTGGCACCGTCGTCAGTCTTCGACGCGTCAGCAATGTTGTCGCCATGAAATTGAAACGACTTTATCTTGTTAGGCTCAGAAAGGAAGGATATAACAAGACCTCGCTTGATGTAATTGACAGCAGTATTCTGTTGGTAGCTAATGAGAGCAGCTACAGCACTACTGAGTGTATAATATACCACTTTGCCACTGCCATCAATAAGGTTGTTTATGTTGATGTACGTCTCCGAGCCAGCAGCAAGTGAGCCAAAGCCTTGCCAGTTGGCAGTGTCTTGCCAAGCCTCAATGCCGAGTGTTGCGCCTATGTATTGGTATGTCTTCCAAATCTTCTTTGAGACCTGGATAGTAAGCAGCATACCATACTGAGTCTTGCCGGCATTCCAAGCCACGTCCACAGCCGACGCTGTCTCGTTGTCTGGGTCATACAGCGCATAGAATCCGCTGATAGGGTAAGACACCGTAGGGTTGAACACAGCCGACGAGCCGCCACCGCCTATATCCTGCCAGTTGTCGGTATTTTGGAAATGTGGTAAACTGCCACCATCGCCAACGTATTGCTTCAGCTCCCAGTGTGTCGAGTCTTTGCGGTATGTCATCACTAGGCCTGATATCATCAACGAGCCATAGGTCTCAACGGCTGCCAGCACAGCATTGATGGCCGTGCTCAATGTGTAGTTGGCAGACTTGATGGCGTTAACATTGACAATCGGCATAATGCCTAGCTTGGTATTGATGGTGCCAACGGCATCCTCAAGCTCCTTGCCAGCAACACCGGGGAAGGCCATGCCTGGCTCACGACCTATCTTGGTACGCATATCCGGCAAATAATCCTCTGGTACAAGACCGTCACCACCCAGAGGTGCAATACCGCTCTCAATGCCCACTGAATTCTTTAGGCTATTAACAGCGTCATTCACCTTAGTAATCTCATCAGATAGAGAGGTTTCGACGCCAGATATTTGGGAGCCCAAACTAGTATCGGCATTTTGACGCGCTGTAACCTCGTTTGCAATTTGTTGTTTCAACTCAGCAATAGTACGCTCTTGCAATGCCGACGAGTTGGCAAGGTTTATAATGTTCTTCGACATCGAGTTCAGTTGACTCGTAATGTCAGCCAGTGTAGCAGGAGTAATAACACCAGCTGCAGAGTTGCTCACAATAGGTAACGAGACAACATGTACAAGGTTCTTCTCGCCAGCATTAAGCACAAACTGCAACTTAACACCAGTAGAATCGGCAGATGGTGTGACAGTCATATCTGTCACAGCGCCTGAAGACGAAGTGTTTACCTCCCGCACCTTTTCTATAATCTCGCGCAGCATCCGCCCGACAAGCCCTGCCGTGTTCGACTCCGGCAGCACATTGGTGCGTATGGTCTCGGCCAACGATATAAGTTTTTCGTATGTTTCAGCCATTGTTAGAAGTTATGAAATTGTTAATATTATCAGTAATGCACCCCGGTATCGGCACCTTCAGCTCCGCCGTGTAGCCGTATAAGGCGTTGTGCTCGTTCTGCAACGGCACAACCTTAATCATCGACGGCGAGCTCACGTTAAGCAGCCAACGCTGGTCGGCTGCACGTCTCGCACGGTCATGCATCATGCGTGCAAATATATCGGTTAATATCCGCTCTGCCGAGGACAGCGCGCGCTCCACCTCGGCATAGTCGCCCGTGTCAGCCACATGCTCAAATACCTCGATGTGGCAAGTATACTCACGTTGCACCGACACCGACGATATGCTAAGCGTGAAGTCGGTCGACTCAAAGTACACAACCGGATAGCGCAGCTCTTGCGCCAGCCCCATGTTGCGCTTGTCGTCGTTAAGGTTCACGAAGTGAGGCTCAGCCTCCGAGTGCCGCAGCAGCTTATGCTCACGGCAGAGCTGCTCAAAGTATTTTGCCACTGTTTGTATGTCCATAAACTATTGATATTATTTAGGTTGTCTCGATTGCTTGATGCGACGGTTCATCAGTCTAAAGGCATCAAGCGCACTCATACGCTTGTATCGCTCAATAAAGGCCACATCATCGCCCATAAAGGCGTCAAAGATGGCAAGCCAGTCGGTAGCCTGAGGCTTCGGACGCTTTTTACGCTTGGTGCGCTTCTCCTCGCCGTCGTCGTCATCAGCCTCTTGCTGTGGCGGAAACAGATAAGGATACGATCGCGACAGCCACCGCCTGACGAGTATAAAGTTCAAGAACACAGCCTGTCTCACAGTCTCGTCTAAGCCCTCAACCACCTTCACCTTTGCGCCCATGTCGTCGTCGCGTTGCCTCTTGGCATGGTATAGCGCAGCTATGAACAGCGTCAGGTGGTCAGCGTCTTGGCTTATAGCATAGCGCTGGAAGTGGGTGTCAGCCATCATAAACTGCTCGAGCGTGCAACCTCCAAGTCTTGGAGCCGGGGCAAAGTAGCCCGTATCAGGCAACTCCTCAATCTTGAAGTTGTCCACACTGTCGTCCAAGCGGCGCAACCACGTCGTCATCTCCGTCAGGCAATACACAAGATAGCTGTCGAGAGCCTTCACCACACTTGCCGGAATGGCATAGAACGAAGCCAGCAACTTGTCTCTCTGCAACCCGCCCGACCACAACAACGCCGCCAGCTTCAGCCCCTCGGCATCCAGCTCATCCCACTCCGTGGCAATGTCTCGCTCGTAGACCTTGCCCTTGTAAGTTATTTTGATATGCTTCATACTACATTGCGAAGAAAGCCACATGATTATCGTTGTCACGTATAGGGCCCGTAGTCCGTTCACCGACAATCGCGCCCATATAATTATGAAGAAAGCAGCGCAGCGAAGCCTCGGCTCTGTGCGCGTCGACGTCAGCCATAGCGCAGCGGTCGCCTATCTGGCGGTCAGTGGCAGGCTTCTCGATGTCGTTGCCAAGCGAACCCGATTCGGTAGAATTGAAGTACAGACCACGCTCCGTAAGCGAGCCAGTCTGTCTCATCAGCCTCGAAGCAGCCTTCTTCACCACAAAGTCGGCACACGCCATGCGCAGCTGCTCAAGCGTACACACACACTCGTCGGCCGGAAACTCAGCCTCGCCCGACAGCCACCCTCGCAGCTGTCTGTAGAGCTTCTCGCCGAGCACAGCGCAAAGATCATACTCCTCAACCGTGCGGAACTCGCCCTTGAGACGCATAAAGACGATGTGCGACGAGTTGATAAAGACAAACTGGTTGGCCTCACGTGCCGACCTCACAATAGCCTTGCTGCGATCTTGGTAGCAAGGCGAAGACAAGTACTCCGGATAATCCTTCAGATGATCCTCGATGAAGTCGAGTAGAAAGTCGAGAGCATTGAATCCGGCATTCTTGAACCCCTTGCGCAGCCTGTCCTCCTGATACTTGTAGGCACCCTGCCAGTCTGCCGAGCCCTGGCGTTGGAAGCCCTGGTCGGATATGCGCAGGTTCAGAGCGTCAAAGTGCAGCCAGAAGGCAAGGTTGGCCACAGCACGACGTGCAGTCTGCACCAACTGCGGAGCCAACGAGTCGCCATCAGGCATGTTGTCAGCCAACTGGCCAAGACGCTGCATCATCTGCTCGCCAAGCAAAGGCAGCAGAAACTGTTGTTCGGCAGACTCGATAGGCGCCTGCATCTTCTGCCAAGAGAGCGATGCCGACACGGGTACAAACGGCGATATCTGTTTGCCGTTGTCCCACTTAGACTGTGAGAATAGCATAATTCAAAGAATTTAAGACAACTGGTGCGAAGTGCCCGCACCAGTGTCGAGGGTTGTAAGTATAGTATTGCGGAAACGTAGTTGCAGATCATCAGGAGCACCATTGAGTTGCATATAGAGCTGCAAAGGGTCAAGTATATTCTGACGATCAATCCACGAGTTAGCAATATTCACGAGGAATGCCTCACGAATGTTGGATCCGCCCTGGTTGCCGGCATAGGAACCGCCAGGCATACCAGCGCCGAGCACGTTAGGGTTGACCATGAGCGAGAATAAAATCTCAGAGTTGGCAGCAGCCGATGTCACAAGATTCTCTTGGCCGGCTGAGTATTTGTTCGATAGTGGAAGAATCTTCCACTCCTCCTCGATGCGACCGTTCATCTCGTTCACGGCATAGTTGGTGAAGATAGGCTTCTCGGCGTTCTCCGCGCCCAAAAGGTTCTTCTCGATGCTCGACATATACTTGTCGATAGCCTGACGACGCAAGTTAGCATCCTTAAACTCCGTCAATGGGAATTTCTTATCCCAAAATGAGTACGGAATCTGCACATGCCACTTCCAGGTCGTCTGATTCTTATAAGCCTTTTTCAAAAACTGTGGCACCATGTGAGCGATGTCAACCCAACCTGCCACATAAGCAGGCCACCATATCGGCTCGCCATATATGTCGTCGTTGCTCCAGGAGTCGCGCACCGGGTAGACAAAGCCCCCCTTCATCTTGCCCATGAAGCTCAGCAGCTCGGCATGGTTCTCTGGCGAGTAGTCAGAGAGCAGCGGCAATATTGAGTAGCTACTCGGCGAGAGGTCCCACGAGCCACTAACCACGCAGTTCTGCGAGCCCATAGCATCAAGCGGTTCAGTAAATCGGAAGTAAAGGCTATTGATCGCGTTAAGACCAATAATCTTGTTGCCCGCAGCGTTAGGCACAAACTGCACAGCCGAGATGCCCACCTTCAGGAAGTCTCGCAGCGTCTTCTCCATATATCGGCGCACCATGCGTGAGCCCACAAATCGCTGATAAGCGCTATCCTCGACAGGCTGCAATATCTCGTCACCCTTGTCGTTGTAGCCCTTCACCTTGCAGGCAAAGATGCCTTGACCCATAGTCAAGTTGCGCAAGAACCTAAGACCAGTGTTAAGCACCGTGGTATTGCGCACCGTCTCGGCAGCGTGCCATGGGAACAGATTGTCTTTGCCCCACGATAGCACACGCTGCCCAGCCACCTCAATAAAGTCGTGTCTGGTGTCGTCGTAAGGGAACAGCACACGTCGTCGCTCGTCGGCAGTCTGCTTGTCGAGCTTGGTGTCGTAGAAGGCGATGTCTGAATGCATCATCAGAGGCACGCCCTCATTATTGTATAGAATATCCATTGCTCCAGTCTATGATGTGAGAGTTATATTCGATAATGTTAGTAATCTTCACCGGAACAACGTGCAGCTCCGGATTGCCCTTGCAGTCGCAAGGCTGAATGCCACGGAAGCGCAGCCGCTTCATGTCCATGCCTTTGCAGCCTGTGACATAGGCGGTAGGCAGAAATCGCAGCCGGCCATCTTTGGTGGCGAACTTAATAGAGAATATTCGCCGTTTGCCGAAGCGGTCGGTGCGTATATCGAGGTCGGCGAGCATCGTGCTCGCGTACATAGTAGTCTTGGTATCTGGCATAATTAAGAGAAAGTTTTGTCAAATGGAGGATGAGTAAAGACAGCAGCATTGCCAGTGTTGGGAGTAACAAACGGCTGACGCATAAGACGCTCCTCGGCATATCGCCACGTAACGGCAACCGACTGAGGCTCGTTAGCAGGGCGTGATATAGAAGAATCAACCTCTGTGATGGTGATGCGTCGAAGCTCGCCGTCAATATGGACAAAGGCATAAGGCGACGACATGAAGTCATAGACAGCATGTCGCTCCTCGGATGTAAGCCAACCAGAGTGCGACTTGTGGCTCTCTGTTAGCAGAGGATCGAGGCGCACATATTCGCGCCCCGCATAACCGAAGTCACTGTCAAGCTCTTGCTCCTCGACATCCTTGCCCCGGAACGTGACACACTCGGGCACTCCAAAGAGGTTGAGAAACAAGAAGTGGTTAGCAACAGACGGACGCGTCTTGCTGTCAATGCTGAAGTTGATGCAGTCTGCTTGCTTGCCATCCTGCATGAGCGAAAGCGCATAGTAGAGTAGTGTAGAGCCAGTCGGAGCTGCGGTAGCCCTCTTCACCTCTTCTGTATCGGCAAGAATTGTAAAGTAATCTTTAGAGCAGTCAAGCTCAATGTCTGCCTGTTTCCAAGCCAGATCGCCATTGACAAGCCGATAGGCAGCACCCAAAACAAGCGACAGACCAGACAAGCCTGCAGTGAGGACATTGACAGGCATTGGTTGCCCCTCAATGACGCTGCGATGGCGTATCTGAGTGGCGAACATCGGCTTCAGCTCGGTGTGGTTGCGCCACATATACAGAGCGTGCGAGGTGGCAGATGCGCCACCCTTGACAACAACCTTAAGCGAGCAAGAAGCAGAACGGCTACCCTTAGCAAGCATAGAGTCGGGCTTGAATAATGTAAGGACGGCAGCGTTGACAAGCTCGGAGAGTTCGGCAATGTGAACATAGCCATCAGCACCAGGTGAGTAACTCGACGAGTTTTTGAAAATGGTGGTGCCAGAGCTGTCGCTGATGGAAGTGTCAACAACAACGTCACCCTCAGCCGGGATGCTAATATCGTCGGCTGAGGGTGAGAACATAATAGATGGCAAAGAAGAAAGCTCCATAATACGAAAAGTAATAAATTACCATTTAAACAGTTGATAACCCACACCCGCAACTGGAGCACGGGTTGAGAAGTTGTACCCCGCATACATCGACCAGCGCCGGTATCTGTACCCGGCCATCAGCGATGTGTTGCCAAGCCCCCACGTAGACAGCAGGTCTACGGAGCGAGTCGTCGCGAGTCTATTCGGTGTGAACGTGAGACTCACTGATCGACCTGCTATCACGTTATGGGCTATCGTGTCGCTTATTACCGCAACAGCACTGCCACCGAGCTTGCCCGGTGCCGAGGCACGCAGCGTGTCGCGGTATACGTGCCGGGAGAAATAGGCTTCGACAATGGCGCCCGTGTCAATATCCACAGGCACCAACTCCTTCACCGTCTTGCTCGGCAACGGAACATATATTGTGTCCACAGTCGTCGGCATCGACAACAGCGGATCATCGTAGTCAACTCGTGGCTCTGCCACAACCCTCGCACCGGTACACCTACCAATGGCAAAGGCTATGGCAAGAGCCACCAAAATTATTAAGGCTAACACAAAGTGCTTCATAACAAACCAATACTTAAACCTAACCTAATAAATATACCTTAATTGTTACAACCTGCTTTTTTACCCATAAGCCTGTCAAAGGCAGCACCCATGGCCTTCAGCACCATATTGACGTAGAAGCTCTTGTCCTTGCCGTCGATGCAAGCCAAGTTCTCAAGGATGCTCACGGTGTTCTCCACTACAAAGGCAACCATCAAAATCACCGTCAGAACGTCGAAAAACCAGGCGCCCACAAGCCATGTCAGCGACCCCGCGTCATACTGCGCTGCGAACCACTTAAACATCTGGCAAGCCACAAACAGCACAAACCAGATGCACAGCTTCAGTACAAACCTTGAAAACTTGGCGCTCTCAAACTGTTCCTCGCGCTTGTGGCTCGCCACAATGCCCGTCACAAGCTCCACCAGCATAATCAACACCATGGCTATCAAAAGCACTGGCCACACACCAAGCACCGAGCACACCAAACCCCAAAACGACGACAAAGCAAAGCTATGCCCCATGCCTATATATTTGCTCGAGGGGAACACACTCTGCATAAGAGCACGACCGCTATCGTAGCCATACGATACCAAAAACTTATTGAAGAATCCCATATTAATTTAAAGTCAAACGATTACGCTCACAAAGGTATATAATATGTGAGCCACCACATAGGACAAAAAAAGCGGTGCCCCCTATTCACATAGAGCGCACCGCACAAAAAAATGTAAGTTCGAAAAATGTATTTTTCAGAAAAAAAAGTCTATGTCACACCTCCAAATCTTGCAGCTCGTACAGGCGCCACAACGGCTCACCATCAACAAGCTCCATCTTAAAGCCCATAGCCTTCATCAGCTTAGCCACCTCCTCAGTAGTTACTGGGTAAGTATTGCGCAGCATGTAGGCTATCTCACGACTCGACCTTAGTATAAGCCTCTTTCGCTCGCCAGTCACAGCAAAGTTAGCAGATATAAGACGCTTAAAGAACAAGCCCTCCTCAGGCTCATTATTGCGCACATCCTGCTTCTCCTCGTCACGCTCCAAAGTCGGCACAAATCCTATCTTCCCCATACAGCACACCTCCTTTCCGGCTTGAAGTTATCGGGGCAGTTTCGGTTCAGATTCTTCAGAAACCGTATCGTTAAGTTTATTATGTCTATGTCGTAGAAGTAGTCTTTATACTCTTGCAGCTCACGGTCCTGCATCGAGCCGTCCATCGTCTTCGACAGCATCCGTTCGCCCACATTAGTCAAAAACTCTATCATGTCCGTAACCCTGCCGCTCTTAATATCATCGTCAAGTTCACGCACTATCGAGAGTGTCGCATACTTTAGTTCCACGCCCTCCTTCTTAGGCTGCTGGCTCTGCTGAATGTTGTTAGGGTTCATCGCTCACCTCCTTTCTTCCCTGTAAACAATATACAATACATAGCATTAATACCCATACGCATTTTATACATTCTAGCCTTCTTTTTCTGATTCCTATAGCTTACATGCTTGAATTTACGTTTTGGGGTTAGTTTAACTTCACAAGTAGCATTAATCTTGCGGATCAGAATCTTTTCCAACTCGCGATACATGCGGTACAAACCATAATGTGCATTGAATCTCATTGCTCACCTCCTTCCTTCTCCAAAACGTTGTTAAACTCCATAGCCCAAGTTGTTCTGTCCGATTCAAATGGCACGGCGCACATGTGCCCAAAACCACCATCTCCGACATAATGCAGCATACCCTTAAGCTGATAAAAATATACACATACCACGTTATTCCCATCTGGCGAGGAACCCTTGTTGTCATCTATCCAAATCGCCTTACACTCTTGGCCATAGCAGTCATGTTTCTTGCCATAACAAAAATGGGCTTTAGCGTTGCGTCGTGGATATTTATTTGACAGAACTTGAACAAGCCCCGCAATATCAGGAAACATATCATCCACTCTATCTGTCATCACGCACATGCCATGCAGCGGACTGAGCAAGCGAACCAGCTCCTTCTGGAACTTGTTATTGGGAGCATAGCTACGAACAAACACCATCGACATCTCGTTCATAAATCCCGTGTTGTTCCAGTCAACATAAGGCAGTTGCTCGTTAGGCTGCTTCTTCTCCACCTTATAGCCACGTTCTGTAATATAGTCGATGATGTAGCCATCGTCGTTCACGCTCTTAAGCACATCAAAAAGATAGCCCTTCACGTATTTGCCAACAGCCTGAGGCGAAGCGTACTCTATATTTTCTGAAATAAAGTTCGACTTTTCGGTTCTGCCGAGATGCTCGAAGTCCTTTTCTATAAGGTTCATGCTTCACCTCCTTTCTCCATTTCGATGCGCTCTTCATCTTTCAGCCAGTTGTCTTTATCCTCTATATTAAGGCGATAGACATTATAGCCCGCGAGGGCAACACAAAGTAGCGTAATGATTAACGATGTTTCGGCAGCAGCTGCTCCGAATAGCATAGCGATGAAAGCGAGATTGACGCGGATGACCTCACGACGTGTGATGTTGAATCCGCAGATACGTGTGAATGACTTGCTCTTTCCGTTGACATAAGCCTTGACGGCTGTCTTGAAGTCGACTGTTGACAACGGGCGCAAATGAGCTGTGCGCTGAATTGATGCAGTTGTTTGCATAATACACTTTAGTTGTAGCCTTATGCCCGAATCCGTCGGGTACGGTTGACGTAGGGGTACGAAAAAAGCGGCTCGTCCTTCCTCGTCTGCTACAACTAAAGTGCTTTCCGCCACAAAGGGCAATAAAAACACGTGGAAGGCGAACCGCCGTATTCTGTCATTTGCATCTCCACACTATGCGGAGTGCTCCGCATAAACAAAGGGCGAGCCCCTGGCTTAATGCGGAAGGTTACGGGCAAAAAAATAAGCCCACAACCTTAATAAAAATGTTGGTCGGGCTTGAACATATATCCTCGCCCTTTGTTTATGCGGAGTGCTCCGCACTTTAATTGTAGCGATGGCAAAGGTATGCAATAAGATTGAGACGTGCAAGGATTTTGGCAAAAATCTTTCAAAAAAGTGCTCCACAAGGAATGAAAAGGAATGAATTCCTCGTAATTCCTCGCAAATTCCTTGCAATTCGTTCGGGATGGGTAGCAACACGAAAAAGCCCCGAAGCCGAAGCCCCGGGGCAAGTGTCTGTGATAAAAAACTATCGCTATAAAGCAATGCTCATAGAGCTTAGCTTGCTTGACATATCATTGAGTGCGAAGCGGAGGGTCTTCAGCTCTTCGTCAGAGAACTGCGATGGTTTGCCGTTCACCATATTGCCGTTGAGCTTATGCGCAAGCCATGAGCGCGACTTCTTAAAATAAGTCTTGGCTATGTAAGCCATAGACACCATGTCTGTAATCTCGCCAAGACGCTCAGCCATGCGCATCTCCTGCACATCATCGGCAGTCGTCTTGATAAGTCCTTCCAGAGCTTCAGTAAAAGCCTGTTCGTCCTCACTCCTCAAAGCGTTCATCTCAGCTGCTACTGCGGCACGCTCCTCGTCGGTTGTTGCCAAGCGGTTGCGCTCAGCAAGAGCCTTAATCTTGTTCTTATAATCTGCCATAATAACATATCTTATTAGTAATGTTTTCAGAAAAACTCCCCCTCCTATGAAAGGGAGAGGAGTCTTTTTTAGTCATTCTTGATGTCATCCTCAAGTTGGTCGATTTCCTTTTGCGCTATCTTTTTGAATGTACTGGGGAACTTGTTCCAATACTCAAGATAGAAAAGCAAATCATCCTCTTTGTCCTTAAGTTCCTTCGATTTCCTCTTTTTGCTCATAGGCGATATGTTTTTTATCACAATGCAAAGATAATAAACTTTTGTTGATTACGCAAGGAAAAGAACAATTATTTTCAACAAATGTTTAAAAAAAGCGGCAGGAATCCTCACAGACTCCCACCGCTATATAAATGTTTTAAAATTTTGATGCTGCAAAGTTAATCGTTTTCGTGGAGACACGCAAATGATAAAGCCCCGAAGCCGAAGCCCCGGGGCAGGTGTCAAAAAAATAAGTTATTATAACTTGTCAGCCGTCATTCTCAGACGGTTTGCTATATCCACAAGCGCACCCTTGAGACGCTCGCGGTCAATGTCGCTGAAGTCGTCGGGCTTGCCGTTGTTGCGTCCGCTGAACTTATGATAAAGCCAGCTGCGTGATTTACCGAAATAGTTCTGTGCGAGATACGCCCAATTAATGTCCTCGTACACATCATTGAGCACCTGGCGCACTGTTGTCTGCTGATTTACAATTGCATATTCCATATTTATATCTTTTTTATGCCCTCCCCCGAAAGGGAGGGCTTTAGGTTATTCATTCTCCATAAGCTCGTAGACTAAATCCATAATGTAGATTTCAAGTTCTCGTGCTCCGTTCGGGTAGGCTTTTCTGTAATTTCTGATAGCCTCAATCAGTTCTTTTTCTTTTTCTGTGTACTTCATAACTTAATTTTTTTGACAATGCAAAGGTAATCATCTTTTGAATATTACGCAAGTTTTTTAACATAAAAATCACCAAAAGATTATTATTTAACAATCAAAAAAGCCCCGAGGCCGAAGCCCCAGGGCGGGTGTTAAAAATAAGTTTAGTGCATTTATTTATATGCATTCGGCAGCGCGTCGGATGCGGTTGCTCAAGTCAATAAGCGCGCCACGCATCTGCTCAGCCTCCATCTGGTTGAAGCCACCCGTGCCACCATTGCCATCAATGCCATCCATCTTGTGGTAGAACCATGATGACGACTTCTGAAAGTATGTGTTGGCAAAGTCTCGCCAAGAAACAGCCATCATAATGTCTGCCACCTTTTTCTTCATGTCGGTAATCATTACCGGCTGTACCATTACTGTCTCCATTTTCGCTCTTTTTTTAGGTTTCTTATTGTTTTTTATATTTAATCCCCTCCCCGAAGGGAGGGTATTTAAGTTGCTCATTCCAACTGTTTGATAAGGTTATCGAACAGTTCTTGTGCGTACCAAAGCAGTTGCGGATGTCCGTCTGGGTAAGACTTGTTATAGTTCCTCACTGCTTCGAGGAGTTCTCTCTCTTCGGGAGTTACCTCCTGTCTCTTATACACATCTCCGAGCCCACGAGACA